>Ga0307278_10001700_pt1 | contig 10878 bp, 10 predicted proteins | sample ER_DNA_117_FD_194482 | JGI IMG/M metagenome (GOLD analysis project Ga0307278, IMG submission 194482) | Bulk soil microbial communities from the East River watershed near Crested Butte, Colorado, United States - ER_DNA_117 | ecosystem: Environmental > Terrestrial > Soil > Floodplain | place...
GGAGTGGAGCTCAGAAGCCTCGACGTCACCAGCGATGAGTCGGTCGACTCGTGCATCCGCTCCATCCTCACCGACCTGGGGGGTATCGACCTGCTGGTCAACAACGCCGGCGCCGGACATCGCGGAACGTTGGAACAGCTCACCATGGATGAGCTGTCGCAGGCGATGGAGCTCAACTTCTTCGGGGTAGCGCGCGTCACCAAAGCCGTGTTGCCTGCCATGCGCGCGGCCCGGACCGGCCGGGTCATCACCGTGACGAGTTTGAATGGTGTCGTGGCTCTGCCGTTCAGCGACGCCTATAACGCCGCCAAGTTCGCGGTCGAGGGCCTTATGGAAAGCCTGGCCACGGTGATGCGCGAGTTCGACGTCTACATATCGGTGCTGGAACCGGGGCCGGTGCGAACTGCGTTCTTCGCCAATGTCGGTGGACATGTCGACAACGTCAGCGACGACGATCCGTACGCGGAACTCATCAATCGATTCAACGCACGAATGGCTGCGCTCGGCTCAGGTCGTCAGTCCGCCGAATCAGTCGCCGACGTGATCTGCGAGATCGCCGCCGATCCGTCACCCGCGCTGCGTTACCAATCATCGGGGCAATCGCGGGCAATCGCTGCACAGAAGCTGGTCGACCCCACTGGAAGGAGCATATTGGCGGGGACCGGGAGACTTCTTCATCCCGCATGAGTCAACTCTGCTACGCGCGGACCCGGCGTCGTGGTCAGCACCTCTTTCTCAAGCCTGGTGAGCGCCTGTTGTGATGGTCAAGTTTCGAAGAATGTATTCGTAAACTTCCTTGCACCTTCGCGCCCGACGTAGACGCGTTTTGCGGGGCGTGGATTCGCACCAACACAGGTCCAGCGCGATTCTTGTTGTTCATCGGATGCCTTAGATGACATCCGGACGACCGGTGTCGCTGCGACGGGCGCCCGTACGCCCCGCGCCTACCAGTCCCCGTTCTTCCCCGCTCAGCCTGGCAGAAACTTCGCGGACCAAGGCCGCCACGTCCGGGTGATCCTGCGGAGCCCAGCCCTCTAGGAACTCATTGAGGATCTCCTCCCGGGCGGTCACGAGTAATGCGGCCACCCGCCGTCCGGATTCTGTGATCGACACCGTCTCCCCATCGACCTTGACATAGCCCCGTTGAGCCAGTGCCGCCGCCACCTCCCGTACGCGCCCTACCGGCGTCTTCGACGCGTGGGCCATCTCATCGACCCGGCGGGACGTGTCCCGTGACACGCGGCTGATCATCCACGCTTCGCCTGGCTCAAGATCGACGTTGGCCCGTCGAGCAACCAGCTCGTAGCCCCGCAATCGGTTCTCGCGACTGAGATGTCGAGAAAGCGCAACCTTCAGCTCCTCAAACGAGGTGCGCGCAGTTGGTATGCCGAATGCTTCGCCGGTGTCGGTGGTTCGGGTGGCGGTGCGCAGCCGAACCTCGGGCAGCAGGAACGCCAATCCAAAGGCAACGAGCCCGACCGGGACGGCTGACAGGAACACGACATGGATCGCGGTCGCGTACGCGCCGATGAACCATGCTTGAACCTCAGGCGGGCATTGCGCGAGAGCGCCCGTCGGGCCGGTCAATACCGCGGCTGAGCACTTTCCGGTGGCCATCGACGGTACGCCGACCGCAAGGTGCTTGGTGAGCTCGGTCGTGAAGACGGTGCCGAATACCGCCACGCCGATGCAGCTGCCCATGGTCCGGAAGAACGTCGCAGCACTCGTGGCCGTGCCTAGGTCGCGGTAGTCCACCGCGTTCTGCACGGCGAGGACCAGCACCTGCATCACCATGCCGAGCCCAATCCCGAGTACGAACATGTAAAAACTCGACTCGGCCACGCCAGTGTGCTCGTCCATCCGTGAGAGCAGAAACAGACCCACCGTGAAACAGCCGCAACCCAGAATCGGGAAGAGCTTGTATCGTCCCGTCCGGCTGATGATCTGGCCGCTGCCCAGCGAGGTAAGCAGCAGGCCGAGCATCAATGGAAGCAGCCGCAGACCAGATTCCGTGGCTGACACCCCTCGTACCTGCTGCATGTACACAGGCAGAAAGGTGATCGCTCCGAACATCGCGAAGCCAACCACAAAGCCGATCGCTGAGGAGATCACGAACACCCTGTTGCGAAACAGCCGCGGCGGCATCACCGGCTCGCGCACCCGCTGCTCCGTCAGGATGAACCCGACGACGAAGATGATGAAACCGCCCATCAAGGCTATGGCTTGAGCGGAGTCCCACGCCCAGACCGTGCCGCCAAAGCTGGTCACCAGCACGATGCAGCTGGCGGCGCCGGCCAGCAGCGCAATACCGGCGTAGTCGATGATCGGCCGACCAGCCACCTTGCTCTTCGGCAGCACGATCGCAATTACGATCAACGCCACAATTCCGATGGGTACGTTGACGTAGAAGACCCACCGCCAGGACAAGTTGTCGACGAAGAAGCCGCCGAGCAATGGCCCAGCAACGCTGCTGACGCCGAAGACGGCTCCGAATGCGCCTTGGTACTTGCCCCGCTCGCGAGGCGACACGACGTCGCCGATGATGGCTTGCGAGAGCACTATCAAGCCCCCGCCGCCGAGGCCCTGGATCGCGCGGTAGAGGATGAGCTGGTACATGTCCTGCGCAGTGCCACACAGCACCGAACCCACCAGAAAGATCACGATGGCCAGCAGGAACAGCGTCTTGCGGCCGATCAAGTCGCCGAGCTTGCCCCACATGGGAGTTGTCACTGTCGACGCCAGCAGGTACGCCGTGACCACCCAGGAAATGTGCTCAGCGCCACCGAGCTCTCTGACGATCGTCGGCAGGGCCGTCGAAACGATCGTCTGATCCAAAGAGGCCAACAACAACGCGAGCATCAATCCGCTGAAGATCGCCCAGATGCGTTTCGCCGGCAGCTCGGCGGCACGCTCCGGCGCAGAGTGGCCCTCGGTTATCAGAGCATCATGATCATCAACCATGACATCGCTTCATCTAGGCCGTGACATACAGGCCCAACGATGCCAGCGTGATCGCGAGAGCGGCAAGGGACGACGGGAAACAGAGGCGGGTCGGTCGGATACCGTGACAGCAGGAGCTGATCATGAATGCAGGCGCAGGCTATGAGCCCGCTCAGGCGCTGGGCGGTCCAGGGGGGCTCGAGCCGGCTTCGCCGATCGTGATGCCCGGCCACGCCGAGCCCACGATCTACGAGGTGGCCCGGGTGGCGGGGGTGGCGCCTTCGACGGTTTCTCGAGCCTCGTCCAAGCCTGGTCGGGTGAGCTACAAAACCGCCGACCACGTGCGCCGCGTGGCGGAGCAGCTTGGCTACCGGACGGGCCGCATGGAGCGCGTGGTCTCAGAGCGGGGCACCGGAATGCTGGGCATGATCGTTGCCGATATCGCGAACCCAGTCTGCTTCGGGATGAGCGGGGCTGAGCGGGCCGCGAGTGATCGCGGCTTCACGATGCTCATGGTGGAGACACAGGAGTCCGAGGGGGTTGAGCGCGCCGCTCTCGACCGGCTGATTCCTGTGGTGGACGGCGTGATCCTCAGCGCCTCACGCATGTCGGACTCGGCGATCCTTGCGCTGGACGGTGAGATCTTGTTGCTGTGTTGATACGCGTGCATATCCCACCAGTAGTTCATTCATCCTCTTGCCGTGTCGCACATGGCGGCCACAGGCAAGGCACGCCTCGACGCGCAAGCGGGGCCGTCAACGGGCGCGCCGCTATGTTTCGAGATCGCCCGAGGGGGTTCATTCTTGCCCTCATGTTGGCCGGCTGATGGCAAGGAGACCGCCATCGACTGGGAGCTGTGTGGCCCGTGATCCAGGTGGCGTCGCTCGATGCGGTCCAGTGGGTACAACCGTTGGAGCGGTCGGCGCCGCCCTCTTGTCCGTCCCAGACCCGGGTCCTGATGGTTGCCGACGCGACCGCGTTCACCCGGATCCCGTCGTATGCCAGGCTCGCGGCGAGGTTCGTCGTCAACGAGGTGATACCGGCCATCGCCAATGAGTACGGCTCACTCCGCCGGCGCGGATCCGGGGAGCGGGCCGGAGCGCAACTCCTCGCATGATGTTTCTCGACCCTTCGATGTTCGATGTGTCGGGTAACGCACAAGGACGGTCAGGTCCAGTTCGGTTTCAGGGTCTCGGTGCGGTCGGTGGCCGGGGCCGGGGCTGGCGATAGCGCGGAGATCTCCTCTCTCAGATCATTGGTCATGTCGATGTCCGGGGCGGCGAGGGAGTCCTCGAGCTGCGTGAGGTTTCGGGCGCCGATGATGGCGGCGGTCACATCCGGGTGCGACATGGTCCACGCCACTGCGAGTGTTGCGGGCTTGACGTCGAGCTTCTGGGCGAACTCTGTGAACCGGTCGGCGGTGGCGAAGTCGGTCTCGAGGCCGTAGCGGTTGACGTAGCGTGGATCGTCGACCAAGCGCCCGCCTTCCGGGCGCTCGCTGGTGCCATATTTGCCGGTCAGCAAGCCGCCACCGAGTGGGCTGTAGGTGATGACGCCGAGCTTCTCCGCAGCGGCCAGGGGAAGGATCTCGACCTCCGCCTGCCGCCTGACCAGGTTGTACATGGGCTGGATCAGCTCGAACCGCGCTAGACCTTCTCGCGCCGAGATGCCTAGCGCGGTCGCGATCTGCCACGCGGCCCAGTTGCTGACGGCCGGGTAGAGGATCTTGCCCTGCTGCTGGAGGTCGTCGAGGGCGCGCAGGGTCTGCTCGATCGGCGTGTGCTCGTCGAAGGCGTGGACGAAGTAGAAGTCCAGCCAGTCGGTGCGGAGCCGCTTCAGGCTGGCCTCGACCCCGCGGATGATGTGTCGGCGCGAGAGGCCTCTCGCATTGACATCCTGCCCGGTCGGGTTGAAGACCTTCGAGCCAAGGACCACCTCGTCACGGCCGTCGGAGATGAGCGTTCCGAGGATTTTCTCCGACGCGCCGTCCCCGTAGACGTCTGCGGTGTCGAAGAAGTTGATCCCGGCTTCGCGGACCCGATGGAACATTTCTGTCGATGTCTGCTCGTCTGCCTCGGAGCCGAAGGACATCGTGCCGAAGCAGAGCGGCGACACCTGTACGCCAGTTGAGCCGACCGTTACGTAGTCCATGATCTCTCCTTCTGAACGATCCCCGGCCATGTGTCTGCACTGCCGCGTCGGGGGGAACGGTCGACAAAGGCATGCTTGCGGTCGTGGTCCTTCTATTTAGGCAAGTCCTGCCTGTCTCGAATCCATCGGTTTGCGCCACCTTCCGGCGGCAGCACATCCAGCCAAGCATCCCGCGGCTCCGCTAGCTGGCCCCCGGTCTTTCGTGCGCCCAGCCCAGCTAGCGGTGTCGCATCCCGCCGCCGCCATATGAAAGCCTCCTGGAGACTCGCACCAGATTGCGTCTATCCCCCGACGATGACTGGATTGGACAGAATTGGCCGGCCGAGCCTCCGACAACCCGGGCCCCGGTCGATACGCTCAGAGCGCCAGGCTTGAAATTGGGAGCTTACTGCTAGCGCACTCACTCGATTTATGCGCGGTTCTGCTTGGCGCGGGTCCGTCGCGTTTCTCGGATGTAGGCGTTGGCCGCCGGGTGGAACATCAAGATTAGCGCCGCGATGATCGCTGCCAGGTGCACGAGCCGGCTGGCCGCGAACAGCAAAGTCCCCAAATCCGCGGCTGCCATGGCGTCGGCCAGCGATCCGCCTGCAGCCAGCCAGGTGACTGGCCCGATCACCAGCGACAGGGTCCCGAACCCGCCATACAGCACCGCCAAGGCGATCCGAGCCCAGTTCCTGCCCTGGCGCAGCCGTACGGCCAGGTACACCAGTCCGGTGAAGGCCAGCAGCCTGACGGTGACGCCGACGGCAACCTCGGCCGCCGAGCCGACCTCCCCGGCCGTGGCGTCGATCACGACCAGGGTGGTCTCGAACAGGCCGGTGGCGACGGCGGCGAGCCAAAACCAGAAGGAAGCCCGAAGCTGCCTGGGCGGCCTGGCCGCAGCGGGGAATGACCGCGACACCGCGCTCTGGCCTGGACCGCCCGGCTTGAACAGCTTGGTCGCAAGTACTTCGGTAACAGGTTCACCGTGGAGGTTAGGGGCTGTCATGCCCATAACGTTCCTCGATTGGCGTCGAAGCCACCATCAGGCTATCGGGCCAATTCGCGATCGGGTTATCCCTACCGGATGGCCACGCCGGATCTTCAAAGACAGTATCGCGATATATCTTGATACCACCTTCGAAGCACCTCCGCATTCCCGAGTACCAGCAGACATAAGAGGAACTGAGAGACCAGATCGATGCCCTGTATCAGGCGGCCGAGGATGCCGGAACCCTGGTCAACACCGGAAAGTACGTGTCACGCCTGGACCCCAGCGTTGGGCTTGCTGGAAGCACTGGAGGACTCGTGCCCTCTCAGGGCCGACTTCCTTCGCATACCCGACCTCGGCGAACAGCTCCATGGCTGCTTCCCGGACGCGGGCCTTTGGCGGTCAGGTCATTCATTGCCCAAAGAACAGCCGCAGCGCTGCAGCGATCGTCTCCGGCTTGCCGTACGTCTGTGCTGAGTCGTGGTTCAGCCCCGGCAGCCGCAGGACGATCGAATGCGGAAGTACCGCGTGCAGGGCGTCGGCGCAGTCAACGAACATCGGGTCGGTCTCGCCGCCGTACATCAGCAGCACCTGAGCGTCAAGCTGCCGATACTGCTCCAGGGTTCCCTCGGTCTCCAGCACCGGGTCAAGCTCCGCGGGCAAGCTTGCTACCAGTTCCAGCCAGGCCACGTTTCCAGAGCGAGGACGTTGGTAGCGCAGGAACAGGTCAATTAAGGCAGCCCCGACACGCGACGGGAACGCGTGCACAGCAGCGCCGACCAGGCTCGACATGCGCCCGCGGCCGACCGTCCGATCCACGCTCTCGTGGATTGAGAACACGACTGCCTCGCCCATACGCTCGCCCCGAATCATCTGCTGCATCGTGGTGAACATGCGCCGGATCGCAGCATCATCAGGCCCACCCCACAGCAGTAGCGGTTCGTATGCAGCCACCCTCCGGACCTGCCCAAGCCCGATGGCTCCATGAAGCGCGAACAGACCACCGTTAGCCGGTCCAAAGACGCACTCGGCCCCAGTGTGCTCGACAAGCGCGGCAAGATCCTCGTCCTCACGCCGGATGCTGTACACGGGCCCGAACACGCCACTCATCCCTCGACCTCGTCGGTCGGGCAGGTACACCGTGAACGCGTCGGCAAGCGCACGTCCGAGCTTCATCATGTGCTGCGACGCGTTTACGCCACCGTGCAACAAGATCACGCTCGGCCCCCGGCCCAAACGCCGATAGCCGATCCTCGTGCCGTCAGCGGACACGACCGACCCCGTGATAACGCCGTCTGTTCCGTGTCCCATGGTCTCGCTCGGCAGAGAGCCTATTCACCTGACCAACTAGCTGTTCGATTGAACAGCGTCCGCCTGGGCTTAGGCAACTGTCGGCGTCCGGTCGCACGTTGCTCGCAGTGTGGCTCTCTTCCACCAGAATCGTAAGCGTGTTCTAATCAGCTCAAGTATTAGCGCGTATTGGTGCGTCGTGTCCTTCAGCTTTCCCTTGCCAGCTGAATCGCCTTCACGAATGAGGTTTGTCTAAGACTTCGTTCAGCCCCTTAGGATTGCGAGCCCTCCCTTGGCCGCTCCATGATCGGGGCTGTTGTGGCGACGAGAGGCCCTGTAGCGACATCCGACTCGGAGGGCTCGCCGTTGGGGGCAGTGACGCTGCGGTCGGAAGGCCCCACAACCACGCGCAAACCGCCCGAAACCTTAGACGCTCCCTAAGGAATGGCGGTGCGTGCTCGGTTAATCGAAGTTGAGGGTTGGACAGTAGATCGGCTGCTGAAGTCGCGGCCTCCTTGCTGATGCGGTCGAAGTCCTGCACCCGCTGCAGCGCAGCCTCGATCGATGTATCCGACGCGAGAAGGGACGCCGTGAAGAGCGCTCCCGTTAGCCCTCGGCCCCGGCCAAGACCCATGTCAGCCGGGCCATGGTCAAGCTCGGCGCGCGGGATCGCGCCCAGCTCGTCGTATCGCCTGCGAGGCCGGGCTGGTCAGCCCCGGCTGGAGCACCTAGCTCTCCGCCCGGTCCTGCATCTCCCAGGCATGCTCGAGGACGTGCCAGGCGATCCGGCGGGCCGCGTAGCGCGTGGTCCAGCCGTTGGGCACCACGGGTGAGCCGCCCGAAGGGGCGCCCACCACAGCGGCGATCGCGTTGCGCAGCTCCTCGATCGCGGCGATGTCATCGATAGCCGGCTGCTTAAGCTTCACCCCGAGCTTGCGCGCGTAGGCCGTCTCGGCGCCGATCACGTGGTCGATCAACTTGTCCCGGTCCCGGCCGCCACCCCGCGGGCCCTTACGCAGCTCGGCTGGTGACGCGGTGGCGACCTCGTCGAATGCTGCCCAGGCCGCGGTGACCAGACCGACCAGGCACCGGGCTGCGGCCAGGGTCACCTCCACCCGCTCGGCCTCGGCGGTCATTTGCGGGAACGGGCGCCGGCATTCAGGTGCGGCGAACGCGTTCGTCGGCCCGCCGGGCACCCGCTCGACGACATCGAAGGCGACCGCGGATGGGAAGCTGACCCTGGCCTGCTCGGCCACCGGCGCGTACCGCTCGGAGTAGCTAGCTAGCACCTCCAGCGCGGCACCCTCGTCCCGGCCGGCGCGGCACCAGCCGGGCCAGTCAAGCGCTGAGGCGAAGCTCATCTTCGGGGTGACCTCCATGCAGACCGCGATTCGCCCGGACGCCATGCCGTGATCCTCCCACGGAGGCATTGCCGAACTGGAGTCACGAGGCCCCTGCTTCTCAAGCGGAAGTACAGGCTGGGAAGGCGACCGGCAAGGATGCGTCCTGAGCTCGTCAAAGGGCAGGGATGTGCTGAACGAAGCGATTTGGTCCTGTTCGTTCACACTGCCGCTCCGAGCCCGATGCGCTGTCCCTGCTCAATGTGGGCAGCAGCAGCCTCCGTGCTCGTCGACCCGAGCATTCACAGGGCCTCGGTCGGAGCAGCAATTGACTAGCAAAGCTGCGACGTGGAGGAGCGCAGTGACCGTCGGAAAGTGCGTCTGACCAGGGGTAATGCTCGTGGGCGATACTGGATTTGAACCAGTGACCTCTTCCGTGTCAGTGATCTCTGGCACGCATGGCAATGCGGCTGCAGGCGTAAGCGAGGTTCGTGGCTGTACCCAGATGATCGCTGGGAGCTGCACCGATTGACTAGCAGTCTGACTGGCAGTGTGAGCAGCCTGGTAGCAAATCTGCATTGTCCCGAAAGCGTCGCCTTCGGCATGCCTCCATTGCTGACGATGCAGCTGGTGCGCTGTTGATGCTGGCTCACGAGCTTACTGGCCACTACTCGGGGCAGAACTTGCGTGGTCGGTGTGCGGTGGTACGCGCCGAGGATCTCCGGCCATCTGCGTTCCCAAGGTCTAGCTCTCAGTTGAGGCATGAACCGATCGGGCGTGACAACCTAAGGTTGTCGCATGGATACTGCATCCTTTGAAGAGTTCGTCGCCCACATCGAACAGTCGACCGACCGCCCATTACAGCGCCTCGACGAGGCCATCGCGCTGGGCGAGGCGTTGGCGGTCGAGGCCGACCGGGTGACGGATCACTTTGTTAGCCAAGCACGGCAAAGCGGAGAGTCCTGGACCTCAATTGGCGACCGATTGGGCGTCAGCAAACAAGCCGCCCGCAAACGCTTCGGCGACCGTGTACAGTCAACGTTCCCGTACCGGTTTCGGCCCCGGCTGAGCGCATGCCTGGACCAGGCTCAGCGGGAGGCCCAGGCGGACGGAAGCCGCGAGGTTGGGAGCCATCACCTCCTGGCTGGCCTACTCGCCGAGGGCGTTGCCGCCGCCATCTTGGAGAAGCTCGGTCTCACGGCCGAGGCGATCCGCGATTCCGGCCAACGTCTCTTCGGTCCACCTTTACCGGCCACGGACGCGGTTCCACCAATGTCGTCCGAGGCCAAGTGTGCTCTCGACGCCGCGGCGCACAGTGCCTGGTCCAACGCCCCAGATAGCGACGCCGCTCAGGTCGTTGGAACTGAACACCTTTTGGCGGTTATCGCACTTGATCCGGGATCGCGAGCCCGACGGATCCTCAACGACCTGGACATTGACATCGCGGCCATCAAGCGTGAACTCAATTGCTATGTCACCTTGAAGCCGCGGCGCAGACGCCGCCATGGAGGCAAGTTCCGCGGCTATGAGACCTGCTCATTCTGTGGTCGACCGGGCTCTGAGGCCGGGCAGCTGGTTGCCGGTCCCGGGGTTTGGATCTGCGCATCCTGCGTGAGTCTCGCGGTCGATGTTGTTAATGCACAGGCATGACGTTGTCTCGTAGGAAAGACTCAGCCGGCGGATCGCTGGTATCCGCAACGCTCCAGACAGCTCGGCGGCCATCGTGCCAAGCGTGGGAAAAGCCGGCCAGCGACTCACGGACGCCATGCTCTAGCCCACGGCAATCAGTCCGCCCGCCCTGGCTGCATTTGAGGACGCTGGCATGGATGTCATCGAGTCAGTCCGACATGTCCTGGACCCGGTGGAACTCGATGTCGACGAAACTGCCTTGGTCGAAGCATAGGCATGCGCCGTCGCAGTGGCCGAACGGCGGGCCCCATGAGGCGTGGTCGGCGTGCGGCAGGCAATTACTAACCCGGGTTCGATACCGCCGCCGTGGCTGACGACCAGCACAGTAGTGCCATCCGGTACGGCGGCCAGCATCCGCGTCCAGAGTTCACGGTGAGCGTAGGCGACCGCGGCCAACTCGGGCAACTGTGCCAGGAGTTCGGCGTATCTGCGGTAGGGCTGAGGCCAGTGCCATTGGTCGTGGTGTGCTATCTGGCCCGGTAGGTAGCCAGAGGGTAG
>Ga0307278_10001701_pt1 | contig 10870 bp, 11 predicted proteins | sample ER_DNA_117_FD_194482 | JGI IMG/M metagenome (GOLD analysis project Ga0307278, IMG submission 194482) | Bulk soil microbial communities from the East River watershed near Crested Butte, Colorado, United States - ER_DNA_117 | ecosystem: Environmental > Terrestrial > Soil > Floodplain | place...
GTACGACTCGAGCAGCGCGAACCCGAGCGAGCCCGCGACCGAGAGCGCGACCGCCCGCAGCACCAGGCGGCGCAGGCGAAGCCGGGGCAGCTCGCGCTCGGGACGCAGCCGCTGGCGCTCGCGCACGCCGACCGCAGCCAGCCAGACGACCGCGACGGAGATCGCTGCCGCGAGCCCGAAAGAGATCACCGTCACGACCATGACCGGAGGCCCGCCGGCCGAGTCTTCGAACCGGGTGGTCAGCGGGCTCGCCGGTGCGAGCGCGTAGGTGAGCCAGCGCGCCGCTAGCGCCAGCAGCGCGACGGGGCCGAGCCAGAGGAGGCTGCGCCCTCTCATCGCACACGCAGGGTAAAGGGCGCGGCGATCACGCGGCCGCCGGTCTGGAACTGCAGGAAGAGCCGCCAGTCGCTGGCCACCGGCAGGAGGACGCCGACGCGCACGTGGCCCGGTGCGGTCGGACGGCCGACGACCTTCGCCCCTCCCAAGATGCTCGTGCATCCGGGTGTGGTGGCGCCGCAAACGTGAGTGTGGAAGTAGTCGAGTGAGCCCGCTCGGAAGAAGATCGCGTGCGCGAGGGCGCCGAACCAAGGGGTAAACCGGGCCGGCCGCCCCTGGGGGTCGGTCACCGTGGCGGTGAAGAAGGCGGCCTCGATCGCGTGCAGGCGCCGTGGGCCCGAAAGCGTGACGCGGTAGCCGTCGCGTGTGACGACCGGGTCGAACGGCGGCAGCGGCTGCGGCCGGTAGGAGCCGGCGACGCGGAGATCCCGGTGCAGCTGGAAGTTGCGGGTGCTGGCCGGATAGGCGTCCACGAGCACGCGGTAGGGGCCGGCGCTCGGGAACCTGATCGTCTCCTCGATGCGCCCGCCGGAGCCGATCGGCGGATGGCGGTGGATCAGGACGCCGAGGTCGCGCCTCACCACGATCAGGTGCACGCCGGTGTGCGGGCCGGGCCCTCGCTTGTACGCGGTGAGCGGTTCACCTGAGGGCTGGTCGATCGTGAAAGAAAGCCGGACGGCGCCGGGCTTCGCCACCTGGAGCGGTTGGAAGCCGGCGAGCTCGTAGGTGCGGGCGGGAGCGATCGTCGGGACGCTCGGCTGCGACGAGGAGCAGCCCGCGACGAAGAGCGCGCAGCAGGCGAGCAGGGCCAGGCGAAAACGCGCCATCTGCAGGCAGGATCACGACGCGTGCAGGGCCGTGTCAAACGAGAGGTGTAAACGGCCGCACCGGCAAGCCGGCACGGCCTCTCATGGTCGGCGTCGCAAGCGACCGCCTTGGTTAACCTGACGCCGCCGTGCCGAGCGCCCACCTGACCGCGACCTGGGAGACGCCGCCGATGGTCCTGATCGGCGCGGCCCTGGCGCTCGTGCTCTTCGTCCAGGCCTTCGTGCGCCTCCGCCGGCGGCGTGCCGAGCACGCGCCGTGGACGCGGGCGCTGCTCTTCGGGGCGGGCCTGGCGCTGCTCGTCGTGCCGCTCGCCTCGCCGCTCGACCACGTCGGCGACGAGGAGCTGCTCTCGGCGCACATGCTCCAGCACGTCCTGATCGGCGACGCTGCGCCCGCGCTGCTCGTGACCGCCGTGCGGGGACCGCTCCTTTTCTTCCTGCTTCCCCCGGCGGTACTGCGGCCGCTCGCCGCGTTCCGCCCGCTGCGCGCGTTCCTCTCGGTGCTGTTGCGGCCGCTCGTCAGCCTCGGCCTTTGGGCGGTGGCGATCGTCGCCTGGCACGTGCCCTCTGCGTACGACTACGCCGCGGCGCACCCGCCCGTGCACGACCTCGAGCACCTGAGCTTCGTCCTTGCCGGCACGCTCGCCTGGACGCAGCTCGTCGATCCGGCGAGGCACGGTCGCCTGCGCCGGCCGCAGCGCGTCTTCTTCGCGCTCGCGATGCTCGCATTCGCGCAACCGCTCGTGGACGTGCTGCTCTTCAGCTCGGGCGCGGCCTACCCTCGCTACGCAGCGCAGCCCGATCGCCTCTTCGGGCTCTCGCCGCTGACCGACCAGCGGCTTGCCGGCGTGGTGATGATGGTCGAGCAGCTGCTGACGCTCGGGATCTGCGTGCTGCTGCTGCTCCGGCCCTACCTGCAGGAGCGGCGCGGCCGTCTCCGCGGGCCGGCGCTCCCGCACGGGTCGCGGTGAACGCTCCCGCAGCGAGCTCCTTCAGCTTCGAGCCGCTCTTTCTAGCGTTGGCCATCGGCGCCGTCTACGGCTACGTGCGTCTCGCAAAGACCGTCAAGCGGCCGAGCCGGGGACGCACGGCGCTCTTCGTGCTCGGGGCCCTGCTGATCGCCACCTCGCTCAACTCGCCGCTCGAGACGATCGCCGTCCACTACCTGCTCGTCGTCCACCTGCTCCAGAACGTGATGATCGCCGACTGGGCGCCGCCGCTGCTCGTGCTGGGCCTGACCCCGGCGATGCGCGCCGCGCTCGCCGCCCGCGGAGGGCGGACCCTGGCGTTTCTCACGCGGCCGCGCGTCGCGCTGCCTCTCTGGTTGGCCGTTTGGTACGGAGTGCACCTGCCGGCCTTCTACGACTACGCCCTGCGCCACCCGCTGCTCCTGAACGTCGAGCACGGGGCCTTGATCTTCGCCGGGCTCGTGTTCTGGTGGCCCGTGTTCTCGAACGAGCCGAACCGGCTCTCGACTGCGGTGCGGCTCGTATACCTCGGCGCCGCGTACGCCGGCTCGGCTTTCCTCTCGCTCGCGTTGATCTTCTCGGCGCGCGCCTTCTACGGCTTCTACGAGGCGGCGCCTCGGCTCTGGGGCCTGTCCCCGCAGAAGGATCAGAACCTCGGCGGGATCCTGATGAACGCGGAGCAGATGGCGGTTTTCTTCGTCGCGATGTCCTACTTCCTGCTGCGGCTGCTCTCCGAGGAGGAGGAATCGCAGCAGGCTCTGGAGGGCCGGTGAGACGCGCCGCAATCCTCGCGGCGCTCGTCGTCGCGCTCCTCATCGTTCCCGCTGCTCAGGCCAACGGCGACCCCGCCAGCGACGTTCTCATCACCGAGCAGGTCTTCATCCCATTCGAGGCGCCGATCTCCAAGTCCGCCTCGGAGGAGCTGACGAAGACCGTCGCGGCGGCGAACAAGCGGGGCTACAAGATCCGCGTCGCGGTGATCGCCTTCACCGGCGACCTCGGCACCGCGATCAGCCTCTGGGGCCATCCCCAGGCCTACGCGAAGTTCCTCGGCAGCGAGCTCGCGTTCGCCTACTCGAACCGGCTGCTCGTGGCGATGCCGGCCGGGTTCGGCTTCTACCGAGGCAAGAAGCCCGTGGCAGAGGAGCAGCGTGTGCTGGCGAAGCTCCGGACGGGCAAGACGCCCACTGCGCTGACCGAGTCGGCCACCCAGGCCGTGCGTGCGCTGGCAGCGGAGCACGGGATCGTGCTGCCGAAGGTCTCGAGCGGGAGCACTGCCTGGCGCGACCGGGTGATCATCGGCGCGGTCGTGCTGCTCGGGCTGCTGGTGGTCTTCGTCCCGGCGCGCAAGGTCAGAGGCCGAGGTGGCGAGCGATGACCATCCGTTGGACTTCGTTGGTGCCCTCGCCGATCTCCAGGATCTTCTGGTCGCGGTAGAGGCGCGAGATCGGCGACTCCTCCATGAAGCCGTAGCCGCCGTGGATCTGCAGCGATGCGTTCGCCGCGCGATGTGAGAGCTCGCCGGTATAGAGCTTGGCCATCGCGGCCTCCTTCGCAAACTCACGGCCCTCGTCCTTGAGCCAGGCCGCCTTGTAGGTGAGTGCGCGGCCGGCCTCGATCTCGACGGCCATGTCGGCCAGGGCGAACTGCACCGCCTGGAACTGCACGATCGGCTTGCCGAATTGCTCGCGCTCCTTGGCGTAGGCGACGGCGAGGTCGTAGGCGCCCTGCGCAAGCCCGACGCCCATCGCCGCGACCGAGATGCGCCCGCCGTCGAGGATCTCGAGGAACTGCCGGAAGCCCTTGCCGCGCTCGCCGAGCAGGTTCTCCTCCGGAACCGCGACGTCCTTGAACGAGAGCTCGCGCGTGTCGGAGGCGCGCCAGCCGAGCTTCTCCATCGGCGGCGAGATCTCGTAGCCGGGGGCGCCGTTCGGGACGATCAGGTTCGAGATCTCGTCCTCGCCGGTGCGGGCGGTGATCGTCACGCACGAGGTGATGTCGGTGCCGGCATTGGTGATGAAGATCTTCGAGCCGTTGATCACCCACTGCCCGTCGCGCAGCTCGGCGGTGGTGCGCGCGTTGGCGGCGTCGGAACCAGCGCCGGGCTCGGTCAGCCCGAACGCTGCCAGCTTCTTGCCGGAGGTGAGGTCGGGCAGCCACTGCTGCTTCTGCTCCTCGGTGCCGTAGAGGAAGATCGGCATCGTCCCGAGCGAGGTGTGCGCGGCCATCGTGATCGCCACCGACGAGTCGATCCGCGTCAGCTCCTCGACGGCGATCGCGTAGGAGAGCGTGTCGGCCCCGGCGCCGCCGTACTCCTCCGGGAAGGGCATCCCCATCAGCCCGAGCTCGGCGAGCTCCGCGACGAGCTCGTAGGGGAAACGGTGCTCGCGGTCGAGCTCCTCGGCGACCGGTGCGACGCGCTGCTCGGCGAACTCGCGAACGGTCGAGCGAACGAGCTCGTGCTCGGGCGAGAGGTCGAAGTTCACTCGGACGAGGAGAGGCGCGTGGCGAGCTCGACGATCAGCCGGACGCCGTAGCCGGTGCCGCCGCGCTGGGTGAGGTAGTCGCCGCGGGAGCGCTCGAAGAAGGCGGGGCCGGCGATGTCAGCGTGCGCCCAGGGGCCCTTGCCCGCGAACTCCTGCAGGAACTCCGCCGCGAGCACCGCGCCGGCCTGGCGCAGGTCGGAGGAGTTCTTCAGGTCGGCGAAGACAGAGTCCACGTAGCGGCGGTAGCGCGGGTGCATCGGGAACGGCCAGGCATGGTCGCCGCTCGCCTCGCCGGCCGCGACGACCTGGTCGCGCCAGTCGTCCTCGTTGGCGAAGATCCCGGCGTAGAGGTCTCCGAGCGCGACCTCCATCGCCCCGGTCAGCGTGGCGAGGTCGAGGATGTGAGTGGCGCCCTGCTCGCGCGCATACCAGAGCGCATCGGCGAGCACGAGCCGGCCCTCGGCGTCGGTGTTGGTCACCTCGATCGTCTTGCCGTTCGCCGCGGTGAGGATGTCGCCCGGCCGATAGGCGTGGCCACCGGGCATGTTCTCGCAGGCGGCAGCGACCGTGAGCACGCGGATCGGCAGGCCGAGGTCGGCGATCGCGCCCGTTGCCTCGATCACCGCCGCGCCGCCGGCCATGTCGCCTTTCATGTCCTCCATGTGTAACGCCGGCTTGAGCGAGAGGCCGCCGGTGTCGAAGGTGATCGCCTTCCCGACGAGGCCGAGCACGAGCTCCGGCTTGGTCGGGCTCGGCGGCTCGTAGCGCATCACGATCAGGCGCGGCGGGTTGTGGCTCGCCTTCGCGACGGCGGCGAACGCGCCCATGCCCTGTTCGGTGATCTCGTCGGGGCCGAGCGCTTCGGCAGTGAGGTGCTCCGACGAGGAGGCGATCTCGGAGGCCCGAGCGGCGAGCTGCTCCGGCGTGGCCTCGTTGGCCGGGCTGTTGACGAGGTCGCGGGCGCGGTTCGTCCACTCGGCGATCCGTAGCGCGCGGCCGGCCGCTTCCTCCAGGCCGTCGGCCTCGCCGCAGAGGACGAGCGTCTCGAGCTTGGAGCGGTTCTCGTCGTCGTGCTTCCAGCGCGCGGGGTCGTAAGCGCCGAGGAGCGTGCCTTCGACGAGAGCGCGCGCCTGCTCGTTCGCCGAGAGTGGCAGCGAGTCGTCGATCACCCAGGCGATGCTCGCGGCGAATTCGCCGGACCGGCGCGCAACCGCGGCGGCGGCGGTGCGCAGCGTGTCTGTGCTCACGTTCTCGGGCTTGCCGATCCCGACCGCCGCGACACGCCTCGACTTCAGCTTTCCGTCGACGTGGACGAGGCTTGTGTGTCCGAGCTCGTGGCGTAGCTCACCGTCCGCGGCGAGGCTCGCGAGGAGCCCGTCCAGGCTCGCGTCGAGCGTGGCCGCGGCGCCGATCAGACCATTCTCGCCGGCGAACGGAACGGCGAGGACATCGGCTTCCGCTTGCTCCGGCGACACTCCTTTGACCTCGACTCGCATGGCCGCGCGATGCTAGCCGACGGCCTGCGTAGCCTGCTGCCCCGTGAGGGGGATATACCGTCTGCGCGCCGCGGCCGATAGGACGTCCGTGGCACGCGGCCTGCCTCTGCGGCACCTCCGTCCTGCGCGCTTTCGGCGAAGCCGGAGCCGCTCGACCGTGGAAGCGCTGACCCTGAGGGTCGCGCAGCTCGTCGTCGAGCGCCAGGAGCTGCGCATCCGAGGCGCCAGCGCCGTCTCTCTCGAGCGCAACCGGCTCCAGATCGCCCGTGCCCAGTGGGAGCTCGGTCACGCGCTGATCGACCGGCATCTGCCGGAGCCCGCCGCTCAGTCCGCGGCGTAACCTTGATGTAATCTCGCCCGCATGCCAGAGAGCCCAAGAGAGTTCTTCGAGACCCTCGAGTCGAGGGTGGACCAGGCGAAAGCGGCCGGCATGAACGCGAGCTACCGCTTCGACATCGACGGCGCGGGCACCTGGCTCGTCGAGGTGGACGACGGCAAGGTCAGCGTCAGCGAGAGCGAAGGCGAAGCGGACACGGTCATCTCGACCTCGGCCGAGACCTTCATGAAGATCGCCAACGGTGAGCAGAACCCAACCTCGGCGTACATGTCCGGCAAGCTCAAGGTGAACGGGGACATGGGCCAGGCGATGAAGCTCCAAAAACTCTTCTAGGGCATGAGGCTCCTCGCGGTCGCGCTGCTCGCGTTGACCCTCGGCGGCTCGGCTGCGGCCTACGACCCGTACACCGGCGACATCTACGTCGTCGCCGTCGCGGGCGGCGCCAGGCACGCGCTCACGGACGCGCCGGAGCAGGAGTACTTCCCTGCGCTCTCGCCGAACGGCCGCCGCATCGCCTACGTCCGCGACGCCGAGCCCGACCCGCAGGTCTGGCTGATGAACGCCGACGGAAGCGGCCAGCACCGGCTGACGTTCAGCACGGGCGAGAAGCTGCGTCCAGTCTGGTCGCCCAACGGCCAGCGGCTCGCCTTCATGGTCTGGAACCGAAGCCTCTGCGAGCCGGAGATCGTCCTCTGGTGTCCGTTCACCGATATCTGGACGGTGAACGCCGACGGCGCAGGTGAGCGGAAGCTGCTCGATCACGCGATGCAGCCGGCCTGGTCGCGCGACGGCCGGCGGCTTGTCTTCCAGGACTTCGAGGCCTACACGCCCGGGACGGCAAGAGCGCTGAGGGTCTCGCGCGCCGACGGTTCGAGCGTCCGCACCATCTTCAAGGGCCCGATGGAGCAGGCGTTCCGCTCGCCGCCGGCCTGGTCGCCTGACGGCAAGCGGATCGCGTTCGGCACGACGACGCCGAGCCTCGAGCACCGCGTCCTGGTCGTGAACGCCGACGGCAGCGGCCGGCGGCGGCTCGCGACGGGCCTCTACGCGGCGTGGGGGCCGGGCGGCAAGACGATCGCCCTCGAGCAGGACACGGGTGTCTTCGTCAGGCCGCTGGCGCGAGGCCGGGTGCACCGGGTCGGCGGGCGCGCAGGCTTCGGCGGCAGCTGCCCGACGTGGTCGCCCGACGGCAAGCGGATCGCATTGCTGACGAGCGCGAACCTGAGCGTCGTCCGCCCGGACGGCCGCGCCCGCAAGCAGCTCGCGAGCTCCGCGCTCTGCCAGCTGAACATGTTCCCGTCGCCGCCGGCCTGGTCGCGCGATGGCAGGCGCATCTACTTCGCGGGGTAGCTACTCCTCGAGCTCTACCAGCAGCTCGCCGCCCGCGACCCGGTCGCCCTCGGCGACGTGCACCGAACGCACGACCGCCGCGTAGGGCGAGACGATGGGTGTCTCCATCTTCATCGCTTCCAGCACGACCAGCGGCTGGCGCGGCTGCACCACATCGCCCTCGCTGACGAGCACGCGGATCACCGTTCCGGGCATGGGCGCTGTCAGCGCGCTCTGCTCTCCGGCTCCGCCTGGCGCGTAGTCCGCGTCGGGGTCGGGCGGCGAGGCAGGAGGTGGAGCGGGCAGGTTGAGGCGGAAGCCGCCGGCCCAGACCGGGTCGGGGACGCTCACCGGCGGCGCCGAGAGCGGGGGGTGCTCCACCAAGAACGCGGTCGTCGTTCGCCCGGCTCGCAGGGCCGGGTGGGCGACCAGCCAGCGCAGGAACGGAAGGTTGGTGACGACGCCCTCGACCTCGGTCTCGGTCAGGGCTGCACCAAGGCGGTCGAGCGCCTCCTCCCGGGTCGCGCCGCGTGCGATCAGCTTCGCGAGCAGCGGGTCGTACGAGGTGCCGACCTCGTCGCCCTCTTCGACTCCGGCGTCCACACGGATCCCGGCCGGAAGCCGAAGACGCGCGATTCGGCCCGTTTGCGGGAGAAACGTTCGCGGATCCTCCGCGTAGAGCCGTACCTCAACGGCGTGTCCGTCCAAGTAACAGTCTGTTACTTGCAACGGCTCGCCCTGCGCTACGCGTAGCTGCTCCTGGACGAGGTCGGCGCCCGTTACGAGTTCCGTCACCGGGTGCTCGACCTGGATGCGCCCGTTCAGCTCAAGGAACCAGAAGTCGCGTCCGTCGAGCATGAACTCGGCGGTCCCCGCGCTCCGGTAGCCGATCGCCCGCCCGAAAGCGACCGCGGCCTCGCTCATCCGCTCGCGCAGCTCTGGGTCGAGCGCGGGGGAGGGCGCCTCCTCCAGCACCTTTTGGTGGCGCCGCTGCACCGAGCACTCGCGCTCCCCGAGGGCAACCACGTTGCCGTGCGCGTCGCCGAGCAGCTGGATCTCCACGTGGCGTGGGCGCTCGACGTAGCGCTCGCAGAAGACGCGCTCGTCGCCGAAGGCGGCCTTGGCCTCTCGCCGCGCTGCAGCCAATGCCTGCTCGAGCTCACCGGGTTCGCGCACGACCCGCATCCCGCGTCCGCCGCCACCCGCCGCCGCCTTGATCATCAGCGGAAAACCGATGTCTTTCGGATCGCCCTCGGACACGACCGGCACGCCGGCCTCGCGCGCCAGCCGCTTGGCCTCGAGCTTGTCGCCGCCGGCTCGCAGCGCCTGGGGAGGCGGTCCCACCCAGGTCAGTCCCGCGCTCTCGACCGCCTCAGCGAAATCAGCGTTCTCGGCGAGGAACCCGTAGCCGGGATGGATCGCGTCGGCGCCGCTCTCCCGCGCGGCACGGATGTGCTCCTCCAGGTCGAGGTACGAGATGATGTTCTCCGTCTCGCCGGCCGAGCGCGCGTGCAGCGACTCGCCGTCGTCGGGAGCCGCCACCGCCACCGTCTCGATCCCGAGCTCGCGGCAGGCCCGGAAGACCCGCAGCGCGATCTCGCCCCGGTTGGCTACGAGGAGTTTTTCGATGCCCACGAGGGGTCGCGCTTCTCGAGGAAAGCGCGCAGGCCCTCCTGGCCTTCGTCGCTCGTCCGCCGCTGGGCGATCCTGCGCTCGGTGCCGAGGCCGTCGGGCCGCTCGAGAACGAGCTTCTTCGCGTGGCGCGCGGCCTCCGGGCCGGCCGAACGGAGCTCGGCGAGCAGGAGCTCCACGGCAGCCTCCAGATCCTCCGCGATTTCGTGCACGAGCCCGATCCGCAGAGCGGTCGCCGAGTCGAAGCGCTCACCGGTGAGGAAGTAGCGCCGCCCCGCGCTGGGGCCGATCTTGGCCAGCGCGAAGGGCGAGATCACCGCCGGGATGATCCCCAGCTTGACCTCGGAGAAGGCGAACTTGACATCGGGCGCCGCGACGACGATGTCGGAGCAGGCAACGAGCCCGCAGCCGCCGCCGAGCGCGTGGCCCTGCACGCGAGCCAGGACCGGCGCCGGGCACGAGTCGATCGTCTCCAGCATCATCCGCAGGCGCCGGGCGTCCGTGATGTTCTCCTCGTAGCTCAGCTCGATTGAGCTCCGCATCCAGTCCACGTCGGCGCCGGCGGAGAAGCTCTTGCCCTCGCCGGCCAGGATGACCGCGACCACGTCGTCGCCGACGTCGCCGAACGCCTCGGTCAGCTCGCCGATCAGCTCCGCGTCGAAGGCATTGCGCCGATCCGGGCGCGCCATCGTGACGCGAAGAAGATCTCCGTCCTGTTCGACGCGCAAGGCATTCATCGGCGCGCATCCTAAGGCGTCGCTTGCGATGCCGATTCGAAGGCCGTGCCGGCTTTGCCGGCGCGGCCGCTTTAATTTCACGCATGCTGCGCGGAGCGCTCGCGGCCGCCGTTACCCCGTTGCGCGACGACGGCGCCGCCCTGGACGAGGATGCCTTCGGCCCCTATCTCGAGTTTCTGGCGGCCGCCGGGCTCGACGGGATCCTGGCGCTCGGGACGACGGGGGAGGGGATCCTGCTCTCCGCGGCCGAGCGGCGGCGAGCGGCGGAGCTCTTCCTCGACGGGCCGCTGCCGGTGATCGTCCACTGCGGGGCCCAGACCACCGCCGAGACCTCCGCGCTGGCCGGTCACGCTGCGGGGGCGGGCGCTGCCGGCGTGGCGGTGATCTCGCCGCCGTACTACGCCCTTGACGACGAGTCGCTGCTCGCTCACCTGGCCGCCGCCGCCCATGCCTGCGCGCCCGTGCCGTTCTACGTCTACGAGTTTCAGGCCCGCAGCGGGTATGCGGTGCCGCTACCGGTTCTCGAGCGGCTGCGCGAGGCGGCTCCGAACCTCGCCGGCCTGAAGGTCTCCGACCGGCCGTTCGAGGCGGTGGAGCCGTACCTGGTCGAGGGGCTCGACGTGTTCGTCGGCGCCGAGGAGCTGGTGCTCGCCGGGTTGGAGCGAGGCTCCGCGGGAGCCGTTTCCGGCCTCGCATCGGTATTTCCGGAACGGGTTGTCGCG
>Ga0307278_10001702_pt1 | contig 10868 bp, 8 predicted proteins | sample ER_DNA_117_FD_194482 | JGI IMG/M metagenome (GOLD analysis project Ga0307278, IMG submission 194482) | Bulk soil microbial communities from the East River watershed near Crested Butte, Colorado, United States - ER_DNA_117 | ecosystem: Environmental > Terrestrial > Soil > Floodplain | place: USA...
GCGGGTGATCGTGGTGTTCGGCTGCGGCGGCGACCGCGACCGGGCCAAGCGGCCGATCATGGGCGAGATCGCCGGGCGGCTGGCGGATGTGGCCGTGGTCACCTCCGACAACCCCCGCTCCGAGGATCCCGAAGCGATCGTCGCCCAGGTCGCCGAGGGGGTGGCCCGCGCCGCCGGCCCCGACGGGTTCCTGGTCGAGGTCGACCGCCGCGCGGCCATCCGCGCCGCCCTGGCCATGGCCGCCCCCGGCGACGCCGTCCTGCTCGCCGGCAAGGGCCACGAGCAGGGCCAGGAGCTCGCCGGCGGCCGCAAGGTCCCCTTCGACGACCGCCAGGTCGCCGCCGAGGAGCTGCGCGCGCTGCGGGAGGGTCCGGGGGGCTCATGGAGCGGAGCGGTAGCCCCCCGGGGATCGGAGGCCGCGCGGTGATCCCGTTCACCCTCAAGGAGGTCGCCGAGGCCACGGGGGGGCGCCTGGCCGGCGCCGACCCGGACGCGGTCGTGGCCGGGGTCCAGGTCGACTCGCGCAGGGTCCGGGCGGGGGAGCTGTTCGTGGCCCTGCCGGGCGACCGCACCGACGGCAGCCTGTTCGCGGCCGCCGCCGCCGAGGCCGGCGCGGCCGCCACCCTGGCCCGTGAGGGGACCGTCTTCGCCGGGCCCCGGGTCGAGGTCGCCGACCCGCTGGCCGCCCTGGCCGCCCTCGGCGCCGCCGTCCGGGACCGCTCGGCGGCCACGGTGGTGGCGGTCACCGGGTCGAACGGCAAGACCACCACCAAGGACCTGCTCGCCGCCGTCCTGGCCACCCGCCTGCGCACGGTGGCCAACCAGGCGTCGTTCAACAACGAGGTCGGCCTGCCCCTGACCCTGACCCGGATCGAGCCCGACACCCAGGCGGTGGTGGTCGAGATGGGCGCCCGCGGCCCCGGCCACATCGCCGCCCTGGCCCGCCTGGCCCGGCCGGCGGTCGGGGTGGTCCTCAACGTCGGCGAGTCCCACCTGGGCCTGTTCGGCTCGCGGGAGGCGATCGCCGAGGCCAAGGGCGAGCTGGTCGAGGCCCTGCCGGCCGACGGCGCGGCCGTGCTCAACGCCGACGACCCGCGGGTGGCGGCGATGGCCGCCCGCAGCGCCGCCCGAGTGGTCGCCTTCGGCCAGGCCGACGGGGCCGAGGTGCGGGCCGACCGGGTCGAGCTGGACGGCGACGGCCGCGCCCGGTTCCTGCTCCGGACCCCGGCCGGGACGGCCCCGGTGGTCCTCCCGGCCCCCGGCGAGCACCTGGTCGGCTGCGCCCTGGCCGCGGCCGCGGCCGCCTGTGTCCTCGGGGTCGGGCCCCGGGACGCCGCCGCCGGGCTGGCCACCGCGGCCCTGTCGCCCATGCGCATGGAGGTGCGGCGCCGGCCCGACGGGCTCACGGTCCTCAACGACGCCTACAACGCCAACCCGTCCTCGATGGCGGCGGCCCTCAAGACCCTGGCCGCCCTTGGCCGCCGGGGCGGCCGCACGGTCGCCGTGCTCGGCGAGATGGCCGAGCTGGGCCCGGACGCGGCCGCCGCCCACGACCGCATCGGCCGGCTGGCCACCCGCCTGGGCATCGACCGGCTGGTCGGGGTGGGGGAGCCGGGCCGGGTGATGGTCAACGCCGCCCGCATGGAGGGCATGTGGCCCGAGGAGGCCGAGGCGGCCGCCGACCCCGACGCCGCCCTGGCCCTGCTCGTCCCGACCCTCGGCCCCGACGACGTGGTCCTGGTCAAGGCCAGCCGGGTCGTCGCCCTCGACCGGGTCGCCGACGCCCTCCTCCAGCCGAGGACCCCCTAATTGGTCGGGATCCTGATCGCGGCCGCCGTCGCCCTTGCCCTCGGGCTGGTGGGGACGCCGCTGGCCATCCGGACGTTCCGCCGCCGCGGGCTGGGGCAGCTGATCCAGGTCGACCTGCCCGACGCCCACCAGACCAAGCGCGGCACCCCGACCATGGGCGGGGCGGTGATCATCTTCGGGGCCGTGGCCGGCTACCTGGTCGTCCACCTGTTCAGCCGCGGCCGGGTGCCCTTCACCCCCTCGGGGGTGCTGGTGGTGGTCACCATGGTGCTGCTGGGCACGGTCGGCTTCGTCGACGACTACCTGAAGATCCGCAACCAGCGCAGCCTCGGCCTGACCAAGACGGCCAAGTTCGCCGGCCAGGCCCTCGCCGCCGTCGTCCTCGGGGTCGGCGCCTGGTACTGGGCCGACGCCTTCCGCGGCATCTCCTTCATCCGCCCCCTCGGCGGCACCGAGCTCCACCTGATCCTGTTCCTCGTCTGGGTGTTCCTGCTGGTGTCGGCCACCTCCAACGGGGTCAACCTGACCGACGGCATGGACGGGCTCGCCTCCGGGTCGACGGTGCTGGTGGTGAGCGCCTATGTGGTGATCGGCTTCTGGCAGTTCCGCCACCTGTGCGGCACCCCGCCGGCCACCGCCGGCTGCTACCACTTCCCGGCCGGCGAGTCGCCCCAGGACCTGGCCATCGTGGCCGCCGCCATGATGGGGGCGACGGCCGGGTTCCTATGGTGGAACGCCCCCCCGGCCCGCATCTTCATGGGGGACACGGGCTCGCTCGCCCTCGGCGGCACCCTGGCCGCCCTGGCCCTGTTCACCAACACCCAGCTGCTGCTGGCCGTGCTCGGCGGGCTGTACGTGGTCGAGACCCTGTCGGTGATTCTCCAGGTGGCCTCGTTCCGGCTGCTGGAGCGGCGGGTGTTCAAGATGGCCCCCATCCACCTCCACTTCGAGCTGTCGGAGTGGCCGGAGTTCACCGTGATCGTGCGCTTCTGGATCCTGGCCGGCCTGGCCGTCGCCTTCGGGCTCGGCCTGTTCTACGCCGAGTTCCTGGCCGCGGGAGGCACCGGTGGATAGCGGGCACGGCCCCCCCGACCTGTGGCCGGCGCGCTGCCCGCCGGAGTGGTTCGCCGGCCTGCCGGTGCTGGTCGCCGGCCTCGGCCGTTCCGGCCGGGCCGCGGCCCGTCACCTGGCCGAGACCGGCGCCGACGTGGCCGCCTGCGACGACGCCCCCGACACCGACACCGGCGAGCTGGCCGCCTTCGGGGTCAAGACCTTCGCCGGCCCGGCCGGCCCCGAGCTGCTGGAGGGCCGCGCCCTGCTGGTGGTGGCCCCCGGCCTGCCGGAGGCCCACCCGCTCATCCGGGCGGCCCTTGGCGCCGGCATCCCCGTCTGGAGCGAGATCGAGCTGGCGGCCAGGGTCGCGACCATGCCGCTGGTCGGGGTCACCGGCACCAACGGCAAGACCACTACCACCGAGCTGGCCGCGGCCATGCTGACCGCCTCCGGGGTCCAGGCCGCCGCCGCCGGCAACGTCGGCCGGCCGCTGGTCGACGCCGTGCTCGACCGCCACAAGCCCGACGCGGTGGTGGTCGAGCTGTCCAGCTTCCAGCTCCGCTTCGCCTGGACCCTGCGCCTGCGGGCCGGGGCGTGGCTGAACTTCGCCGCCGACCACCTCGACTGGCACCAGGACCTGGCCGCCTACGCCGACGCCAAGGCCAAGGTCTGGGCCAACCAGGGACCCGAGGACTGGTCGCTCTACGGCGCCGACGACCCGGTGGTGGCCGCCCGGGCCGCCGAGGCCCCGGGCACGCCGGTGCCGTTCACCACCGGGCGGGCCGCCTCCGGCGGGCTCGGGCTGGAGGCCGGGGTCGCCCTCTCCCGGGTGCCGGGCCACGAGGGCGGGCTGTGGCGGGCGGCCGCCCTGCGCCTGCCGGGCCGCCACAACCTGGCCAACGCCGTCGCCGCCTCCGGCCTGTCCATGGCCCTCGGCGCCCACCCGGCCGGGATGGCCAGGGCGGTGGCCGCCTTCCGGGCCGGCCCGCACCGCCTGGCCGACGCCGGCGAGGTCCGGGGGGTGGCGTTCGTCAACGACTCCAAGGCGACCAACCCCCATGCCGCCGCCCGCGCCCTTGCCGCCTTCCCGCGGGTCGTCTGGATCGCCGGCGGCCGCAACAAGGGCCTCGACTTCGACGAGCTGGTCGCCGGGGCGGCCGGCCGGCTGGTCGGGGTGGTGCTGGTGGGGGAGGCGGCCGAGGAGCTGATGGCCGCCCTGGGCCGGGTCGGCTACCCGGGGCCGGTGGTGCGGGCCGCCTCGGTCGGCGAGGCCGTCACCGTCGGCTTCGGCCTGGCCGACCCCGGCGACACGGTGCTGCTGGCCCCGGCCTGCGCTAGCCAGGACCAGTTCGCCGACTACGCCGAGCGGGGCGCCGCCTTCGAGGCCGCCGTCGACCGCCTCGCCGCCCGGCACCGCGAGGGCGGGGACCGGGTGGCAAGGGACCGGGCGTCCGGGGGTCCGTCGGATCGAGGTGGTGGCCGTGGCGGTTCGTGACGGCGGGCGCTCGGGCGGGGCGGGCAGGCCGTTGCTGGGGGCCGGCTCCACCTACTGGCTGCTGCTCGCGGTGGTCTGCGCCCTGCTGGTCATCGGGCTGGTGATGGTGTTGTCCGCCTCCTCGGTGTTCGCCCTGGCCACCCACGGCGACTCCTACGCCTACTTCAAGCGCCAGCTGCTGTGGGTGGCCGGCGGGGTGGTGGTGATGCTGGTGGCCAGCCGCATCGACTACCGCCGCTGGCGCCGGCTGGGCACGCCGCTGCTGGTCGTCGCCACCGCCGGGCTGGTCTACGTGCTGGTCCACCCGGCCGCGGTGTCGGCCTACGGGTCGACCCGCTGGATCTCCATTGGCGGCGGCCTCACCGTGCAGCCGGCCGAGTTCGCCAAGCTGGCCCTGCTGCTGTTCTCGGCCGACGTGCTCACCCGCAAGGGCCGCCTGCTCGGCGACGTCCGCCACCTGCTGGTGCCGGTCCTGCCCCTGACCCTGCTGCTGGCCGGGCTGGTGATGCTGGAGCCCGACCTCGGCACCAGCCTGCTGCTGTGCGCCATCGCCTTCGGCATGCTGTTCGTGGCCGGGACCCCGCTGCTGCTGCTGGGCGGGATCGGCTCGCTGGGGCTGGCCGGCGGCATGGCCCTGATCATGAGCGCCCCCTACCGGCGGACCCGCTTCTTCTCCTTCATGGACCCGGCCGCCGACCCCCAGAACGGCGGCTACCAGTTCATCCAGGGGCGCCTGGCCCTCGGCTCGGGCGGGCTGCTCGGGGTCGGGCTGGGCGCCGGCCGCCAGAAGTGGTCCTATGTGCCCAACGCCCACACCGACTTCATCTTCGCCATCATCGGCGAGGAGCTGGGCCTGCTCGGCACCCTCTCGATCCTGCTGCTGTTCGTGGCCTTCGCCTACGCCGGGGTCCGGGTCGCCCAGCGCGCCCCCGACCCGTTCGGCCGCTACCTGGCCGGCGGGGTCACCGTCTGGATCGTGGTCCAGGCCCTGGTGAACATCGGCGCGGTGGTCGGGGTCCTGCCGATCACCGGGGTGCCGCTGCCGCTGGTCTCCTTCGGCGGCTCCAGCATGCTGGTGCTGCTGGCCGCCACCGGCATGCTGCTGAACGTGGCCAGGCACGAGGTCTGGTCGGTGCGCGCCCCGGTGGTGGCGACCACCACGGCCGCGGCCGAGCGCCGGGGCCGCCGCACCGCCGGCCGGGCCCCCTCCCGCCCGGCCAGGGGCCGCCCGGCCGCGGTCACCACCACCCGCGGCGGCGGTCACCACCAGACCCCGGCCCAGAAGGCCAAGTCCGACGCCGAACGGGCCCGCCGTCCCCAGGACCCGCCGCCGTCCCCGACCCCGAGGAAGCGATCACGATGACCGCCCTCAAGCTGCTGATCGCGGCCGGCGGGACCGGCGGGCACGTGTTCCCCGGCTTGGCCCTGGCCCGCACCATCGTCCACCACGACCCGGCGGCGACGGTCCGCTTCGCCGGCACCAGCCGGGGGATCGAGACCCGGGCGGTGCCCGAGGCCGGCTTCGCCCTCGACCTGCTGCCGATCCTGCCGCTGTCGCGCCGGCTGGCCGCCGAGACCGTGGCCGCCCCGTTCGCGGCCGTGAACGGCACCTTCGCCGCCCGCCGGCTGCTGCGCGAGCACCGCTTCGACGTGGTCTGCGGCATGGGCGGCTACGTCACCCTGCCGGTGGCCGTGGCCGCCCGCCTGGAGGGCGTGCCGGTGGTCCTGCACGAGCAGAACGCCGTCCCAGGGATCGCCAACCGCCTGGCCGCCCGGGTGGCCAGCCGCATCGCCGTAGGGGTCGCCGCCGCCGCCGGCGCCTTCCCGCCCGGGCGGGCGGTAGTGGTCGGCAACCCGGTCCGGCCCGAGCTGGCCCACCTCGACCGGGCCGCCCTCCACGACGAGGCGGTGGCGTCCTTCGGCCTCGACCCCGGCCGGCGCACCCTGTTCGTGTTCGGGGGCAGCCAGGGGTCGCGCCGCATCAACCAGGCGGTGGTCGCGGCCACCGCCGCCTGGCCCGACCCCGCCGCCGTGCAGGTGCTGCACGCCTGCGGCCGCCGCGACGAGGCCGACGTCCGGGCCGCCTGGGCCGGGGCCGACCCCGACGGCCGCGACCTGCTGGTCAGGGTCGTCCCCTTCGTCGACCGCATGGACCTGGCCTACGCGGCCGCCGACCTGGCCCTGACCAGGGCGGGAGCGATCACCGTGGCCGAGCTGACCGCCGCCGGCATGCCGGCGCTGATGGTGCCGCTGCCCCACGCCACCGCCGACCACCAGGCGGCCAACGCCCGCGCCGTGGCCGCCGGCGGGGGAGCGGTGGTGGTCGCCGACGACGCCCTCGACGGCCCCGCGCTGGTCGCCGCCGCCGCCCCGCTGCTGGCCGACCCCGAGCGCCTGGCCGCCATGGCCGCCGGCATGCGCGCCCAGGCCCACCCGGCCGCCGCCGAGGAGCTGGCCGCCCTGGTGGTGGAGGCCTCGGGCCGCGCCACCAGGGAGCAGTTCCTGGCCGAGGTGGCCGCGGCCGCCGCCCCCGTCGACCGCGAGGCCAGCGGCTGGTTCGAGTCGGCCGGCACCCCCGCCGGCGGCCCCAGCACCCAGCGCCGGGTCGACCACCGCACCAAGCGCCTGGAGGCCTACCCCCCGGTCGACCGCAAGGCCGACCGGGGGACCACCCCGGCGGTCCCTCCGACCCCTCCGCCGCCCGACCAGGACGCCGGGCCGTGAGCGGGCCGGGCCCGGCCGAGGGGGCGGTCGACCTCACCAGCGGGGGCAGGACCGTGCACCTGGTCGGGGTCGGCGGAGCCGGGATGAGCGGGCTGGCGCGGCTGCTGCTGGTCGGCGGGCACCGGGTCACCGGGTCGGACCGGAGCGAGTCGGCCACCCTGGAGGCGCTGCGGGCGCTCGGGGCCGAGGTGTGGGCGCCCCACGACGGGACCCGGCTGGGCCGGCCCGACCTGGTGGCCGCCTCGACCGCCATCCGGCCCACCAACCCCGAGCTGGTCGCCGCCCGGTTCCTGGACATCCCCGTGCTGGGCCGCGCCCAGCTGCTGGCCCTGCTGATGGCCGGCCGGACCGGCATCGCCGTCGCCGGCACCCACGGCAAGACCACCACCACCGGGATGGTGGTGGCCATCCTGGAGGCGGCCGGGCTCGACCCGTCGTTCGCCGTCGGCGGCGACTTCAAGGCCACCGGCAGCAACGCCGCCGCCGGGACCGGCCCCCACTTCGTGGCCGAGGCCGACGAGTCCGACGGCTCGTTCCTGGAGCTGCGCCCGACGGTGGCCGTGGTCACCAACGTCGAGGCCGACCACCTGGACCACTGGGGCGACCTGGAGGGGGTGCGGGGCGCCTTCCGGGCGTTCGTCGGCCAGCTCCCCGGCGACGGCACGGCCGTGCTCTGCGCCGACGACCCGGGCGCCCTCGAGCTCGCCGGGGCCGCCCCCTGCCCGGTGGTCACCTACGGGTTCGCGGACCGGGCCGAGGTCAGGGGGGGCGAGCTCGCCCTCGACGCCTGGCGCTCGAGCTTCGCCGTGACCGCCGGGGGGCGGCCCCTCGGCCGGGTCGCCGTGGCCGTGCCCGGCCGCCACAACGTGCAGAACGCGCTGGGAGCGATCGCCGCCGCCATGGCCGCGGGCGCGCCCTTCGAGGCCGCGGTGGCCGGCCTGGCCGGCTTCACGGGCGCGGCTCGCCGCTTCCACCTGCGGGCCGAGGTCGCCGGGGTCACGGTGGTCGACGACTACGCCCACAACCCCCCCAAGGTGGCGGCCACCCTGGCCGCGGCCAGGCTCGGCCCCTGGAAGCGGGTGGTGGCGGTGTTCCAGCCCCACCTGTACTCGCGGACCCGGCTGTTCGCGACCGAGTTCGGCCGCGCCCTGGCCGCCGCCGACCTGGTGGTGGTGGCCGACGTCTACGCGGCCAGGGAGGACCCGGAGCCGGGGGTCGACGGCGCCCTGGTCGCCGCCGCGGCCCGGGCGGCCCGCCCCGACCTGGACTGCGTCTACGAGCCCGACCGGCCCGCCCTCGCCTCCCGGGTCGCCGCCCTGGTCCAGCCCGGCGACCTGGTCCTCACCCTTGGCGCCGGCGACATCACCACCCTGGCCGACGAGCTGGTCCCCCTGCTCTCCGAGCGGGGCAAGGGGGAGCCCCGATGAGCGACCGGTGGCCGCCGCCGCCCGCGCCGGTCGGGCCGGTGGACGCGGCGGCGCTGGAGGCGGCGGCGGCCGAGCTGGCGGCCCGCTGCGGTGGGCGGGTCGGGCGCGACCGGCCGCTGGCCCCGCTGACGACCTTCCGGCTGGGAGGGCCGGCGGCGGTGTTCCTGCGGGCCGAGTCGCTCGACGACCTGGCCGCCCTGGCCGGGGTGCTCGGCGGGACCGGCCTGCCCCTGCTGATCATCGGGCGCGGGTCCAACATGCTGGTCGCCGACGGCGGCTGGCCGGGGATCGCGCTCCAGCTCGGCCAGCGCTTCCGCCGGGTCGAGGTCGAGGGGGCCGAGCTGGAGGCCGGCGGGGCCGCGCCCCTGCCCAGCCTGGCCGCCCGGTCGGCCAGGGCGTCGCTCGGGGGGATGGCGTTCGCGGTGGCGATCCCCGGCAGCGTCGGCGGCGGGGTCCGCATGAACGCCGGCGCCCACGGCGGCGAGCTGGCCGACCTGCTGGTCTGGGCGGACGTGTTCCACCTGGCCGGGGAGGCGGCCGGCCGGCCGGCGCGGATGAAGCCGGACGAGCTCGGCTTCGGCTACCGGCGCTCGGCCCTCCCGCCCGGGGCGGTGGTGACCGCGGCCCGCTTCGCCCTCACCCCGGCCTCCGAGGCCAGCGTCCGGGCCGAGATCGACGAGGCCCGCCGCTGGCGGCGCGACAACCAGCCGGTGAACCAGCCCAACTGCGGCAGCGTGTTCGCCAACCCGCCCGAGCTGGCCGCCGGCCGGGTGGTCGAGCTGCTCGGCATGAAGGGCGAGCGCGCCGGCGGGGCCAGGGTCAGCGAGGTCCACGCCAACTTCATCGTCGCCGCCGAGGGCGCCACCGCCGCCGACGTGCTCGTCCTCATCCGCCGGGCCATGCGCCGGGCCCGGGACGAGCTCGGCATCACCCTGCGCACCGAGGTCCAGCTGGTCGGCGACTTCGGGCCACCGGAGGGCGGCCCGTGAGCCCGCGGGCCGGCGCCGGCGGGAGCGCGGCGGCGCGGCGGCGGCCGCCGGCCGACCGGCGCATCGCCGAGCGGCGCAAGGCCATCGTGGCCGCCAGGGTGCACCGCCGCCGGCGCGTCCTCGGCTGGGGCCTGCTGGCCATCGCCCTGGCCGCCGGGGTCGCCTACCTGATCAGGACCCCGCTGTTCGGCCTCAGCGCCGTCCGGGTCGAGGGCACCAGGGCGGTCCCGCGGGCCGAGGTCATGGAGGCCGCCGAGGTCCGCCTGGGCGAGCCCTACCTGGGCCTCGACCTGGCCGCCATCCGCGCCCGGGTGGCCGCCCTGCCCCGGGTCGCGGCCGTCCGCGTGACCCGCGACTACCCCTCCAGCCTGCGCATCGCCGTCACCGAGCGGCCGGCGGTGGCCAGCGTCTCCACCGGCGGCATCTACTGGCTGATCGCCGCCGACGGCACCGTGCTCGACTCGGCCGCCAGCCGCCCCGCCGACCTGCCGTACGTCGCCGGGGTCCCGCTGCCGCCCGGGGTGGCCGCCGGCAGCCGCCTGCCGCCCGGGAACGAGCTGGCCAACGCCCTCACCGCCCTCGGGGGGATGGCCCCCGAGCTGGAGCGGCAGGTGGCCGGCGTCAACGCCCGGACCCTCGACAGCCTCGAATTCACCCTCGAGGACGGGACCCGAGTCCTGTACGGGCTGGCGGTCGACCAGCCGGCAAAAGACGCCGCCGTGCAGCTGGTGCGGCGGACGCTGAAACGAGAGGGAAGGGAGGCCCAGCGAATCGACGTCCGGAACCCGTCGGCACCGACGGTCCAAGCGACGCCGGCAAATACCAACAGATGAAATTACACCAGGGTAGTTGACCAGGTCAGGGGCACCTTGTACCATCCCCGGCAGCTTGAGGATGGCAATTATGTCAACCTCAACTTGAGGCTCAACTTCCCCCGCTTCCCTGGCCCTTGCGCTGGGCACGACTGTCCGTGAAACGGGCGAAGGAGGATGGTTGGATGATGGCGGCGCCGCAGAACTACCTGGCCGTGATCAAGGTGGTCGGGATCGGCGGCGGTGGAGTCAACGCCGTCAACCGCATGATCGAGGCGAGCCTCAAAGGCGTGGAGTTCATCGCCGTGAACACCGACGCCCAGGCCCTGCTCGCCTCCGACGCCGACGTGAAGCTCGACGTGGGCCGGGAGCTGACCCGCGGCCTCGGCGCCGGCTCCAACCCGGACGTCGGCCGCCAGGCCGCCGAGGACCACGCCGAGGAGCTCGAGGAGGTCCTCAAGGGCGCCGACATGGTGTTCGTCACCGCCGGCGAGGGCGGCGGCACCGGCACCGGGGGCGCCCCGGTGGTGGCCCGCATCGCCAAGGCCCAGGGGGCGCT
>Ga0307278_10001703_pt1 | contig 10865 bp, 11 predicted proteins | sample ER_DNA_117_FD_194482 | JGI IMG/M metagenome (GOLD analysis project Ga0307278, IMG submission 194482) | Bulk soil microbial communities from the East River watershed near Crested Butte, Colorado, United States - ER_DNA_117 | ecosystem: Environmental > Terrestrial > Soil > Floodplain | place...
CGAGCGCGCTCGAGCGGCCGGAATGCATCGATCCGGGGATGCCCGACGTACGGGTCCATGTCGGGCACGATCTGCGGGTAGTACACACGGGCCTCGATGCCGTCGGCCTCGAGCTTGGCCGCGACCGCATCGCGATCGATCGTCGCGTCGAGCCGGATCGTGAACCGGTGCCAGGCGTGTTCCCGCCCCGCGGGCAGAACGGGAAGGATCACGCCCTCGATCTGGCCGAGCGCCTCCGACAAGCTCGAGGCCACCTTCCGGCGCGCCGAGGTCCATTCGGACAGGCGATGGAGCTGCGCCCGTCCGATCGAGGCGGCCACCTCCGTCAGCCGGAGGTTCCATCCGATTGCGGCGAATTCGTAGCGGCCCCGCTGGCCCTGGTTCCGCAGGACACGCACGCGTTCGGCGACCTCGTCGTCGTCCGTCGTGACGGCGCCGCCTTCTCCGGTGGTCATGTTCTTGGAGGCATAGAAGGAGAAGCACCCGGCAACGCCGAGGCTGCCGACCCGACGGCCGCCCAGGCTCGCGAGGTGAGCCTGGGCCGCGTCCTCGAGCACGGGCCGGCCCCCGGCCGCCAGGGCATCCGTCTCGCACGAGAGCCCATACAGGTGAACGGCAAGGATCAGCTTCGTTCCTTCGGTCACGGACTCTTCCGCGGCCTCCGGATCGAGCAGGAAGTCCTCCCCGATGTCGGCGAATCGGACGGTAGCTCCCGATCGGAGGATGGCGTTCACGGTGGCGGGGAACGTGAGCGGAGTCGTGATCACTTCGTCGCCCTCCCCCACATCGAGTGCGAGGAGCGAGAGGTCGAGCGCGGCGGTGCCGGAGGCAACGGCGACTGCGTGCCGGGTCCCCGTAAGACTCGCCGCGAGCTCCCGCTCGAAGGCCTCGACCTCCGGACCCTGAGCGAGCCGGCCGCTCCGCAGGACGCGGTCGACGGCCAGCCGCTCCTCGTGACCCATCATCGGGCCGCCCATATCCAACGTGTTGTTCACAGAGCGAGGTCCTCACCACAGGCCGGGCAAGCGGTGCCCGGCCCCCCGGGCACCCCCCTGCCGCATCGGCACACCCACCCCACGGGCTTAGCGGGGTTACCGACCACCAGCCGGCGCGGCTCAACGTCCGCGGTCACGACGGCGCCCGCCCCGACCGCGGCGAGCTCCCCGATCGTGAGGCCGCACAGGACCGTCGCGTTCGCCCCGATCGAGGCGCCCGTGCGAACCAGGGTCGGCAGCCGGTCCCACTCCCCGCCAGAGGCCCGAGGGTAGCGGTCGTTCGTGAAGACCGCCGATGGTCCCACGAACACGTCGTCCTCCAGGGTCACCCCGGAGTAGATGGACACGAAGTTCTGGATCCTGCATCCCGCTCCGATCACCGCCCCCGAGTCGACAAAGACCGACTTGCCCAGGACGCAGCGCTCCCCGATACGGGCGCCACTTCGGACGTGGGCGAAGTGCCAGACCCTGGTCCCGGCGCCGATCTCGGCTCCATCCTCGACCACGGCCGTCGGGTGGATCAGCGGCCCGCCCTTGTCAACGAGAGGATCCATCTGGGACTGCCTCTCGTGGCGGGTGGCGGCGGGAAACTCTCGTCACGAGCACCTGGCCGAACCAGAGTGCGACGAACGCGAGTCCGCCGATCGACAACAGCACGTCGTAGGAGGGGAACGGTTCGTAGCGAAACTGGACCGTGTGCGGGCCTGGGGGGACCGTCCTCCCGACGAGGCTCGGCGCGACCATCTCCGGCGTCAGAGGGACGCCGTCCACGATCACCTGCCACCGAGGATCGAAGGAGCTCTTCAGGATCACCATTGCCGGCCGGTTCGCCACGACCTGTACGGTCACGGTTCCGTCCGCGAGCGCATCTTCTTCGAATTCGACCGAGCCGGCCGCGCCTGGAGGCTGCTCCCCTCCACTCAGCGTGGGCGGAGCCGCGGGCTGGCCCGCGAATGCAACGGTCGGATATCGGCCATGCGCCAGCAGATCCGATTGGAGGAAGAACCCCGCCTGCTGGTACAGATCGGATCGGCTTGCCGCGATCGGAGGGGGCACGGTGTCCACGACATCCACGTAGCCGCTCGTCTCGATCTCCCACAGCGCGGCTCCGCCGTCCTGGTCGATCAGGCTCGCGGGCACGGAGGGCTGCCGCCCGGCGGGCAGGATCACGTACCGGACGTTGAACAGGTCGTACTGCGCCGGGTTCGTGTCATCGAAGTTGGCTTCGAAGTCCGAAGCGAGCGATGTGGTCCGCAACGAGAACCCGATGCTGTCGACCTGGTAGCCGAGCAGGGCCTGGCACCCCGCCACCAACCCCTCCATGGAGGCCGTGCACGAATCACGGTGCCACATCCCGGCATACACGCGGCCGGAGCCCCGCGCCTGGGCCTCCCGGACGAGCGAACGGATGACGGCATCGGGGCTCGCGTCAACCGTTCGCTGCTGTCGGATCCACTCACCGCCCTGCCGGTCGAACGTTCCCCACCGCTCAGCCCAAGCGGGCGCGAGGACCCCCAATCCCAACAGGATGACGGCGGCTGCCGTGGCGGGACGGGCCACTTGCGGCATCAGGCGGCGCATCGCGCCCAGCACGATGAGGCCCAGCCGAGCAGCGCCGACCCCCGCGAGCAGGATGCCGGCCATGTGGACGGCCATGATGTATCGATGGAGCAGCAGATCGCTGCTTCCCGGCAGGAGTTTGAGCGCCGGACCCAGGGTCGGCCGCCCGAAGAACAGCAGCAGGCTGAGCAGCATGACGCCCAGCAGCGCGCGCGCTCGTTCGTCGTGACGGAATCGCGAGATGCATACGACCGTTCCGACGCCGACGAGCACGCTGATCACCGGGATCGTCCGGGCTCCATCGAAGAGCTGCCCGGTGAACAGCCAAGCGAGCACCCTCCGGGCGCCGAAGGAGTCGAACCAGAATGTCCCACGAAGGTACTGGCTCTGGCTCGACCACTGACTGTCAAGCAGGAGCGGGACCACGACCCAGGAGATGATCAGTAGAGCGCCGAGGCCAACCACTGCGGCTCTCCCCAACCGCCGAAGGAATTCGCCCGGCCGGATCAGCACCCACACCCCGAGGACGAGGAACGCAAGGTACCCACTCAGGAAGTGGAACGCGGCGGTGAGTCCCACAACGAGGGCGGCGATCGCGTATCGGGTGGGCTTACTCTGGCTAACCGCGCGCCACGAGAGCCCCCACGCCAGTGGCATCAGCCACATGGCCCATAGCTGTGACCACATCCCGTATCCGCGCCACGCATAGCTGCCGAACTCGTAGCCATACCCGGGAGTGCTGGCAAGGAGCGACGAGACAAGTGCCGCCGCGGCCGCAGCCCAGCGCTCCCACCCGAGGAGCCGAGCTCCCAAGTACACGCTGATGGGCCACGTGGCGAGCAGGACGTACAGCATGATCGAGAATGCCCAGTCCGCCCCGATGCCCAATGCCAGGACCGCGGTCAGGTTGTGCGGCAGGCTCTGGTAATGGTGGAACAGCGACGATCCCAGCCCGACATACGGGTACCAGCCGTCGAACGGGAGGTGGCCATCGCGGATCCGGTCGAGGGCCCACCGGACCATCGACAGATGAACCGATGAATCGTTTGGGTAGAGGACGGGAAGGATCTCGGCCCGCAGGACCCACAGGTTGAAGCCGACCGCCATCGCCACGATGGCAAGCGGCGCCACACCGCGACCTGGGGTTTCCTCGGGAAGTTCGAAGCGGATGTTGCCGCGACGCCTGACACCGGCCGGCGCCGCCTTGGAACGTCGGGGTCCAGCGACGAGTCCCTCGCGCTCCGCGCCCTGGACCGGGACGGCGAACCCGCTTGTCTTGTCCACTGGTTGATCATCGCATCGCCTCACGGCCTGCTTGAGGAAGACGCGATGCTTTGTGGCGCTGCTTGCGGGCCGCGCCCCACCGACCGGGGGAGGCCGTCCGCCATCTCGAATCCCGCAACAGAGGGATAGACGCGACCGGCCCCTGATGAGACACCGTCAGGGAGGAATGGCACGAGGTGGTGGGGCAGATCAAGCCTGGCAAGGTGATCAGGGTGGGCATCGCGGAGGACCATCCGCTGGCGCGCGAGGGCCTCGTCCAGCTCCTCGAGTCGGCCGATGACATCGTGATCGTGGGCGAGGCGGCCGACGGCGAGGAAGCGCTGGAGCTCGCCGACTCCGTTGCCGGTGAGCCAGACATCTTCCTCGTCGATATCCGCCTTCCGGGCATCGATGGGCTCGAGGTCACCCGGAGGCTGAGCGACGAGCATCCCGATGTCCGCGTCATCATCCTCACCACCAACGAGGACCCGGCGTACGCGACCGAGGCGATGAAGGCTGGCGCGAAGGCCTACGTCTTGAAGTCCGCCGACGGAGAAGAGGTGCTCGACACCGTCCGGATGGTCGCACACGGCCACGCGGTACTCGACCGCGGAGCGCGAGATGCCCTGGCCGAGCAACGACGGGCACGGGCCGAGCAGTTTGGATTGACGGCGCGAGAAATGGACGTTCTGCGATTGTTGGGGAAGGGGTATCGCAATCGCGAGATCGCCGATTCTCTCGGGCTCTCACAGACCACGGTGAAGACTTACGTCGCTCGAATCTTCAAACGCCTCGAGGTCAGCGACCGGACCGACGCGGTGGTCACGGCCTTTCGGCTGGGCATCATCGAGTAGGCCGGGCTCGGGGAAGGGTCTCAGCTCAAGCGGGGATCCCCGCGGCCTCGGCGTCCTTCAGTCGGTTGGGATCCAAGGGGATGCCGGGGCCCATGGTCGGGGCGACCGTCGCGCTGATCACATACTTGCCTTTGGCCGCCGAGGGCTTGGCCCGGAGGACCTCCTCCACGACGGCCAGGTAGTTCTCCAGGAGCTGCTGCTCAGAGAACGAACGCTTGCCGACGACCGCATGCAGGTTCCCCGTCCGGTCCACCCTGTACTCGACCCTTCCGCCCTTGATGTCTCGCACGGCCTTGCCGATGTCGTTCGTGACGGTCCCGGTCTTCGGGTTCGGCATCAGCCCCCGAGGTCCGAGGACTCGGCCGGCCTTCCCAACGGTCGCCATCATGTCCGGGGTGGCCACCGTTGCATCGAAGTCGATGTTTCCCTTCATGACCTCCTCGACGAGCTCTTCGCCTCCCACCAGGTCTGCTCCGGCCTCCTTGGCCTCAGTGGCCTTGGGGCCCGTGGCGAACGCCGCGACCCGCACCGACCTGCCGGTGCCGTGGGGAAGCGTCACGGTTCCGCGGACCATCTGATCCGCCTTGCGAGGATCCACCCCCAGACGGAACGCGAGTTCCACGGTCTCGTCGAACTTCGTGTCGGGGAACCGCTTGATCAGCCGGACGGCTTCGGCCGGCAGGTACTCGCGGTCCTGATCCACGAGCTTGGCCGCCTCCCGATACCGCTTGCCGCTCACGCGACCACCTCCACGCCCATGCTGCGCGCCGTGCCGGCGATGATCTTCATGGCTGCATCGACGTCGTTCGCGTTGAGGTCGGCCATCTTGCGCTCGGCGATCACGCGGAGCTGCTCCCGGGTCAGCCTGGCCACCTTCTCGCGGTTCGGCTCACCAGAGCCCTTCTCGATCCCGGCGGCCTGCTTGATCAGCTCGGCGGCAGGAGATTGCTTGGTGATGAATGTGAACGAGCGGTCCTCATAGATCGTCAGCTCGACCGGGATGACCTGGCCGGCGAACTGCTGTGTCTGCTCGTTGTACTGCCGGCAGAACTCCATGATGTTGACGCCGTGCTGGCCGAGCGCGGTGCCCACGGGCGGCGCCGGGGTGGCCTGACCCGCTCTGATCTGGAGTTTGACCACGGCGACGACTCTCTTCCTTGCCATCCCTAGACCTTCGCGACCTGATCGAAACCGAGCTCGACCGGCGTCTCACGGTCGAAGATGTTCACCAGGACCTTCAGCTTGCTCTGATCCACGTTGATCTCGTTGATCGTGCCGTTGAAGTCGGCGAACGGACCAGAGATGATCCGCACCACGTCGCCCTCCTCGAACCCCAGGCGGAACGTGGGCTTCACCTCCTCCTTCTTCACCGCCAGGATCTTCTCCACCTCCCGGCGCGACAAGGGGGTGGGCTTGGATCCGGTGCCCGCAGCGACGAAGCCGGTGACTCCAGGCGTGTTTCGGACCACGTACCAGGAGTCGTTGTCGTAGATCATCCTCACCAGCAGGTAGCCGGGGAAGACCTTCCGCTGAACGATCTGCTTCTTGCCCCCCTTGATCTCCATGACGTCTTCCATGGGGATGACGACGTCGAAGATCTTGTCCTCCATCTGCATGGTATGGATGCGTGACTCCAGGTTGGCCTTCACCTTGTTCTCGTACCCGGCGTACGTGTGAACGACATACCACTCGCCGGGTCCCCTGAACGGGTCCTTCACGGTGGTCTCGACGACCTCCTCCTCCTCCGAGGGCGCCTCGGCCGGAGCCCGGGCGGCCTTCTGCGCGATGGCTTCCGCCTCGGCCAGGACCTCCCGCTCCGCGACGGTCTCGGCCGCGGCGACCTCCGCGGCCTCCACGACCCGTTCCTCGAAGACCTCCTCGTTCGCCGCCTCGATCCGTTCGGCCTCCCGGGCCACTTCGCTCACAGCCTCCTCGAACTCCGCCTCGTTTTCCGTCGTCCTCGCCACTTCCGCGACCGTCTCCTCGACGGCAGATTCGGTGGCCGCGTCGATCAGGTCCGCCTCCTCGGCCGCCTCGGCGACTGCGGCCTCGAACGCCTCCTCGGCCGGGCTGGGGACCTCCTCCTCGGCCGGGGAAGCCTCCTCGGGCCGGGCGGCCCCCTCTACCGGACCGGCGTCCGCCGGCTGAGCGGCGTCGGCGGGCTCGAGCGACTCGGAGTTCTCGGGCTCGCCGGACTCCGGATCTCTGGGGGCGGCTTCGGATGAGGGCATCTCTTCTTGGGTTCCGTTCATCGTGGTCGAAGGTGTCTTTCTAACCGCTGGAGAACACCCGCAGGACGAGCTTGGAGAACGCGTAGTCCAGGCCGAAGACGAAGGCCGTCAGTACCGTCACCGATACGAGGACGACCACCGTGTAGGCGACGAGCTCCTGGCGAGTGGGCCAGTTGACCCGCTTCAGCTCCTGTCGGACCTCCCGGAGGAACTGCCGGACCCCCGTCCGCTTCCGCTTCTCCTGAACGGCGGCACGTCGGCTGGTGGCCGCGGCGGCGGCGCGGTCCATGGTCGTGCCGCCTTGGCGGCGCTGCATCCTCTTCATCTGCCTGTTCATCGTGCTCCTAGCATGGCCCTAGCAGGGGCGGAGGGACTTGAACCCCCAACCGCCGGTTTTGGAGACCGGTGCTCTACCAGGTTGAGCTACGCCCCTCCGAGTCTTTCGTGCCGCAAGCCGGGGGACAACCATCGAGTATAGGGGGCCCTGGTGGGTGCGGCAAAGGAGGTGGCAGCTCCGATACCCCGGGAAAGGGGGCATCGGATGCGTGATGTGGCGCTGGGACTCCCCTACACTTTCCCGGACGCGCCGCGCCGGCCCCCCGAATGCGAGCGCCAATGGACGAATCGAATCCTGCGTTTCCGCCCTCGCCCAGCGACCGCGCGGGACACGGCGGCATGTCCTCCCAGACCGCGGCGACGACCGATGCCGCAGTCGATGCTGAGATGGCTTCCTACCAGGGGGTCCTGGAAGACCGGCTGGACCAGGGCTTGCGGGCCATCCACCAGAGCGCAAACGCCCTCATGCACGAGATCGCGTCCGAGGTGTGGCGGGCGGCCGGGGGCGACAAGGACCAGGTCGGTTCGCAGATCCTGGAATCCCTCTCCCGGGACCAGGCCATCCGGAGCCTGGTGGCCCACTCGGACGAGCGGTTCCAGGACCTGGCGGTGCGGACCGCCCGGCTGGAGGACTCGGTGACCTCGCTTGCCGAGGACACCCGGGCGGCCCGAGCGGCCCTGGCCGACAGCGTCCACGCGCTGGAACAGGCTGTGGGCGCCCCTGCGGTGGCCGGGTACGAGGAGCTGCGGGGTCAGCTGGAACGAGTGACCACGCAGGTTGCCTCGGCGTTCAAGGCGCTCGCCGATCGGGACCGGATCATCGTGGAGACCGTCCAGGAGCAGGTGAGGGATCACGGTGAGCTGATCACCCGCGAGACGAGCCACGTGGCCCGGTCGATGGAGATGTACGTCAAGGAGGGGGTCAATGCGGTCGGACTCCTGGCCGGACACATCGATCAGCAGGTCGAGGAGATGGCCTCCCGCGACCAGGACGTTGCGTCGGGTGTGGGGAGCGCGGTCCAGGGCCTCCTCGGAGAGCAGGTCGACCTGCTGGCCGAACGATTGGGGATCGAGGCCCGCGATATCGGATCGTCGGTGGGAGCCGCCACACGAGCCATCGAGGAGATCAACAGGACCCTGGATGCCCGGATGATGGGCCTGGGCCGGCTCGTTCGCTCCGATTCACAGACCCTCCAACAAGAGTTGAACCGTACGGCTGCGGCCACGGAGGAGCGTGTGGCCAGGACCCTCGACGAGCAGACGGGCAAGGTATCGGAGGCGCTCACCTCGGCCACCCGATGGACGGTGGAGGAGATGACCCGCCGGCTACGCGAGGAGACGGCGCGGGCCGTGCAGGTCCAGCTCGACGAGGCAGTGGCCCGCCTGGGGCAGGCGAACGAGGAAGCCATCGATTCCGCGATCGCCGGGCGGTTCGAGACTGCGCTCGACCGGCTGACGGCCGCGGCCCAGAACGTGCAACGGACCGGACGCGACGATGGCGGACAGCTCGCCAGGGAGATCGACGACCGGATCACCGCGCTCGGCCGGATGATCCGCTCCGACAACCTGGCGTTGGCCGCCAAGATGCAAGCCGCCACGGAACAGCCGGCGACCAAGCAGGCACTCCGGGCGGTGAAGGAACTGCAAGCGAACCTCCCCAACGAGGTACAGCGGATCGTCGAGGACCGGGTGCAGGCCATCAGCGAGCAGCTGCACCGTGACGTGCAAGCGTCGGCCGAGTCCGTGGCCAAGCTGGGGGAAGGGCTGGAGCGGAAGTTCGAGCAGGCCACCGCTCGCATCGGACAGCGCCACGACAAGGAGCTCCAGGTCGTGATGGACCGGATGGGCGACGCGATGCACGCGCTGGCAAGCCTGAGCCGTCAGGAGCCCGAGCGCGTGGAGCTGGACTAGCCCTCAGCGCGCGCTCGCCAGCAAGGCTCGCCCGCGCCGGCGGCGAAGGACCGCGATTGCCACCGCGCCTGTCAACGCTCCGACGACGGCGACCGCGTACGCAGTGGGATGCGTGTGCGCCGACTCCACCAGCCGCTGGGCGAGCGAGGGTGCCGGGATGGCCGCCAGCGAACGCGCCAGGACTGCCGGATGCGGCTCCTCGCCGAGGTCACGGAGCTTCGCCAGCTCCGCCAGCATCTCCCGGAAGGCGGTCAGCTGTGACCGGCAGTCCGCGCAGGAGCTCAGGTGGGCCTCAACCTCCTCGGCGGCCTCGAAGTCGCCGTCGACGTACGCGGCCAGCAGCTCCCGCACGTCCTCATGCCTCACGATCGAACCCCTCCTCCGAGAGCAGCTCGCGCAACCCCTTTCTCGCCCGATGCAGGCGGACCTTCACTGCGCCCTCCTCGATCCCGAGCTCGTGGCCGATCTCCCGGCAGGACAGACCGTAGATGTCCTTCAGGACGAGCGCGGTCCGCTGGCCGGCCGGGAGGGCGGCAAGGCCGCGTTCCAGCGCGTCCCGCTCGACGGTCCGCTGCTCCGCTCTGTCCAGTACTGGTACGTCCGGGAGCTCGTCCTTCATGAGGTCCCCGAACCGCCCTCGTTTGCGCAGGCCGCTCACCGCGGTGTTCACCACGATCCGGTGCATCCATGTCTCGAACCGCGCCTCCTCCCGGAACCCCGGCAGTCCTCGGAACATCCGCAGGTACGCCTCCTGCACGACGTCCTCGGCCTCATACCGGTCCCCCACGAGCCGGTAGGCAAGCGCGAAGGCCCGGCGATGCGTGAGGTGCACCAGCTCCTCCAGGGCGAGCCGGTCACCACGGCGGCACCGGACGAGCAGCTCACGAGTGACCAAGGCGTCGGACACTTGGACCGGCTCCTCGCCCCGCTGGTTACCGTTCCGCGAGGCTCGCCACGGCCTCGCCCTTCCTGATGGGGTATTCGGTGTTCCCGTCCCGTTCCAGGCTCACCCACACGTCGAGCACTGCCGTGCGCGCCTTCGGATCGAGCGACTTCACCCTTCCCTCCGCCATGATCACATCGTCCACGAACACTGGGGCCCGGAACTGGACCTTCAGACGAACCAGCGCCGCGGGGTCGCCCAGCCAGTCGGTCAAGCAGTGCGCGAGCTCGCCCATCGTGAGCATCCCGTGGGCGATCACGCTCGGAAAGCCCACTGCTCGGGCGAAGTCGTCGTCCTGGTGCAGCGGGTTCTGGTCGCCGGACGCGTCGGCGTACGTCTTGATCTGGTTTCGGAGGATGTGAGTGGTGCGGCCCGGGATCTCGTATCCGACGAACAGATCCTCGAAGCGTGGGCGCAGCTCCGACATCAGGCACCACGTTCGATCATCGTGGCCCGGGCGAGGACCACGAGCCCTCCGTCGCGGTCGAGCACCTCGGTCTCGATCGTCAGGAACCCGTTCCCCGCCTTCTGCCGGATCGAGGCAATCCGCGAGCGTGCCGTGAGCGTCTCGCCCATCCGGAACCGGCGGTGCCACTCATACTCCTGCTCGGCGTGAACCACGCGGGTGAAGTCCAGGCCGAGCTCCGCATCCCCGACGATGAACGGCATCACGGTGAACTCCGCGGCGGTGGCGAACGTCGGCGGCACGATGTCCGACTCCTCTCCGATCGCCGCGCGGAACAGGTTCACTCGCCCCGGCTCCACCGTGAAC
>Ga0307278_10001704_pt1 | contig 10864 bp, 19 predicted proteins | sample ER_DNA_117_FD_194482 | JGI IMG/M metagenome (GOLD analysis project Ga0307278, IMG submission 194482) | Bulk soil microbial communities from the East River watershed near Crested Butte, Colorado, United States - ER_DNA_117 | ecosystem: Environmental > Terrestrial > Soil > Floodplain | place...
TACTTGCCTCTCTTGCCGCGGCCGACGGTCTTCTTCGGGCCCTTGCGCGTGCGCGCGTTCGTCTTCGTGCGCTGCCCGCGCGCCGGAAGGCCGCGGCGGTGCCGGAATCCTCTGTAGGAGCCGATCTCCGAGAGGCGCTTGACCGCCTGGGAGCGCTCGCGCCGCAGGTCGCCTTCGACCTGGAGATTGGCGTCGATGTGCGCGCGCAGCTTCGTGATCTCCTCGTCCGTGAGGTCGCGCACCTTTTCGTCGGGAGACAGTCCCAGCTCCGCACAGACCTGCCTTGCGGTCGACTGTCCGATCCCGTAGATGTAGGTCAGCCCGATCTCGAGCCGCTTCTGAGTCGGGAGATTGACGCCGGCGATGCGTGCCACTATCGGTGAACCTCCTACCCCTGTCGCTGCTTGTGCCGAGGGTTGCTGCAGATCACCATGACCTTGCCGTGCCGCTTGATCACGCGGCAGCGTTCGCACATCGGCTTGACTGAGGGACGTACTTTCATCGGTGTCTGTAGGTAATGCGGCCGCGGGAGAGGTCGTAGGCCGATAGCTCGACTTTCACCTTGTCGCCGGGCAGGATGCGGATGTAGTGCTTGCGCATCTTTCCCGAGATGGTGGCGAGTACATCTTGCCCGCCGTCGATCTTGACCTTGAACATCGTGCTCGGCAAAGCCTCGACGACTTCGCCTTCGACCTCGATCTTCTCCTCTTTCGCCACAAACCCCTTTCTTCACAAAAAGCGCGCTCCCAGAGCGCGGCTCGGAAAGGACAAACGCACAGCACGCAACACGGCCGCGCCGCACGACTATCGTAGCAAACCCGCTCCAACCGTCTTCGCCGCGCGCGTGAGCACGCGCGGCCCGTCCTCGGTGACCGCAACCGTGTGCTCGAAGTGCGCCGACAGCGAGCTGTCCTCCGTGGAGATCGTCCAGCCGTCGTCGTGCATGACGATCTCTGGACCTCCCGCCGTGATCATGGGCTCGATGGCGAAGACCATGCCGGGCTGGAGCAGCGGCCCGCGTCCGGGGTCGCCGAAGTTCGGGATCTGCGGATCCTCGTGCATCGAGCGTCCGACGCCGTGTCCGACCAGCGCGCGCACGACGGAGAAACCCTGCTCTTCGGTCGTCTGCTGGATGGCGTGGGAGATATCGGAGAGCCGGTTACCGGCCTGGCACTGCTCGATCCCGGCAGCGAGCGCCGCACGCCCGGCGTCGAGCAGCGACTCCGCCTCGGGCGCGGGCTCGCCGACGGTGAACGTGGAGGCAGAGTCGGCGACGAACCCGTTCAGCGTCACGCCGACGTCCACCGCCAGCACGTCGCCCTCCTCGAGGGCGTACGGGCCCGGAATGCCGTGCACGATGACGTCGTTCGGCGAGGTGCAGATCGAGGCCGGGTAGCCGCGGTAGCCCTTGAAGGTCGCGACGCCGCCGCGTGAGCGAATGTACTCGTCGGCCGCGGCGTCGAGCTCCAGCGTCGTCACTCCCGCCCGGATCCGCTCCTCGAGCAGCACGAGCGTCTCGGCGACCACCTCACCCGCGCGCGCCATCAGCTCGATCTCGGCGGGACTCTTCCGAATGATCACCGGACAGCTGCCTGATTCAAGACGCCTTCGATTTCCGAGTACACCTCGTCCATGGCGCGCTCGCCGTGGATGCCGACGAGCTTGCCCTGTGCACGGTAGTAGCCGACGAGCGGGGCCGTCTTCTCATGGTAGAGCGCGAGCCGCTCGTCGATTGCTTCCGGGGTGTCGTCCGAGCGGCCCTCCTCTTGCGCGCGCTTCAGGAGCCGCTCGCGGGAAACCGCGTCGTCGACCTGGAGCTCGAGTACCACCGTCAGCTCGCGATCGATCTCGGCGAGCATCTCGTCGAGCGCGACCGCCTGCGGCATCGTGCGCGGAAAGCCGTCCAGGATGAACCCCGGGAGCGTGTCGCCGCGGCTCAGGCGACTGCGGATGATCTCGACCATCACGTTGTCGGGGACAAGGCCTCCCGAGTCGTAGGTGGGCTTGACCTGGAGTCCGAGCGCCGTCCCGCGCGCAATCTCCTCGCGCAGGATGTCGCCTGTCGCGATGTGCGGAATCCCGTACTCGGCGGAGATGCGTTTCGCCTGCGTCCCCTTGCCCGAGCCCTGTGGACCGAGCAGCAGCAAGTTGAGGGCCACCGCGCTAGCGGAGGAAGCCTTCGTACCGGCGCATCATCATCTGCGACTCCATTTGGCGCATCGTGTCCAGCGCGACGCCGACGGCGATCAGCACCGACGTTCCGCCCAGCGCTCCCGACGTCGCCTGCGAGAAGCCGAAGTACTTGATGAACAGGGTCGGAGCGACGGCGACGACGGCGAGGTAGACGGCGCCCGGCAGCGTCAGCCGGGTCAGCACGCGGTCGAGATACGCCGCGGTCGGCGGACCAGGGCGGATCCCCGGGATGTAGCCGCCGTGCTTGCGCAGGTTGTCCGCCTGGTCGATCGGGTTGAACTGGACCGCCGTGTAGAAGAACGTGAAGATCACGATCAGCGCACCCTCGGCGAGCACGTACCACCAGCTGCTCGGCAGGAAGTGCTGCGTGATGAAGCCGTTCGTTGCCGGGAAGTACTGCCCGATCGTCGGTGGGAAGGCCAGGACCGCGGCCGCGAAGATGATCGGGATCACGCCGGCCATGTTCACGCGCAGCGGCATGTAGGTCGAACCACCGGCCGTCAGCCGCCGGCCGACCACACGCTTCGCGTACTGGATCGGGATCCGCCGCTGGCCCTCTTGCATGAAGACGACGGCAACCACGATCGCGACGGCGATCAGCGGGAAGAACAGCTTCTCGGCGGCGCCCCCGTTGACGACTGCGTTGATTCCCGTCGGCAGCCGCGACAGGATCGAGGCGAAGATCAGCAGCGAGATGCCGTTGCCGATTCCGCGCTTCGTGATCAGCTCACCCATCCACATCAGCAGCGTCGTCCCGGCAGTCAGCGTGATCACGATCAGGACGAGGCGGCCCGGGCCGCTCTCGATCGCGTGCTGCCGCTGGAAGAGCACGCCGTACCCCAAGGCCTGCAGAGCGGCAAGCGCCACGGTCAGGTAGCGCGTGTACTGGTTGATCTTCGCGTACCCCGACTCGCCTTCCTTCTGCAGCGCCTCGAGCTTCGGAACGACGACCGTCAGCAACTGGAGGATGATCGAGGCAGTCACGTACGGCATGATCCCGAGCGCGAAGATCGCGAACTGGGACAGAGCGCCTCCGGAGAAGAGGTTCAGGAGGCCGAGAATCGAGCCGCCCTGTCCGCTGAAGTAGCCGCTGATGGCCTCGGAATTGACGCCAGGGGCCGGGATCCAGGACCCGAGCCGGTAGAGGGCGAGAATCAGCGCCGTGAAGAGGACCCGATGCCGCAGCTCCGGGACACGCCATGCGTTGGCCAGCCAGGAAAACATTAGTCCTCCGAAACCTCCGCTAACGGTCCGGTTTCGGAGGACGGGGCCTCGGCCGCCTCAGGCCGCTTCTCAGGTCCGGAAGCCGAACCACGCTTGCGCTTCTTGGGCTGCTCAGGCTCGCGCAGCGGAACGGCCGTTCCGCCGGCTGCTTCGATCTTCTCCCGTGCGGTCGCGGAGAAGCGGTGCGCAACGACGGTCAGCTTCTTGCTGAGCTCGCCCTGCCCGAGCACCTTCACGTCGATTCCCTTCCTGCGGACGATGCGCGCTTCGAGCAGTAGCTCGGGCGTCACCTCGGTACCGTCGTCGAAGCGCTCGAGCGCCGAGACGTTGACGGGGATGGTGAACGTCCGAAACGGCCCGATCGGCATGGCGTCCTTCGAGGTGTTGCCGGGCTGCTTGCCGAGGCGCATGTAGATCGGCATCTGCCCGCCTTCGAAGCCGGGTCGCATCTTGTGCGAGCCGGCGCGCGCCTTCTGGCCCTTGATGCCGCGACCGGCATAGCGTCCCTTGCCGGAACCCATGCCGCGGCCGATCCGCTTGCGGTCGCGCCGCTTGGCGGCCGGTTTCAGATTCGACAGGTTGAGCTCTTCCGCCATTAGTCGTCCAGCGGCTCGACGGCGACGAGGTGCCGCACCTTCCTGAGCATACCGGCGAGCTGCTCCGATTCCTCGCGCTCGACGGTTCGGCCGATGCGGCCCAGGCCGAGCGCGCGCAGCGTGCCGCGGTGGCGCTTCGTCTGGCCGATCTGGCTGCGGATCTGACTGATCTTCACCTTCTGCTTCTGGGCCATCAGCGTTCCGCCTCGGGAGTCACGGGGCGCTCAGCCTCCGGCTGAGCGCTACTCGCGCTGTCCGGCGGAGTCTCGTCCGGTGCGGTTTCCGCGGCATCAGGCTCGGTCGCCGCTGTGGATGGAGCCTGGGCCTCGGCTTCCACAGCCGCGTCCTCGCCAGGCTTGGGCTTCGGAATGGGCAGGATCTCGGCGACCGTCTTGCCGCGGATCCGCGCGAAGTCCTCCGGCCGGCGGAGCGACCGCAGACCGACGACCGTGGCCCTGGCGAGGTTGATCGGGTTGGTTGTGCCTAGGCTCTTCGCAAGGATGTCGCGAATGCCAGCGAGCTCCAGAATCGCGCGGACGCCGCCGCCGGCGATGACGCCGGTTCCCTCGCTCGCGGGTCGCAGCAGGACGCGGGCGGCGTCGGAGCGGCCGATCACCTCGTGCGGAATCGTCGTCCGGTTCTTCGGCACCTTGAACAGGTTCTTCTTGGCGTCGTCGACCGCCTTCGTGATCGCGAGCGGTACCTCGCGCGCCTTGCCGTAGCCGACGCCGACGCGGTCGACCTCGTCGCCGATCACGACGAGCGCCGTGAACGAGAAGCGCCGGCCGCCCTTGACGACTTTGGCGACGCGGTTGATCTCGACCACCCGTTCCTTGAGCTCTCTCGTTTCCCTGTACTCGACTGCGGTCATAGCTCACCTCCGTTGCGGATCGTGCTCTCCGGCCGCGAAAAGCAAGCGGAGCAAGAACGCAGGGAGCGTTCGTAGCCGGAGGCTACGGGCGCGACTGAGGACGCTGCTCCGCGCCGCTTTGCAGCGCCCCGGAGAGTGCGAGATGTAACGGAGGGGAGCGTCATCAGCCTCATCCTCAGAATCGGAGTCCTCCTTCGCGCGCCGCATCCGCGAGCGCCTTCACTCGGCCGTGGTAGAGGTAGCCGCCGCGGTCGAAGACGACCCGCTCGACTCCCGCTTCCCTTGCGTTCTTTGCCAGCTGCTTGCCGACCTCGGCCGCCTGCTCGGTCTTGTTGCCCTTCGAGCGCGGCTCGAGTTGGAGCCAGCTCGAGGCCGCCAGCGTGCACCCGTCGAGGTCGTCGACAAGCTGCGCAGAGATCCCTCGGTTCGACCGAAACACGACCAGCCGCGGCCGCTCCGAAGTCCCGAAGATCCGCCGCCGAACGCGCTTGTGACGGCGCTGCCGTGCCTGGTGTCGTGTAAGTGTGGTCATCGCTTCAACTCGTCTCCGTCGTGGAAAGCGCGCAGTGTTTTTCGCGAACCGCTAAGCGCGCTTGCCCGCCTTCCTGCGCACGTACTCGCCCTCGTAGCGGATGCCCTTGCCCTTGTACGGCTCAGGCGGTCGGACGCGCCGGATCTCGGCGGCGAGCTGACCGACACGCTGCTTGTCGGCGCCTCGCACCACAATCTGCGTGGGCGCAGGTACCTCGAAGGTGATGTCCTGCGGCGCGTCCTTCGTGACGGGATGCGAGAAGCCAACGCTTAGCTCGAGCGTGCTCCCGTGGAGCGCCGCGCGGTAGCCGACACCCTGGATCTCCAGGCGCTTCTCGAACCCCTTGGTGACCCCCTCCACCATGTTGGCTACCAGCGTGCGCGTGAGGCCGTGGAGCGCCCGGTCCGGCCCGCGGTCGCTCGGCCGCGTGACCCTGATCGTTCCATCCTGCTGCTCGATGTGCATGCGGACCGGGACGACCTGCGTCAGTTCCCCGTTGGGACCATTCACAGTGACGCGGCCAGGATCGATAGCAACCGAAACCCCGGCTGGAATCTCAATCGGCTTGTTCCCAATACGACTCATCTCACGTCCTCAACATTCTTCCTGTTGGTGAAAATGCGCCAGCATTTTCACCAAACGAAACAGACGACCTCCCCGCCGACTCCCTCCTGCTCGGCGCTCCGGCTCGTCATGATGCCACGCGAGGTCGAGAGGATCGCGGTTCCCATCCCCCCGAGGACGCGCGGAAGGCGGTCCTTGCGAGCGTACACGCGCCGGCCGGGTTTCGAGATCCGGCGCAGGTCGGTGATGATCCGCTCCCGGTTCCGCCCGTACTTGAGGCCGATCACCAGGACGTCGAACGGCATTGGTGGCTGCCGGGTGTCGCCCTTCTCGATCTTGAAGTCCGAGATATAGCCCTCTTCCTTGAGGAGTCGAGCGATCTCCTCCTTCAGTCGCGAGGTCGGCATCTCGGTGTTCTCGTGCAACGCCTTGTTGGCGTTGCGGATTCGTGTAAGCATGTCTGCAATCGTGTCAGTCAGCATGTCTCTTCTTTTCTCCTACCGAGCGAAGCGATGGTACTGCATTTTGCTCGCGGAAAGTGCGCAGCATTTTTCGCGACATTACCAAGAGCTTTTTGTCATGCCCGGGATCGCGCCCTGGTGGGCGAGCTCCCGGAGGCAGATCCGACAGAGTCCGAACTTGCGGTACACGGCGCGGGGGCGTCCGCAGCGGTTGCAGCGGCTGTAGTGCCGAGTCTTGTAGCGCTGCGGCCGCGAGGCCTTGACGACGAGCGACTTCTTGGCCACTCAGCAGTCACCTGCCATTGTTCCTACTCCCTCCTCTGGTCGGCCAGCGGAAAGCCGAGCCCGGCGAGGAGCGCACGCGCCTGCTCGTCGGTCTCCGCGGTCGTGGTGATCGCGACATCCAACCCGCGGATGCGCGCAACGGTGTCGTAGTCGATCTCCGGGAAGATGATCTGCTCGCGGATCCCGATCGAGTAGTTGCCCCTCCCATCGAAGGCATCGGGACTGAGCCCGCGGAAATCTCGGATACGGGGAAGCGCGATCGAGATCAACCGGTCGAGGAACTCGTACATGCGGGCCCCGCGCAGCGTTACCTTGGCGCCGATCGTCATCCCTTCGCGGATCTTGAAGCCGGCGATCGACTTCCGGGCCCGCCGCATCTGGGCGCGCTGGCCCGCGATCGTCGTCAGCTCCTCGATCGCGCTGTCGAGCGACCGGGCCTCGGTCTTGGCGTCGCCGACCCCCATGTTCAGCGTCACCTTCGTGACCCGGGGGACCTGCATCATGGACGAGAGCCCGAGCTCGTCCTTCAGCTGAACGCGGAGCTCCTGCTCGTAGAGCTGCTTCAGCCGCGGAGTGTAGGTCTCGACCGTGGCCATCAACGATCGATCTCCTCCTGGCAGTCGGCGCGCCGGCAGACGCGGGCGCGCCCGGCCTCGCCGCCCTTGCCCTCCTTCTCGACGATGCCGACGCGCGTCGCCCGCTTGCAGGTCGGGCAGACCACCATCACGTTCGACACCGGCAGCGGCGCCGGCTTGTTGACGACGCCGCCGGGCGCGAGCCCCGCCTGGCCCATGCCGCTGCGTTGCTTGATCGGGCGCGGCTTCACGTGCCGCTTGACGATGTTCAGGTTCTCGACGACGACGCGGCGCTCGCGGGGGAACGCCTCGAGCACACGACCCTGCTTGCCGCGGTCCTTGCCGCTGATCACCTGAACGATGTCGCCCTTCCGAACCTTCATTGTCTGCGACACCTACAACACCTCCGGAGCCAGGCTGACGATTTTCATGAAGTTCCTCTCGCGCAGCTCGCGCGCGACCGGTCCGAAGATTCGCGTTCCGCGCGGATTGTGCTGGTTGTCGATGATCACGGCCGCGTTCTCGTCGAAGGCGATCGTGGTGCCGTCGTCCCGGCCGTAGGGCTTCTTCGTCCGCACGACGACCGCGCGGACGACGTCGCCCTTCTTGACCGCGCCCTGCGGCGTCGCCGTCTTGACGGTGCCCACGATGATGTCGCCCACGCGCGCATAGCGGCGCCTGGACCCACCCATGACGCGGATGCAGAGGAGCTCGCGGGCTCCCGTGTTGTCGGCCACCCGCAGACGCGATTCCTGCTGGATCACGGGGAGGTCTCCCCGGCGCCGCCCGAGCGCAATTCGACCATCACTTCGCTTGCTCCAGCACCTGCGCGAGCCTCCAGGTCTTCGTTCGGGAGAGACGTCGGGTTTCGACGATGCGGACGACGTCGCCCACCTTGGCCTCGTTCCGCTCGTCGTGCGCGTGGAACTTCTTTGCTCGCCGGATCACCTTCTTGTATCGGGGATGCACCTTCACGGTCTCGACCTTGACGACAATCGTCTTGTCCATCGCGTCCGAGACCACGACGCCGCGACGCTCCTGCCGCCGCCCCCGCTCGTGCTCCGGCTTCGGCTGGCGCGCGATCGGCTTGCGAGCCGCGGCCGTCTTCTTCGTGTCCTTCTTCCTCTCGCGCATCTAGATGGCCTCTCGCTGGTGGCGGACGGTCAGGATGCGCGCGATCTCGCGCTTGGCGAGCTGCAGGCGCGCCGTGTTCTCCAATGCTCCTGTCGCTGCCTGGAAGCGCAGGTTGAAGAGCTCCTGCCGCGCCTCGCCAAGCCGGTGCTCCAGCTCGTCGTCCGTCATGTCTCTGTAATCCTCGGCTTTCATTCGAAGAGCTCCGCTTCCCGTCTGACGATCTTTGTCTTGATCGGAAGCTTCTGGCCGGCGAGCCGCAGGGCTTCCCGCGCCAGCGGCTCGGACACGCCGGCCAGCTCGAACATGACCCGGCCGGGCTTGACGACTGCGACCCAGCCCTCGGGCGAGCCCTTGCCGGAACCCATGCGCGTCTCCGCCGGCTTCTTCGTGAAGGGCTTGTCCGGGAAGACGTTGATCCAGACCTTCCCGCCGCGCTTGATCTTGCGGGTCATCGCCACGCGCGCCGCCTCGATCTGGCGGTTGGTCACCCAGCCGGCGTTCAGCGCCTTGAGGCCGTAGTCTCCGAACTGCACGTCGGTCTGGCCCTTCGAGACCCCGGCCATGCGGCCGCGCTGGTACTTGCGGAACTTCGTCTTCTTGGGCAGAAGCATCGGCCGGCCTCCTAGCCCTGCCCGCCGGATTCGTCGAGCTTCGTGGGATCTTCGGTCTGCTGCTTCTGGGTGGCCGTGTCGGGTGCGTCGGCGACCGGAGCAGGGGTCGTCTCGACTTCCGGCTCGATGGCCGGCTGCTCCCGCCCCTCGGCCGAGCGGGCTTGCTCGTCGGTGCGTGGGCGCTCGACGTTGTCCTGACCGCGAGTGCGGTCGCCCTGACCGCGCGTGCGATCCCGCTCGCCCGAGCGCCCACGTCGCCGGCGCTGACGCACCGGGCCGAGGCCCTCGCGGTCGCCACCGCGTCCGCGGCCGCCCTCACGCGAGGCGCCGAGGCCCTCGGTCGCGCCGCCGAGCCGGCGGCGGGTGTCCTGGTCGCCGAGGCGGCCGTCTCCGCGGCTCACGCCTTCATAGCCCTCGGGCATGATCTCGCCCTTGTTGATCCAGACCTTGACGCCGATGCGGCCAAAGGTCGTCTTCGCCTCGGTGAAGCCGTAGTCGATGTCAGCGCGAATCGTGTGCAGCGGCACACGGCCCTCCGAGTAGGTCTCCGAGCGGCTCATCTCGGTGCCGCCGAGCCGGCCGCCGCAGGTGATCTTGATTCCCTGCGCACCCGACCGGATCCCCGACGCAAGCGCCCGCTTCATCGCGCGCCGGAAGCTGACGCGGTTCTCGAGCTGCTCCGCGATCGACTGGGCGACGAGCTTCGCGTCGAGCTCGGGGCGCTTGATCTCGTTGATGTTGATATGGACGTTCTTGCCGGTCAGGTCGTGCAGCTCGCGGCGGAGCGCGTCGACCTCGACGCCGGACTTGCCAATCACGATTCCGGGACGAGCCGTGTAGATGTCGATCGTGATCCGCTGCTTGTCCTTGCGGATCAGGATGTCGGACAGGCCCGCGTGCGAGAGCTTGTTGTAGATGTGCTCCCGGATCTTCACGTCCTCGAGCACGTAGGCCGGGAACTCCTTCTTGCCCGTGTACCAGTTCGATTTCCAGTCGTGGATGACGCCGACGCGCATCCCGCCGGGGTGGACCTTCTGCCCCACTAGCTCTCTCCTTCTGTCTCGGCCTCAGGCTCTTGCTCGGCGTCGGGCTCAGGCTTCGCCTCCACCCGCCGCCGACGGGTCTTCTTCGGCTTCTCCTCCGTCTGCTCGGCCTCCCCCTCGGGCTGCTCGGCCTCCACTTCGGGCCGCTCGGCCTCTGCGTCAGCGCCGGGCTGCTGGACTTCCTCTTCGACCGCGGGTGCCTCCTCGACCGTCTCAACGGCCTCGGGCTCCTGTCGACGGGACGTCGGCCGCTCCGGCGCCGACACCGCGTCGAGCGGTTTCAGCAAGATCGTGATGTGGCAGGTGCGCTTGCGGATGCGGTGGGCCCGGCCGCGGGCCTGCGGGCGCCAGCGCTTCAGCGTCACACCGGCGTCGGCGATGGCTGTCGCGACGACGAGGTCGTCGCCGACCAATCCGTGGTTCGCTTCCGCGTTGGCGACGGCCGAGCGCAGCACCTTCTCGACTTCCCGCGCCGCCGAGCGCGGCGTGAAGGCGAGAATGGTGCGTGCTTCGGGGACCGTGCGTCCCTGAATGTGCCCGGTCACGAGCCGCGCCTTGCGCGGCGAGACGCGCACCCACTTGGCGAGCGCGCGCACCTGGGTGGTTGTCTCCGTGGTCGCCATTACCTCCGCTTTACCTGCGTCTGCCGGTCGCCGGAGTGGCCGCGGAAGGTCCGCGTGGGTGCGAACTCGCCCAGCTTGTGGCCGACCATCTGCTCGGTGATGAAGACCGGGACGTGCTTGCGGCCGTCGTGAACGGCGATCGTGTGCCCAAC
>Ga0307278_10001705_pt1 | contig 10862 bp, 11 predicted proteins | sample ER_DNA_117_FD_194482 | JGI IMG/M metagenome (GOLD analysis project Ga0307278, IMG submission 194482) | Bulk soil microbial communities from the East River watershed near Crested Butte, Colorado, United States - ER_DNA_117 | ecosystem: Environmental > Terrestrial > Soil > Floodplain | place...
TTAGTGACGCTTGACAAGGCAATCAACCCGAGTGCGTAATGATCTAACGGTGTTCGGCATGATCGAACGCCAGCGCCATGCGGGGGGCCTCGCGTCGAGGACAGGGGGTGCGGGCCCGTGAGCGTGGGCTTGGTGGTCGTCTCCCATTCGGCCAAGGTCGCCGAGGGTGTGGTGGAGCTCGCCGGGCAGATGGCCCCCGACGTGCGCATCCGGGCCGCCGGCGGGACCGACGACGGCGGCATCGGCACCGACGCCACCCTGATCGCCGAGGCCATCGAGGCCGTCGACGACGGCGACGGCGTGCTGGTGCTGGTGGACCTCGGCTCGGCCGTGCTCTCGGCGCAGCTCGCCATCGACGAGCTGGTGGGCGAGGCACGCCGCGGCCGGGTGCGCATCTCCGACGCGCCGCTGGTCGAGGGCGCGGTGGTCGGCGCCGTGCAGGCCAGCACCGGCTCCGACCTCGACGAGGTCGACCAGGCGGCCACGGAGGCGGCCACCATCGCCAAGACCAAGGACGGCCGGAGCTGACGATGGCCGTCGCCGTGGCAGTACCATGGGCGCGCCCATCGACCGGACCGGGACGGGAGGCGGCCCGCATCGTGGACGTGGCGTGTGTGCGCGGCTGGCTGACCGAGGTGGCCGGCAGCCTGGAGGCGGAGCGGGACTACCTCACCCAGCTCGACGCCGCCATCGGCGACGCCGACCACGGCATCAACATGCACCGCGGCTTCACCGCGGTCATGCGCCGGGTCGGCGACCTCGACGTCGCCACCCCCGGGATCCTGCTGAAGACGGCCGGGCGCACCTTCGTCTCCACCGTCGGCGGGGCCGCCGGGCCGCTGTACGGCACCGCGTTCCTGGCGGCGGGGGAGATCCTCGACGACGGCGACACCTTCGGGCCGCGGCGCCTGTTGGAGGCGCTGCGCGCATCCCTGGAGGGCGTGCAGCGGATCGGGGCGGCCAGCGAGGGCGACAAGACCATGGTCGACGCGCTCGCCCCGGCGCTCGCCGCCTACGAGCTGGAGCTGCGGACCGGCGGCTCGCTGGAGACCGCCGTGCGCGCCGCCAGGGAGGCCGCCAGCGACGGCGCCAGAGCGACCGTCCCCATGCAGGCCCGTAAGGGACGCGCCTCCTACCTCGGCCCCCGCAGCGTCGGCCATCAGGATCCCGGTGCCACCTCCACCTCCCTGATGTTCGCCGCGCTGGAGCGGGCCGTGCTGGCCGACCGGACCCAGCGGTTCGCCGCCGGCACCAGGTCGCGGGCGAGCCGGCCGTGATCCAGTCGGTCGGGCGGGCCGCCCGCATCCTCAAGGCGCTCGGCTCGGAGTCGGCCCGGCTGGGCGTGACCGAGCTGGCCGAGCGGCTGGGGCTCGCCAAGGCCACCGTCCACGGCCTGCTGCGCACCCTGGAGGCGCATCAGTTCGTCCAGCAGGACCTGGAGACCGGCAAGTACCGGCTGGGGCCGGCACTGCTGCAGCTCGGCAACGCCTTCCTCGACAACCACGAGCTGCGGGCCCGCTCGCTGCTGTGGGCCGAGACTCTCGCCGGCCAGGCCGGTGAGGCGGTCCACGTGGGGGTCCTCTACGGGCCCAACGTGCTGCTCGTCCACCACGTCTTCCGGCCCGACAACTCCGTGCAGATCCTCCAGGTCGGCGCGTCGATCCCGTGGCATGCCTGCGCGCTCGGCAAGGCCATCGTGGCCTACCTGGAGCCGGAGGGACGCGAAGAGCTGCTGGCCGGACCGCTGCCGAGGCTGACCGGCCGGACGCTCACCACCCGCGCCGCGCTCGGCGCCGAGCTGGACCGGGTGATGGACGGCGGCGTGGCGGTCGAGGATCAGGAGGCGATCGTCGGCGAGGCGGGCGTGGCCGCGGCCCTGTTCGACAACCGCGGGGCGGTGGTTGGCGCCATCGGCCTCGCCGGCCCGGTCGAACGCCTGCTGCCCGACGGCCCGGCGGCCCACGCGGTGGCGGCGGTCAAGGAGGCCGCCCGCGGCCTGTCCCGCGAGCTGGGCGCCGGCCGGCTGGCCACCCCCGGCGCGGGCGCGTAGCTCGCGGCCCGCGTGCGCCGCCCCTACGATGGCGCCATGACGCGAGGTGACGCCCTGCCGCCCCTGCGGAGCCGGACCGTCCGCCTGGACCCGCCCGTCGACCCCTTCGACCTCGCTGGCGAGACCGGCTTCGTCTGGAGCGGCCCGGGCGGCGAGCTGGTCGGCACCGTGACCGCCGCCCGCATCCTCGTCGGCACCGGCGGCGACCGGGTCGAGCGGGCCGCCGAGGCGGCCGCCGCCCTGCTCGCCGGGGCCGAGGTCGACGACCCGGCCGGCGCCGGCCTCGGGCCGGTCGCCGCCGGGGCGCTGCCGTTCTCCCCGGACGCGCCGGGGGAGCTCCACGTCCCGGCGCTGCTGCTGCGCCGCGACCCCGCTGGCACCACCTGGGTGACCGCCACCGCCCCCGCCCCGGCGGCGCCGCCGCCGGCCGCGGAGCTGCTGGCGCGCCTCCGCGAGCTGGCCGACCGCGAGGCCCGGCGAGTACCGGAGCGCGACGGCGCGCGCCGCTGGCCGGCCGCGCGCCGGCTCGACCGGCCGGATGGCCACCTGGACGCGTGGCGGGGGTCGGTGGCGCTGGCCCTGGAGGCGATCGCGGGTGGCCGGCTCGACAAGGTGGTGCTGGCCCGCGAGGCGCTGGTCGAGGCGGCGTGGCCGTTCCCGAGGGCGGAGCTGCTCCGACGGTTGCGGGCACGCGCCGGCCTGGAGGCATACGTGTACGCCAGCGGCGGCCTGGTCGGCGCCAGCCCCGAGCTGCTTGTCAGCAGGCGCGGCCGGGTCGCCATCTCGCGGCCGATGGCCGGCACGGTCCCGCGCGGCGCGACCGCCGCCGCCGAAGCCCGCGGGCTGGCGCGCCTCACCGGCTCCGCCAAGGAGGCGGTCGAGCACCGGCTGGTCGTCGACGCGGTCACCGAGGGCCTCGCCAAGGTCGCCGACCGCGTCGAGGTCGCCCCTCCGGAGGTGGTGCGGCTGGCCACCGTCGCCCACCTGGCGACCGAGGTGACCGCCGACCTCACCGAGCCGCTGCCGTCCGCGCTGGAGCTGGCCGGCCTGCTCCACCCGACGCCGGCGGTGGGTGGCTCCCCGCAGGACGCCGCCATGGCCGCGATCGCCGCCCTGGAGCCGTTCGACCGCGGCCGCTACGCCGGCCCGGTCGGCTGGGTGGACGCTGCCGGCGACGGCGAGTGGGCGGTCGCCCTGCGCTGCGCCGCCCTGGACGGCCGCCGCGCCCGCCTGCTCGCCGGCGCCGGCATCGTGCCAGGCTCCGACCCCGACGCCGAGTGGGCCGAGACCGAGCACAAGCTCGCCGCCATGCTGGAGGTCCTGCTCGGACCCTGACGGCGCTCGCGGGTGACGGCCCGCCAGTCGTACTCGAGCAGGCTCGGCCGCCTGGACCGCGGTGACCGTCCCCGACGGGACCTCGGCGGTGGTGCGCGTCCTGGCGGACCCGCACCAGGCCGGCGTCGCGCAGGAGGCGAAGGTGCTTGGAGACCAGCGAACGGGATACGCAGCTACAGGAAGGCGTCCAGGGCGGCCAGGGTCTCGGTCGGGGCCTCCTCGGGCAGGAAGTGACCGGCGCGGATGCCCTGGCCACGGAGGTCGTCGGCCCACGGCCGCCACGCCGCCAGCGGGTCCTCGGCCTGGAGGGCGATCCCGCTGTCGCCCCAGAGGACCAGCAGCGGGCAGGCGATCCTGCGGCGGCCGAGGTCGGCGGCGTCCAGCTCGTCGTCCACGGTCGCCCCCGCCCGGTAGTCCTCGCAGGAGGCGTGGATGGCGGCCGGGTCCGCGAAGCAGCGGACGTACTCGTCGACCGCCTCCGGCGCGAACGCGTCCGGGTCGCCGGCCCAGCGGCGCAGCTTCTCGCGGACCCACCACGCCGGGTCGGCGCCGATGAGCTTCTCGGGCAGGCCGTCCGGCTGGGCGAGGAACAGCCAGTGGTAGGTGGCGACGGCCAGCTCCTTGCCCATCCGCCGCCACATCGTGTGGGTGGGGACGATGTCCAGCACCGCCAGCCTGGTGACGACCGCGGGATGGTCCAGGGCCATCCGGTAGCCGACGCGGCCGCCGCGGTCGTGGCCGGCGACCGCGAACGCCGGGAAGCCCAGCGCGGCCATGACCTCGACCATGTCGGCGGCCATCGCCCGCTTGGAGTAGGCGGCGTGGTCCGGTCCCGACGGCGGCTTGGAGGAGGCACCGTAGCCGCGCAGGTCGGCCGCGACCACCGTGAACCGCGCCGCGAGCGCGGGCGCGACACGGTGCCACATGGCGGAGGTCTGCGGGTAGCCGTGCAGCAGCAACACCGGCGGGCCGTCGCCACCGAGGCGCAGGTGGATCTCGGCATGGGTCGTCCTGATCCGCCGCTCGGCGAATCCCTCGAACATGGCAGCGAGCCTACCCGCCGACCGCGGCGGCGACCGCCTCGGTGACCGCGCGGTGGCGGGCCAGGTTGGTCGGCCGGTCGCCGGCGACCAGCAACAGCTCGGTGCCGCCGCCGGCCAGCGCGCCGTGCAGGGCGGGCAGCAGGTCGGCGGCCTTCTCCACCTGGCGGCAGGGGAGCCGCGCCGCGGCGGCCAGGGCCGCCAGGTCGAGGCCGTGGGGGGTGCCGAACAGCGGCTCGAACAGCTCCGCCGGCAGCCGCGCCTGGGGGAGGAAGCTGAAGATCCCGCCGCCGTCGTTGTCGCACACGACCAGGACCGCGCCGCGGGGCCGGCCGGCCGCCCCGAGCAGGCTGGAGGCGTCGTGGAGCAGCGCGAGGTCGCCGCAGAGGGCGGCTACCGGCTCCTCGCCGGCCGCCGCCACCCCCAGGGCGGTGGCCACGAACCCGTCGATGCCCGACAGGCCCCGGTTGGCCACGAAGCGCAGCCCGTCGCGTGGCCGGGCGAAGGCGTCGACGTCCCGCACCGGCATGCTGGAGCCGACCACCAGCGTCGCGCCGTCGGGCAGGCCGGCCACCAGGTCGCGGGCGACCTGGCCCTCAAACGGCTCCGGCCACCCGTCGATGAGCCCGTCGATCGCGCCTCTGGCCAGCCGCTCGGCCTCCAGCCAGCCGGCCAGCCAGTCCCCGCCATGCGGCCCGGTGAGGGCGGCGGCGGTGGCGGCCAGCAGCGAGGACGGGTCGGCGACCAGGCGCAGGCTGGCCGTGCGGCCCGGGTCCAGCCAGCCGCCCGCGGGGTCGACCAGCACCTGCGGGACGGACTCGTCCAGCCAGCCGGCCAGCGCCTTGCTGGTCGGCCCGCCGCCGACGCGGACGGCCAGCTCCGGCCGGTGGGCAGCGGCGAACCGTGGCGCCCGCAGCAGCCCGTCGTAGGCCGAGACGGCGTGCGGGCCGCGGCGGGCGCCGGACAGCGGGTCGGCCAGCACCGGCCAGCCGCTGGCCGCGGCGAACAGGTCGACCGCCTCCGGGGCCAGCTCCGCGCCCCACCCGGCCACCAGGACGCCTCGCGGGGCGTCGCGCACCGCCGCCGCCAGCGCCGCGATCTCCGCGGCGCCCGGCGGCGGGGTGGCCGCGGGGGCGGCCGTCCACGGCGCCCCGCCGGGCCGCCCGGCGGCGGGTTGGCCACCCAGCCGCGGCGGGACCAGCGGCTCGGCGAAGGCGAGGTTGAGGTGGACCGGCCCGGCCGGTGGCCCGGTCGCCGCCGCCCAGGCGCGGCTCGCCAGCGACCGCCAGTAGCGGCCGGCGTCCGGGCCGTCGGCCGGCGGTCCCACCTCGCAGAACCAGCGAACCGCGGTGCCGTACAGCTTGAGCTGGTCGGTGGCCTGGTTGGCGCCGGTGCCGCGCAGCTCGGGCGGCCGGTCGGCGGTGAGCAGCAGCAGCGGCGCGCGGGCGTGGTCGGCCTCCAGCACCGCCGGGTGCAGGTTGGCCGCTGCCGTGCCCGAGGTGCACAGCACGGCCGCCGGGCGGCCGGCGCGCTTGGCGGCCCCGAGGGCGAAGAACGCCGCCGAGCGCTCGTCGACGTGGACGTGGACGCGGACGGCCGGATGCTCGGCCAGGGCGAGAGCCAGCGGCGCCGAACGCGACCCCGGAGCCAGGCAGGCGTCGGTCAGCCCGGCCCTGGCGAGCTCGTCGACCAGGGTGAGCGCGAACCGCCGTCCGGGGTCGGTCACGTTACGCTCCCGGGATGACCGATCGCGGGGTCGCCGGCGGGCGCTCGCTCCACCACGTCGCCGAGGGCGGGGCGGGGGAGCCGGAGGAGTCCGGCCCGGTGGTGCTGGTCCACGGGTTCACCCAGACCCAGGCCGCCTGGGAGCCGGTCGCTGCCCGGCTGCGGGCCCGCTGGCGGCTGGTCCGCGTAGACCTGCCGGGGCATGGCGGCTCCGCCGGCGTGCGGGCCGGGTTCGCCGAGGCGGCCGGGCTGCTGGGGGAGCGCGGCGGGCGGGCCGCCTACGTCGGCTACTCGCTCGGCGGCCGCCTCTGCCTGCGCCTGGCGCTGGACCGGCCGGAGCTGGTGCGGGCGCTGGTGCTGCTCGGCGCGTCGCCGGGGATCGCCGACCCCGCCGCGCGGGCCGAGCGGCGCGCCGCCGACGAGGCCCTCGCCGCCGGCATCGAGGACGACGGGGTGGCCGCGTTCCTGGACCGATGGCTGGCCGGGCCGCTGTTCGCCACCCTCCCGCCGGCGCGGGCCGGAGTGCTCGACCGGCTCGCCAACACCCCGGAGGGGCTGGCCTCGGCGCTGCGGCTGCTCGGCGCCGGCGCGCAGGCGCCGCTGTGGGACCGGCTCGCCGGCCTGCGCTGCCCGACCCTGCTGGTCGCCGGCGCGCTGGACCCCAAGTTCGCCGCCCTCGCCGCCGAGATGGCCACCGCGATCGGCCCCACCGCCCGCCGCGCGCTGGTCCCCGGCGCCGGCCACGCCGTCCACCTGGAGCGCCCCGCCGAGGTTGCCGCCCTGCTGGACGGGTTCCTGACCAGCCACCTCCAAGGGCCGGGCGCCCCCTGAGGCGCGCGCGGCCGCGCCGGCCGCCGGGGCGCGGGCGGATGCGGCGGCGAGCGCCGCGACCCCCGCGCGGCGGGCGGGAGGTTGCCCCGCGGCGCGGGCCGTCCCCGTGGCGGCGGGGCTCAAGAGACCCACAACCCGGCGGCGAGCAGGACGCTGACGGCGAGCTGCAGGCGGGCGGCGCCGGCCAGGGCGGCGACCAAGCCGGGGCCGTCGGTGCGGCCGCGGACCAGCCGGACCGGCCGCACCGCCAGCGGCAGGGCGGCCAGAGCGAGCAGGGTGGGCGGCCGCGCCAGGCCGAGCAGGGCCGCTGCCAGGAACATGCCGGCCACGACCGCGGCGAACAGGTCGCGGGCGCGGGCGCGGCCCAGCCGCACCGCCAGGGTCCGCTTGCCCGCCGCCCGGTCGCCGTCGACGTCGCGGACGTTGTTGGCGAGCAGGATCGCGACCGCGCCGAGCCCGACCGGCACCGAGGCGGCGAGCGCGGCCACCGGCACGCGTTCGAGCTGCACGTAGGCCGAGCCGCAGGTCGCGACCACGCCGAAGAAGACCAGCACAGCCAGCTCGCCGAAGCCGGCGTAGCCGTAGGGGCGGGGCCCGCCCGTGTAGAGCACCGCCGCGGCGATGGCGGCGGCGCCCACCAGCAGCAGCCGCAGGTCCACGGCCACGGCCAGGGCAAGGCCGACCACGGCGGCGACCGCGAACGCCACCGCCGCCGCCCGCCTGACCGCGGCTGGGGAGGCCAGCCCGGCCGCGACCAGCCGGGTCGGACCGACCCTGGCGGGCGTGTCGGTGCCCCGCACCCCGTCGGAGTAGTCGTTGGCGTAGTTCACCCCGACCTGCAGGGCGAGCGCGACGACCAGGGCGGCCAGCGCCCGCCAGGCGCGCAGCGGCCCTTCGGCCGCGGCCGCGGCCGTGCCGACCAGGACGGGGCAGACCGCCGCGACCAGCGTGCGGGGTCGCGCCCCCCTGACCCACATGCCCCGGTCGCTCACCGGTCAGGGCCTGCGGGGGAACTTGCCGAAGTCGGGCTTGCGCATCTCGCGGAAGGCGTTGCGGCCCTCCTGGGCCTCCTCGGTCATGTAGTAGAGGAGGGTGGCGTCGCCGGCGAGCTGCTGGACGCCGGCGAGGCCGTCGGTGTCGGCGTTCAGGCCCGCCTTGAGCAGCCGCAGCGCGAGCGGGCTGTGCTCGAGGATCCGCCGGCACCACTCGACCGTCACCCGCTCCAGGTCGGCCAGCGGCACCACGGCGTTGACCAGGCCCATCGCCAGAGCCTCCTCGGCGTCGTACTGGCGGCACAGGAACCAGATCTCGGCAGCCTTCTTGCGCCCGACGGTGCGGGCCAGCATACCCATGCCGTAGCCGCCGTCGAAGGAGCCGACCCTCGGCCCGGTCTGGCCGAAGCGGGCGTTGTCGGCGGCGATCGTCAGGTCGCAGACCAGGTGCAGCACGTGCCCGCCGCCGATCGCGTACCCGGCCACCATGGCGATCACCGGCTTGGGCAGCCGCCGGATCTGGATCTGGAGATCGAGGACGTTGAGCCGGCCGATGCCCTGCTCGTCGACGTAGCCGTCCTCGCCGCGGATGCGCTGGTCGCCGCCGGAGCAGAACGCCTCGGCGCCCTCGCCGGTGAGCACGATCACCCCGATCGACGGGTCGTCGCGTGCCTGCTCGAACGCGGCCGAAAGCTCGAACAGCGTCTTGGGCCGAAAGGCGTTGCGGACCTCCGGGCGGCAGATGGTGACCTTGGCGATCCCCTCGACGGTCTGGTAACGGATGTCGGTCCAGGTGCCCTGCTGCTGCCACTCCACGGGCGTTCGCGCTCCTGTTCGCTGCCGGCGGCGACGTCGGCTGCTAGGGTACCGGGCCATGTCGCAGTCCGTTCACCTGCTGGCGGTCGTCCTGCCGAGGCCGGCCGCCGCCGAGGCGATCGTGGGCGCCTGGGAGGCGGGGGAGGCGGTCCTCCCCCTGGATCCCGACGCGCCCGGGCCGGAGCTCGCCAGGCTGCTGGCCGCCGCCCGGCCCACCCACCTGCTGGACGCCGCCGGCCGTTCCCGGCTGCCCGGTGGGCGGCCGGCGGCGCCGGGCACCGCCGCGGTGGTCGCCACCTCCGGCACCGGCGGCCTTCCCAAGGCGGTCGACCTGGACGCCGTCGCGGTCGCGGCCGCCGCCCGCGCGGTCTCCTCGGCGCTGGACGCCGGCCCGGGCGACCGCTGGCTCTGCTGCCTGCCGCTGCACGGCGTTGCCGGGCTGGCGATCCTGGCCCGCGCCTGGCACGGCGGCCTCCCGGTGGAGGTGCACGAGCGCTTCGACCCTGGCCGGGTCGCGGAGGCCGCCGGCCGGGCGACGCTGGTGTCCCTGGTCCCGGCCATGCTCCCCCGGCTGCACGCGGCCGGCGCCGACCTCGGCCGTTTCCGGCGGGTGCTGCTCGGCGGCGGCCCGATCCCGGCCGAGCCCGCCGGCGCGACGCTGGTCCGCACCTACGGCCTCACCGAGACCTTCGGGGGAGTGGTCCACGACGGCCACCCGCTGGAGGGGGTGGAGCTGCGGCTGGACGCGGGCGAGATCCTGGTGCGCGGCCCGATGCTGTTCCGCGGCTACCGCGACGACCCGGCCCGCACCGCGGCCGCGCTGCGTGGCGGCTGGCTCCGCACCGGCGACCTCGGCCGCCTGGACCCGGCTTCGCAGCGGCTGGTGGTGCTCGGCCGCCTCGACGACCTGATCGTCACCGGCGGGGTCAACGTCCACCCGGTCGAGGTCGAGGCCGTGCTCGCGGCCCATCCGGCGGTCGCCGCGGTCGGCGTGGGCGGCCGCCCCGACCCGCGGTGGGGCCAGCGGGTCGCCGCCTACGTGGTGCCGCGCGACCCGGCCGCGCCGCCGACCCTCGCCGAGCTGCGTGCCTTCGCGCTGGAGCGGCTGGCCGCCCCCAAGGCCCCCCGCGAGCTGGTGCTGGTGCCGGCCCTGCCGCGCGGGCCGTCGGGCAAGCTGCTGCGGCGGCTGCTGCCCGGCGCGCCGACGCCGCTGCCGGAGCCCGCCGCCTCGCCGGCGACCTAGACCTGGACGGGCCCGCCGGCCGGCGAGGCCGGGAAGCCGACGTAGGCCCGCGACCCCGGCGCCACCCGCCGCAGGCGGCCGAACACCCGCCGCCACAGCAGCCGCTCCAGCTCGTCCAGCCGCTGGTAGATCTCGTCGTCGGTGACCACCCCCCGCTCCCGTCCCTGCCAGACGGCAGCCAGCTCGAGGTCGACGAAGGCCGTCCTGCGCTCGTCGTCGTGCGTCACGACATGCCCCCCCGGGTGCGTCGTCCCATCGGATCGGGATTCTTCCACATGAGGGTTGAAAGAGGAACGCGGGGATCGCGAGAATGCCGATTTGGTGCGCGTCGATACCATTAGGATTGCGAGCTGCTCGCAGCAGCACGCCTGCGCTCCTGGAGGGAGGTGCCCGTGAGCTACGACGCCGACCATGCCGCGCGGGACACCGCCCTGGCAGCCGACCAGCCTCGGACCGACGAGGCCGAGGAGCAGCAGGCCGCCGAGCCGACCCAGCAGCGACCGCTCGGCCGGCGGGTCCGCGCCCTCGCCGCCCGCTCCAGGCACCCGTTCGCGCACGGCCCGACCCCGGACCGGCCGCTGGAGGCGCTGATCGGCGTGCACCGCGCCGCGCACCCCAAGGCGGACACCCGCGTGCTGCAGCTCGCCTACGAGGTGGCCGACCGCGAGCACCGCGGCCAGCAGCGAACCAGCGGCGAGCCATACATCACCCACCCGCTGGCGGTGGCGACCATCCTCGCCGAGCTCGGCATGGACACCACCACCCTGGTCGCCGCCCTGCTCCACGACACCGTCGAGGACACCGGCTACACCCTGGAGCAGACCAGGGAG
>Ga0307278_10001706_pt1 | contig 10862 bp, 8 predicted proteins | sample ER_DNA_117_FD_194482 | JGI IMG/M metagenome (GOLD analysis project Ga0307278, IMG submission 194482) | Bulk soil microbial communities from the East River watershed near Crested Butte, Colorado, United States - ER_DNA_117 | ecosystem: Environmental > Terrestrial > Soil > Floodplain | place: USA...
GCCCTGGGAGACGCCGATTAATAACTTATGGGTCTGATGGGGTAGTTGGGCCGTAGGATCTCGGCGTGACGAAACAGACCGAGGTGGTGCTCGGGGAGGCGTTCGCCGCGCTGCTGCCCCATCTGGATGAGCGGCAGCGGCGCCTGGCGTTGGGAGCGGCTGCCCGGGTGTTGGGGTATGGGGGTGTGCGCCGGGTGGCGCGTGTTGCGCGGGTGGCGGAGTCGACGGTGGCGCGCGGTGCGCGCGAGTTGGGCGGTGAGCCGGCCGACCGGGTGCGGGCGGTGGGTGCGGGCCGCAAGCGGCTGCGCGAGCGCGATCCGGGCCTGGTCCCGGCCCTGCTGGCGCTGGTCGAGCCGGATCAGCGTGGGGACCCGGAGTCCCCGTTGCGCTGGACGGTGAAGTCCACCCGGAAGCTGGCCGCCGAGCTGACCCGGCAGGGGCACCCGGTGGGCGCGGACACGGTGGCCGCGCTGCTCAAGGCCGAGGGGTTCTCCCTGCAGGGCACCTCGCGGACCACCGAGGGCGCCCGCCACCCGGACCGCGACCCGCAGTTTCGGTACATCAACGGCCAGGTCAAGGAGTTCACCGCGGCCGGGCAGCCGGTGATCAGCGTGGACACCAAGAAGAAGGAAGTGCTCGGCGAGTACGCGGCGGCCGGGCAGGAGTGGCACCGGGCGGGGCAGCCGGTACGGGTGCGCGCCCACGACTTCCCCGAGAAGGGCGCCCAGAAGGCAGTGCCCTACGGCATCTACGACCTGGCCGCCGACGCCGGGTGGGTGTCGGTGGGCTGCGATGGGGACACCGCCGCGTTCGCGGTCGCGACCCTGCGCCGCTGGTGGAACGGTGAGGGCAGGCACCGCTACCCGGCGGCGACCCGGCTGCTGATCACCGCCGACGCGGGTGGCGCGAACGGCTACCGGGTGCGGGCTTGGAAGCAGGAACTGGCCGGCTTCGCCCACGCCAGCGGGCTACAGGTAACGGTGTGTCACTTTCCGCCGGGCACCTCGAAGTGGAACAAGATCGAGCACCGGCTGTTCTCCCGGATCAGCAGCAACTGGCGCGGCCGCCCGCTGACCAGTCACGAGGTCGTCGTCGGCACGATCGGCGCCACCACCACCCGCACCGGGCTCACCGTCCACTCCGAACTCGACCCCGGCGCCTACCCCACCGGCGTCACGATCCCCGACGAGGTCATGGTGGCCCTGCCGCTGACCGCCCACGACTGGCACGGCACGTGGAACTACACCCTGCGACCCGAGCCGCCGGCACCGCTGCCGATGCCGCGCTACGAGGACCGCACCCAGCCCGCGGACCGGGCCCCGGACTGGCTGCACCACCCCACCCTCACCGGCATGGACACCCGCGCCTTCGCCGACCTGCTGGCCGCAGTCGAGCAGGATCTCCTCGACCACCCGCCGATCAGCCTGCACCATCAACGCGCCCGGCACCGCATCCTGCGACGCGGCCCCCTGTCGCTGTCCGACCGGCTGCTAGTCCTGTCCTCCGCACATGCGGAGGTGTGGGACCGGGGTTGATCGAACCATGGCTGAGTTGTTGTGCTGGTGTGGCTTGGGGTCTGGGAGCATCCCGCGGTGCCTCGACAGCGACCAGGACAACCACCCCGCCGGCAACCAGCCCGCTACGGCCCGCCCAGCGTCGAGAAGACGCTGGGAGCGCTGCCGGTGGTGGCCAGCTTCTGCCGACGCCTTGACCTTGAAGGGATCGTCGATCGGGCCTGCCCGGTCCGCCAGGTGGCCACCCTGACCCACGGGCAGGTCATCTGTGCGCTGGTCGCCAACCGGCTGACCTCCCCGGCGCCGCTGCGGCGGGTGGAGGACTGGGCGCGGGCGTGGGCGGTTGAAGAGGTCTTCGCCATCGTCCCCGATGCGCTGAACGACGACCGCATCGGCCGCGCGCTGGATGCCATTGCGCCCCAACTGGAGCAGATCGTGGGGTCGGTGGGTGCCTGCGCGATCGCCACCTTCGGGCTGGAGGTCGCGCGGTTGCACTGGGACATGACCTCGATCTCGCTGTACGGCGCCTACCAGGAGCCCGAGGACGGCTTTATCGCGCCCCGGTTCGGCCATCCCAAGGACCGCCGCCCCGACCTGAAGCAGGTCCAGACCGGCCTGGCGGTCACCGGTGACGGTGGCGTGCCCGTCTTCCACCGGGCCTACGACGGCGGCGCTGGTGAGGTCGCCCAGGTCGCCGGGGCGATGCGGGCGCTGACCAAGCTGGCCGGGCCGCGCCGTTTCCTGCTGGTGGGCGACTCCAAGCTGGTCTCCTACGCCAACCTGCGCGATCTGCTGGCCGCCGAGGTGGACTTCATCGCCCCAGCGTCCAAGACCTACGTGCCCGCCGAGGTGCTCGCCAACCTGGAGGTGGCGACGGCCATCCCGGTCGACTACCTCGCCGAGCGCGACGCCGGCAAGGACCCAGCCCGGCGGGGCAGCTACCGCGTGGTCGAGGGCACCATGACCATCACCGGCAAGCGCACAACCGATCCCGTGCTCAGGGTGCGCCGAGTGTTCGTGTGGTCCTCGGCCCGTGCCAATGCAGCGGCCACCAGCCGCGCCCGCAAGCTCGATCGCGCCCGCGACGACCTGGAACGGCTCACCCGGGGCTTGGGCGGCCGCCACTACCCGACCGTCGACAAGGTGCAGGCACGCCTGGCGGCCATCGCTCGCAGCCGCCGGGTCGCCGCTCTGCTGCACGCCCAGGTCGGCACCGATCCCGCTACCGGCAAGCCCACCCTGGCATGGCGGTTCGACCCCGCCGCGCTGGCCGCCGAGCAGGCCACCGACGGCTGGTATGCGCTGCTGACCAACCTTGACCCCGCTCAGGTCGACGCCGCCCAGGTGCTGGCCCGCTACAAGGGCCAGGAGGTGGTCGAGCGCCGCTACGGGGCGTTCAAGGGCCCGCTGGCGGTCGCGCCCCTGTTTGTGCAGTCCAACCGGCGCATCCAGGCGCTGGTCACCGTGATCTGCCTGGCCCTGCTCATCTTCTGCCTGGTCGAACGGGAGGTCCGACACGCCATCGCCCCCGACCTCACCCTCGACGGACTGTACGTCGGCCAGCCGGCCAAGCCCACCGGACGGCTGATCTTCCAGGCGCTGGCAGGGTTGCGGCTCATCCCCGCCAGCGGCCACGACCCACCGATCATCCCGCAGCCCCAACCGCTGCAAGCCCGACTGCTGCACCTGCTGGGCGTCGACCCCACCCAACCCTGACCAACCGGAAGAAACGATGGACTCCAACGGCCTCAACTCTCCCACGGCTCGTCATGTGCGAAGGACCCGGCTAGTCACCGTCCTCCGCCACCGCTGGAAGACCCAGATCCGGGCCCTGACCTCCCTGCTCGGCTCACCCGCCAACGCTGTCGGCGACGCCCTGCACGAGATGACCCCGATCCTGGAGGCCCTCGACCGACGCATCCGCCAAGCACCCATCACCGCACCCACCACAGCAGACCTCGCCAACCTCATCGGCCGAACCCACACCAAGAAGGGCAAGTAATTTATCGGCGGCTCCCAGGGCTCCGGCAAAGTCGCGATATGCACCAAATGTCTGAACGTGCCCGTTGCTGGAATCTGGCTCCCGGCCTGGACCAACGCGGTAGCGGAGCGCCAGGCCACGACATGAGGCCATCGGACAATAGGGACGAATCGCGACTTTGCCGGGGCCCTGGGATATGCTCCCCGGCTTCCCGCCACGACCTGCAACTGCGCCCCGTATTTGTGTAATTGCATATTCGCTTACGCTCATACGCCCCCTATAACAAAACGGTCGGCCACTCGCGACCAAGAAAGGGGGATCTGCAAGTGGGCGAAAAACTGCGGGTAGAGGTACTCGCAATCGGGGAGCGATCTTGGGCAACCAATGCTCTTGAATTCGACACGCGACCGGAGGCAACCCTCTACGCACGCGACCTGTACACCCGCTGGACGCTGGTGGACAAGCTGCGGATCGTCCCGGTGTCCCACCCCAAGCGGGAGCGCTACGAGCCGGGCTCGGACGATCCGGCGCTGCTCGAAGCGCCAAAGCCGCTGTTTGACCTGGGCACGATAGGAGCCACGAGTGGCGCTACTGAGGTCATCCACCGGCGGCACGTCAACCTGCGGTTCCTGCTCCTGCGCCACATCACCGGCGACTGGGGCGACCTCGACGACGAGGACAAGGCGCGCAACGACCATGCGGTCCGTCAGGGGACCCGCGTCCTGTCCGCCTACGGCCCGGAGGGCGAGCCGGACACGCTTTGGGTCATCACCGAAGCTGACCGCAGCTCCACCACCATCCTGCTGCCTGGTGAGTACTGACATGGCCCGCCAGGCGGGCAAGGGCCGGCACGGTATGGCCGGACTATGAAGCGGCTGACGGCTCCAACCTTCAGATAGCCATAGCGGCCAACCGTGGATGAGCGCCTGCGCCGCATCTTCCCGTAGCTCTCATCACAACGCCCAAGCACAACCAGGGAGGCCACGATGCCCGATTGCGACCGCTGCGGCGCCGCCGTTATCCAGGTGGAACTCGACGAGCAGCCCGGCCGGCGCATCCTCCTCGATACCGATGCGAGCAGTTGGTACGCGCTCGTCATCCACCGGACAGCCGGCCAGGAACGTGCCCGTCCTATCTTCGCCTACCAGGAACACCGCTGCGGCGACTTGCAGGAGCTGGCGAAGCTGGCGCCACTCAGCCCGGCACAACTGGACGACCTCGTGCACGACCGGAAGGGCGAGGAGGCCGCTGCGATCGACAACGGGGGCAAGGTCGCGCAGTTCGTCTACCTCACCGGAGTCCGTCCGGACGTCGCCGCGCAGTTCCTGAAGGCACATAGGCTCGGGGCCAACGGCGGCTGAAGCCCTGCGGTGATTCCGTCGGAATCAGGCCGGAGCCGGGCGTGGTGGGCCCAAGTGACCCTCACGCGACCAAGCTTGCAGGAGGTCCCGTTGCTACGTGAGCAGGGGAGGCTTCGCGCTTCCTCCGAAGCACGGGACGCACCAGCGCGGCTGGAATTCCCCTTGGTTACAGGGAGGCCATTGATGGCTGAGCCGATTTGGCGTTGCCGGGGCTGTGGCACGCCGTTCGTCGCTGGAGAAGAAGACATGATCGTCGAGCATGTGCGCGACTGCGACTACGTCGATGGAGCTGGCAACCCGGTCTCATGCGATGAGCGCGAAAATCAGCAGCTGACCGGGTTATTGAACCGGTTGCCGACCGAGTGGCACACGGAGGTAACGGCGGCGCTCACGATCGCGTACGGGCACGGCTGGCGGGATGCCACCGCGAGTTTGGAAGCGACCAACGCGGACCGGCTCCAGGACGCGATCGAACAGCGTGATGAGGAGAGGGAGCCACCCAACCGCCGCCCATATCTGACCGGCCGCCTCCTGGGAATTCGCTCGAACTCAAGCGCTGACACCTGACTCGTGGCTTGCGGGATGGGCCCTGGAGGGCTCCTTCCCCAAGTCGCGGGCCGCAGAAAAGGAGGCCTGCATGCCCGCAGGCGACATCCAGAGTATGTTCTCGGTCCGGCAGAACGCCTGGCACGACCCGCAAGGCCGCTTCACCCGTGACCGCTATCCCACCTCCATCGCCGAGGCCCGCCAGTGGGCCGGCCACGATTGGGAACCAGTCGAGGCGCAAGGCTTCGAGCGCATCAAGGTTGATGACTCCGCCAGCTTCGGCTACGGCGACCAGGACGTCGTCGTCGACCTGGCCGACGGCCGCTACATCTTCCGGCCGATCGCCGGCGAGAAGCGCATCGTCCGCTCCGACTCGGGCGTGCACCTGCGCACCGTCGCCGACTCCTACGAGGTCATCGGCAACGGGGTGATGTGGGAGGTCATCGAGGCGGTGTGCGACGAGCCGAACGTCAAGTTCGAGACGGGTGGCGTCATCGACGGCGGCCGGCTGGTGTGGGCGCTGGCCCGCCTGGACGAGCCCTGGTCCCCGCCGGGCGACCCGAGCCTGACCTATCCCTACGTCGCGTTCCTAAACCGGCACGACGGGCGGGCATCGGCCAAGACGGCCAACACCACCTACCGCGTGGTCTGCGCCAACACTTTCGGTGCCGCCGACGCTGAAGGCCGGGAGACCGGCCGGGAGTACAACTTCCGCCACACCAAGAACGTGATGGACCGCATCGAGGAAGCCAAGCAGGCGCTACGCGGCCTGCGCGAGGACACCGCCGCCTGGCGGGAGCTGGCCACCCAGCTCGCCCTCATCCCGGTGACCACGGGGCAGCGGGAGCTGTTCGTCACCGAGTTCGTGCCGATGCCGCCCGAGGGGCTCATCTCCGACCGGGTCGTTGCCAACGTGGAGGAGGCCCGCGCCCAGATCCGCGCCATCCTCGACGGCAAGACCTGCGAGGGCATCGGCTACACCGCCTATGGGTTGGTCCAGGCGGCCGGTGAGTACCTCGACCACGTCCGCCGGTACCGTAGCCACGCCACCCACCTGACGCGGACGCTCCTCAAGCCGGAGCCGCTGAAGGCCAAGGCCGTCCAGATCGCGCGCGAAGTGGTCGGCGCCGCTGCCTGACCCGATCCAGTGAGGCGGGACTGCACCCCGGTCCTGCCGACTCAACCCCTGGCCCTGCGGGATCGTCCCGCGGGGCCTTCCCATTGTGGTCATTACCGTCAATACCTCATGGTAGAGTTGGCTCAGGTAAGCCACTAAGCGAGGTAGCGAGCATTGGCGATAAAACCACAAGCGGACCGACTCAAACGGCTCACAGAAGGACCGCCGCGAAAAATTATCGAGACTCTGCTGAACTCGATTCGACAACCATATAAATCGGGAGCTCGAGCGAGCCCTCGCGAACGAGTGTTGGGACTTGGCGATTCTCGGAATAGATGCGGCTGCACTTACCGTGTCCGAAGGACCATGACGTGACTCTCGGCCCCTTCGACATCCCATCGGAGCGCATTCAGACCCTGGGAGCAAGCTTCACGCCCTTCGTGAACAGGTTGTTGGACGTCGAAGCACGAAGACACGGGCTTCAAGGCTACCGCGTATCGGTCAACTCAAATGAGACAACGCCGGACGGCGGTGTAGATGCGTCCTTACGTGATGCGCCCTCCACAGATTACCTTCCGGCCGGTGATTCTGCATGGCAGTTCAAACGCACCGGCCTCGGTCCCCAAGCTTGCGCTGATGAGTTCGCCGACGCCCACTGGGCACATGAATTCGTCCGCGCGGGTGGGTCGTACATCCTTGTTCTCGGCGCTGCTCTTCCAGACAACCGCATCGAGGAGAGGCGGAAGAACGTCGCGGAGAAGGCGATCGAGCTTGAGTTACTGGCTGTCGATGACAACCGGCGCATTCGTGTGTACGACGCGAACATACTCGCGCGGTGGGCATCCCGGTTCCCGCCGTTGGCGGTCAGCAGGCTCGCCGGCGGGCCCGGCTCTGTTGCGGTCGACTACGAAACCTGGGCTTCGGGGCGGACGCACGATAAGCAATGGATCGCCGACGCCGACAGGGAGGCGGCCACCCGAACGATCCGATCACAGGTCTCCTCACCTGGCATTGTGGAGGTGCGCATCCAGGGTGAGTCCGGAATCGGCAAGACACGGCTGGTGCTTGAAGCATTGGATGACGACGAACTCCGCCCGTTGGTCGCGTATGTGCCTGATGAGCGGTCAATAGGTGGCGAGTTGCTCGCTCACCTCATCGAGGATGGGCGAGTCGCCATCCTCGTGGTGGACGAGTGTCCAGCAGAGCGACACATCAAGCTGGTAGAGAAGCTGCCAGCCGATCCAGCCATTCGGCTGGTTACGATTGGAGGCGCCGGCGCTGCGGCAACTAGGTCTCCGGTTATCGGGGTGGCTGCCATGCCTGAGGCCGAGCGTGAAGCGTTCCTGCGCACCAACTATCCACAGCTGAGAGCCGAGGCCAGAAGGTTCATCTCGGATCATTCCCATGGAAATATGCGTTGGACAATCGTTCTTGCTGACCGCGTCGTCGGCTTGACGGATGCGCAGGCGGCGGACCTCATTACGCGCGACGACATCCAGATGTTCGTCGCGACGATTCTGCCTGAGGGCAGGGATTTTTTTTGCGCCACCGTCCTGGCACTCCTTGCACGTGTCGGCTGGGACCGCGATCTGCGTTTCCAGCTCGAAGTCTTGGCGCGCTTCGCCGGCGTTCCTGTTGAACAGATGGAGAGCGTCGGGATTGAGCTTCAACAGCGAGGTCTGCTGGCGCGGCAGGGCCGCTATCGAGCAGTTGAACCGCACCCGCTAGCCGTGCTCCTCGCTGCTGAAGCCTGGCGTGCACATGGAGACCGCATCCTGAGCGAGCTCCTGCCTGAACTTGATGCGGAGATGGCACTGTCGCTGTTCCGACGAGTCGCTGACCTCGGGCGTTTCGAACCGGCCAGGTCCGTTCTGCCGCAGCTTCTATCCGAGAACGGCCCCTTCGCTTCGTTGCAGCAGATCGAATCGGGCGGGCTTGGAACAATGCTGACACAGCTCGCGATCGTGCTGCCGGATGAGGTGGCGCTGCACCTGGGCGAGCTGATAGAGAGGGCTTCAGTAGACGAGCTTCGGGCACAGACACGGTCGCGTCGCGATCTGGTCTGGACGTTGGAGAAGCTGGCCTGGCACCGTCGAACCTTCGTGACCGGCGCGAGCTGTCTTCTGCGACTCGCGCTCGCGGAGAACGAGACCTACGCGAACAACGCCACTGGAACGTGGGTCGATCTATTCGGAACCATGCTCCCCGGAACAGCAGCGACGCCCAACCAGCGCGTCGACTACCTAAGTCAGGTTGCCAGAGACACGCGTCGAGAAGTCCGACTGCTAGCAATCAAGGGTGTGGCTCGCGCGCTTGTGCCCCACGAGTCGATCAGTGTGTCCGGGGAACTTCAGGGTGGCGTGCTTGTCGAGCCGAGAGGGAGGCCGGCGACGTACGGGGAGGCAGGTGAGTACCGTCGGTCGATGATCTCCCTCCTTGGGTCGCAACTTGAAGACGACGATCCCGAGGTGGCTCGATCGGCAGAAGACGAGCTGATCGGAGCCCTTCATCCGTTGATAGCAGATCCGTTCGCTGGAGAGTTCCTTGCCGAAGTGCTGTCGGGGCTCAGAGGTCGGGCACTTCAGAAACTGCGGACGGAAGCTGAACACACCCTGAGCCTCTACGAACGCCATCGACAAGATGAACGGCGGATTGTTGAGCGTCTCGAAGCGCTACTTGGCCAACTCCCTGCCCCCACAAGGATTGAAGAGCTTCAGGTGCTCGTTCACCTGAGGCGCTGGGACCTTGCGGAGGGAGAGCTGCAATCACGCGTTGAGAACGCCGTTGCCTCACTCGTGACTGACGCCGAGCGCCAGTCCGCGTTGGCGCTGCTTAGCGAAGACGACCTTCCCGCTGCCTGGGAGCTTGGCCGGGCATTCGCTGGTGCTATTGGGCAGAGCACAACGACGCTCGAAGCATTGCTGCACGTCTTCGGCTCAAGCCCGTCGGGCCTAATTGGCTACCTCCATGGTCTCGCGGAGTCTGGGCATGAGGCGGCATTCGACGAGTTCCTAGACAGCGACAAGGCAATGCAGTTGGACCTCAAGGGTCGGTTGACCATAGCGGTTCGAGGTCCTGTCACAGACCGGTCACGAGCGAGGGTCCTCGCAGGGCTCCACGAGTTGCCCGTGGCGGACGGGACTTACGTTCTGTTCGGTTGGCAGCGCAACCTTTCAGATAACGATGTCGATGCGCTTCTCGACAATTGGCTACCACGTGTGTTGTCACAGCGAGACTACAACGCTCTAATCGATTGGTTTAACCTTTGGCTCCACGGCCAGGAGGCCATTCCCGAGCGGTTGCGAGACCGAGCGCTGCGCTTGCTTATGCTTAGAAGGCAGTACCCCGACACCTCCCAAGAGACCTGGGACTGGTGCCGCGTTGCAGGCGGCGTGGCTGATGAGCATGGGGTAGAACTTGCCCGGCTCGTGCTTGATCTCGTTGACTCAGGCTCCATCATGATTCATGAAGGTCGCGACGAGTCTGAACTGCTTGCCCGATGTGTGCGCCTCCACCCAACGGCAGTGTGGGATGACGTTGCAGGACGACTTGAGCAGGGGTCCTGGCGCATTCAGATGGAGATCCGAGGGTGGCTACTGAGCGCTGCGCCACTTGAGATCATCGAGGCGTGGGTGGGTGATGACGTGCGTCGCGCTCGCCTCGTCGCCTCCATCACGCCGGTTGGTGGCGAGCAGCCGATTGACGCTCCTCCCACCGTTCCGGCTGCTGGCGAGCAGCCGACTCCCGTCGCTCGCTTCCTGCTCGGTAGGTTCGGTGAAGACCAAAAAGTCGCGTCGAGTCTTTGGGCCCAGTTCATCAGCGGCTTCTGGACAGGTCCAGAGTCCGAACGTATTGCAGGCCAGATCGAGCAACTCAACAGATGGCGCCAGCGCCCAGAGGAACCTTTGGGAGTACGCACGTGGGCACGGGACATGGTTCGAGACCTTGAAATGCGACGGCGGGCAGCACAAGAGCGTGAGGCCGAGAGGGATCTTTAATTCCTGAGCGGTGCCCGTGAAGATGTTTACGCGGCTGGGAGACGTGCTTGGCGTGCCGGGCGACCAATGATAGGGAACAAGGTAGGAGAGAAGGTATGGCCCGCTTCGACAAGCTGGAACAGGGTCAACAGTAGTGTGGGCGAACGCGAGGGGCGAAGGAGATTACGTCGCACATTGTATCTTGTGGCCCATTTGGCCATGCAGAGCAAAAACTGCTGCGGTACGAGTCTGAACGGCTAGTTGTAATAGCCAGGGAGGTTGTTGACGCGGCTGATGGGTGGGCGGCCACCGAGGGCGGTGTGGGCTCGGTGATGGTTGTACCGATGGACCCAGGGCTGCAAGGCG
>Ga0307278_10001708_pt1 | contig 10858 bp, 10 predicted proteins | sample ER_DNA_117_FD_194482 | JGI IMG/M metagenome (GOLD analysis project Ga0307278, IMG submission 194482) | Bulk soil microbial communities from the East River watershed near Crested Butte, Colorado, United States - ER_DNA_117 | ecosystem: Environmental > Terrestrial > Soil > Floodplain | place...
CGACGGCGATGCACTGGCAGCTCCACAAGGACGGCCGGATGGACTACCTGGCGACGGACGGCCGGTTGGACGTGTCCGTTGCGCTCGGGCTCGATCCAGTCACGACTTACTCCGCGAGCGCGCCGCTTCCGAAGCACATCGATGAGTTCATGCTCGCGGGCTTCCTCAAAGGGGAGCCTGTCGAGCTTGTGAAGTGCAACACAAACTCGCTTGAGGTGCCGGCCAACGCGGAGATCGTGCTCGAAGGCTACGTCGAGCAAGGGGACCTGGCCCTCGAGGGGCCGTTTGGCGACCACACCGGCTACTACTCGGCCGCCGAGCCGTTTCCGGTCTTCCACGTGACGGCGATGACGATGCGCGCGGACGCGATTTATCCGTCGATCGTCGTCGGGAAGCCCCCCGCCGAGGATGCCTGGCTCGGCAAGGCGACCGAACGGATCTTCCTGCCCGCGATCCGGATGAGCGTCCCGGAGATCGTCGACTACGACCTGCCCGTCGCCGGCGCCTTCCACAACTGCGTGCTCGTCTCGATCCGCAAGAGCTTCCCGGGCCAGCCGCAGAAGGTGATGCACGCGATCTGGGGCCTCGGCCTGCTGAGCCTCGCGAAATCGGTCGTCGTCGTGGACGAGCACGTGAACGTGCACGACTACGAAGAAGTCTTCTTCCGCGTGACCGCGAACGTCGACCCCAAGCGCGACATCATGCTCACCGAGGGGCCACTCGACCACCTCGACCACTCCCCGACCCGCCAGTTCTACGGCGGCAAGATCGGCATCGACGCCACGCACAAGGGGCCCGACGAGGGCACCCGGGAGTGGCCCGAGGAGATCGTCATGAGCGACGAGGTCAGCTCGCTCGTCGACCGCCGCTGGCGTGAATACGGGATCGACGCGGATGCCGAAGGCGCAAACGGGGCTCCCGCGAGGCGCAACCGTGTGTTGCGGCAATTGCTACGTCGTTGACGCTGGCTCCGGCGCCCGATTGAATCCGCGCTAGAGCGTGGATCCGCAACGCGGAGACGAGAACCCGCACACCCCTGCGCCGACTTTGTGGCCGGTCGGCTTCGCCGTCGGCATCGCCTGCATCTTCGTCGGGCTGATCGTCGGGCCGATCGTGATCGTTGTCGGCGCCGTCCTGACCGCGCTCTTCGGACTGCTCTGGGTGCGGGACGTCACGGCTCCCTACCGCGCGGAGACCACTGAGCCTGAGCCCGTTCCCGCGGCGCCGGCGATCCCCGCGCACAGGGGTGGGCCCGCGATGCCCGAGCCCGGCGAGGGTGAGCTGATCCGCTTCCCGCGCTCGAAGTTCCTCGAGTTCTCGACGCTCGGCCTCGGTGGGGTGATCGGCGGGATCGTCACGCTGCCGGTGCTCGGCTTTACCGTCCTGCCGCCCTTTATCAAGCAGGGCCATCCGGAGATCGACGTCGGCCCGATCGACGACTACCCGGAGAACAAGTACGTGATCGCAACCTTCCTGCTCAACCCGAAGGACGGCGAGGTCTCGCGCCGCACGGCGTACATCCGCAACAACGGCCTGCTCGACGGGGTCCCGAGCTTCACGATCCTCTCGAATCGCTGCGCCCACCTCGGCTGCCCGGTCCAGGTCAACGGCCTTCCGCTCGACGACCAGAAGAAGACGGAGAAGGGCGTCGACCTGATCCCGACGGCCGCCGCCGCAGGCTTCGGCTGCCCGTGTCACGGCGGCCAGTACGACTCGGAGGGGAACCGCACCGCCGGCCCGCCCGTACGCGCGCTCGATCGCTACAACTTCCGGATCAAGAACGGGCGCCTGCTGCTCGGCAAGACGTACTCCGTCTCCGAGGTCGACGGCACGGGCGCTGACGCGAAGATCCACAGCTACAAGCTCGCCGGTCCCGGTCAGCACGTGGACGGCATCGAGGCCGTGCTCTACCCGATCCAGCCTCCCCGCTGATGGCACGACGACCACCAGGCCGGCGCGAGCAAATCCTCAAGATGATGCTCTACCCGCTCGACTGGCTCGAGGAGCGATCGGGCCTCGTCGGCGCCGTCCGCTACTTCCTCTTTCGCAAGGTGCCCGGCGACATCAGCTGGGGGCACACGCTCGGCTCCGCCGCGCTGACCGCGTTCATCGTCCAGGCGGTCACGGGCGTGATCCTGGCGTTCTACTACAAGCCGGATCCCAACTCGGCGTACGAATCGATCCGGTACATCACCGACGACCTTACGCTCGGCTGGCTCATCCGCGGCATGCACAAATGGGGCGCGAGCGTCTTCATCATCCTCATGTTCCTGCACATGGGGCGCGTCTTCCTCTACGGCGCCTACAAGTACCCGCGGGAATTGAACTGGATCATCGGCGTGCTGCTGCTCGTGCTCGGGATGTTGGAGGGCTTCTTCGGCTACCTGCTCCCCTGGGACGAGACCGCGTACTGGGCGACGGTCGTCGGCGTCAACCTGCAGGCAACGGGGCCGTTTGTGGGGCCGTTTCTCGGTTCGGTTCTCCAGGGCGGGTCCGAGATCGGGCCTGACACGCTCGCGCGGTTTTACTCGCTACACATGCTCGTCTTACCCGGCGCCCTCGCCGGCCTCATCCTCCTGCATCTCTATCTCGTCATCCGCCTCGGCGTCACCTCGCCGCCATGGTCGCCGACCGCCGCCGGCAAGGCGCAGCCCGGACCGCCGCCCCCGCCGCGCGCGGGGCTCGTCGAGCCGAGGCCGAGGGGAGCGAGGCTGCGATGAACAGGCGGCTCGAAGAGCGGCGCGCCGGGTTCCAGCAGTACAAGCAGGACGTTAAGGAGCGCGGGAAACCGTTCTACCCGTTCGCGATGTTCCACGACACGGTGATGAGCCTCCTCGTCGTGTGTGTGATCGTCGCGCTCACGGTGATCTGGAAGTACACCGCCGAAGAGGCTCCCACGGACGAAGCCTCGGGCTGGTTAGGGAAGCTCTACGACGAGAAGGCAGATCCCGGGACGACGAATTTCGTGCCGCGGCCCGACTGGTACTTCTACTTCCTCTTCTACCTCCTGCGGATCTTCAAGTGGCCGGACTCGGTGATCCTGGGCACCGTGGGAGTGCCGACGATCGCGCTCATCCTCCTGCTCGCGTTCCCCTTCCTCGACCTGCGCCGGGAGCGCCGGCCACTGCGCCGGCCAGTTGCGGTCGTCGCGGCGATCCTGACTGTGATCTCGATGGGCACGCTTACGTACAAGGGTGCGACGGCAAAGGAGTCGCTGGGGGCGGAGAACCTCGCGCTCGTTTCTACGTGGCAGAAGCAGGAAGGTTTCTCCGGGAATGCTCAGGCCATCGCAGGGGCGAAGATCTTCGCTCAGGTGGGGTGCTTGAACTGTCACACGTATCTGGGCGCGGGCACGCCAAATCTCGGCGCCCCCGACCTGTCCGCGATCGGTAAGACCTCGAACCGGGGGGTGCAGGGTTTTGCCGACTACGTCGCCGACCCGTCGAAGTTCGGCAACAACGTGATGCCGAAGTTCGGGGGAGAGGCCGGTCTCGGCGATGAGAACCTGAAACGCCTCGGCACGTTCCTCGAGCTCTCCAAAGGCACGAAGTAATGCGCATCTTCCTGGGGATTACCGGCGCGTCCGGAGCGCCGTATGCCGCGCGACTCGTCGATTCGCTGGCCGCGGCCGACTGCGAAATCGGGGTCTGCGCCTCAGCGGCCGGCGTCGAGGTGCTGGCAACCGAGCTCTACAGCGAGCCGCGGCTCCCGCGTGACGAGGTGCTCGCCCGCTTCACGGAGCGGGCCGGGGCTGCCGTCACGGTCTTCGACCCACACGACTACTCGGCTCCGTACGCGAGCGGCTCGGCGCGCGTCGACGGCTACGTCGTCTGTCCCTGCTCGATGGCGACGGCGGGCACCATTGCGACCGGCGGGGAAGCGAACCTCGTCCATCGCGCGGCGGGGGTAGCGCTCAAGGAAGGCCGGAAGCTCGTGCTCGTCCCCCGCGAGACGCCGCTCTCGACGATCCACCTCGAGAACCTCCTGAAGCTGCGCCAGGCCGGCGCGGTCATCCTCTTCGCAGCGCCGGGCTTCTACCACGGAGCCGAGACGATCGACGACCTCGTCGACTTCGTCGTCGGTCGCTGCCTGGCCCAGCTCGGCCTCGAGCAGTCTCTCGTCAAGCCCTGGGGCGAAGAATGAGCCGTGTCCAAGGCGCCCATGACCGGTGCCAGGCACCGGACGTGTCTGCGAGGGACGGGAGTCACCGCGTAGCGATGCGGGTCGCGGGTCGAACGGGCCATGGCTTTGTGCCAGGCCCCGGACATGGCCGAGGGACGGCGTGACGGCCCAGTCTGGGACGCTGCCGCCAGAGGGGGTTCGGCGCATGTTCGATCGGATCGCCCCGGTCTACGACGCGATGAACCGGCTGATGACGGCTGGGCTCGACCGGCGTTGGCGGGCTCAGGCCGCAGCGGCAGTGGTGGAGCCGGGCGATCGCATCCTGGACGTCTGCTGTGGGACGGGCGACCTGGCGCTCGCCGCCGCCGAGGCGGGAGGCCGAGTTACCGGGCTCGACTTCTCGGCGGCGATGCTCGAGCGGGCCCGCCGCAAGTCTCCCGCGATCGAATGGGTCGAGGGTGACGCGCTCGCGCTGCCCTTCGCGGACGGTTCCTTCGACGCCGTCACGATCGGCTTCGGGCTTCGGAACCTGCCGGACATGGAGCGAGGGCTGGTGGAGCTGCGCCGGGTCCTGCACTCAGAGGGCCGGCTGGCGATCCTCGAGATCACGCGTCCTCAGGGCTTGCTCTCGCCCTTCTATCGCTTCTGGTTCGACGGCGTCATACCGCTGGCCGGCAAGGTGCTGCCCGGAGGGTCGGCGTACTCCTACCTGCCTGCCAGCGTCCGCAGGTTCCCGGCGCCTGAGGCTCTGGCCAAGCTCCTCGACGAGGCGGGCTTCGCCGAGATCCGCTGGCGACTCTTCGCCGGCGGCATCGTCGCTCTGCACACCGGGGTCGCGAGATGAGCGCGATCGCAACCGTGCACGGGGCCCCGGGGCTCGACTCTTATCTCGAAGAGCTCGAGGACCGCCTCTCCGATGCGGTCGCCTCCCGGCCCGGGCTCGTCGCCGAGATCGGCGCCGAGGCGCTCACCTCGGGCGGAAAGCGCCTTCGCCCGCTCCTCGTCTTCCTCACCGCGGCGCCCGAAGACGATTCGCCGCTCGCGGCGGGTGTTGCGATCGAGCTCGTGCACATGGCGAGCCTCGTCCACGACGATCTCATCGACGGCGCCGAGCTCCGGCGCGGTCGCGCATCCGTGTGGTCGGCCTACGGAGCCCAGGCGGCGAGCGCAGGCGGGGTCTACCTCTTCGCGCGCGCGTTCGCCGAGCTCGCCGCGACCGGCGACGCGCAGGCCGTCGCAATCCTTGCGGACGCAGCCCTCGGCCTCGTGCGCGGCGAGGCGCTCGAGCGCGGGCAGCGTCGCCGGCCCGAGACGACCGTCGAGGAGTACCTTGAGCGCTGTGCGCTGAAGACGGCGAAGCTCTTCGAGGCGGCGTGCCTGCTCGGCGGCCGGCGTGCAGAGCTGGGAGCGTTCGGCCTCGCGCTCGGCGTCGCGTTCCAGATCGTCGACGACTGCCTCGACTGCGCGGGCCAGACCGTCGAGACCGGGAAGATCGCCGGCACCGACCTGCGCGAAGGCATCCCAACGCTGCCGCTTCTTCTGGCCGCGCGTGAGGACGAGGTCGTCCGAACTGCACTCGCCGGGGGGTCGCTCGACGGAGCGCTCCTCCGGGTCGCCGCCGGCACTGCGATCGAGGAGGCGCGAGAAGTCGCCCGTAAGTACGCCGAGCAGGCGCGCGCCTGTCTCGATGGGGTCGATTCGCGCGAGGAGCTCGACGCGATCGCCAAAGCGGTCGTCGAAAGGACCGCGTAGTGGCCGTCCTCGACCAAACCTCGACGCTCGAGCCGATCCGGGACAAGATCGAGGCCGGCGTGCGGCTCGACCTCGAGGACGGGCTGGCGCTCATGGAGTCGGACGACCTGCTCGGTCTCGGCGAGCTCGCCGATCTCGCCCGCCGCGAGCGGGGTGGGGGCGACGAGGTCTACTTCGTCCAGAACCTGTACCTGAACCAGACGAATGTCTGCCGCGTGAAGTGCAAGTTCTGCGCTTTCGCCGTCACGCAGAAACAGGAGGGCGCCTATACGTACACGGCCGAGGAGCTCGTCGAGGACGCGCTGCGCCAGCGCGAGCTGACGGGCTTCACCGAGATCCACATGGTCGGTGGCGAGAGCCCCCACGTCGACCTCGCGTACTACGTCGAGATCGTCCGCCGGCTGCACGAGGCGCTTCCGGACGTGCATCTGAAGCTCTTCACCGCGAGCGAGATCCACCACATGACCAAGCTCTCCGGCCTCACCCACGAGGAGGTCCTGCGGGAGCTGCGCGATGCGGGGCTCGGCTCGCTGCCCGGTGGCGGCGCCGAGGTCTTCGCCGACCGTGTGCGGCGCCTGGTCGCGCCCGGCAAGGAGCATCCCGACAACTGGTTCGACGTCCACCGCACCGCGCACCGGCTCGGCATCCCGACGCACTGCACGATCCTCTACGGCCACGTCGAGACCTACGAGGAGCGCGTCGACCACCTGTTGCGGCTGCGCGAGCTGCAGGACGAGACCAGCGGTTTCCTCGCCTTCATCCCGCTCGCGTTCCACCCGGAAAACACGGTCTTCGAGCGGCGAGGCTGGAAACACACCGCGGGCTCGGACGACCTGAAGATGATCGCCGTCTCGCGGCTGCTGCTCGACAACATTCCGAACGTGAAGGCCTACTGGATCATGATGGGCCTCCCGCTGACCCAGGTCGCGCTCCACTTCGGGGCCAACGACGTGCAAGGCACGGTCGTGCGCGAGGAGATCTTCCACGCGGCGGGCGCGCGCACGGAGACCGAGCAGAAGATCGAGGAGCTCATACGCGTGATCCAAGAGGCGGGCCGCATCCCTGTGCAGCGGGACACGCTCTACAACGAGCTAGCCCGATGGTGAGGCTCGGCCGGATCTCGTACGTGAACATGGCTCCGGTCTTTCACCGGCTCGACGCAGAGGTGGAGGAGGTGGCCGGCGTGCCGACGGAGCTCTCGCGCGCACTGCTTGCGGGCGAGGTCGACGTCGCCCCGATCCCCTCGATCGAGTGGGCGCGGAACGCCGATCGGCTGAAGCTCCTGCCCCGGCTCTGCGTCTCATCCGAAGGAGCTGTCGATTCGATTCAGCTCATCTCCTCGAAGCCCCTCGAGCAGATCAGGCGCCTCGGAGTTACGCCCGAGAGCGCGACGTCGGTCGTCCTGGCGCGCGTCCTGCTGCCGGCGGCTGAGCAGGTTCCACTCGGCGAGGAGGCCGACGCAAAGCTCCTGATCGGCGACGCCGCATTGCGCAGCGCCTTCGAGGACCCGACCCCGCACTACGACCTCGGCCGGCTCTGGGGCGAACGGACAGGGCTCCCGATGGTTTTCGCCGTCTGGGCCGCCGCCGACCCGCCGCCGGAGGGAATCGAGGAGCTCGAGGATGCGCTCGTCGCCTCCGTGCGGCAAGCCCGCGCGGAACCGGAGCTCCTCGCCCGGGAGGCGAGCGAGCGCTACGGCTATCCCGCCGGCTTCCTCGCGCGCTACTTCGAGAAGCTGCGCTACCGCTTCGGTCCGCGCGAGCGAGCGGGCCTCTTGACCTTTCTGGAGCTCGCCCACGACGCCGGCGAGCTCGAGCGCATCCCCGACCTCCGCTTCGTCCACGGAGAGGCCGTGCCCGCATGAGCCATGACCTGGGGTCGGACCCCAACCAAAGATGAGTCGAAACGGTCACAAGGGCGTTACACCAATTCTCGACAAGGCCCTCGACGGTGGGCGGATTACCGACGCCGAGGCGCTGATGCTGCTGGAGTCGAAAGACCTCGTCGCCGTCGGCAAGGCGGCCGACGCGCTCCGTGCGCGACGCACCGATCCAGGCCGGATCACGTTCATCATCGACCGCAATGTCAACTACACGAACGTCTGCGTCACCGACTGCGACTTCTGTGCCTTCTACCGCCGGCCCGGCGACCGCGCCGAGGGCTATCTGCTGCCGAAGACCGTCATCTTCAAGAAGATCGAGGAGACGCTCGCGATCGGCGGGACCGGCGTCCTGATGCAGGGCGGGCACCACCCCGACCTCGCCGTCGACTACTACGAGGACCTCTTCCGCTCGATCAAGGAGCGCTACCCGATCCACCTGCACGCGCTCTCGCCGCCCGAGATCCAGCACATCGCGCGCCGCTCGAAGCTCGACATCCCGCAGACGCTGACCCGCCTCCGCGACTCCGGGCTCGACTCGATTCCCGGCGGCGGCGCCGAGATCCTCGTCGATCGCGTGCGCGACGTGATCGCCCCGAAGAAGACGCGCACCGCCGACTGGCTGAACGTCATGCGCCACGCGCACCGACTCGGCATGTCGACGACCGCGACGATGATGTACGGCCACGTCGAGACGCTCGCGGAGCGCATCGAGCACATGGGCCGCATCCGCGAGCTCCAGGACGAGACGCGCGGCTTCCGCGCCTTCATCTCCTGGACGTTCCAGCCGGCGGGCACGCGCCTGGCGCCGCTCGTCACGCACCACCCGACATCGTTCGAGTACCTCCTCACCCAGGCCGTGAGCCGGATCTACCTCGACAATGTCGACCACATCCAGTCCTCGTGGGTGACGCAGGGCATGAAGATCGGGCAGGTTGCGCTCGAGTTCGGCGCCGACGACCTCGGCTCGGTGATGATCGAGGAGAACGTCGTCTCGGCGGCGGGGACGACGCACCGAGCGTCCACGGACGACTTCGTCCGCGTGATCAAGGCTCTGGGCAAGACGCCGGTGCAGCGCGACACGCTGTACCGCGACGTGCGGGTCTGGAACTAGCCGCGGATTCCCGTTCGAAGGATGTAAAGGCTGCTCGGTCCCGCAGATCCTTGCGCTAGCCTCGGGCAGGGTCGTGCTCCGGAGAGTCCTCATCGCAATGCTCCTCGCGGGCGTCTTCGCGCCGTCGGCGATGGCCGGGCGCGTGATGCTTACCCCCGGCGTGACCTACGAGCGCCAGCTCTGGTTCACCCCACACGGGCCCGACGTGGTGCACATCATGACGGCGCCCCGGCCGGGCGGCCTTTACGCACTGCGGCCTTACCTCTCCAACGGCGCCGTGCTCGGTCGCGAGACCGTGACCTCGATGCAGAAGCGGGCCTCGGCGACCGCGACTGTCGGCGGTATCAACGCCGATCTCTTCACCTGGAACGAGGGTCTGCCGAGCGGCATGTACATGGAGTCGGGCGTCCTCACGACGCCCCCGCATTCCAAGCGCTCCACGGTCGGCATCACCGACGACGGGCGCCTGGTCGTCGAGCGGGTCGAAATGCTCGGCACCTGGCAGGGATTGAGCCAGCGCCGGCCTCTGAACGGTCTCAACCAGCGGCCTGGCCCGCAAGGTGTTTCGCTCTTCACCCCCGCCTGGGGATCGGCGACTCCCGCCGCCCAGGGGACCGTGGAGATCACACTGGGCTCATTGCCCCCCGCCGCTCCGTTTACGGACATGACCGGGACCGTGACGGCAGCGAAGCCCGGTGGCGGCACGCCGATCCCGCTGGGAGGTGGGGTGCTCGTCGGCCGCGGCGCCTCGGCCGGGCGGCTCGCGTCCGAGGCCCCGGTCGGGCAGGAGGTTACGGCGCGCCTCGTGCTTCGGCCGCAGTGGAGCGGTGTCGTCGACGCGGTCGGCGGCGGTCCGATCATCGTCCGCAACGGCCAGCCGGTCTTTCGTGCTCTCGAGCAGTTCACCAGCACGCAGCTCTCGGTTCGAAATCCGCGAACGGCGGTGGGCCAGCGCGCGGACGGACGCATCCTGCTCGTCGCCGTCGATGGTCGGCGGCCCGGCTACAGCGCGGGCATGACGAACTTCGAGCTGGCGCAGACGATGGTGCGGCTCGGCGCTGTGACCGCGAGCGCCCTCGACGCGGGCGGCTCGACGACCATGGCCTTCAACGGGAAGTTGCTGAACCGCCCCTCAGACCCGGGCGGGGAGCGTGCGGTGGCAGACGGCCTCTTCGTCTTCTACTACGGGGTGCATGCTCCGTTGCCCTCGGTGCCGGTGCTCTCGCCGAACGGCGACGGCGTCGCCGAAGTCCAGGCGCTGAGCTACAAGCTCGTCAGGCCGTCGACCGTGACCGCGAGCCTCGTCGGGCCCGACCGCATTCCCCGCCAGACCCAGACGGGAGAGCGCCAGCCGGGTGTCTACCGGCTCAACTGGTCTGGTCGCACGCCGCAGGGAGCACCTGAGCCCGAGGGCCTCTGGCGCTGGGTGATCAACGCCGTCGACGACCAGCAGCAGCAATCCAGCGTCACCCGTTCCTTCTACCTGAACAACACGCTCGGCTACTTACGAGTCCGGCCTGCACGCGTCGTCGTCCGGCGCCGCGGCGGGACGCTGCGCGTGCGCTTTCGGCTCGCCCATCCGGCGCTCGTGACCGTGACGATCGAGACGGCGAGCGGCGCAAGGGTGCGGACGATTCAGCGGAGGCTTCGCGCCGGCCAGATGAGCATCCGCTGGGATGGGCGCTACGGGAACGGCGTCCGCGCCTTCTCGGGGCCGTACGTCGCGCGCGTCCGCACCTCGAACACCTTCGGGCGCGCCGAGCTCGCGCATCGATTCTCGGTACGGCGAGCGCGGCGCTAGATTCACCCTGTGCCGCTTGCCTCACTGTCCGGTGAGCTGACGTCGCTCGTCGGCGACCACGGTCTGTACGCCGTCTTCGGCCTGATGGTGATCGACGCTGTTCTGCCGGCGGCGAGCGAGCTCGTGATGCTCTACGCAGGGGTCGTCGCCTCCGGCGCGATCGCGGCTCAGGGCGTCGTGCTCTTCGGCT
>Ga0307278_10001709_pt1 | contig 10855 bp, 12 predicted proteins | sample ER_DNA_117_FD_194482 | JGI IMG/M metagenome (GOLD analysis project Ga0307278, IMG submission 194482) | Bulk soil microbial communities from the East River watershed near Crested Butte, Colorado, United States - ER_DNA_117 | ecosystem: Environmental > Terrestrial > Soil > Floodplain | place...
GGTCGAATGTGTGTTCGAGTCCATGGCGGCAACCTACCAAGCCCCCACCCGAACACAAGCACCCACGCGAAATTGTGGACAACATTTTCGGCGCGGCGGTCCGGGCCGTTGGGTCCAGCTTCAGCGACACCCCCGGCGCCATGGTGACCGGCGCCACCTTGTGCTCCAGAACGACGTGCTGCCGCTGGCTCCGGCAGCGGCCCCGAGGCCGTCACCCTGGCACCGGCCAAGCCGTGCCGATCCTGGGATGCCAGGTCGAAGCTGCGCCTCACGCGACACTTCAACCATTGACGAACCAGGAACATCCAATGCCCGCGGTGAACAGCCCAGACCGCCTCGCCTTCGGGATCGGCAACGCTTTGGTCCAGACACCGGCGCCCGGACCCGGCTCTTCGTAGCGTGCCTGTTCGGTCGACGGCAGCCCTCGTGCCAGGCGAGCAAATGGGGCCCGAGGGGCGAGCACCAAGCCAAGCGGTACGCGAGCGCGGGCGCTCCGACCCACCGTGCCGGTTCCTGCATTGGGGCCCGAACGACCCGACCCGGCCCGACCCGACCCACCGTGCCCGGTTCCTGCAGAGGCCCCGAACCCCCGGGGCCCGACCCACCGTCCCGGGCGACCGCACCGGGGCCCGAGCACCCGAGCACCCGGGCACCGCGCCCGCGCTGACGGGCCGCCCCGCCCCGTCAGGACGGGCTGGCGTCCGCGCCGCGGGGGTGGGCGTCGACGGCGACCCGCCCGGCCAGCCGGTCGACGAACTCGCGGATCAGGAGGTTGACCTTGACCGGGTGCCGGGCCGTCGACCGGGTGCCGGGCCGTCGGGAGGTGGCCGGCGCCCTCGAGGACGGCCAGGGGCGCCCCGGTCAGCTCGGCCAGCCGCTCCGCCCTGGCCAGCGGCTGGCAGCGGTCGTCGTCGCCGTGGATGAGCAGCAGCGGCGCCCGCAGCCGCCGGCAGGTCGCCTCGACCTGGTCGACCGTCAGCCCGGACGGGCCCATGGAGGCCAGCATCGCCTCCAGGCTGGCCTCCAGGCCCCAGCCGACACAGTCCTCGACCTGCTTGGTGGAGTGCGGCTCGGGGAACATCTGGTCGAAGAACTCCACGAACCCGCGGTAGTCGCGCCGCCAGGCGTGGCGGTTGCGCTTGGCCCAGCCCTCGTCGGTGCCGAGCTGCTCGTCGAAGCGGTCCTCCAGCTTGAAGGCGTGGGGCGGGGCGATCAGCGGCACCCCGACCGAGATGGCGACGACACCGGCGACCCGCTCGGGGTGGTCGGCGGCGAACACCAGGGAGCGCCACACCCCGTCGTGGCAGAGCCCGACCAGCACCACCGGGTCCGGGCCGGTGGCGTCCACCACCGCCGCCAGCTCCCGCACGTAGGCCTCGTCGGTGTAGGCGGCCGGGTCGGCGGGCCGGTCCGAGCGGCCGTTGCCGCGGCCGTCGAAGGTCACCACCCGGTAGTGGCGGGCCAGGTACGGGACCTGGGCCTTCCACTGCCGCGAGTGGACGATCGGGTTGGCCGGCACCAGCACCAGGGTGGGCCGGCCGTCGCCGAAGACCTCGAAGAACACCCTGGCGCCGTCGACGGTGGCGAACCCCTCGCGGTCGGGATCCTGGCCCGCATGTCGGCCTCCGTGTCGGTTACAGCAGGCTCGAGTATGCGACCACGCCGCGGTGGCAGGCGTCGACGGCGGCGCGGGCGCCTGCCTGGATCTCGGGGTCGTCGGCGACCAGGGCGACCTGGCGGAGGAGGTCGATCAGCTGCTTGGTGACGCGGACGAAGTCGCCGGGGGTGATGTCGTCGGTGTCCAGGACGTCTTCGAGGGGGTCGCCCCTGGCCCAGCGGTAGGCGAGGTCGGCGAAGCCGGGGTCGAGCTGGCGGGTGAGGGCCAGGCCGCCGGCCTGCTCGTGGGCGTGGACCTCCTCCTGGAGCGCGGCCAGGGCGGCCAGGGCGTCCTCGACCGCCCGGGTCGGCGCGGGCGGCGGGTCGCCGGGCGGGCCGTCGGAGCCGCGGGTCTCGTAGACCAGGCTGGAGACGCAGGCGGCCAGCTCGGCCGCGTCCAGCCCGCGCCATACGCCGCGGTGCATCGCCTCCACCACCACCAGGTCGGTCTCGGCGTACACCCGGCGCAGGGTCTCGCCCTTGCCGCTGAGGGCGAAGCCGTCCACGTACCCGAGGCTGCCCAGCACCTCCAGGACCCGGTCGAAGGTCCGGACCAGCGACCCGGTGCGGCGCCGGACCCGTTCGGACAGGGTCCGCTGCTCCTTGGCCAGCTGGTCGTGGCGCTGCATCCACCGCTCGTGGTCGGCCAGGTCGGGGCAGCCGTGCACCGGGTGGGCGCGCAGCTGCTCGCGCAGGGCGGCCAGCTCGGGGTCGTCGGCGGCGGCGCGGCGCCGGCGCCGGGGTCGGGGCCGCTCGGGCGGGTCGAGCTCGGACAGGGCCCTGGCCACGTACGACTTGAACCGGGGGCTCTTGGGGCTGAGCTGGCGGGGCATGGCCACCTTGCCGACCCGCACCGGGGTGCCGCCAAGGTCGCGGACGGCGACCCGGCGGACCCGGCGGTCCTCGGTCAGGACCAGCACCCCGGTCGAGTTGTCGCGGCCCCCGGCCGGCCCGATCACCGCGGCCAGGCCGCGACGGCGGCCTCCGGGCAGCCAGATGACGGTGCCGCTGGTCAGCGAGCGCAGCACCTCGGCCGCCTCCTGGGTCTCGGCCCGGCGCTCGGCGTCGGCCAGGGCGCTCTCGCGGGCCCGCAGCCGCCGGCGCAGCTCCCAGTACTCGGCGACGTCGCCCCGGTCGCAGGCGGCCGAGGACAGGTAGCCGGCCAGGTAGCGGGCGTTGCGGTCCAGGGTCTGCTCGGCCCCGTGCACGGTCCGGTCGGCCAGGAACTGGGCGAAGGAGGAGGCCAGCAGCCGCTCGGCCTGGGGCCGCTCGTAGTTGGCGACCAGGTTGACGGCCATGTTGTAGGAGGGCCGGAAGGAGCTGGCCAGCGGGTAGGTGCGGGTCGAGGCCAGCCCGGTGATCCGCTCGAAGGGGATGAAGGGCTGGTGGAGCACGACCGCGGCCCCGCGGCTGTCGATGCCCCGCCGCCCGGCCCGTCCCGTCAGCTGGGTGTACTCGCCGGGGGTGAGCAGCTCGTGGCGCTCCCCCTGCCACTTGGTGAGCCGCTCGATGGCCACGGTGCGGGCGGGCATGTTGATGCCCAGCGACAGCGTCTCGGTGGCGAACACGACCTTGACCAGGCCCTGGGCGAACAGCTCCTCGACCGCCTCCTTGAACAGCGGCAGCATGCCGGCGTGGTGGCTGGCCACTCCGCGCCCCAGCGACTCGGCCAGCAGGTCGTAGCCGAGGGCGTCCAGGTCGGCCGGGTCGACCGGGGCCACCTTGAGCTCGAGGAACTCGAGGATCTCGGCCCGCTCGGCGGAGCTGGTGAGCCGGATGTTGCCGGCCCGGCACTGCTCCAGGGCCTGGTCGCAGCCGGCCCGGGAGAAGATGAAGTAGATGGCCGGCAGCAGCCCCTCGGCCTCCAGCAGGTCGACCACCTCGACCCGCGACGGCACCCAGCCGCGGCCGAGGGGCCGGGGCCCGTTGCCGCCGCCGTGACGGCCCTTGGTGTCGCGGTCGGGGCGCCACTGGCGCTCGCCCCGGCGGGCCAGGGCCGGGTTCGGGACCACGTCGTCGCCTCTGGTCACGAACAGCGGGTGCAGCTCCCGCCCGATCAGGTAGTAGTTGTCCAGGGGCACGGGGCGGCGCTCCTCGATCACCACCTCGGTGGCGCCGCGGGTCGCCTCCAGCCACTCGCCGAACTCCTCGGCGTTGGACACCGTGGCCGACAGGCTGGCCACCCGGACCTCGACCGGGAGGTTGATCAGCACCTCCTCCCAGACCGCCCCTCGGACCCGGTCCTGGAGGTAGTGGACCTCGTCCATGACCACATAGCGCAGGCCGGCCAGGGTGGGGCTGCCCTCGTACAGCATGTTGCGGAGCACCTCGGTGGTCATCACCACCACCGGGGCCTCGCCGTTGATCGAGTTGTCCCCGGTCAGCAGCCCGACCCGGGCGGCGCCGTGGCGGGCCACGAAGTCGCCGAACTTCTGGTTGGAGAGGGCCTTGAGGGGGGTGGTGTAGAACGCCTTGCCGCCCGAGCGCAGGGCCAGCCAGACGGCGAACTCCCCCACCACCGTCTTGCCGGCCCCGGTCGGTGCGGCGACCAGGGCGCCCTGGCCCGCGGCAAGGGCCAGGCAGCCGCGCCGCTGGAACTCGTCCAGCTCGAAGCGGTAGCCGCCGGCGAACCGGTCGACCAGGGTCTGGGGGTCCGGAGGGCTCGAGCCCGCCCCTCCGGACGGTCGGGGGTCGTCCATGGGGCTCATGCTGCCAGCCGGCGCGCATCGCCGCCCAGCCGGGTCCTCAGGGGCCGGGGAACCCGGGGGCGGGGTCGGCGGCCAGGACGGTGATGGCGGCCGGGCGCAGCTCGAAGGTGGCCGGGAGGGCGCCGGCGGGCTCGCCGTCGGCGTAGACGGCCAGGGGCCGGTCGGCGTCCAGCTCGACCCGGGCGGCGCGGTGGACGGTCACCGCCGGGTGCTCGACGTGGCGGCCGGAGAACACCTTGGGGAAGGTCATGAGGAACTCGAGCTTGCCGATGCCGGCGATCACGACCACGTCCAGGAGGCCGTCGGCCATGCTGGCCTGGGGCGCGACCCGCATGCCGCCGCCGTAGCTGGGGCCGTTGGCCACCGCCACCAGCCAGCCTCGGACGGCCTGCTCGCGGCCGTCGAGGACCAGGCGGAAGCCGGCGGTGCGCCCGACGGCCAGCTGGCCGAGGAGGGCCCCGACATAGCGGGGACGGTTCGCGGCCCAGCCAAGGCGCTGGTTGGCGACCCGGTTGACCTCGGAGTCGAAGCCGGCCCCGGCGACGTTCAGGTACGCCCGCCCGGCCACGGTGGCCAGGTCCGCCGGCCGCCGCCGCAGCCGCGGCAGCAGCGCGGCCGCGGCCAGCGGGTCGGACGCCGGCAGCCCCAGGCTGCGGGCGGCGTCGTTCCCGCCCCCGGCCGGCACGATCCCCAGCGCCGCCCTCGCGCCCGGGACGTCGGCCAGGCCGGCCGCGCAGGCCCCGACGGTGCCGTCGCCCCCCACGGCCACGACCGCGTCGAAGGCGGCGGCGGCCTCGCGGGCGGCCAGCCGCGCGTCCTCCAGCGACCGGGTGTGGTGCCGCTCGACCTCGACCCGCCCGGCCCGCAGCCGGGCGGCCACGTCCTCCACCAGCCGCCCGGCCCGCCCACCCCCCGCGGTCGGGTTGGCAACCAGGAGGGCGCGCACCCCGGCGGCTAGTTCGGCGGCAGGACGTTGGAGGAGGCGCCGGTGTAACGGGCGCCGAAGGCCTCGCTCGACTCGCCCGGCATCTGCTTGCTCAGGTCGAGGTCGTAGCGGCCATGGAGGCGGGCCAGGGTGCCGGCGGCGGCGTCCATCACCTGGCCGGCCTGGGTGGCGGTGGCCATGCCCTGCTCGACCAGGGAGGCGGCCGCCTTGCTGCCGGCCTCGGCCTCGCCGGCCTTCTGGAAGATGTTGGCCGCGTCCAGGTACACCCCGACGGCGGCCGCGTAGCCGTCGCGGACGCTGCTCAGCATCGCCTCGCGGCCCCCGACGCCGTTGGTCGGCTCGCCGTCGCTGCTGGCCTCGGGGACCTCGCCGACGGTGATCGCCTGGATCTTCTGCTGGACCTCGCCCAGCTTGGCCGTCCAGCGGCTGGCCCGGACGGCCAGCTCCTTGGGCTTGAGCTTGCCGCTGGCCAGGTCCTGGACGCTGGTGAACCCGGGCAGCTTGGCGGTGCCGGGGCCGATGACCGGGGGCAGCTGGTCGGTCTGGGCGCGAAGGTCGGCGGTGAAGCGGCGCACGTCGTCGCGGGTCCAGCCCTCCTGGACCCGGTTGGCGGCGGCGATCAGGGTGCCGAGCAGGGCGATCACGGCCAGGGTGACCGGGAAGGCGGGCGCCCGGTACCAGGGCAGGCGCCGCTCGACGGTCTGGATCCGCGGCCCGGTGGCCGGCCGGCGCACCGGCCGCCCCTGGCTGCGCTTGCTCTTGCCCTTGATGGCCACCCTTGCTACCCCGCTCCCACCGTCGTCGTTGCGGCCCGGCCGGGCCCGATCCGAACAAGCCTACCGCGACCGGCGGCGGCGGCGCGGGGGTCAGGGCTTGTGGCGGCCCGGCCAGACATAGGGCAGGTCGTCGGGCACGTCGGGGAACAGGCGGCGGTAGAAGCCCGGGTCCTTGCGCAGCAGGCTCGACTGGTGGCTACGGTGCAGGGCCGGGTCGCCCAGCCAGGGCGGCAGGGCGCCGGCGGCGGCCAGCTCCTGCTGGGAGCGGGGCGCGGCCACGCCGACGCGGGCCAGCTCCTCGCGCAGCTGGAGCTCGCAGGTGTCGGCGAAGCCGCGCACGAACCAGGTCCGGCAGACGGTCACCCCGTAGGTGCCGAGGGCCTCCTCGTGGCCGCGCCACATCCGCACCGCCGGGTGGTGGCGCCAGCCGTAGCCGGGCCTGGTCAGGCCCCGCAGCACCTGCAGGGCCTCGACCCGCTGCTTGCCGAGGCGGCGCTGGTCCAGCGCCCCCGCGCTGGCGACGAAGTCGGGGTAGGGAAGGAAGGTCTGCAGGGTCACGGCTCCCGCGCACCGGCGAGGGCCTGGCGCCTGGCCCGGCGCGGCTCGATCACGAACCGGGCGATGGCGGCGGCGGCGAAGTAGAACAGCCACATGGGGATGGCCATGGCGAACAGGCTGATCGGGTCCTGGCTGGGGGTGATGACGGCCGCGGCCACGATGATCACGGCCGCCGCCGGCCGCCAGACCCGCAGCATGGTCGCGGACGACAGCGCCCCGACCATCGACAGGAACACCAGCACCAGCGGGAACTCGAAGGTGAGCCCGAAGGCCAGGCCCATGAAGAGCACGAAGCGCAGGTATCGGTCGGCCTGGAAGAACACGGCGATGCCGTTGCCGCCCATGCCGACCAGGAAGCCGATCGCCTTGGGCAGGGTGAAGAACGCCACCGCCACCCCGCCCACGAACAACAGGGTGGAGGCCAGCGCGAAGGGGACGGCGAAGCGCCTCTCGCCCGCGGTCAGGCCGGGGGTGATGAAGCGCCACAGCTGGAAGGCGATGAACGGCATGGCCAGCAGCAGCCCGACGGTGAGCGACAGCCGGATGCGGATCGACAGCGGCTCCAGCGGGCTCAGGGCGGCCAGCCGGCAGCCGCCGTCGCTGGCCGAGGTGCCGATGCGGACGCTGGCCGGCAGGTCGCAGTAGGAGCGGAGCACGAAGTCCAGCACCGGCTCGTACAGCACCGCGAACGACACGATGGTGGCCACCACCAGGGCGGCGCAGCTCTTGGCCAGGCGGTTGCGCAGCTCCCCGATGTGCTCGAGGATCGACATCTCGCCCGAGGGGTTGGCCCGCGGGCGGCGCGAGAGTCGCACGGTGGCTCCGGCCGGCGTCGCCGGTTAGGGGGTGCCGCCCCGCTCGCGCTCGTCGGAGGGCGCCGGCCGGGGCTCGTCCTTGCCGTCGCCCTTGGAGGCCTCGGTCACGCCCTTCTTGAACTCCTTGATGCCGAGCCCGATGTTGCGGCCCATGGCCGGGAGCCGGCTGGCGCCGAAGAGCACGACGATCGCGATGATGACCCAGATCCACTCCGGCCCTGGCATTGCCGACTCCTTCGCATCGTCACGGCTGGCGCACGCTGGAACGAGTCTACCGCTCCCCGGCGGCTCTGGCTCCCCGGTCCGACAGGCGGGCGGCGTGGTCGGCGGCCTGCTGGCCGGCCTCGTTGAGCCGCTCCAGCTCGGGGGTGAGGCGCTCGTTGAGGGACTGGACGGAGGCGGCCAGGGCCTTGAGGTTGGCCACCATGCGCCAGACGGTGAAGGCGACACAGACCAGCACGGCGAGCCAGAAGACGCCGAGCAGGATGGCGAGCCAGAGCGGCAGGGTGACCTCCGGGCGGCGGGGACGGCCGCCGGATCCTACCGGGTCGGGCGCCTCAGCGGCACGCCGCCTGGAACCTGGCCCACCAGTCGGGCGACTCCAGCTCCAGGTGCAGGTCCAGCAGGTCGTCCCAGGTGAGCTGGGGGCCGGTGCGCGGCTCCAGGATCTCCGAGGGCGGGTCCCAGGGCTGGGCCGGCACCCCGCCCGAGGTCAGCAGCCGCACCACCCGCCGGTCGGCCGGCTTGGTCACGGTCTGGTAGCACTCGGGGCAGACGAACGCGTAGAAGCTGTGCTCCTCTTCCTTGCACACCCGCAGCTCCACGTCCGGCGGGGTCAGCTCGACCTCACCGCAGCCGGGGCAGGTGGCGCGGATCCTCGTCGGCGGCATGGCGTCATGGCTCATGCCCCGGGTATCGGCCCCGGGCGCGACCGGCTTGAGCCGAACGGAGCAAGGCCTACACCTAGTCCGGCTTGGTAGTGTCGTCGATCATGAGGTCCTTGGAGGCGCACTCGATAAACGGGTTCTTGGTCACCAGGTCCGAGCAATTCAGCTTGAAGACCACCTTCTCCGGTGGAGGCGTGCGCCCCCGCTTCGGCATATAGGTCAACACGGCGGTGAATTGATTTTGCTCGTCGGGGACCTTGTGCACCTGGCTGACACGGACCCCTTTCCACTTGCGGAAAAACTGGTCGTAGGCCTTCCGGTCCCCGCCCAGCCTGCTCTCGCGGAATTCCTCGGTGAGGGAGTTCCACGCTAGTTCGCGTTGGTCGTCGTGGACGGCCTTCCGGTAGTAGTCGCGCAGGAACCCGTCGGCGACCCGACGTTCGATTTGCTCAGTTGAGAGCAGCACCGCCCCAATGAGGACGACGACCACACCGACGAAGATCTGCGCCGCGAGGGAGGTCTCCCCTCGCTGTGCCGCGGGATCGGCTTGGGACGTGGAGTGCCATCGCGACATCACGCCTCCCCAGATCGCCGGCCACGGACCGTTGCGCACGGTCCGTGCATAGCGTCTTATGCGAACTATATTCGCACAACGGACTATGTCAACGCGGCCGGGTGCCGCTCATCTCCGTTGGGTGGGGTTCCCAGCGGCGCGGCCGTCGGCGGAGCGTTCCAGCCAGCGTCGGCTCCCTCGCGTGACTAGGACCGCGACGCCCGCCGACATGAGCAGGGAGATGGTCGACAGGACCGCATAGGGAGCTGAGCCGTACCCGCGCATGCTCGGGACCATCAGGACGGTCCTGCCGGCCACCGCCAGCGTGAGTAGTCCGGACGTCACCCCGACGATCATGACTCCGATGCTGAGGAGGACATCGGTGCACTTGCTCCGCCCTCCAGCGCTCGATCCTTGGCGCATGGTGTAGGCCCCCTGCGTACAACTACTGCCAGGTTGCCCTAGTCGAACACGTGTTCGATCCAGTGTCAATAGTCCTGGTGGCGATGATCAGGAGGCGTAGGCGGCCAGGGCGCTGCGGGTGGCCTCGGCGACGGCGCTGCGCAGCTCGGGGGGTGAGACCGGCTCGGCGGCCGGGGCCAGGCGCAGGACCAGGCGGACCAGCCAGGACAGCTGGTGGGTGGCCAGGCGGATCCGCAGGCGGCCGTCGGGGCGGCGCTGGGAGGCGAGGATCGGGAAGTAGTCGGCCGCCCACTCGGCCCCGGGGCCGAGGTCGAGCTCGCATTCCAGGCCGCCGGCGAACAGCTCGACCCCGCCCAGCTCGCCGTGGGCGGAGGGGTCGAAGTTGGCCGGGCGCTCGAACGGCTCGTCGGTGGGCCGCACCGACACCACCCGGTCGATCCGGAACAACCGCTCGCCGGCCGCCTTGTGGCACCAGCCGGACAGGTACCAGTGGCCGGAGGCGCTGAACACCAGCCAGGGGTCGACCTTGCGCCGGGTCAGCTCCCCGCGCGAGGCCGACCAGTACTCGATCTCGACCCGGTGGCCGGTGGCGGCCGCCCTGGCCAGCTCGGTGCGGGAGCTGGTCTCGGCCGGGTCGCCGCCCTCCAGGTCGACCGAGACGCGGCCGGCCAGCTCGTGGACCCGGTCGAGCTGGTCGGCGGGCAGGACCGCCTCCAGCTTGGCCAGGGCCCTGGCCAGCGCGCCCTGCTCGGCCACCTCGGGCAGGGTGTCGAGGGCCCGGCCGGCCAGGTACAGCCCGGCCGCCTCCCGCCAGGTGAGCCGGGGGGCGCGGGCGAACCAGTCGGCGAAGCCGATGTGGACCTTGTCGCCGTCGACCCAGGCCTCCATCAGGTCGCCCGGCCCGTACGGCGGCACCCCGGTGACGTACAGCAGCTCCAGGTCGGCGATCAGGGTGTCGCGGGTCATCTCGAAGCGGTCGCAGACCTCGTCGACGGTCGCCCCCGGATGGTCGAGCACCCAGGGGACCAGGGCCAGCAGCCGCTGCAGCCGCCCGGCGGCGCTGGTGTCGGGGGTGCGGGCCGGGCTCACGAGACAAGCTCCTGCAGGGCCACCAGGCGGCGGCGGGCCTCCTCGCGCAGGTCGGCCGGCTCGACGATCTCGACGCTGTTGCCCATCGCCCAGCCGAGCAGGCCGTCGCGGTCGCCGACGGGCAGGCGCAGGCTGACCAGGCCGTCGGGCCGGGGCGGGCCGGTGGGCACGGCCCCGCGCAGCTCGGCCAGCCGGGCCGTCGCCCTGGCCGCCCGGACCAGCGCCATCGGCGCCCCCTCGGGCTCGCCGGCGGTGGGCAGGACCTTGCCCGGGTCGAAGGAGGCCGGGACCTCGAAGTCGGGGCCGCGGCTGGTCGGCCGGACCTTGCGGATGTCGGAGGCGATCCGCGACACCCGGAACGAGCGCAGCGCGTCCCGGTCGGCGTCGTGGCCGACCACGTACCAGGTGCCGCGCCGGTTCACCAGGGCGTAGGGGTCGAGGCGG
>Ga0307278_10001710_pt1 | contig 10854 bp, 13 predicted proteins | sample ER_DNA_117_FD_194482 | JGI IMG/M metagenome (GOLD analysis project Ga0307278, IMG submission 194482) | Bulk soil microbial communities from the East River watershed near Crested Butte, Colorado, United States - ER_DNA_117 | ecosystem: Environmental > Terrestrial > Soil > Floodplain | place...
TAGCCGAAGCGCAGGGTCCGCGACGCGCCCGGTGGCGCCTTGAAGCTGAAGCCGCCCTTGCGGCTCGTGCGCACCGATCCGACGGCGCGGAAGCGCGAGCCGGCGCGGTGCAGCTGGGCCAGGACCTGGATCGTCGCGCCGGCGATCGGCGTGCCGTCCGAGCCGACGAGGCGACCGCGGACCCGCAGCCGGCGGTGGCGGAACGAGGTCGTCACGGTGCGATGCCGGCGGCCGGTGAAGCGGGCGCCATCGCTCGCCGGAGTCCCGTTGGCGGCGCCGCGGTCCGTCGGGGGCGCGAGGATCGTCTTGGCCACCGGGCCGTAGATCGTGGCGCGGTTGCCGGCGGCGTCCTCGAGCACGAGCGAGACGGCGTGCGCGCCGAGCGGCAGGCCGGCCGTGTCGACGCTGAGCTGCGGGCCGACCGTGGTCCTGCACGGAGCGGGCCACAGGAACTCGTGCGGATCGGTGTTGGTGGCGTCGGCGTCGACGCAGCGTCCGTCGTTGGCATCGACGACGACGCCGAGCGCATCCTGGCCGTCGACGTTGACGATCACCCGGTAGACCCCCGAACCGCTGTCGCCGGCGCTGAAGGCGAGCGACATCGACCCGCGCCACTCGGGGCTGGCGATGAGGTCGCCGCTGAGGTTGCCGGCCGTCGGCGCCGTGCCGTCGCGCAGCGTCATGGTCGACTCGGCCATCCGGTAGGACGCGATCGGCCCCGCCGCGTTGGAGCACGTCGGCTGGGCGAACGAGCAGGCGACGAGCGCCGTCAGGGACGTCAGGTCGACGTTGCTCTCGACCACGCGGTCGGTGCCGAAGTCCTGGCCGTAACGGCGCTCGTAGACCGGGTCGGGCTGGTCCGAGCGGCTGATCGTCGACTCCCCGCCAGCCGCGGCGGTGCCGCTCCAGGTCAGGTCGAAGCCGGCGATCGACGTGCCCGCCGGGGGCAGGAAGGTCCATTGCCCGCCCGCGCCGTAGGGCTGAGCGCTCTGCAGGACGGCGGCGATGCCATGCCCGGCGCCGCACTCGTTGGTGAGCACGACGGACGTCGTGCCCGGGCGTCCGCTCGGCTGCCAGCCGTAGCTGCTGTCGCCCACCGGCGCCGGCCGCCCGGCCGGGCTCACGCACGAGTACACGCGATACGTGCCGGCGGAGGCGACCGCCGCGTGCAGGGCGAGCGCCGCCACGACGGCGACCAGGGACGCGGGCCGGCTCAGCACCGGGCGGATGGTAGGCATGCGCGGCTTCACGCGAAGCGCAACCGCACGATCCGGCTCTTGCCCGTGCGCACGTCGCGCACGGTCAGCTCGGCGTTCTCGCCGCTGTGCTTGGTGCCCGCCGTCTCGCACCAGCTGCGCATGGTGCCCTCGACCGGGATCCCGTCGACCGCGGTGACCAGGACGGGGTCGTGCCCGATGCCGTCGCGGCCGGCGAGCGTGCCCGGCACCGAGCCGCTGGCCACGACGCCGGCCGGCAGCCGCGCGGCGAGGCGCTGGGCGCGCGTCGGGAAGAGCAGGCCGAACCCCGGCCAGCCCGACGAGCGCCGGTGCTGCAGGTCGCGCGCGACCTCGCGCACGCGGTCGATGCCGATCGCGTAGCCGGTGTTCTGGATCGGGACGCCGCCGGCCTGGAGGAGCACGGCGGTGTTGACGCCGATGACGCGCCGGTGCTCGTCGAGCAGCGGGCCACCGGAGTTGCCCGGGTTGATCGCCGCGTCGGTCTGGATGACGTTGTCGAAGTCCGGCGCCTCGGGGTTCGGCGAGCGCAGGCGCGTCTGGGCGACGGAGACAACGCCTGTGGTCGAGGACAGGTCGCCGCCCTCGGCGCCGTTGGCGGGATAGCCGATCGCGATGACCGGCTCGCCCTGGCGCACGTCCTTCTGGCGCCCGACGGCGAGGGCGCGCAGGCCGCCGCGGTCGCCGACCTCGAGCAGCGCGATGTCGTCGCACGGCGACGCGCCGACGAGCTTGGCGTCGCGCTCGGCGCCGCTGAGGTTGACGGTGAACGTCTCGCCGCGGTTGACGACGTGGAAGTTCGTGACGACCAGGCCGCGGCGCTCGTCGAGGACCCAGCCGCTGCCCGTGGCGCGCTCGCCCGCCGCCCGGGTCGTGACCCGCAGCGTGCCGGAGCTGGCCGCCTTGACGACGTCCTCCACGTTGGGGCGCGGGTCGTCGCCGGTGGAGCGCAGCAGGGCGAAGGCGGCGACGGCGACCGCCAGGGCCAGCGCGACGACGGCCAGCGCCGTGGCCCGTCGCGCCTCGGACGCCGCGGCGCGCAGCGTCCGGCGGCGGGTGCCGGCGGGCGGCGGGTCGGCCTGGCTGAGCGCGCGCTCGAGCTCGGGGTCCGGCGCGGCGTCATGGCCCGCCGGCTCCTTCGCGCTGACGCGCACCAGTGCGTCGTCGCCCAGCGTCAGCTCGTCCCCGGCGTGCAGCGCGTGCGTCGCCCCGCCGTGCTCGGTGACCTCCACCCCGCCGTCGGGCAGCGCCCGCGCCGAGGCGTGCAGCGGCTCGACCCCGGCGCCGTGCACGACGAGGGCGCACCCGGTGCCCGAGCCGATCGTGACGGGATCGCCCCGCACCTCGACCGCCCTGCCCCGGTCAGGCCCGGAGACGACCTCGATCCACACGCTCGCGGGTGTCTCCCGTCGAACACGGCGTCAAACCCGGGTCTTCAGCTGATCGTCAGCGGCGTGCCGATCGGCATCAGCTTGGCGAGGGCGAGGATGTCGCGGTTGCGCATGCGGATGCAGCCGTGCGAGATGGGCCCGGGGATGAGCTGCGGCTCGTCGGTGCCGTGGATGCCGATGAACCCGCCGCCCGGCCAGTCCGTCAGGTGCTCGGAGCGCGCGCTGGTACCGAAGGCCAGCGGGCCGTAGGTCGCTCCCGCGAAGCGGGTGAGCCGGTTGCGGATGTAGAAGCGTCCGCGCGGGGTCGGCCAGCGCGCCTGACCGACGCCGACCCGCGCGCGGAAGACCACGCGGCCGGCCATTCGCAACGTCGCGGTGAAGCGCTCGACGTCGACGACCAGGTGGGTGTCGACGGAGCCGTACCCGCCGAGGACCGTGCGCGGCAGCCAGCCGGCGCGGCCGTTGGGCAGCGTCGCCAGGCCGACCTTCACCCAGAGCGCGCCCGCGGCGTCCGCGCGGCGTCCGAGCACCCGGACGATATTCGTCGTCCCCTCCGGCGTCTTCGTCCCCACGCGAGTCACCGGCGCAGCGTGCGCAGCCGGCTCCCGGCGCGCGATCGCCGCGCGTCGCACCGGCGCCCAGCGCGTCACGTGGCGCAGCGAGCCCAGCGGCCGCGCCGGCCCCGGCGCGAAGGCCGGCGCAATGGGACGCGGGAGCGCTCTGAGCGCCGGCGTCGGCTTCTCGCCGGAGCGCGAGCCCAGCACCGCGGTCACCGCACCGGCGGCGAGCGCGCCGATCGCACAGCCCACGAGCGCCGCGCGTCTCACCCGGTGAACCGCGGACGGCCCTTCTGGCGCGTCATCCGCGGCGGGGCGGCGATGAAGCGGGTTCGCGCGACCGTCGCCCGAACCCCGTCGAGCGACCGCGGCTCGTCGAACGACCTCGCCGAAGGCGTCGTGTTGACGATGTGGCGCGCCCATGCGGCGTGGCGCGCCTCGGTCGTCAGCAGCCCGAAGAGCGCGGCCGTGAGCCGGCGATCGTGCATCCGGGGCGTAACCCCGGCGAGCAGCGCGACCGTCAGGTCCTCCATCGCGACCGCGGTGCGCGTGAAGCCGTCGTCCGTCTCGGTGACGCCGTGGAAGTCGAAGAACGGGCGCTTGCCGGCCTTGCGGCCCAGGATCCTCTTGATGATCCGCACGTGCGAACGCTCGTGCGCGCCGAGGACCTCTGCCCAGCGTTGCTTCGCCGCCGGCATCTTGCGAACGGTCCCGAACTCGTCTGCCTCCGTGTAGAAGGTCGCCTGGAGGCGCTCGAAGCGCAGACCGAAGTTGAGGATGTCGACGTCGGACACCGCCGCCGACGCGGGTGCGGGGGCGGCGAGCGTCGCGAGCATGGCGGCGCCGCCGACGGCGGCCTTGCGCAGGAGCTCGGCCCGCGTATCGCCTTGGAGCACCGCGATCGACTCGAGGAGCGCCTCGTCGCGGTCGAGCAGCTCGAGCGTGAGCGTCATCGCAGGAACCCCTTGGCGCGAAGGTCGGAGAGCACGTCATCGGGGTCGCGCGCGGGGTCGGCCGGCCGAGGGGCGGGGTTGATGCCGGCGAGATCGCGGATCCAGGCCGCATGGCGGGCCTCGACGGCCACGATCCGCGCCGCGTCCCTGACGGCGTCGGCCGTGAGGCTCGCGCCCTGGCCGATGTACGCGGCGGCGGTCGCCTCCTCGAGATCGATCGCGGCCTGGCGGAAGCCCGCCGGGCTCGACGTCGCCTCCCCGAAGTCGAACGCAGGCGCCGGCCGCGCTTCGCTGCCGAGCCTTTCTCGCAGCAGCGCGACGTGATCGTGCTCCTGGGGCGCCACGGTGCGCGCGTAGGTCAGCAGCTCGCCGCGCAGCGCTCGGCTGCGCAGCGCGACGTCGTAGAAGGTCGCCTGGGCCAGCTCGAGGACGAGCAGGAAGCGCAGGATGCGCACGTCCTGGGCGCGCGAGGGCTTGCCCAGGCTGCTCTGGGGCGCGACCCAGCCGCCGAGCAGCGCCCCGCCCCCGACCGCCGCGCCGCCGAGCGCCGCCGCGCGCAGCGCCTGTCGGCGCGACGCGATCATCGCTCGCCCCCGGGCCGGCCGCCGACTTCCTGGCGGCGGTCGCTCGCGTCGGGATCGCCTGCGAGCACCTCGGCCTCGGTCGGCCAGCGGAAGCGCCGGGCGTACCAGCGGCGCTCTTCGAAATCGATGCCCCTCGCGCGCAGCGGCCGCCAGCCGCCCTGGCGCAGATCCTTCACGAGCTGGCGGAGCGCGGCCCTGGCCTCGGGCGTCTCGCCGGGCGGTGCGGGCTCGTCACAGTCGACCCGTGGGGAGCGCCCGATCCTGTGCTCGGCCCCGTCGGGATCGATCCTCACCGCGTAGAACCACCGCCCGCGGCGGCTCCATCGAATCTGGCACACCGGACCCTTGAAACGGCCAGCGAGGCGGCCATTCACTCGTGCGGCCGCCGTGGGCGTCGTCCGCATCAGCGGCGCGATAGCCGGCGGCAGGATCGGGCCGGGAACCGTTGGTCTCGTGGCGCCCGGCACGACGGCCGGCCGCCGCCTGCGCCTGAGCGTCCACACCGTGCCCGCGAGCAGCGCGCTCGCGGCGGCGATGGCGGCGAGCAGCAACCACGGCGGGTCCGACGTCGAGGTGTCGGTCGTGGACGGCGCCGGGTTCCCGCCCGTTCGCGCGGGCGAGGCCGGCGCCGGTGCGGAGGTGGTCGGCGTCTGCTCGAGCGGATACGCGCGCCACAGCTCCTCGGGCTCCTGCGCCGGCCGCCGATCGGCCTGCGCGGCGCCCGGCACGACCGCGGCGCCCACCAGGCACAGCACGGCCCCGACAAGGCCGACCCGCCGCCGGATCCTCGTGGACAGTTGCACCCCGCTGTCTCGAAGCACGGTCGGCCCCCCTGGACGACCTCTTGCTGCTAAGCGGTAGATACAGGGCGATGAACGGTCCTGATTGCTGCATGTTCGTCATCGCACGCCGTCCGGCGACGGGCACCAACGACGAAGGGCGCCCCGGGCCGGGGCGCCCCTTCCATACGGCGGGTGGGCTGTGGCCCGCGCTACTTCACCTCGACGCTGGCGCCGGCCTCCTCGAGCTCGCTCTTGAGCTTGTCGGCCTCGTCGCGGTCGATGCCCTCCTTGACGGCCTTGGGGGCCTCGTCGACGAGCGCCTTGGCCTCCTTCAGGCCAAGGCCGGTCACCGCGCGGACGACCTTGATGACCTGGATCTTCTTGTCGCCGGCGGCAGTGACGATGACGTCGAAGGTGCTCTGCTCCTCCTCGGCTGCGGCGCCGTCGCCGTCGCCTCCGCCCGTCGGGGCGGCGGCCGCGACGGCGGTCGCCGAGACGCCGAACTCCTCCTCGAGCGCCTTGATGCGCTCGCTGAGCTCGAGCACCGAGATGCCCTTGAGCTCCTCGATCCACTCCTCGGTCTTGGTAGCCATGTCTGTTCCTCCTGGGGTTTCGCTTCGGCGATCTCCGGCCTAGGCCGAAGCGTCCGCCTCGTTGTCGTTCTCGGAAGTGGTGTCGGCCTGAGCCTCGGGCTCCGGGGCCGGCTCGGTCGCGGTCTCGGCGGGCGCCTCCTCGGCGGGAGCCTCGGCCTCAGCAGCTGGCGCCTCCGCCTCCGCGGCAGGAGCCGCGGCCGCCGCGACCATCTCGGCCGGCGGCTCGCCCGCGGGGATCTCGCCGCTGGCCTTCTTCTCGGCGATCTGGCCGAGCTGGAGGGCCAGGCCGGCGATCAGCGCGTTGAGGCCGCGGACCAGGCCCGTGATGGGCGAGGCCACGACGCCGACGAGCTGGCCGTACAGGACGTCGCGAGCGGGCAGGCGCGCCAGCGCCAGGAGCTGCTCGGGGTCCACGGCCTCCGCGCCGAGCAGGCCGCCCTTGAACTCGAGCAGGTCCGTCTCGCGCCGGAAGGTCTGCAGCGCCTTCGCCGCCACCGCCGCGTCGCCGCGCACGAAGGTCAGCGCGGTCGGTCCCTCCAAGAGGGCCTTCAGGCTGGCAGCGCCGACCTCGTCGGCCGCCCGCTCGGTGAGCGAGTTCTTGACCACGCGAAAGGCCGCGTCGGCGTCGCGCAGGCGCGTGCGCAGGTCCGCCGCCTGGGGCACGGAGATGCCGCGGAAGTCGACGGCGAAGACCGCCTCTGACTGCCTGATCGATTCGGCGATCTCGGCGACCGCCGCCGCTTTCTGTTCTCGGTTCATGGGCCTCCTAGCCCGGGCTTCCGCGCGCCATCAGGCAGCGCTGCCGGGGGTCTCGGGTGGCTCGAAGGAGTCTGCTCAGGCCGCGGCCGTCGCAGCCTCCTCGAGGATGTCACGGGTGCGGCTTGGGTCGATCTTCACGCCCGGGCCCATGGTCGACGCCATGGTGATCGAGCGGATGTAGCGACCCTTGGCGACGGCGGGCTTGGCCCGCACGAGCTCTTCGATGACCGCGGCGTAGTTCTCCAGCAGCGCGCGGTCCTCGAACGAGGTCTTGCCGATGATGAGGTGCACGATCGCGGTGCGGTCGGTGCGGTACTCGATCTTGCCGGCCTTGGACTCCTCCACGGCCTTGGCCACGTCCATCGTCACGGTGCCGACCTTCGGGTTGGGCATCTTGCCCTGCGGGCCAAGGATGCGGCCGAGGCGACCGACGACGGGCATGAGATCGGGCGTCGCGATGGCGACGTCGAAGTCGGTGAAGCCGCCCTCGATGCGCTCGGCGAGGTCCTCGGCGCCGACGATGTCGGCCCCGGCCTCCTCGGCCTCGCGCGCCTTGTCGCCCTTGGCGAAGACGGCGATCGTGACCTCCTTGCCCAGGCCGTTGGGCAGCGCGATGGTGCCGCGCAGCTGCTCGTCGGCGTGGCGGACGTTCAGCCCCGTGCGCACGTGGATCTCGACGGACTCGTCGAACTTCGCGCGCTTGAGCTCCTTGACGAGCTTGACCGCCTCGGCGGGCGGGTGCTCGTGCTCGCGATCGACCTTCGCGCGTGCCTCCAGATAGTTACGGCCGTGCCTGGCCATCCTCACACCACCTCCACGCCCATCGAGCGGGCGGTGCCCGCGATGATCTTGGCCGCCTGATCGATGTCGTGCGCGTTGAGATCGGGCAGCTTCTTCTCGGCGATCTCGCGCAGCTGGGCCTGGGTGATGCGGCCCACCTTCTCGCGGTGCGGCTCGCCGGAGCCCTTCTCGACGTTCGCGGCCTGCTTGATGAGCACGGCGGCCGGCGGCGTCTTGGTGATGAAGGTGAACGAGCGGTCCTCGTAGACCGTGATCACCACCGGGATCACCGTGCCGGTGTCGCTCTGGGTCTGCGCGTTGAACGCCTTGCAGAACTCCATGATGTTGATGCCGTGCTGGCCGAGCGCAGGGCCGACCGGCGGGGCCGGGGACGCCTGTCCGCCGACCGCCTGCAGCTTGATCTGCGTGAGGACTTTCTTTGCCATAGAGCTAGATCTTCTTCACTTGGTCGAAGCCGACCTCGACCGGAGTCTCGCGGCCGAAGATTGACACAAGCACCTTGAGCCGCTGCGCGTCCTGGTTGATCTCCGAGATCTCGCCGGAGAAGTCCGACAGCGGCCCGGAGACCACCTTGACCGACTCGCCGATGGAGAACTGGGCCTTGGTGGCGACCTTCTGCGCGACCTCGCGGTGCAGCAGGCGGTCGACCTCGGGTTGGGTCAACGGCACGGGCTCGTTCGATGCGCCGACGAACCCGGTGACCCCGGGCGTGCCCTTGACGAGCTGCCACGAGTCGTCGTTGAGCTCCATGTTCACGAGCACGTAGCCCGGCATGGTCCGCTTCTCGACGGGGATCTTCTGGTTGTCCTTCATCTCGGTCACCGTCTCGGTGGGCACGACGACCTGGCGCACGGCGCGCTTCTGGTTCAGCGAGACCACGCGGTGCTCGAGGTTCTGCTTGACCTTGTTCTCGTGTCCGGAGTAGGTGTTGACGACGTACCAGCGATACATGGGTTCAGTGCAGCTCTTCTTCTCAGATGATGTAGTCGACGATCTTCTTGGCGACCCAGTCGGCGACGCCGAGGTAGAAACCGGCGACGACGACGAAGCCGATGACCACGGCGGTGGCCTGCGTGACCTGTCGACGGTCGGGCCACTGTACGCGCTGCAGCTCTGCCCACGACGCTCGCAGGAAGCCGATGAAGCGTGCGGGGCCGCGCCGAGTGGGCGCGCCCGGGGTGCCCGGAGCGACGACGTCGGTGCGCTCGACCGGCGCCGCGGCGACGGCGGCCTGCTCGAGCTCGTCGTCGAGATCCGCGTCATCCTCGTCCTCGCCGAAGGCCTGACGCCCGGCCTCCGGATCCTCCTCCTCGCCGAAGGCCTCGGAGGCATCGTCGGCCTGACGGTCCGAGCCGCTGACGATCGCGGCCTCGAACTCGTCGACCTCGCCGAGGTGGCCCAGCTCGCTGGGCACATTGTGGTCCAGCGGGCTCGGCGCATTGGAGGGGTGCGGCCGCGACTGATCCGGCCCTGGGTTCTGGGCCCGGCGGGCCTTGCGCTGCTTGGCTCGCTGTCGGTCACGGGCCACGGGCGATCGTCCGCGCTAGCGGGTCTCCCGGTGGCTGGTGTGCTGACGACACCACTTGCAGAACTTGCGTAGGGCGATGCGATCTGGATTGTTGCGCTTGGACTTGTTCGTCTGGTAGTTGCGCCGCTTGCACTCCTCGCAGGCGAGGGTGACAGCGATGCGCACGTCTCCGCGGGCCATCTGGCAGCTCCGTCGTAGAGGAGGTGTTCGGTCGACCGACGGGCCCGGGACAAAGGAAAGACCCGCCCCGGGCGAGTCAAGATCGAGTGTAGCGCGAAGACGCCCAGGGCGCTGCGCGCGGGCCTACGCAAGGCAACGTCCCCCGGGGCCCCACCCCCGGGGGACGTCTGGTCCAATCCCCCCAACCCTCTTGGCGTCCTTGCTGATGAGGAGCTTGCCGCCGCGGGCGGCCCGCCACTAGGGACCCAAGGGATGGTTCGGCTGACCCTGCACGTCCTCGATGCTGACCAGGCCCGCCTGGAAGGCGAGCTCGGCGAGGCGCAGGCGCTTCTCGTTCTGGCCGAGATCCTCGATTCCGAAGCGCCCGAAGAGCGCGCGCAGGTGCGTCTTGACCGCCGGCACGCTGAGGTACAGCTCGGCGGCGATGTCCTTGTTGGTCGCGGGACGGGCCCACGGGTCGCCGCCGGCGAACGGGCGGCAGAGGGCGATGAGCACGCGCTGCTGGGCCTCGGACACCGCGGTGAAGGCGGCGACGCTCTGGGAGATCTTCGTCGTCGCGGCGCCCCCGACGCCGCCCTCGGGCGCGCGGAAGACCATGCGCGTGCCCCCGAGGCGCAGCTCGTCGCCCTCCTCCAGGCGCTGGCGCCCGCGCACGCGCTTGCCGTTGACGAACGTGCCGTTGCGCGACAGGCCGTCGTCGGCCAGCGCCCACGTCTCGCCGACGCGCTCGAGCTCGGCGTGCACGCGCGAGACCCGTTCGTCCCAGTCCAGCGCGAGGTCGACGCCCTCGCCGCGGCCGATGGTCAGCCGGTCGCCGTCGGCGGGCAGGCGGACGATGTGCTGGGTCTGAGTGCCGTCGCGCAGGAGCAGGAACGGCTCGCCCTCGCGCTCGGCGCGGATGCGCTCCTGCATCTCGACGGGCGAGGCCGGGTGCGGGTTCAGTGGCGAGCTGGGCACGGTGGCAGTGCCGACGCTACCGGCTCGCGGCCGCGCGCCGGGGCTCAGGCGCGCGCGCTGGCCTGCGGGTCCAGCCGCGTCATCGTCACGGCGGCATCGAGCGCCGCGGCGCCGGGGCCGCGGTAGACGCCCTTGATCGGAGGGACGTCGGGGTAGGCGCGGCCGTGCCCGATCTTGACGTGGGTCTCGCCCGCCATCCGGCGGTTGGTCGGGTCCGCGCCGACCCAGACCGGCTCGCCGCGCTGGCCGCCCCCCGGGAGCAGCGCCTCCAGCCAGGCGTGCGTGTCGACCTCGACGGAGTCCGAGCCGCCGTCGCGTGGCGCGGCCCACAGGTAGCCCGAGACGTAGCGCGCCGCGATCCCGTGGCGGCGCAGGAGCACGAGCCCGAGGTGGACGAAGTCCTGGCAGACGCCCGCGCCGGCGTCGAGCAGGTCCTGGACCGAGGAGCCGACGTAGGTCGCCCCCCGGCGATACTCGAAGCGATCGGGCACGAGCTCGCACAGCAGCCGCACCGTGGCCAGCGGGCTCGTCGCG
>Ga0307278_10001711_pt1 | contig 10853 bp, 9 predicted proteins | sample ER_DNA_117_FD_194482 | JGI IMG/M metagenome (GOLD analysis project Ga0307278, IMG submission 194482) | Bulk soil microbial communities from the East River watershed near Crested Butte, Colorado, United States - ER_DNA_117 | ecosystem: Environmental > Terrestrial > Soil > Floodplain | place: USA...
CGGCAGCCCGACGATCGCGAGGAAGATCCCGGCTGACGTTGCCCGCTGGCCGAGCTTGATCAGCTTGCCGGTAGCCTGGTCGACATCCGTGGCCGGGTCCCAGCCCTTCTGGACCGTCGTGACCGCCGCGGGCGCCGGCAGGTTGAACGTGACCTTCAGGCTGCCGTAGGCGGCCCGGCCCTCGAGCGCCGCCTTGTCGGCCACCGAGCGCTCGATTTCGCCGCGGGTCGTCGTCAGCTGCTTCTGCACGTCGAGCACGTCGCTGATCTTCGTGGCCCGGGCCATGATCGTCTGGAGCGCCGCCTCGGTGGCTCGGAGGTTGGCGATCCGCGCCCCGAGATCGATGACCTGGCCGGTGACCTCTTCGGTATCGACCTGCTGATGGCGCACGATCGTCGCCAGGCCGCGAAGCCGCGCCACCGTCGCGTCCCACGCGGCGGCCGGGATCCGGTAGACGACCGTCGCGCTGGCCTTGTCGCCGGCCGCGGTCTCATTCGAGGCGCTGAGGTAGCCGCCGGCCGAAGTGACCACGTCGGCCGCGCTGGCGATCGTCGCCCCGAGCGACTGGACCTCGAGCTCGAGCGTCCCAGTGCGGACGATGAGGAGGGCCGGCGGGCCCGAGACCGCGTCAGCGACCTGGCCGTTGCCGCCCGAGCCGGAGCCGGCTGTCCCCCCGGAGCCGGAGCCGGATGCTGGGTCCTGTCCCTGTGTGTCGACGCGCGATCCGGAGTCGCCGGTCGAGTCGCCGATCGAAGATCCGACTGTCGACAGAATCGTCGAGACTTGATTGCCCGAGAAGAAGAGGACGAACGCCATCGCGGCGATGATCACGACGACCACGACACCGAGAGAAGCGTATCCGCGCCCGGTCTCGTCATTCATGGCCGAACCGTATGGGCGGTCGACCCGGCTGGCGAGCGATGATTCCCCTGAATCCGCGCCGACTCAGCCCAGCAGCTCGTTGTCGATCAATCGCGTCGACCCGAAGCGGACGGCGAGCGAAAGGAGAGCGGGCCCGTCGTCGGGGACCTGATCGAGCTCGGCGAGCGTGCGGCCGTCGGCGACGCTGACGTACGCCGGGGTGGCGAGCGGCTCCGCCGCGAGGACGTCGCCCATCGCGGCGCGAAGGGCGTCGCCGGACCGTTCGCCAGCCGCCCACCGATCGCGCGCCGCGAGCAGGGCCCGCCGCAGCACCGGTGCCGCGGCGCGCTCGGCGGGCGAGAGATGGACGTTCCGGGACGACCGCGCCAGGCCATCCGGCTCGCGAACGGTCGGGCAGGTCACGACCTCCGTACCGAGCGCCAGGTCGCGGGCCATCTGCCGGATGACCATCACCTGCTGGGCGTCCTTCTGACCGAAATAGGCGCGCTCGGCTCCGACCAGGTCGAACAGAATCGCCACGACGGTCGCGACGCCGTCGAAATGGCCGGGCCGCGCCACGCCTTCGAGGGGGCGCGCCACGGCACCCACCGCCACCGTCGTGTCGAACCCCGGCGGGTAGATCTCCTCGACGCTCGGCACGAAGACGAAGTCCAGGCCCTCCTCCTCGCAGATCGCGAGATCGCGCGTCTCGTTGCGGGGGTAGCGCTGGTAGTCCGCGGCCTCGTTGAACTGGCGCGGGTTGACGAAGATCGAGGCGATCGTCGTCGCGTTGTCGGCTCGCGCGCGCTGCATGAGCGAGCGGTGACCGTCGTGGAGCCAGCCCATCGTCGGGACGAGCCCGATGGGTCGGGGTGCTTCGGCGAGGGCGGCGCGCAGCTCGTCGCGGGTGCGGAGAACCCTCACGCGCGGAGGAGCGGTCGGGTCATCGCCTAGAGATCGCGGTCGAGCGGGATTCCGCCGGGGATCGGTTCAACGCCACGATCGGCGTCGGCGCGACCGAGGACCGCGTCGAGGACCGCGTCGTCCATCCGGACGGTCTGCTCGGGGCCGGGGAACGTGCCGGCGGCGACGTCTTCCGCGTAGGAGCGAGCGGCCGCGAGGATCGTTCCTCGCAGATCCGCGTAGGGCTTCGCGTGCTTCGGGTGCCAGGAGTCAAGGCCCAGCAGGTCGGTCACGACCTGGACCTGGCCGCTGCAGCCGGCGCCCGCGCCGATGCCGATCGTCGGGATCTGGAGGCGCTCCGTGATCGCGGCGGCGAGCTGGGCCGGGACGAGCTCGAGGACGATCGCGAACGCGCCCGCCTCCTGGACGGCGAGCGCGTCGTGGAGGAGCGCCCGGGCCTGGTCGCGGGTCTTGCCGAGGACCCGAACCTTGCCGGCGGCGTTCGCCGCCTGGGGCGTCCAGCCGATGTGGCCCATCACCGGGATCCCGGCCTTGACGACGGCCTCCATCAATCGGCCGCTGCGGACGCCGCCTTCGAGCTTGACTGCCTGAGCACCGGCCTCGGCCAGGAAGCGTCCGGCATTGGCAACGGCCGACTCCGGCGTGCTGTACGAAAGGAAGGGCATGTCGCCGACGACCAGGGCGCGCTTCGCGCCACGCGTCACGGCGGCGGTGTGGTGGAGCATGTCCGCCATCGAGACGGGGATCTCGTTCTCGTAGCCGAGCATCACCCGTCCGAGCGAGTCGCCGACGAGGAGGATCGGGATGTTGGCCTCGTCGAGGAGCTTCGCCGTCGGGTAGTCGTAGGCGGTCAGCATCGCGATCCGCTGGCCGTCGGCGTGGAGCTTGGCGATGTCGCCGACGGTCAGCCGGCGGACGGTCTCGGAGGTGGTGCTCACCCGCGTGTCTCCTGTGTCACTCGATCAGTCTGCGCGGCGTGGTCGCGCTCGTCCAGCGCGGTCGCGACGCGGTCGAGGATGCGGTCGGCGACCTCGCGTTTCGGGAGAAGCGGCAGGTCGTCCCGGCCGCCGTCGGCGGCAAGGATCGTGACCCGGTTCGTGTCCGTGCCGAACCCCGAACCTTGTTCGCTCACGTCGTTCGCGACGAGCAGGTCGAGGCCCTTGCGTCGGAGCTTGTCCGGCGCCCGGTCGAGCGAGCCGGTCTCCGCCGCGAACCCGACGAGGACCGGCCGTCGCGACGGCATGCCGGGCGTCGCGAGCGCCGCGGAGACGGCCGCGAGGATGTCCTCGGTCGGCTCGAGCTCGAGCGTGAGCCCTTCCTCCCGACCGATCTTCGTCGACGACGCGCGCCGCGGTCGGAAGTCGGCGACCGCGGCGGCCATCACGAGGGCATCGCCGGCGGCGATCGCGTCGATCACTGCCTCGCGCATCTCCGCGGTCGTCTCCGCGCGCAGGATCTCCGCGCGGGGATCGTCGGGCAGGGCGACGCTGACGTTGCCGACGATCAGCGTGACCCGTGCGCCGCGGGCGATCGCAGCCTCGGCAAGGGCAACGCCCATCTTGCCGGTCGAGCGGTTGCCGATGAAGCGGACGGGGTCGATCGGCTCCGCAGTGCCGCCGGCCGTGATCAGGATCCGGCGCCCGTCCAGGTCGGTGTCACGGGCGCCCTCGACGAGCGGCGGCCGATCAGCCGGAGCGGGCGCGCGAACCGGCCGATCGCCGACGGCTGCGGCGACGGCGTCGATGATCGCAGAGGTCTCGGCCAGGCGGCCCTGGCCGACCTGGCCGCTGGCGAGGCTCCCCGCCTCGGGCTCCACGATCGCGTACCCGAACGTGTCGCGGAGCCGCCCGATGTTGGCCTGCGTCGCGGGATGGCCGTACATGTCGCCGTCCATCGCCGGCGCGACGACGACCGGCGCGGTCGTCGCCAGGCATGCTGCGGTCACCGCGTCGCCGGCGAGGCCCGCCGCCATCGAGGCGAGCCAATGGGCCGTCGCCGGGGCGACGACGATCGCGTCGGCCGAATCGGCGACGACGATGTGCCCGATCCGTTGGTCCGGCAGTAGGCCGCCGATGTCGGTCTCGACCGGATGCCGGGTCAGGGCCGCGAACGTCAGCTCGCCGACGAACCGGGTGGCGGTCGGCGTCATCAGGACGACGACGTCGGCGCCCTCGTCGCGCAGGCGGCGAACCAGCTCGGCGGCCTTGTAGGCCGCGATCGAGCCGGTGACGCCGACGGCGATCAGGCGGCCGGTGAGACGCCCGGCGGCCGTGCCGGACGCGCCTCCCGCGGGCGTCACCCGGGCAGCCCGAGCTCGAGCGGCTGGCCGCCGCTCACCTCGGCATGAAGGATCGCGAGGCCCTTGAGCGTCAGGTCCGGATCGATCGCGTCCACCCCGTCGATGGCCCGTGCCCATGGCGCGGCGGACAGCCCGCCGGTCAGGATCACCCGGACATCGCCGGGCTCGATGCCCGCCGTGTCGGCGAGCTCGCCACGCACGCGGACGATCAGCCCGGCGGCGAGGGCCTGGTAGCCGAACACCGTTCCCGATTGCATCGCACTGACCGTGTCCCGGCCGATCGCCCGGTCCGGCGCTCGCAGCTCGATCCGGGGCAGCTTTGCGGTCCGTGCCGCGAGCGCCTCGAGACCGAGCTCGAGTCCCGGCGCGATCGCCCCACCGACGTACGCGCCGTCGGCCGCCACGCAATCGAGAGTCGTAGCGGTCCCGAAGTCGACGACGATTGCGGGCGTCCCGTGGATCCGGGCCGCAGCGAGGGCGTTGACAAGCCGGTCCGCGCCGACCTCTGCCGGCCGCTCGACCCGGATCGCCAGGGGGACGATGCCGGCGGCGGCGATCAGGAGCGGCCGTTCGCGACGGGTCGCGACGACTTCGAGTGCCGCCGTCAGGGCCGGGACGACGGAGCACGAGCTGATCGCCGAGACGTCGGCAAACGAGGCGTCGTCGAGGCGGAGGAGGGCATCGATGAGGTGCTCCAGCTCATCGGCCGAGGACCGCGGGTGCGTCGTCGCCCGACGGGTGGCCGCGAGCGATCCGTTCCGGAACAGCCCGAGCGTGACGTTCGTGTTGCCGATGTCAACCGCGAGGAGCATGCCGGGATGATACGGGGCGTTGCACCCGTCGCTCGTCGCGCGTCCCACGGCCGCCCAACGCTCATTTCGAGGGAGACCGTTCGTGAACGCACCGTGGCCCCGTCACCTCGCACTCATCGCAACGATCGCCACTGTGGTCAGCGCGGGCTGCTCCGTCAGCTCGCCGCCCGGCTCGCCCATTGCGTCCGTCGTGCCAAGCGCCTCGGCCGTGGTGGCGCCGTCCAGCCCGTCGGTCGAGCCGTCGTCGAACGCCGATCCGGCGCCGTCGTCGAGCCCGGAGGCGAGCGCCGTCGGCAGCGAGCCGGAGCCATCCGAGACGATGACCGGCACCGCCGGACCCGGCTGCGGGACCGGCCAGGCCGGCTACGTTGCCCATCGCGACGAAGTCCCCGACGTGCTCCATTTCGGCGGCGCGACGATCGAGTTCACCACCGCGCTCATCGGTCTTCGCAACGGGACCTACATGGCCGACGACGCGATCCCGGCCGGCCTCGGCCTGTCGCCCAGGGAGATCGCGGTGAAGGTCGAGCCCGGCACGCACATCCTTCTCCGCGGCGACGGCCTGGTCCTGACATCGAGCGAAGTACGAGTGGTCGACTGGTCGACGGTCGTGTTCCGGGACGGTCTCGGCTCGTCCGCGGCGACGCCGGTCGAGCTGCCGGCTCGGCTGCGCAGCGATGGCTCGATCTCGGTCTCGGCCCCGGTCGAGATCGGCGATTACATGGTGGAGTTCGGCCCTCGCTGGCATAGCGAATGCATCCAGGGAGACGGCTCCGCGTACAGCCGCATCAAGGTCGTCGCAGCGCCCTGAGACGGCGGCGGCCCGGCCCTTCGAGCCGGGTCGACTGAGGTACCATCGACCTCGCCCACCGTCGCCGTCCGATCGCTCGAGGAGCCTTCCGCCGTGTCGACCGCGCCGACTGCGAAGTTCTTCGTCAACCAGGGCCTCGTTTCGAGCCGGGTCGACATGCAGAACATCCTCCGGCCGCTCCTCAAGCAGACCGTTTCGTATCGGTACCAGCGCGGCCGCGAGCTGGTCGCGCACGGGTCGGGCTGGGTCGAGCGGATCGTCGTCGACGATCCCGACACATCGACCTATTTCACCCCGATCTCGATCAGCCTCAACGTCGACTCGTTCGAGCATCTCGAGTTCGACACGCGTCCCGATCAGCTCCTCGTCTACAGCCTCGTCCAGGGCGACGAGCGCGTGATCATCGAGTACGCCCCGCTCACCTCCGAGGACGGCGCCCCGGTCCGCGGCGCGCGCCAGCTCGAGTTCGACACGAGCGGCTACGTCCAGATGGAGCTCACCGGCCTGACCGACGTCGATGCCGGTACCGATCCGGAGCCGGCCCGCCACCAGTCGTCCGAGACCGACACCGAAGGCTGATCCGGAGACCGCACATCGCGTGCGCGCAGACATTCGCCGCGTCCCTGGAGGTGGCCTCCCGCGCCGTTCGATTTCGGACGCCGGGGCGCGCTCGACGCGGGCCGGACGGCCCGCGGGCGGTGACCGCTAGACCCCCCGTTCGCCGCGCACGTACGGCGTGCCCAGCGCCGCCGGCGCGCCGATCCGCTGGCGTGCCGAGGCTCGTCGACCGAGGATCACGACGACCACGACGAAGAGGTAGGGGAGCATCTCCAGGAAGAACGTGGCCGAGCGCCCGGGAAGGAACGGGTTCTCGATCCCGAAGATCGAATGGACGCCCTGGACGTCGATGATGAACCGGAAGATCGCGCCGAACAGATAGGCACCGATCGCGACCCGAATCGGGTTCCACCGGGCGAAGATCACGAGCCCCACCGCGATCCAGCCCCGGCCATTGACCGTCTGGTCGCCGAACCAGCCCGGCGAGATCGCCAGGGTGATCGCCGCCCCCGCGAGTCCGGCCAGCAAGCCGCCGAACACGACGTAGACGTAGCGCAGCCGGTAGACGCCGATGCCCTGCGCATCGGCTGCGGCGGGGTATTCGCCGATCGCCCGGAGATGGAGGCCCGGCCGGGTCCGCTCGATCCAGAACCAGGCGAGCGGGACAAGGATGAACCCGACGTAAGTGAGGATGCTCTGGTCGCGGAACAGGATCGGGCCGGCCAGCGGGATCTCGGCAAGGAGGGGGATCGTGAGGTGCGGCAAAGTCGTGACCTGGCGGTTCGTCAGCCCTTCGCCCAGGACGCGGGCAAGGCCGGTCCCGAGGAACGTCAGGGCGAGGCCGCTGACGACCTGGTCGGCACGGAGGTGGATCGTCACGACGGCATGGAGCAGGGCGAGGAGGCCACCCGCGACCATCGCGACCGCCACCCCGAGCCACGGGTTCGCCGTGGCGGCCGACGTCGAGAACCCGGCCACTGCACCCATCAGCATCATCCCCTCGACGCCGAGGTTCAGCACGCCGGCCCGCTCGGCGAAGATCTCGCCGACCGCGGCGAAGACCAGCACCGTCCCGGCCGCGATCCCGGCAGCGAGGACGAGCGTCAGGTCCATCAGGCCGGCACGGCGGGTTCGGGCGTGGCGGGTGCGGCTGGGGCCCGCCGCTCGACCCGGACCCGGTACCGGACCAGGGTGTCGGACACGATCAGGGCGAACAGGATGATCCCCTGGATCATCGCCGGCACGCCGGACGGCTGGATCTCGCGACCGGCGAGGATCAGCGCCCCGAACAGGATCGCCGCGACCACGACCCGGCCCGGATGGAACTTCGCGAGGTACGCGATGATGATCGCGGTGAAGCCGTAGCCGGGCGAGATCCGATCCTGGAGCCGGTGGACGGAGCCGGAGACCTCGCTCATCCCCGCAAGGCCGGCCAGGGCGCCTGATACCGCGAAGACGACGATCAGGTTCCGGGCGATGTCGATGCCCGCATAGCGCGCCGCTCGCGGGCTGTCGCCGATCAGGCGGATCTCGTAGCCCCATTGGGACCGCTCGAGGATGAGCCAGACGATTCCGGCCGCGACCAGCCCTAAGACCAGGCCCAAGTGGACCGTCAATCCTCCAAAGGCCGGCACGACGTCCGAGAGATCGGTGAGCCGCGGCATCCACGCTTCGCGCGGGAACGCCTTCGTCTGCTGGAAGCCGGACTCGCTCCACGGCCCGAAGACCCAGAACTGGATCCAGAAGAGGGCGACGTAGTTGAGCATCAGCGTCGTGATGATCTCGTTCACCCCGAGCCGCGCCCGGAGGATGCCGGGGATCACGCCCCAGACCGCGCCGGCGAGCATCCCGGCGGCCATCATCAGCGGCAGGACGATGATCGCCGGCGCCCCGGCGGGCACGACGCCCGTCAGGACGACGGCGCTCGCGCCCCAGGCGCCGAGGAGGAACTGGCCCTCGGCTCCGATGTTCCAGAGCCGCATCCGAAACGCGAGGGCGCAGGCGAGCCCGGTCAGGATCAGCGGGGTGGCCTTCACCAGCGTGTCGCTCAGCACGCCGATGCTCCCGAACGACGCGTTGAGGATGTGGAGGTAGGAGCGGACCGGATCGCCGCCGACGAAGGCGATGATCGCTCCGGAGATGACGAGCGCGACCGCGACCGCCCCGACCGTGGCCGCGGCGGACAGCCAGCGCGGCGTGGCGATCCGCGGCTCGAGCCGGATCGTCACAGGGCTCACGACGCGGCCTCCTCGTCGGCACCGCCGGTCATCAGGAGGCCGATCCGGCCGACGTCCGCATCCGCGGCGGGGAAGGTCCCGACGACGCGGCCCTCGTACAGGACGTCGACGCGGTCCGAGAGGGCGAGCACCTCGTCGAGCTCCTCGGAGATGAGCAGGATCGCCGTCCCGTTCTGGCGCAGCGCCAGCAGGAGGCGGTGGACCGACTCGATCGCCCCGACGTCGAGGCCGCGGGTCGGCTGGACCGCGATCAGCAGCCCCGGCTTCGTCTCGATCTCGCGCGCCAGGATCAGTCGCTGGAGGTTGCCGCCCGACAGGAGCCGCGCCTGGGTATCGACCGACGGGGCCGATATCGCGTACGCGTCCTTCAGCCTCGCGGCGATCGTCCGCGCAGTCGCCTCGTCCATGAGCCAGCCGCGGGCCACCGGCGCATCGCGGTAGCGCTTCATGATCAGGTTGTCGGTCAGCGACAGGTTCGGGGCGCTGCCGACGGTCGAGCGGTCCTCGGGGATGTGGGCGACCCCGCGGGCGATCACCGTCCCGGCCGATTCGTTGGCGACCGCCTCGCCCGCGATCCGGACCGAGCCGCTGCACGGCCGGAGACCCGTGATCACCTCGGCGAGCTCGCTCTGGCCGTTGCCCGCGACGGCGGCGATCCCGACGATCTCGCCGGCGCGAACGTCGAGCGACACGTCGCGGAGGGCCGGCAGCCCGCGGTCGTTCGTCGCCCGGACACCGTCGACCGCGAGCACGACGTCCCCCGGCGTCACCGCGACCCGATCGAGCGACTCGAGGACCGATCGCCCCACCATCAGCCGGGCCAGGTCCGCCCTGGTCGCGCCGGCCGTCGGCAGCCCGGCCGCCGTGACGACGCCCCGCCGCATCACGGTCACGCGATCCGCGATGGCGAGCACCTCACCCAGCTTGTGGCTGATGAAGACCACGCTGCGACCCTCGCGGGTCATCGACCGGAGCGTCTCGAACAGCTCCAGCGCCTCCTGCGGGGCGAGGACCGCGGTCGGCTCGTCCATGATCAGGATCCGGGCGCCGCGGTAGAGCATCTTCAGGATCTCGACGCGCTGCTGCTCGCCGACCGACAGCTGCCAGATCCGGGCCCGCGGGTCGACCCGCATCCCGAACCGCGTGGCGAGCGCCGCGACCTCGGCCTCGGATCGCCGCTCGTGGAGCAGGAACCGGGGCCGATCGAGTCCGAGGAGGACGTTCTCGGTGACGGTCTGGCTCGGGACCAGGGTGAAATGCTGGTGGACCATGCCGAGGCCGGCAGCGATCGCGTCCCGCGGCGAGCCGAACGTCACGGCCGCGCCGTCGATCAGGATCTCCCCGGCATCGGGCTGGTAGAGCCCGGCGAGGATGTTCATCAGCGTGCTCTTGCCCGCGCCGTTCTCGCCGAGCAGCGCGTGGACCTCGCCGCGTCGCAGATCGAAATCGACGTGGTCGTTGGCGAGCACGCCCGGGAACGACTTGACGATCCCGCGTGCCTCGATTGCGAGGGCCGGTGCGGCAACCGCGCTCATCGCGATGTCGGGGAACCGACGAGGCCCGCGGGCGATCTGCCCACGGGCCCCATCACGGATTCCTGGCTACAGCTTGGGGAGCGGCACGGTGATCCCGTCGTTCCACCAGTACATGCAGACCGAGCACTCCGAGCCGGGGGCGCCGGGCGGGAACTGGTCGAGATCGGACTGCTTGAGCTTCTGGCCGGCCGGGAGCAGCTCCTTGCCGGTGTTGTCCTTGATCGGCCCGGCGAAGACATCGAACCGCCCGAACGTGCCGGCCAGCATCTTGGCCAGGGTGTCCTTGACCATCTGGACGTCCGCCGCCGGGAGATCCGCGATGCCCTTCTTCGGGGTCTGACCCTCCATGAAGCCGAGGAGCGCCATCGCCTTCGAGTCGGCATCGAAGTACTCGTAGCCGGCCGTGTACTTCTTGTCCTTCACCTGCTGGGCGATCCGCGTGTACTCGGGACCCCAGATCCAGTACGGCGCGGTCAGGCAGGCGTCGTTGCTGCACGAGGCCGGATGGTCGTAGGTCACCGCCCACTTCTTCTTCTCGGCGGCGACGTCAGCAACGGCGCCGGTGTCCGCACCGGTGAAGACGACCTGGGCCCCGCCGTCGAACAGGGAGGCGGCGCCGTCACGCTCCTTCTGGGGGTCGTGCCAGGTATTGATGAACCGGACGTCGACCGTGCACTCCGGGCAGGTGACCTTGACGCCGCGCGTGATCGCGTTGCCGAGGCGGAGCTCCTCCGGAATCGGGAACGTGGCCATGTAGCCGACCTTCGGGTTGCCGTCCTTCTTTGCCCGCGATCCGGCCAGCATCCCGGCGAGGTA
>Ga0307278_10001712_pt1 | contig 10853 bp, 11 predicted proteins | sample ER_DNA_117_FD_194482 | JGI IMG/M metagenome (GOLD analysis project Ga0307278, IMG submission 194482) | Bulk soil microbial communities from the East River watershed near Crested Butte, Colorado, United States - ER_DNA_117 | ecosystem: Environmental > Terrestrial > Soil > Floodplain | place...
CGCCAGCCGCCCGACGAGCGCCGGCTCGTCCGTGTTCCCGTACCCCGCCTCCACCGGAGCCAGCCGCCCGAGCTCCTCGAGGACCTCGGTCGTGACGACGTCGCCCGCGTGCAAGATGGCGTCGGCCCGTTCGAGCTCCCGTAGGCAGCGCAGCGGCAGGCGCCGGGCACCGCGAGGCAGGTGCGTGTCCGCGAGGACCGCGACCCTCATGCGGACACGACGATGCCGACCCGCTGGAAAACCGCGTCGGCGACCCGTGCCGCACCGAAGCGGACCGGGTCGTCGGCCGGAAGGCCGGTCTCCTCCTCTGCAGCCGCCACGGCGGCCCGCGCGTCCGCGTCGTCGAGCCCCCGGGTGTTGATCGCGATCGCGGCGACGGGAGCCGGCCGCGCGAGCAAGGCGTTCCGCTCGTGGAGCTCCACCAGCTCCGGCAGAGGTGGCATCGGGAAGGCGGGATTGTCGTCGACGAACTGCTGGCCGGCAAGGTGGCAGAGCACGAGCGCGTGCGGCGCGGCGCCGTGCAGCAGACCGAGGGTCACGCCCGAGTAGGCGGGATGTGTCAGGGAGCCCTGGCCCTCGACCCAGAGCACCTCACCGCGTTCCGCGCCCTCGAGCACGAGCCGTTCCGCCGCGCCCGCGATGAAATCGGCGACGACGGCGTCGACGGCGATCCCCCACCCTGCGATCGCGATGCCCGTCTGGCCCGTCGGCACGAACACCGATCGAAGGCCGCGGCGCCCGGCCTCGCGATCGAGCTCGAGGGCGACTGTCATCTTGCCGATCGCGCAGTCCGAGCCGACCGTGAGCACGATCCGCGCGGGCACCCGCAGGTTCTCACCGGAGGGAACGTCGAGGCCGGCCGGCGGCCTGCGGAGGTCGCGGAGCTGCACGCCGTGCCGTCCCGCCAGCTCGACGAGCTCGGCGTCGTCGGTCACGAACTCGTGCAGGCCGTTCTCGACGTCGAGCCCTTTCGAGACGCAGCTGCGCAGCAGCTCGCGCCACGCCGGCGGGAAGCGGCCGCCTTGCGTCGCGACACCCACCAGCGCGGTCGTGGGCCCGAAGCACAGCGCGTCGTTGACCGCCGCGACGATCGGAATGCCCTCGTAGAGCTCGCCGGAGCGCTCCGAGTCGAGAATGGCGACGACCGGGTCGTGGCCGTAGTGAATGACGCCGCGCGCGGTCTTCCCGTGGTGGGGGTCGCCGGAGCGACCCTCAGCGAGGATCAGTAACCGCTTGTCGCGCCTGCCTGACACCGAGCCCTGGCGCCTCCGAGGGTAGCTGCACGCCCCCGGCGAACTCGACCCCCGGCCACGGGTCGTTGGCGAGCAGCAGGTTGCCGTCGAGGTCGACGTGGTCGAACATGCTCGCGATCTGCGCAGCCGGGGCGATTCCGAGCCCCGTCTCGACCATGCAGCCGAGCATGGCGCCGAGCCCGAGGGCGCGGGCGGCGTGCACGACCCGGATCGCTTCACGGATGCCGCCCGACTTCGCGAGCTTGACGTTGACGCCGTGCGCAAGACGGGCGCACTCCGGGATGTCGGCAGCCGTGTGGCAGTCCTCGTCCACGTAGATCGGGATCGGCGATCCCCGCTTCAGCTCCGACCCGCCGGTCGCCCGCCCGGCCGGCAAAGGCTGCTCGCAGTACTCGACGCCCAGCGTCGCGAGCTGCGGTAGGGCGTCGAACGCCTCCTCGAGCGTCCAGTACTCGTTGACGTCGACCTGGAGCGGCACCTCCGTCACCGAGCGGACAGCCCGGACGCGCTCGAGGTCGAGGCCGTCGCGTCCGCCGAGCTTCAGCTTCAGCCGCCGGAAGCCGCCGGCGCGCTCGGCCTTCCTCGCCATCTGGTCGGGATCGGCGAGGCTGATCGTCCACGAGGTGGGCGGCGCCGCACGGCGGAGGCCGAGGAGGCGCCACACCGGCAGGCCAAGGAGCTTGCCGCAGAGGTCGTGGAGAGCGGCGTCGAGGGCCGCCTTCGCCGCGCGCTCTCCGGGGCGTGCCGCCAGCCGCGCACCGATCTCCTCGAGCGCGAACGGATCGTCGCCGAGCAGGCCGGCATGCTCCTCGACGAACGCGAACGCCGACGATGCGGACTCCTCGTAGCGCGCGATCGGAGCCGCCTCGCCGAACCCGGCCACGTCGCCGTGCCGGACCTCGACCTGCACGAGCTCGACCTCGTCCTGGGAGTCGCGCGCGATCACGAACGTCTCCGTGAGCGGGACGGTGACGATCCGAGCCGTGACGTCCACGCGGCCAACCCTATACGGGGCTTCGATAGCGTTCCGCTCCCACATTCGACCTCGGAGGGAGGGAACGAATGCGAATTCGATACCTCGCGATCGCGACGCTTGCGGCGGCAGCCGCCGCATGCGTCGCGCAGGTCTCACCGGCCGTCGCCTCGAAAGCGCCGAGCTCGACGGTATGCAGGTACGCGGACAGCCCGACGTTCAACTCGCTCGCGCGCCTCGCGCCGACGAGCACGGCGCGGTCGAAGGGCGTCCGTGACAAGGACACTCGCGGAATCGTCAGCGATACGGAGATCCCGGCGAAGCAGGCGCCGACGATCTCGGCGTCGTTCACCACGACGATCCCGGTCTACTTCCACGTCATCACCGACGGGTCGACCGGCGACGTGTCACCGGCCACAGTCGACGATCAGATGACCGTGCTCAACCTCGCCTACGGCGGCTTCTACGGAGGCCTCGACACCGGCTTCCAGTTCGAGCTCGCCGACCTCGACTACACCGACAACGCCGACTGGTATGCCCAGGCGACGTTCGCGGACGAGCTCGAGATGAAGGCCGCGCTCAAGCAGGGCCAGGCCACCGCGCTCAACGTCTACTCGACGAGCGGCGGCGACTTCCTCGGCTGGGCGTACTACCCGAAGATCGTCGTCTACAACAAGTACCAGGTGCTCGACGGCATCGTCATCGACGGCCGCTCGATGCCCGGCGGCCCGTACGGATCCGCGTACTCGCTGGGGCAGACGCTCACGCACGAGGCAGGTCACTACCTCGGGCTGGCGCACACCTTCGAGCAGGGCTGCATCGGCCACGGCGACTACGTGGACGACACGCCGGCCGAGGCGACGCCGACCTCCGGATGCCCGGCCGGGAAGGACACCTGCACCGCGCCGGGGTTCGATCCGATCCACAACTACATGGACTACTCGTACGACAGCTGCTACGACCGGTTCACCGCCGGCCAGGCGGCCCGCATGCAGACGCAGTGGCTGCACTGGCGCGTCAAGCACGGCTACCACTGACCGATGGGAGCTGAGCGCGCGGGGGCCGGCACAGTCGGCCTCCGCGCACAACGACTAAACTGGCTCGGAACGCGCCCGTAGCTCAGGGGATAGAGCGCGCGCCTCCGGAGCGCGAGGTCGCAGGTTCGATTCCTGCCGGGCGCACAACCCGCCGGAAGTGCCGAACATTTGCGTCGTCGGGATACTGGCGTCCGATTCGCGGGACCGCTCTCACGTTTCACAGCGTAGGACCGTCATGCGCGCACTCGCCTGGTTGCTCGTCGTCGCCGCGCTCGGCGTGTCGCCCAGCGCGCTTGCCGACGGCGGTGGCCGCGCGACCGATCTTGCGCACGGGTTCGGCTCGCTCTGGACCACGTCCCCTGGAGCGATCGTCCGGCTCGACGCTCGGACCGGACGGATGGCAGCGAAGCTCGGAGCCGGGCCCGCACCCCTGAGCGCGATCACGACGGGTGCTGGAGCAGTTTGGGGCCTACTGCCTTGGACGGTGCTCCGCGTCGATCCTCGTTCGGGAGCCCTGCGGCGCTTCCATGTCCCGGGTCCCGCGTACGCGTTTGCGATCGGCTTCGGCAAGGTGTGGGTCGCCCGCTACGACGACGGCACCTTGTACGCGCTCGACCCCGCAAGTGGCGAGATCGTCAGGGCCGTGACCGGAATCCCGAGTGCCGTAGAGGCCGTCTCGGTGGGACGTGGCTCCGTCTGGGTCGTGAGCGTCGGTCCCTGGCGGAGAGGTCCCGGCGGGACGCTCGTCCCCCGCGGACCTGGGACGCTGTCCCGAATCTCCCCCACGTCCGGGAAGATTCTCGCGCGCATCCGAGTCGGTCGCGGCGCCGGTGCGGTCGCGGTCGGCACCCGGACGGTCTGGGTCGCCAACTTCCGCGGCGTCGGCTCCGACTCGTCGCTCTCACGCATCGATCTGCGGACGAACCACGTCGCCGCAACGATCCGACTGCCCGCGCGCCCGGTCGCCGTGGAGGCGGGTGCCGGTTTCGTGTGGACCGTCATCGGCGCCGATGCTGCGGGTCGCATTGTTCGTGTGGACCCGAGAACGAATCGGACCGTCGTAAGACGGGTTCCGCGTAGCTGGGTCCCCTCGGCCGTCGCCGTCTTTCGAGGTCGGGTCTGGGTGGCGAGCGGCGGCAGCGCCACGGTAACTCGGTTCAATCCGCGCACGCTGGCGAGCCAGACCTTCAGCATTCCGCGCTAAGAAACGAGTTCTAAGCGTGACCGCCAGTTAGCAGCACGCTCCGGCCGCGATGACGGGAAGCTGCCGCGAACGCGCGGGCGAATGGGGCTTCCGTGCCTGCACGATCGCGCCGTGCATGCCGTCGGCGACCTCGTGGGTGAACTCGACGCTCACGCCCGCGAAGCCGGCCGCTTCCAGTCCTGCCTCGTACTCGCACTTCGAGAGCGCGCCGGCGATGCAGCCCACGTGGCTCCCCCGCTCCGCGCGGTCGGCCGCCGACAGGCGGTCCTCCGCGACGACGTCGCTGATCCCGACCCGCCCGCCCGGCTTCAGCACGCGGGCGACCTCGGTCAGCACCGCCGCCTTGTCGGCGGAGAGGTTGACGACGCAGTTGGAGATCACGACGTCGACCGAGTTCGCCGGAAGCGGAACGTCCTCGATCATGCCCTTGAGGAAGATCGCATTGCGCACGTCGGCCTCCTCGGCGTTCCGGCGGGCGAGGGCGAGCATCTCCTCCGTCATGTCGACCCCGTAGGCGAGTCCGGTCGGCCCGACCCGCTTCGCTGACAGAATCACATCGATCCCGCCGCCCGAGCCGAGGTCGAGGACGACCTCTCCCTCGCGCAGCTCGGCGACCGCGGTCGGGTTGCCGCAGCCCAGGCTGGCGAGCACCGCGGCGTCGGGGAGCTCGGAGCGCTCCTCAGCGCCGTAGAGCGCTTCTCCGAACCGGTCGGCCTCGCCGCCGCAACAATCGCCGTCGCCGCAGCCGCAGGCATCGCCGGTCTCGACGGACAGCGCAGCCTCCGCGTAGCGTCGGCGCACCTCGTCGCGCAGGGCCTCGGTGGTCGTATTCATGAACGGAAACCTCCTTCGAGATCGACGAGGCGGGCGAGACGGCCCGCCGCTTCCTGGTCGAGCGAGTAGTAGGCCCACTTGCCCCGCTGCTCGCGCTCGAGCAGCCCAGCGTCGACGAGCCGCTTCAGGTGGTGGCTGACGGTGGGCTGGGAAAGGCGAAGCGGCTCGACGAGATTGCAGACGCAGACCGGCTCGGCGCTCGTGGCGAGCAGGTTGACGATCCGGACACGCGCTGGGTCGCCGAGCGCGCGGAACAGCTCGGCCGTCGCAGCTGCCTCCGGGTCGGAGAGCAACAGCGCCCCGAGCGGAGCGCAGCACGCAATGGGTGCGAGCGTGTCGGCCATAGATCGACAGGCGTCAATATATCGACGTCTGTCGATTTGTCAAGTCATAAAACTGGGACCGGAACACAGTTCAGTGCCGGCACCCCTAGACGAGGACGCCGTCGAGGTAGCGCAGCCGCTACTCGACGTCGTCTGAAGCTCTTGACGCTGTTCTCTGCCGCGCGCTCCGACTCGCTCTGCCTCGCGATCCTCGGCTTCGAGCAGTCGGGGGCCGGGCGGCAGTCGCTAGGGTCGTGCGGGTGCGCGGCCTCGCTGGCTACGTTCGCAGCCTGAACCCGCAGCTCCCCCGCTCCGTCTGGCTGCTTCAGGCGGGCGGGCTCGCGAACATGTTCGGCAACGGGACCGTCGTCCCGTTCCTGATCATCTACCTCCACAACGTCCGGGGCATCTCGCTCGGCCTCGCCGGTCTCATCGCCGCGACGAACGCGCTGGCTGCGCTCGTCTCCGGACCGCTGGCGGGCGCCCTCGCCGACCGGGTCGGGCCCCGTCGGACGCTCGTCGGCTCGCTGCTCGTGATGGCGATCGCGTTCTCGCTCTTCCCGCTGATCCGGGAAGCCTGGCACGCCTTCGCGCTGAACGCCCTGGCCGGGTTCGGAAGCGGGGCGTTCTGGCCCAGCCAGGGGGCGTTGCTCTCCGGGTTGACGCCGCCGGCCCGGCGTCCGGCGGCGTTCGCGCAGCAGCGGGTGACGATGAACCTCGGCATCGGCCTCGGCGGTCTCGTCGGCGGCCTGATTGCGGCCACGAGCCGGCCGGCCTCCTTCACGACGCTGTTCGCGATCGACACGGCGACGTTCCTCGTCTTCGCGGTCGTCCTACTCGCGGGCGTGCCGAGCCTCGTGTGGCACCAACCGCACGAGGACGGCGGCGGCTACCGCGCCGTCTTCCGGCACCGTCCGTTCATGTCCTTCATCTTCCTGAACACGACGCTGATCGCGGTCAGCATCCCCCTGCTCTCCGAGCTCTTCCCCGTCTTCGCCAAGAACGAGGCCTCCGTCTCAGAGAGCGGCATCGGCCTGATCTTCTTCCTGAACACGATCCTGATCGTGGTCATCCAGCTGCCCGTTGCGAAGCTGCTGGAGGGCCGTCGGCGGATGACGGCGCTCGCGCGCATGGCGGTCCTCTTCGCCGTCACCTGGCTGCTCGTCCTCGTGGGCGGCGTCTGGCTCGACGGTGGCGCGGCCACGGCGCTCTTCGCCGTCGCCTTCCTCGTCTTCGCGGTCGGCGAGTGTCTCCACGGCACCGTGCAGGGGCCGCTCGTCTCGGAGCTCGCCCCGCCACGGCTGCTCGGCCGCTACATGGCGCTGTCGGCCTCGTCGTGGCAGGTCGCCTTCATCGTCGGGCCGGCTGCGGGCGGCTTCATCCTCCAGGCGGAGCCGTTCGCGCTCTGGCCGCTGGCCTCGGTGATCTGCCTGGCCGGCGGCGCGTGGGCCCTCAGGCTCGAGCAACGGCTCCCGCAGGAGGTCCGGCGGAGCCCAGTGGATGTCGAGCCTGAGCCGGAGACGCTCGTCCCCGCAGGCCTAGGAGAGACGGCGTCCGGGTAGAATCATGTGGCGGAATGCGAACCGACGACCCGCTCAGTACCCGTGCCGAGCCTTCCCCGCATCCGGCGCACCCGCGTGCGCACTGTCCCCGGCGAGGTCGTCCGGCAGCCGCAGCCTAGGCTCGCCGAGCTCTCCGCGAACGGTCTCACCTGGGCCCACCTCGACTCCCCCGGCAAGGAGGAGGCCGAGGAGCTCGCTGCGCGCTTCGGCTGGCATCCCCTCGACGTCGAGGACATCCTCTCGAAGCGCCAGCGCCCGAAGATCGACGAGTACCCCGACTACCTGTTCGTGGTCCTCCATTTCCCGGTCTACGACAAGACGATCCAGCGGTTGAACGCCGCCGAGCTCGACGTCGTCCTCGGGGGCGACTACCTGGTCACGCTCCCGAACGTCCAGCTCCTCCCGGTCACGCGGCTGTTCCATCGTTGCCAGGAGAACGGCGAGCTCCGCGAGCAGCTCTTCAGCAAGGGATCCGGACGCCTGCTCTACGAGATCCTCGACGACCTCTTCGACTACTGCTTTCCGATTCTCGACAAGATCGGCCACAAGCTCGATTCGATCGAGGACGAGATGTTCGACGGCCGGGCCGAGGACGTCGTCCGCGACATCTCGAACGTCAAGCAGGAGATCATCTCCTACAGGAAGATCATCAAGCCCGAGCGCGCGACGCTGCGCTCGCTCGAGCGGCACGTGGAGCGGTTTCTCCCGGAGAATCTCGAGCTCTACTTCGACGACATCATCGACGCAGCCGAGCGGATCTGGGACCTCCTCGACAACAACAAGGAGGTCGTCGACGGCCTCGAGGACACGAACGAGTCGGTCATCTCACACCGTCAGAACGACGTCCTTCGCGTGCTGACCGTGATTGCGACGATCATGCTGCCGCTGACGCTCGTCACCGGCATCTTCGGCATGAACGTCGGCGTGCCCGGCGAAGGCGACATCGGGGCGTTCTGGACGATTGTGGCGCTCATGCTCGCGCTCGGAGTCGGGATGCTCGGCTTCTTCCGCTGGAAGCGCTGGCTGTAGCGGGGGAAACCGGGCTTTCCCCCGCTGGCCCCCTCCTGAAATCACACGCGCTTCCCGCGCTGTGGCTCACGCCGGGCAAAGCCCGGCTCCGCCGGTCGCGGAAGCAATAACGCACCGGGGCTAACCCTCTCGTTGCGTCAACTCCAAGCAAGGAAGCCGAAGCCGGTGCGACGGAAGCATCGGGCGGCCAGCGCCGCTCCGCCAGTCACGCGGATGCTGTAGCGGACCGCTGGCCCTTGCGCGAACGCGCGACCTCATCCTGCGAAATGCGTACGCTCAGTGTGTGACGAACAGCGCAGTGGCGATCCTACTGCTCGCTTCCACCGACGAAACGAAGGGGATCCGCCTCTTCCGCTTCATCCCCGGTTACGACACGGACATCGTCCTCGCCGGGAAGGAGCCGCTGCTCCTGATCCTGCTCTCCTTCCTGATCACCTTCTCGCTCACGCGGCTCTACACCCGCCTGGCGCGAATCAGGGGTTGGGGGAGCGCCGGCGTCCACGGCGTCCACTTGCACCACATGGTGGTCGGGATCATCATGATCCTCGTCAGCGGGCTCATCGGCATCGCCGCGACCCCTGGGTATCCGTGGATTCACCTGCTCGCGATCGCCTTCGGCGTCGGAGCGGCGCTGACGCTGGACGAGTTCGCACTCTGGCTCTACTTCCGCGACGTGTACTGGTCGGAGGAGGGCCGCAGCTCGGTCGACGCGACGATCATGGGGGTCGTCCTCGTCGGCCTCCTCCTCGTCGGCACCTCCCCGTTCGGGATCGACCAGGCGGAGGCCGAGGAGCCGCGGACGGTTGCGTTCATCGTCATCGCCGCGTGCATCGTCTTCACGATCGCCACGTTCCTGAAGGGCCGACTGATGCTCGGCCTGATCAGCATCTTCTTTCCGCCCGTCGCCCTGGTCTGCTCCATCCGGCTCGCGAAGCCGAGCTCGCCCTGGTCACACTGGTTCTACACCACGAGACCCGAGAGGCTCCAGCGCTCCCACGCGCGCTTCGACGAGCACGACCGCCGTCTGAAGGAGTTCAAGGACCGGATGTACGACCTGATCGGCGGAGCCCCGACCAGCGAGCAACCGGCCCCGCCGTCGCCGCCGTTGGACCTCGTCGACGGCTACCTCTCGGTGCGCCAGCCGGACGACGCAGCGGCCCGGTAGAAGCTTGCGCAGCCGAGGGCCGGGCAACCCGCCTGGGGTCTGGAGGCGGGCCACCCGTATCCCTCGATTCCCCTCAAGACGGTACTGCCCGACGAGACGTCGGCCAGCCGCAGCGGGGACGCGCCGGCGGGGAGGCGTCGCGCTCCGGGGAGAGAGGGACGCGCTCCACCTTCCCCTGGCGTCGCGGATAGTGTGACGCCTCGCGCCCTCGAAAACAAGAGGGAACTTCAACCTACATCACGTTTTCTATGCCGAAGCCGTTGTGGGCCCCCTGGCGCCTCGAATACGTGGAGCATGCGGACGAGTTCCCCGGCTGCCTCTTCTGCCGTACCGCCGAGCGTGATCCGGACGGCCTGCTCGTCCGCCGTGGAGAGCGTGCATTCGCCGTGCTGAACAAGTTTCCGTACACGTCCGGGCACCTGATGGTCGCACCGGTGCGACACGTCGGCGAGCTCGGGAGCCTCGACGATGACGAGGCGCTCGAGATCCACCGGCTGGTCCAGCAGGCCATGGGCGCGCTGGCGTCGACCTACGCGCCGCAGGGCTACAACGTCGGCTGGAACCTCGGCCGTATCGCCGGCGCGGGCATCGTCGACCACGTCCACGCGCACGTCGTCCCACGGTGGGCGGGCGACACGAACTTCATGCCTGTGCTCGCGGACGTGAAGGTGCTGCCCGAGCACCTCCAGGAGACGCGGCGGAAGCTTGCGGCCGCATGGCCGCGGGCCTGACTACTCCCAGCGCTCGCGCTCGATGCCACCGGGTGAGTAGCCGGATTGCGCGCCGGGCTCGTGCAGAGCGCCCCCGACGTCGCGAAGGCTGGGGTCGCGGAGGACCTCCTCCGCCTCTTCGAGCCCCTCCTCCCGGTCCTGCTCCCGCTCGCGTGCGAACCAGCCGCGGATGCGATCCATGAGTCCCATGGCACGATCCTAGCGCGGGGAACCACTGTGCACCCGCCCTTTGACACTGAGACGCTTACGCGATCTGGCCGCCGCTCAGCCCGGTTCGCCAATCGGCGCGGTACTGCCACCTGCTTCGATCGCGTCCGGCATGTGGTTTGCCACGGGAGAGCATGGTCTGCTCCAGCAACGACTTGTACCTGCAGTCCGGCGGAGGCGGGCTTTGCCCGGCGGAGCCACAGCGCGGGACGCGCGTCTGCAGTTCAAGGAGGGGGTCAACGGGGGAAACCCGGTTTTCCCCGTTTAGCGTTTCCAGCTCCGCAGGTCGAAGACGCCGTTGAGGTCGCGCAGGACGTGCCAGGCGATCTGTTGACCACCCTCGTCCTCGTAGTGGACCCCGTCCCCGGAGCGCATCCTCACGACCTTGCCGTCGCCGCGGGGGAGGTACTCGCTGTAGTGCCCCGACTTGTCCCGGAACAGCGAGTACGTGTCCACGAACGCGACCTTGGGCGCCCGCTTCCTCGCCTCCGAGTGGTAGATCCGGTTCATGACCTGGAAGCGCTCCGACAGTCCC
>Ga0307278_10001713_pt1 | contig 10850 bp, 8 predicted proteins | sample ER_DNA_117_FD_194482 | JGI IMG/M metagenome (GOLD analysis project Ga0307278, IMG submission 194482) | Bulk soil microbial communities from the East River watershed near Crested Butte, Colorado, United States - ER_DNA_117 | ecosystem: Environmental > Terrestrial > Soil > Floodplain | place: USA...
CGATCACCTGGCGGCGGATGACCCGCAGGCTACGGACAAATGAGCCGGTCGAGCCGGTCGAGCCGGCGCGAGGACGGCCGCCGCAGGCGGCCGCCCGCAGGGGCCGGCCTTGATCTCTGACTGGTTCGAGCGGCTCGCCCGCGCGGCTGGCCTGCCGAGGATCCGCCTGCACGACGTGCGTCACAGCTACGCGAGCGCGGCGCTGGCCGCCGGCATCCCGGCCAAGGTCATCAGCGAGCGCCTCGGCCACGCGACCATCCAGATCACCCTGGACACTTACTCGCATGTGCTGCCCGGCCTGGACGCCCAGGCCGCGGAGACGGTCGCCCGCCTGATCCTGGGCGACGGGCATCCACCGGAGAATGTGAGCAAGCCGTGAGCATTGACACCCGAGCAACCAGAAGGGCGTCCGCCGGATGTGGCGAACGCCCTGGTGGTAAGTGGTGGCGGGGGAGGGATTTGAACCCTCGACCTCTGGGTTATGAGCCCAGCGAGCTACCAGACTGCTCCACCCCGCGCTGCGGGAGCGCACCGTAGCACAGCGCGGATCGGCGCCGCAATGCGGATTCGTCAGCCGGCGGGCCTTGTGGTCGTGGTGGCGCCGCCGGCCGCCGCCGGCGCCTTGGCGCCGGCCTGGATGGCTTGCGCGACGAGCTGGCCGGCACGGTTGACGTGGCGCTGGTACTCGGCCAGGTCTCCGGTCTTCAGCGCCTCCTGGGCGGCCTTGAACTCCTTGTCGGCGTCCTGCAGCAGGCGCTGCACGTCGGTGCCCGCGGGCGGCTGTGTGGTGCCCCCTTCGGGCGGCGGCTGCTGCTCGCCGGCACCGGAGATCACCTCGCTGAGGGCGCCGGCGAGGTCGTCGGCGAAGCCGACGCGGTTGTTGTAGAAGACCGCCACGTTGGTCAGCAGCGGGATCGAGTTCTCCGCCGACCCCTGCACGAACAGTGGCTGGACGTACAGCAGCGAGTCCTTGATCGGCACGACCAGCAGGTTGCCGAGGATTACCTTGGAGCCCTCGCGGTTGAGCAGGGAGACCAGCGAGGAGATCTCCCGGTTGGCGAGGATGCGCGCGTTCACCTGGGTGGGGCCGAACACGGTCTTGCTGCGGTCGAGGTTGAACAGGGTGACGCGCCCGTAGTCCCCCGGGTCGGAGCTGGCCGCCATGTAGGAGATCATGTTCTCCTTGCCGTTCGGCGTGAACGGCATCACCAGGTGGAAGCCGAGCTTGTCCTCTCCGGGCAGCCTGGTCAGCAGGTAATAGGGCCGCATCTTGGCCTGCTCGCCCGGGATCAGGCTGCTCCCGCCCTGGCGGATCTCACCGGAGCGGTCGTCCGGCAGTGCCCAGAAGTCCTCGCGCGAGTAGAAGTCGCCCGGGTCGGTCACGTGATAGGAGGCGAAGCGCTCGGTCTGGATCGAGAACAGGTCCTCGGGGAAGCGGAGGTGCTCCGCCAGGGACTGCGGGATCTGGTCCTTGGGGGCGAACAGGTCCGGGAAGGCGCTGCGCCAGGCCTGCAGGAGCGGGTCGCTCTCGTCGAACGCGTACAGGGTGATCGTGCCGTCGAAGGCGTCGACCACCGCCTTGACCGAGTTGCGGATGTAGTTGCCGGCGCCGGCCACGCCGCTGCCCGCCTCGGAGTTGCGCCGCGCGGCCTCGTCGAGCGCGATGCGCTGGGAGTACGGGTAGCGGTCGGTGGTGGTGTAGCCGTCGCGGACGAACTTGATGCGCCCGTCGACCACCACCGCGTAGGGGTCGCCGTCCCACTGCAGGAACGGCGCGACCTTCTCCACCCGCTCGCGGATGTCGCGGTTGAAGATCAGGCGCGACTGCGGCGTGATGTTGCCGGAGATGAGCAGGTTGAACTCGCGGAAGCGCAGGGCGAAGGCGAGCCGGCGCAGGAAGCTGGACATGCGGACGCCGCCGCGGCCCTCGTAGGTGGTGGTCGCCGGCGTGTCTCCACCGCCCGACGAGGGGCGGTCGATCTCGGGCTGCTTGCTGTCGACCACCACGTAGGCGGCGGAGTTCGGGGGCGGCTCGCTGAAGTAGACGCGTGGCTGGCTGACCGGGATGGGCGCGTTGCTGATGTCGAAGTTGGAGACGATGAAGTCGGGTTGCCCCTGCTGGACGGCGGTGTTCACGCGGGTCGCGACGATCCCGTAGCCGTGCGTGTAACCGAGGTGGAGGTTTTGCCAGGTCTTGGCCTGGGAGGCGACCAGGTTCGAGTCGACCTCGCGGGTCGCGATCATCACCTGGCGCAGCTCCTTGTCGACGGGGTAGCGGTCGACGTCGACGTCGCTGAACGAGTAGTAGGGGGCGATCGCCTGCAGGTTGCGGACGGCCGGCTTGAGCACGTCCGGGTCCCAGAGGCGGATGTTGTTGACGGTGTCCTTGTTCTCGTCGAGGTCGCTGGCCTTCAGGTCGGTGGTGGCCGCGAAGGACTTGCCTTCGACGGTGCCCAGGCCGAAGGCCTTGCGGGTGGCCTCGATGTTGCGCGCGATGTAGGGGCCCTCGCGGCGCAGCTCCTGGGGCTCGACGCTGAAGCGCTGCACGATGCCGGGATAGACGCCGCCGACCAGGATCGAGGTGAGCCCGAGCAGCACGATCCCGGCGACCGGGAACGCCAGCCCGCGGGTGCGGGCGCCCCAGAAGAACAGGCCGGCGCAGATGATCGCCACGAAGAACAGCAGTCGCAGGGCGGGAAGCTGCGCGTGCACGTCGGTGTAGGAGGCGCCGGCGACGAAGCCCCTGGTGGAGTAGACCAGCTCGAACTGGTCGAGCCAGTAGCCCCAGGCCTTGAGGGCCACGATCAGCCCGACCAGGATCGAGAGGTGGGCCTGGACCTGGGGGGCGACCCGGTCGCTGGTGGCCTGGGGGCGGATGCCGCCGAGCAGGTAGTGGCCGGCGGCCGACAGCAGGGCGGCCAGGACCAGGGTGCTGAACAGCCAGCCGAACACCGCCCGCTGGAAGGGCAGCTCGAAGACGTAGAAGCTGATGTCGCGACCGAACTGGGCGTCGGACTCGTGGAACGGCACGGAGTTGCGCCACAGCAGGAAGCTCTGCCACAGACCGGCGGACTGCAGCCCGGTCACCAGCCCCAGGAAGGCGGCCACGCCGATGCGCAGCGGCCGCAGGTACGGGGCGAGGATGGCGCGGTAGCGGTCCACCTGGGGGCGGCCGACGACGGCCAGGCCGTAGCGGGACGAGAGCCGCTCGACCAGCCACAGGTTCGCCCCGATCACGATCGCGGTGCCGAGACCGGCGAGCAGGCCGAGGGTCAGCTTGGCCGTGATCTGCCCCCAGAACACCTGGGTCTTGTCGACCTCGCGGAACCAGAGGAGGTCGGTGTAGAAGCGGGTGATGCTGCCGATGGCGGCCAGCAGGACGAAGGCCAACAGCAGGACGGCGAGCGTCCAGCGGCGAGGAGGGCGTCGGGCTGCAACCACCAGCAGACCCTAGCACGCCGTCCGTGCCTGCGAGAGGGCGTCGGCGGCAGGACCGACCCCGTACCTTTTCGGCCCTCTCCCGCGCCTGGAGGTTCGTGCCTCCCGAACCGAACCGGGGGGTCCGGGGGGGAGGTGCCTTGATGGCGCTCGTGCTCATGCTGGCCGTGGTGTTGTTGCTGGCGGCGCTGGCCCTGGCGGTGACCGGAGGGTCCTCGCGCTGATCAGCAGGCGGGCCCGTCCGCCGAGGTGGGCCGCTGGCGCAGGTAGGTGAGCGCGTCGTGCAGGTTGGCCACCTTGACCAGGTGGAGCCCGTCTGGCGCGACGCGCCGGGCCTCGGCGCAGTTGCCATCGGGCACGAGGAACACGGTGGCTCCCTGGCGTCTCGCCGCGACCAGCTTCTCGCCGATGCCGCCGATGCGGCCGACGCGGCCGTCGAGGAAGATCTCCCCGGTGCCGGCGATGCGGCGCCCGCCGGTGAGGTCCTCCTTGGTGAGCTTGTCGATGATCGACAAGGTGAACATCAGTCCCGCCGAAGGGCCGCCGATGCCCTCGGTGTCGATCTTGACGTCGACCGGCAGGTGGTCGAAGAGCTCGCGCAGCACGACGCCGATCTGGGCGCGGTCGGGCTCGTCGCCGGCCGCGCGGGTGCCGACGGTGACATCCAGGTCGGCCCGCTCCCGGCGGACGCGGACGGTGACCTCGTCGCCCGGGCGGTGCTTGGCGATCGCCTCGCGGACCTCGTCGATGCCGTGCACCTTGTGGCCGTCGACGCGCAGGATCTCGTCGGCCACCCGCAGCTTGCCGGCGGCCGGTGTGTCGCGCCCCACCTCCTGGATCTGGGTGTGGGACGGCTTGATCTCGTAGCCGAGCTCGCGCAGCGCGACCACGGTGGCGTTCATCTTGGAGGTGTCCATGTCGACCGTGTTCTGGCGGTCGATCTCCTGCGGGCTCTCGTCCTCGGGGTACAGGTCGGACCGCGGCAGCATCTGCACGTCCCGGTTGGCGAGGTCGAGCAGGGCCTCGTAGAAGCGCACGTCGTCGTCGATGCCGACCGAGGTGAGGTAGAGGTCGCCCTTGGACTCGTACACGGGGGTGCGGCCGGTGATCTTGACCCGGGCGAGGACGTCCTCGGCCGGCCCGGGCGAGAGCGCCACCACCGGCAGGCGGTAGAAGTTGAGCGCGAGGACGATCCCCACCAGCAGGACGGCACCGATCCCGGTGGTGACGCGCTGTCGCACCAAACCTCCCACCCGCGGCGCCGCCCTCCGAGACCGGAGGCCTTTCGTCCATCCTATCGCCCGAGTGGCGGCCCGGCCGCTGGCGTGCCAGTTCAGCGGCTGACGGCGGCGTCCACGAACAGCGGCGCCAGCTCGTCGATGGCTTCGACGGCGTGGCCGGCGCCGAGCACCACGCACTCGAGGGGAGCCTCGGTGTGGTGCACGCCGACCTGGGTCTCCCGGGCGATGCGGGCGGCGAGGCCGGGCAGCAGGCTGGCCCCGCCGGTAAGGAAGATGCCCTTGTCGAGCACGTCGTTGGCGAGCTCGGGTGGCGCCTCGGAGAGGGTCTCGACCACCGCCTGGACGATCTGCGAGACCGGGTCCTCGAGCGCGTCGCGCAGCTCGCCGCCGCGGAGCGTCACCGTCTTGGGCAGCCCGGTCGCCAGCTCGCGGCCGCGCACCTGGGCCTCGACCTCGCTCTGGTGGGGGCTGGTCGACCCGATCGCGAGCTTCAGCTCCTCGGCGGTGCGCTCGCCGATGGCGACCGCGTGCTCGCGCCGGACGTGCTGGGTGATGGCCGCGTCCATGTCGAAGCCGCCCACGCGGATGGCCTTGGCGGTGACGATGCCGCCGAGCGAGATGCAGGCGACCTCGGTGGTGCCCCCGCCGACGTCGACCACCAGGCTCCCGGCCGGCTCGTTCACCGGCAGGCCGGCGCCGATCGCGGCCGCCATGGGCTCCTCGATCAGGTAGGCGGCCTTCGCCCCGGCCTGCATGGCGGCCTGGTGGACGGCCCGGCGCTCCACCCCGGTGATCGCCGACGGCACGCACACGACCATCCTCGGCTTGCCCATGCGCCCTGCGCCGACGCGGTCCAGCAGCAGCCTGATGAGGCTGGCGGTGGTCTCGAAGTCGGAGATGGCGCCGCCACGCAGCGGGCGGACGGCCACCACGTGGGCGGGCGTGCGGCCGATCATGGTGTAGGCCTCGTCGCCCATGGCCAGGATGTCGCCGGTGCGCTCGTTGATCGCGATGACCGTCGGCACGTTGAGCTGGATGCCCTTGCCTCGCACGTAGACCAGGGTGTTGGCGGTGCCGAGGTCGATGGCGACGTCGCGGGCCACGGCCGCTAGCCCCTGCCTCGGGCGGAGCGGTGGGTGAGGCGTGGCACGGGGCCTCCCGGGGGGGTCGGGGACCGGTTGCGGACGCCTATTATGAGCGCGGAGAACCGCGGCGGGCCTGCCGCCGGACCAGCGCGAGCGTGGCGATCATCGCCACGCCGGCGGCGGCCCCCTTGTAGATGTCGCTCCGCCGCACCCGCACGCCGCCGACGGCGACGCCGTCGGACGGCATCCGGGCCGCGGCGGCGAATGCCTCGGCCGTGCCGCTCCGCGGCGCCCAGCCGGCCGCCCGCAGACGGCTCGAGTCGAGCACCCACGGGTGCATGTGGTAGCGCAGCTCCCCCGGCGTCGCCGGCGAGATCCCCAGCCGCCGGAGCCGCTCGGCGGTGGTGAACGCGAGCGGCTCGGGCAGCTGCAGGCGCCGTCTGCCGGCCGACCGGGCCGCGTCACGCACCGGCACCCAGTCGGCCGGGGCGACGTTGTAGGTCCCGGGCAGCCCGCCCCCGATCGCGAGGACGAGCGCGTCGGTGGCGTCCTCCGGGTCGAGCGCCTGCAGCGGAGGGTCGTAGCCGCGCACGCCGACCAAGGCCGGGGCCTGCATCGCCCGGCCGAGGAAGGTGCCCCACGAAGGCGCCCAGACGGCGCCCGCCCGCAGCACGGTGACGGTGCGCCCGCCGTCCTGCCCGCCGTCGAGCACCGCCCGCTCGATGTCGGCGAGCACGACGGCGGGGGCGAAGTCGTCGTTCGGCCGCGGCGGCTGGCTCTCCTGGATCGGCACCGGGTTGTGCGGGTGGGCGCCGTACACCACCCCGCTGGACCACAGCACCAGGGTCGACGCGCCGGTGGCGGCCCGCAGCGTCAGCTCGGCGACCTCCCGCGCCAGGCTCGGGTCGCGCTCGCCTTCCTCGACCTGGGGGAACAGGACGACCGTGTCGGCCTCGGCGAGGGCGTCGGCGAAGCGTTCGGTGCCCGGCGCCGCCCGGACGAACTCGAACTTGGGGCCGAGCAGGGGCGGCTCCTGGGCCGAGATCCCGAGCACGCGCTCGACCGACGGGTCGTCCTCGAGCCGGAGGGCCAGGCCCCGCGCCGCCGGGTGGAGCGCGCCGACCAGCGCCACCGTTCGTGCCATGAAGCTCCCCTTCCTCGTCTGCGCCCGCTCGTCCAGGCTACCCCGTGGCCGGCGGGCAACGCCCGCCGGAGGCCGGGCGCGACGACACCCGTGTGGTGGCCGCCGGACAGTCCTAAGCTTGGTGCATGAGCGAGTTCCCCGGCGGCGCCGACTTCTTCGGTCGCATCCCGCTGTTCCGTGAGTTCGCCCGGCTGCTCGCCGGCGAGTCCGGGCCGGTCAACTGGGAGCTGGCCAGGCAGGTGGCGGTGGCCACCGCTGCAGGGGCGGACGCGCTCGGGACCATGCCGCAGCTCCCGAAGCCCACGCCGAGCCCGCCTGCCGGCGAGCGCCGCGAGTGGGACGAGCGCCTCCGCCTGGCCGAGCTGTGGGTCGACCCGGCCACGAGCCTCGCCGGCCGGGGCGTGACCCTGGCGGCGCAGCCGGTCAGTCGGCCCGACTGGGCCGAGGCTGTCCTGCCCGAGTTCGCCCCCCTGGTCGAGCCCGGCGCCAGGCGGCTGATGGAGGCTGTCGGCCCGGAGTCGGGCGGGGCCGCGCCCGGTGAGATGGGCGAGGTCATGAGCAGGCTCGGCGCCCTGCTTGCCGGCTTGCAGGTCGGCGCGCTGGTCGGGCAGCTCGCGCAGCTCGTCCTGGCCCAGTACGACCTCGGCCTGCCCAACCGCGAGCCGGCCAGGGTGCTGGTCGTGCCGGAGAACGTGGCCGAGTTCGAGGACTCGGCCGGCGTGCCGGCCGATCAGTTCCGCCTCTGGCTCGCCGCCCACGAGGTGGTGCGCCAGCGCCTGCTCGTGGGCGTGCCGTGGCTGGCCGACCATCTGCGCGCGGTGGTGGTGGAGATCGCCCAGGCGACCGATCCGGACCCGTCCGGCCTGATGGACCGGTTGCAGTCCCTCGACCTCGGCGGGGCGGACGACCTGCGGGAGCTGCTCGAAGGTGGCCAGGGGCTGCTCGGCCCGCCGACGGCGGCGCTGCAGGCGGCCGTCGGGCGGCTGGAGGCGGTGCTCGCCATCACCGAGGGCTACGCGCTCACGGTCTGCGAGCGGGCGCTCGAGGGCCGGCTGCCCGCCCTCGGCGCGATCTCGGCGGCCGTCGGGAGGCGCCTTGCCGACCCGGAGGGCCCCCAGGGCCTGTTCGCGCAGCTCCTGCGCGTCGACGCGGAGCGCGCCGGCGCTGCCCGCGGGCACCGCTTCTGCCGCGAGGTGCTGGCGGCGACCGACATCGAGGGGCTCGACCGGCTCTGGGCGCACCCGGACTTCCTCCCCAACTCCGAGGAGCTCGCCGTCCCCGGGCGCTGGCTGGAGCGCAGCGGCCTGGTCGGCGGCACCGAGGTCGACCTCGACGAGGGCCTCCGCGCCCTGCTCGAGGACGATGCCCCGGCGACCGGCGCCGTCTACGACGAGAAGCCGGACGAGCCCGAGCCCGGCGACGACAAGCCCGACGGGCCCGAGCCGGTCGGCTAGGGCTTCCTGGGCTTGTCGGGTGGGGACGGCGCGGGGAAGGGGCTGCCGAGCTCCGGCTTGGCGGCCGGCTCGACCTCCATGGTGAGGCCGTCGAGGCCGACCACCACGACCTCGGTGCCGGCGGGCAGGTCGCCGCCGTCGCGGCTGCGGGCACGCCATTCCAGACCGGCGGCGCGGACCCGTCCCGACGGGCCGAGCGCGCTGATCACCGTGCCCGTCACCCCGATCAGGGCGTCGGTCCCGGTGACCGGCGGGGCGCGCCTCGCCGCCATCACCGACCTGGCCACCACCAGGAACAGCGCCGTCACGCAGGCCACCACGACCACCAGGACCAGCGGGTGCACGCGGGCGCGGGAGCCCGGCTCGTAGAGCAGCAGGCCGCCGAGCACCAGCGCGATCACCGCGAACACCGACAGGAAGGCGTGCCCGGCCAGCTTGAGGTCGAGCACGAACAGGCCCATGCCGAGGGCGATCAGGGCGAGCCCGCCGAGCTGCACGGGCAGAGCCTGGAACATCAGCAGGGCGACGATCAGGGAGAGCGCGCCGGACACCCCGCCGACGCCGATGCCCGGGTGCACGATCTCGTACACGATCCCCGCCACGCCGAGCAGGAACAGCAGGAAGGCGACATTGGGGTCGACCAGGCTGTGCAGCAGCGCGGCGGCCGGTCCGAGACCGGCGTCCTCCACCGGCGCGCCCTCGGTGCGCACCAGCACGTCCTTGCCGGCGCCGGTGCGCAGCACCTTGCCGTCGAGGGTGCTCAGGAACGCCGCCTCGTCGCTGTCCACCGACTCGATGGCGTCGATGCGCTTGGCCTCCGCCGCCTCGACCGAGACCGACCGGCGCACGGCGCTCTCGTACCAGCCCGCGTTGCGGCCGTGCCGCTCCGCCAGGCCGTGGATGTAGGCGGCGGCGTCGTTGGTGACCTTCTGCTCCAGCACCTCGCCGGAGATGCCGACCGGGTGGGCCGCGCCGATGGTGGTGTTCGGGGCCATGGACGCGTACGCGGTGGCCGCCAGGATGAAGGTGCCCGCCGAGGCCGCGTAGCCGCCGGAGGGGCCGACCCAGCCGGCCACCGGGACGTCCGACTCGAGCATCGCCGTCACGATCTTGCGCATCGAGCTGGCCAGCCCGCCCGGCGTGTCGAGCTCCAGCACGATCACGCCCGCGTGCTCCCGCTCGGCACGGGCGACGGCCCGCTCGATCGCGTCCGCCATGAGCGGGTCGATCTCCCCGGTGACCGGCACGCGGATGACCGGCGGGGGCGCCGCCATGGCACGCCCGGGCGCTGTGGCCGACGCAGCGGCCAACGCCCCGGGTGCCGGGCCGGCCGGCCCGCCCGCCACCCCAGGGGTCGCCAGGGCGAGCGCGAGACCGGTGGCGAGGGTGGCGGCCGCCAGGACGCGGCGCATCGCGCCGGCGCGCCCGGCGGCGGGCTCGCGGCGCCGCTCCGGTCCCGCCGCCGCAGGTCCGGCCGCTCCGCTCCGCTCGTCCATGCCGCTCGCCTCCCCAGCGATCTCGGCGCTCAGTCCAGCTCCGGGGGCGCCTCCCCGGCAGGCCCGTCGTGGTCCTCCAGGCCCTTGGCGATCAGGAACCCGCGCGCCCGCTCCGCCAGCGGGTAGCGGGCGACCAGGTCCCAGAATGGCCGCGAGTGGTCGGGCACCAGCAGGTGGGCCAGCTCGTGCACGAGCACGTAGTCGCGCACCCAGCCCGGGTACGCGGCCAGCCGGTCCGACAGCCGGATAGTGCGGTCCTCGGGGGTGCAGGAGCCGTAGCGGGCACGCATGTTGGCCACCCAGCGCACCGAGCGCGGCTCGGCGCGGCCGTCGAGGTAGCGCCGGGCCAGCATGCGCGCGCGGCGGCCCAACTGCTCGTCGCCGGGCGGCTGGCGGCGGCGCTCCCGCTCGGCCAGCCGTTCGAGCATGGTGGTGACCCACTGGCGCTCCTCCCGCCGGGTCATGCGGGCGGGCAGCAGCACCACCACGGTGTCGCCCTGCCGGTAGGCGGTCACCGTCTTGCGCCGCCGGGCGCTGCGCTCGACCCGCACGAGCGGCTGGGGTCCGGCGGCCGGCGGGTCGGACCGGGGCGGCGGCGGGGAAGAGGACGGAGCCATGCGCACCTCGGGGATGGGCCATGCCGGACTGAGCTGGCGGGATCGCCGGCGCCCTGCCGCACCGGGACCCCCTACCGTCGAGTATGCCACGCGGACCCGACGGCGAGGCCGCCCCGGGAGGCGCCGGATTTTTTCTCGTCCACAAGCCACCGGAGGGCAACGGTGCAGCTCAGAACGGCGGCTCCGATTTCCGTCCCCAGCGCCGTCCCCAGCGCCGGCGCCGGTTGTCCACAAGCAACGCCCCGGCCGTCAACACCCTCGCCGAGTTCTCCACAGGATCATCCCCAGACCTGGGGAAACGCGCGTTGACGGGTCCTTGTGACCGTGCCATCTTGCTTGGGCACGAGGTCTCCGGGAGGGCAACGGGCCTCGCTC
>Ga0307278_10001714_pt1 | contig 10848 bp, 8 predicted proteins | sample ER_DNA_117_FD_194482 | JGI IMG/M metagenome (GOLD analysis project Ga0307278, IMG submission 194482) | Bulk soil microbial communities from the East River watershed near Crested Butte, Colorado, United States - ER_DNA_117 | ecosystem: Environmental > Terrestrial > Soil > Floodplain | place: USA...
CATTGCGCACCACCCACTACACCACCCGCATATGCACTCGCCATAACGGATGCCTGTCACTGCTTCGCACTACCCTGGACCCGCAATCTTTTCTGAGGAGAGCAATGCACCAGGGGTGCGTTCGCTTGCGCAACACCAGGCGGGAGGCAGGCGCGGGTGGTCGTGGACGTGGCCAAGCTGGCGGTCGGGCGGCAGGACTACTACACCCGCGAGATCGCCAACAACCACGAGGAGTACCTCTCCGGCCACGGCGAGAGCCCTGGCCGGTGGTACGGCCAAGGCGCCGCCACCCTCGGCCAACACGGCGAGGCCAGCAGGGAGGCGTTCGGGCGGGTCTTCGAGGGCCGGCATCCTGAGACCGGCGAGCTGCTCGGCCGCCCGCACAGCCGCCACGCGGTGCCCGCCTTCGACGTGGTGCTCCGGCCGACCAAGAGCGTCTCGATCCTGTACGGCCTGGGCGACCAGGCGACTGGGCGGGCGGTGCTGGCCGCCCACCACGCCGGGCTGGCCCAGGCGGTCGCCTACCTGGACGATCACCTTGGCGCTCGCCGTGGTCATGGTGGGGCGGAGCATGTTTTCGGGAACGGGGTGCTGGGGGTGGGGTTCGACCACCGCACCTCGCGCGCGGGCGACCCGTTGTTGCACACCCACCTGGTGGTCGCCAACCGCGTCCAGGGCCCCGACGGCCGGTGGACGGCACTGGACGGCCGGGACCTGTACCGGCACCGGCGGGCCGCGGACGCGGTCTACCGGGCGGCCTACCAGCGGGCGCTGACCCGCTCCCTGGGCGTCGAGTGGACGCGAGCCGACCAGCATGGCAACCGCGAGCTCCAGGGCATGCCCGCCGAGCTGGTCCGAGGGTTCTCCAAGCGGGCCGAGCAGGTCAACGCGGAGGTCGAGCGCTTGGAGGCCTCCGGGCGGGAGCGGACCCCCAGGCTGGTGAAGTGGGCGGTCCACGCCACCCGCCAGGCCAAGGCGCACGAGGCCCCCGAGACCCTGTACGGGCGCTGGCGGGCGGAGGCCGCCGAGCGCGGCACCGACCCGGACGCGCTGGTCCGCCGGGTGACCGGCCGGACCCGCGACCGGGACCAGGCGCTTGATGAGCGCTTGGTGGCGGCGGTGTTCGACCGGCTCGCCGGCCCGGACGGGCTGACCGCCCAGGCGTCGACGTTCGCCCGCGAGGACGTGATCACCGCCCTCGGCGGCGGCCTGGTCGGCGCCACCCGGCAGGAACTGGACGCCTTGGCCGACCGGTTCCTGGCCGAGCGGGCGGTCAGCGTGGTCGCCGAGCGGGCGCTCGAGGAGCGCCGCTGGTCCACGCCGGAGCTGCTCGGCGTGGAGGAGCGGCTGGTCGCCGCCGCGGTGGGGCGTACGGGCGAGCGCTCGGGCGTCGCCTCCCACGAGGCCGTCCGGCAGGCGTTGGCCGCCCACCCGTCGCTCGGCGCCGACCAGGCGGCGATGGTCCGGGATGTGTGCCTGGGCGGCGCCGGCGTCCAGGTCGTGGTCGGCCGTCCCGGCACGGGCAAGACGTTCACCCTGGGCGCGGCGCGGCACGCCTGGCAGCTCGACGGCTACCGGCTGCTCGCCGCCGCGCCCACCGGGATCGCCACCGTCAGCCTCGAAGCAGAGGGGTTCGAGGACGTGGCCACCGTCGACCGGCTCCTGCTCGACCTCGACCGCCGCGGCGAGCGGCTGGACGCCCGCAGCGTGCTGGTGGTGGACGAGGCCGGCATGGTCGGCTCGCGGAAGCTCACCCGCCTCCTCGAGCACGCCCACCGCGCCCAGGCGAAGGTGGTGCTGGTCGGCGACGACCGGCAGCTGGCGGCGGTCGACGCTGGCGGCGGCTTCCGCGCCCTCCGCCTGCGGTTGGGCGCCAGCGAGCTGATGGAGAACCGGCGGCAGCTTCACGCCTGGGAGCGCGACGCCATCGAGCTGGTCCGCCAAGGCCTGGTCGACCAGGCGGTCGACGCCTACCGGGAGCACGGCCGGGTGGTCGCGGCCGAGTCCAAGCCGGCGATGACCCTGGCGCTGCTGCAGGACTGGTGGCAGGCCTACCGCGAGGCCGAGCGCGACCCCGCCCAGGACGTGGTGGTGCTGGCCGCCCGCCGCGACGAGGTCGACCGCCTGAACACCGCCTGCCAGCAGGTCCTCACGAGGAACGGCCGCCTCGGCGCCGACCGCCTTCGCATCGAGGACCACCAGGTCGCGGTCGGGGACCGGGTGGTCTGCGGCAAGAACGCGATTCGCCAGCTGGGGGTCGCCAACGGCACCCGCGGTACCGTCACCGCCCTCGACACCAAGGCGCGGACGCTGACCGTCCGCCTCGACGGCCCCAACGGCGGGGAGGTGACCCTGCCCCGCACGTACCTGGACGGCCGGCGGCCCTGCGACCACCACCGCCGCGTCGACCTCGCCTACGCGACCACCGGGCACCGCGCCCAGGGCCTGACCAGGTGGCGGGCGCTGGTCCGGCTGACCGGCCGGGAGGACGGCAACTGGCTCACCGTGCAGCTCTCCCGCGCCAAGCAGGAGACCCGCCTGTACGCCACCGTCGGCCCCGAGCCGCAAGGCCCCCCCGAGCTCGACCTCCCCGGGCGCGACGCCCCCGACGTCTACGACCAGCTCGCCAGCTCCCTTGGCCGCGACGGCGCCCAGCGGCTGGCGATCGACACCACCAGCACCCCGGAGCTGCGCCGGCTCACCACGAGAGGGGTCCGTGCCGAGCGGGACCGGCTCCGCGGCCAGCTCGACCAGGCCCCCCACGACCGTGCCCGTGAGCTAGCGCAAGCAACCTCGCGCCGGGAGCGGGCCGACGAGGCGCTGGCCGCCGCCCGCCAGCAGCACACCGGCTCCCGGGCCAACGGCATGCTTCGCCTGCGGCGGCGGGCCGAGCCGCCGTCGGTGGAGCGCGGCGCGCCGGTGGTGGCCGAGCAGCAGGCCGACCGCGCCGCCGACCGGGAGCGCCAGGTTCGCGGCCACCAGCAGCACCGCGCCGGCTGGCTGGAACAACACGCCCACCTCGGCCCCGCCTACCGGGCGGTGGTGCGCGAGCTTGCCTGGCGGCGCCGCGTCGCCGGCCTGGCGGCCGAGCAGGAACCCCCGGCGCACGTCCGCGAGCTGCTCGGCCCGGTGCCCGGCAGCACCCGAGGAACGCGGGCGTGGCGGCAGGCCGCCGCCCAGGTCCAGGAGTACCGCACCGCCTACAACGTCCACGACCCCGAGCGGGCGCTCGGCCGGGAGCCGCGCGACCCCGCCCAGCGGGCCGCCTGGCGCCACGCGAGGAGCGCGGTCGAGCGGGCCTGGCACAAGCAGCGCGCCGCCGACCGCGACCGGCAGGCCGACCAGCCGCCAACCCCCCTACCCACCGACCGCAGCGCCCAGCAGCGGGCCGCGCGGTCCGGCCGGCAGGGCCCCGAGCGGGCCGCCGGCTAGGCACCACCCGAAGGAGGCCCGAGATGGCCAGCCCCGCACCACGGTTCCCCGACGAGCACGAGCCCGACGACGAACAGCCCGGCCTCACGATCCGCCCGCTCTCCCACGCCGACCTGGACGCCATCCTCGCCGGCCTCGAGGACGACCGCGACAGCCTCCTTGCCGGCACGGCCGCGGACCAGCCGGTGGTCGCGGTGCGGGTGCGGGCCACGGTCGGCCGCTCGGGCGCCTCCGCCCAGGCCGCCTACCGCCAACGCCGCGCCGGCGAGCTGGCCGGCTGGCTGCGCGGCCTGCCCTGGCGCGCGGCCGCCGCGCTCGGCGCCGGCACGGCCGCCGGGCTGCTCGCCCCCCGCCTGGGCCTGCTCGCCCCCCGCCTGGGCCTGCTCGTCGGCGCCCTCGCTGCTGGCGTGGCCGGCTGGGCGTTGCGGTTCCGCCCAAGCCCCCAGGCCCGCGCCTGGCGGCGCGGCGCGGCCGGCGAGCGGCGCACCGCCCGGCTGCTGGGCCGGCTGGAACGCGACGGCTGGGCGGTGCTGCACGACCTGGCCGTCCCCGGCTCCCGCGCCAACATCGACCACCTCCTCATCGGACCAGGCGGGGTGTTCGTCATCGACTCCAAGCGCTATACCGGCCGCCTCAGCCTCGCTGGCGATGGGTCGCTGTGGCACGGCCGCTACCCCATGGCCCCGGTGCTGCGGGCGGCGCGGTTCGAGGCCGACCAGGCCGCCCAGGTCCTGGCCACCCCGGGCGTGGAAGTGGTCCCGCTGGTCGCCGTCCACGGCGCCCAGGTGCCCTGGGGCAAGCTCGTCGTTGACGGCGTGCCGGTGGTCGGCGCGCGCCGGCTGCCCGGGCTGCTGCGCGGCCTGCCTGCCGTCCTGGGACCAGAGCGCGTCGCCGGGCTGGGCGACCGCGCCCGGATCCGCTTCCGGTCCGCCGCGTAGGGACGGCCGAATTTCTGGCTGGGCACCGGAGCTGGTATTGTCCGCGCCAGAGTGTCGAACTGGTGTTTGCCCCTAGGAGCCGGACCTGTGCATGACGACCCGTCCCAACCGGAGGACGCTGCGCCCGCTGGGCAGGCGGCAGCGGACTCCACGCCGACCGACCCGCCCGGCCAAGCCCGGTCGCCTGGCGACGACGACCGATCCACCCAGCTGAACCTGTCGGCGGCGTCGCTTCGCCACCTGACGGAGGTCGCTGAGGCCTTCCGCCGGATCGCCGTTGCCCACCCCCCGGCCGTCAAGGTCATCGGGGGGACCAGCCTTGGGCTGCTGGCCCAGGCCAACCTGGACCATCGGTGGGCGGGCGTGCTCGCGGCCCGACCGGCGGCGGCCAAGCTCCACGGCGACCTGTCGGGCATCAGCAAGCTCAGCCAGCAGCTCGCCCACGCGACGGCCGGCGCAGCCGGCTGGCGGGTGGGGCTCGGCCGCAGCGACCGGGTCGCCCAGGCGGCGACCGGCACGGCCGGGTGGCGGGCCTGGCCCGCCCAGGATCTCAAGCTCGGCGCTAAGTTCACTGTGCCCTTGGCCCTCAAGGTCACCGGCGGCAGTGCCCTGGCGCTGCTGGCGCCGGCCAGCAAGGGCCAGCGCCAGTGGGCCGGCTTGCTTGACACCCGGCGGACGGCCACGTTCCAGCACAGCCTGGCTGCCGCCACCAGGCTGAACGAACGATTCGTCCAGGCGGTGCTCGCCCATCCACGGCCCGTCGGGATCGGCCTGGCCGGCGAGCTGGACACCGAGCAGGTGGCCGCCGTGGTGCGGCGGGAGGCGCAACGCCGGGCGGCCGCCTACCAGGCCGACGCCGCGGTCCCGCAGCTCCTCACCCAGATCGAGGGCCAGGCGCACGTGCTGGTCAGCATCAGCGAGGCCATCGACGAGCTGCTCACCCTGGCGCGGTCGGCGCGGGTGGCCCAGCAGGCCGAGGCCACGTTCAATCGCTGGCTGCAGCTGGCGCTGCTGCTGGCGACGTTGGCCACGCTGCTGCTTGCCGCTTTGGGCTACCTCGATCCCCGGGAGGCCTCGCCTGCGGCGCCGGCGCGACCGGCGCCCACGACCACGGTGGCGGGCCCCCACGCCGGCGTTCCGCCCACCGCGACTCCGGGAGCGGGCGACCGCGGCGTGGGGCAGCCGTAGCGGCGATGGCCACGACCCACGACGCCGAGGCGTTCTCGCCGCGTGCCGGCCGGTGTTCCGCTTGGTCGACCGGGCGGGTGTGGCCGGCCCGACCCACTGCCCGTAGCCGCTGCGGTGGCGGGGCACCTTTCGCACCCGAGGGGGTCGACGCTACGAGGTCGAGGCCTGCGACGGGCACCGCGGCCCGCTGGAGCGGACCGCCGTCTGCGGCGGGATGCCCCGCGAGCGGCGGCTTGGCCCAACGGCTTCGGCGAGGAGTTCGCCCCTGGCGCGGTGGAGGACTGCTGCCTGGGCCTGCTGGTCGACCAGCCCCTCGCTGCAACGTCACCGGCGCCGAGGAACCTGCTGGTGGTCGGCCCCTCGGCCCTCCCTGATGAACGGGTGGGCAGGATGAATGGGTGCGGCAGCCGGACGGCCGGGTCTACGACCTGCTCACCGGCCACCCCGACCGCACCTCCCGCGAGCTGGTGTTCGTGGCCGACCTGGCGGTGGAGTTGCGCGCCTGGCAGGACACCGACTTCGCCCGCCAGGGCATCGACGTCGACGGCGTTACCGAGGCGGTGGTGCAGCTTGCCCGCCGCGGCCAGGTCCGCGCCCGCTGGTACCACGAGCTGTCGGCCTGGGACGCCAAGGCGCTGGCACGGCCGGCGATGACCTACGCCCGCGCCGAGCTGCGCGACCGGCTCAGCGGTTGGCTGGCCTACCAGTACCTGCGCTGGCTGTACCCAACCAGCGGAGCCCGCCCGCCGGACGAGCCGTTCCCGTAGGACCCGGCGGCCCGTGGGAGCGGCCAGAATGGCTGCTGTCAGGCAGCAGTGCTTCACGGGTGATCCGCCATCGTGTGGCCGACTCGACGTCATCCCAGACCACGTCGACAGTTGACGGCTTGACTGAGCAGGTTAGGGCGACTCAGGAGGCGAGCGCTCCAGACCCTTGAATGATCGGCCTGGCTCCATCCTGCCCTCAAGTTCGCGGATCCTCAGTCGGAGGCGCTCGGCCGCCTGCTGCTCGCGCTGGAGCGCCCGTTCGAGCTGCGCCTCCCGCTCGGATAGCCCGTCGACCATGCGCTCCAGGCGCCGGTTCAGCTGCTGGTTTTCCATCAGGGTCACGAGCTGGCGCGCGATCACCAGCGCGGCGAGGACGATCGAGTCCAGCAGCAGGAAGCGGTTGAGCTGGTCGGTGGCGAGCCTGACGGTGATCATCGTCAGGATCGCCAGCGCCAGCAGCGCGTACGGCAGGGTGACGCGGGCCAGCGACTGGCGCTGCTCGCGCTGCTCGCGCTGCTCGGCGTGGGCCGCGATCGGCCGCAGGGCCGCGACCAGGATCAGCAGCCAGCCGACTACGCGGCCGACGTCGATCAAGTTATAGGTGCCGTAGCGGTCGGTCGCCTCCAGGTGGACGTAGCCCGAGCTGGCCACGGCCAGCGCCAGCAGGGCCAGGCACAGCATGGTCATGGGCGCCGGGTTGCGCCCGCGGGTGCGGGCCAGCAGCGACAGGGCGACGGTGGCGACCAGGATGTCGAAGATCGGGCGTGCTAGCTCGACGGCCTGCTGCGCCCGCGGCGCCGGGGCAGCGCCAAGCTGGTTGATCGGGTCCAGCAGCGGGCTGATGCTGGTGACCCAGCTCACCGCGAGCAGCGAGGCGGCGATGATCAGCGCGTCGAGCAGGGTGCGGATGCGGGCGGCGGGCTGGCCGACCGCGATCGGGAACGCCAGCATGCCGGTGACCAGCAGCGGGATAGCGGCCAGGGACCAGGCGTCGACCAACGGAAGCGGCGTCTCCCGAAGCGGCACCCGGTCGTGGTAGGCCCCCAGCAGCGTGGCGAGACCGGAGCTGACCGCGGCCGCCCCCAGCAGCCGCCAGCCCAGGCGCAGCGCCCTGGTCAGAACCCGACCGACGAACGGCACCCGGCGGGAGGCGTAGAAGCAGGCCACCCCGGCGCACAGCGCCGCCGCGCCCTGGGTGGAGTGGTCGACTAGCCCGGTCAGCACGGGGCCGCCGACTTCCAGGGAGAGCCACGCGGTGAGCGAACCGGCCGTGAGCGCGGCAAGGACCACGCCGAGCCGGTAGGCGACGCGCGGATTGACCCGAATCCGACGCCGTTGCGGTGGCGCAAGCACCGAGCCCCGCAGCGCCAGCCGCATCCGTGGGGACTGAAACAGGATGCTGAGCGCGTAGAGGAGCGCGGCGAGGTTGCGCCCTTCCCACGCGTCGAGTTGCGCTAGCCACTCCTGCGCGTAGCGGGCGCGGTGTGGCGCCGGTACCAGGCGAGCTGCGAGGCGAATCAGCCACCCTGCGACCGTTGGGCACCAGGCGTACAACTCCTGCGGCAGCATCGGCAGCACGAGCGTGACGATCACGGCGACCAGCAACTGCTTCACCGTCATGCGCCGGACCCGCCCGGACTTGGCTTGGCCTGGTTCCAACGCGGCGAGATCCGCTGGAGGGTGTCGGTGAGCGCGGCCCGGGCGCCCTTGATGCCCTCTCCCGTCAGGCGGTAGTACCGCCGCGGCCGGCGCCCCTCCGCCACCGGGTCGATGTCTTCCCATTCGCTGCTGACCCAGTCGGCCTGCTCCAGGCGCGCCAGGATCGGGTAGACGCTGCCCGACAGCAGGCCCGCTTCTCGGGCGACCTCAAGGCCGTAGTGCTCGCCGAATGGCTCGTCGAGCAGGACCTTGAGGACCGCTTGCACTTGAAGGGTGATGCGCAGCTTGGTAGTCATTGCGTGAACTCTACAATGGGTACCTGGTAGAGGCAAAGCCTGCCGGCAGCGGTTATCCACAGGCCCTGCCGGGTGTCTGGCGTAGCGTTAAGGCCGGATGCATGCTGCGGGGGCGGCTCCGGCCCGTTCGACGGTCTGGCCCACGAGCCCCGGCGCCACGGCGTGCGCTGGTGCGTGTCGTGCCCCCTGGACGCTCCGGCGGGCCGGACGCCGCTCCGCTCGGTAGGCTCAGCGTTGGCGGGCCTGGCGGGCGGTGACGATCGCCTCGGCAACGTCGGCTTGGTGTTCTAGCCAGGCCAGACCGTCGGGCTGGTACATGCGCGCTACCTGGTGGCCGTCGGCCAGGCGCTGGCGCATCGCCGCGACTAGGGCACGGTTGGCCGCCGCCTTCTGGGCCAGCACCCAGGTTGGCAACAGCTTGAGGCTGGCGCGCATCTGCTCGGGCGTCATCGCAGGGTAGGGGCCGGCCTGCTGGCCACGATCGTGCTGGCAGCGGGGGCACATCAGCACGTCGAACAGCCCCTCGACCCGGGTGAACGGGCCGGTTGCGCTGCCGCAGAACGCACAGCCGCTGCCCATCCCCGTTCTCCTCGGTGCGCGAACGTATGTTCGCACACCTGTGGCACTCGCGCCCGGTACTGGGCGGCCTAGGCGCCGGCGAGAGTCCAGTACGCGGGTGAGCCGGTTGTCAGCGACGTTCGGCGCAAGGCGGGATACTCCAGCGACCAGACTGGGGAGGGCGAATGGCGCTGGCGGAGACCACTCGAGCAGGCGTGGAGGCCGAGCTGCGCGAGGCGATCCGGACCGGGCAGCTGGTCGACCTGCGCACCGGGGACCCCGTGGCCGACGATCCCGCACACGGTGCCGGCTGGGACGCCCAGCGCACCGTCGCCGCAGTCCTGCTGGCCGAGCTGCTCACCAGCGCCGAGGGGCCGCGCCGGCCGCGGGCGTTGCGGCTGGCCGGCGCCCGCGTCGTCGGCCAGCTCGACCTTGAGGCCACCGCGCTGGTCTGCCCGCTGCTGCTGCACGGCTGCTGGTTCGCCGAGCCGGTGAACCTGGCCGAGGCGCGGGCGCCCGCCATACGGCTACCCGGCTGCCACCTGCCTGGGTTGTCTGCCGACCAGTTGACTACCAGCGGCAACCTCGAACTTGACGAGGGGTTCACCGCCACTGGTGAGGTGGGCCTGCTTGGTGCCCACATCGGGGGGCAGCTCATCCTTAGCGGGGCGGGCCTGAGCAACCCTGGCGGGCCGGCGCTTGCTGCCGACCAGCTCACCGTCGGCCAGGACCTGTTTTGCCGGAATGGATTTAGCGCTAGGGGGGAAGTTCGCCTGCTCGGTGCCCATATCGGCGGCCAGCTCAGCCTCAGAGGGGCGAGCCTGAGCAACCCCGACGGACTGGCGCTCAACGCCGACCAGCTCACCGTCGACCAAGGCGTGCATTGCAGCGAGGGGTTCAAGGCCGATGGTGAGGTTCGCCTGCCGGGTGCCCACATCCGCGGCCAGCTCGCGTTCCATGGGGCGACCTTGCACAACCCCGACGGGTTCGCGCTCGTCGCAGACAAGCTCACTGTCGACCATGACGTGTTCTTCCAGGAGGGGTTCAGCGCAACGGGAGAGGTTCGCCTGGTCGGGGCCCACATCGGAGGGCAGCTCAACTTCCGCGGCGCTACCTTGACCAACCTGGACGGGCGCGCGCTCAACGCGCAGGAGCTGAGGGCCGGCCCCCTGATCCTGAGCGACCTCACCAAGCCGCCGGAGCGCGTCGACCTAACCCACGCCAAGGTCGGTACGTTGGGCGATGCGCCGGCAAGCTGGCCGACTCAGTCCATCCTTGACGGGTTTGTCTACGACGCCCTCTACGAGAACCGCCTGGTCAGCGCCCGCGAGCGGCTGGGTTGGCTGGCCCGCAACCCTCAGGGCTACACTCCGCAGCCGTATGAGCAGTTGGCGGCGGTCTACCGCCGCGCCGGCCGCGACCACGACGCGCGCACGGTCGCGATCGCCAAGCAGTGGCGCCGACGCCGCATGCTCACCCCGTTGGGCAAGCTGTGGAACCTGATGCTCTACGCCACGGTCGGTTACGGCTACCGCATGTGGCTGACGATCGCCTGGCTGCTGGTGCTGGTTGGGCTTGGCTGGTGGGCGTTCGACCGCGCCTACCCAGCGCACCTGGTTGCGGCCAAGCCTCCGGGTCAACGCCCGCCGTTCCACGCCGCGCTGTACGCGTTGGACCTGCTGCTGCCGTTCGCCGACTCGGCTACCAGGGCGCCTGGATCGGGACCGGGTCGGCCCGGTGGCTGTTCCTGGGGTGGAACCTGGCCGGTTGGGTGCTCACGACCGCCGTGGTGGCTGCGCTGACCGGGCTGCTTAGACGCGAGTAGTCCGCCCGCGAGCCAGAATCCGTAGGGCCGTACCGCGCTCACCGTGGTGGTGCCTGCCGGTCCCCTGAGCCTAGCGCCACCCCAGGCCCTGCAAGGCCGGTCCGTTCCTCCCTCGCCTGCGGCTCGGTCCGGTACTCCCGTCGCTGGCGACAGCCTTCGGCTGGCCTTTCCGGGCCCGGGGCCCC
>Ga0307278_10001715_pt1 | contig 10845 bp, 9 predicted proteins | sample ER_DNA_117_FD_194482 | JGI IMG/M metagenome (GOLD analysis project Ga0307278, IMG submission 194482) | Bulk soil microbial communities from the East River watershed near Crested Butte, Colorado, United States - ER_DNA_117 | ecosystem: Environmental > Terrestrial > Soil > Floodplain | place: USA...
GCGTCTGTCGCTTCCGCCAGCGCGCGGTGCGCTTCCCGCCTCTCCTCAAGGGACGCCGACCAGTAGGCCGCCGAGCGCACAAGCGGATGGCGAAAGCGCACGCGGGCGCCGAACTCGAGTAAGCCGGCCTGGGCTGGTGCCGTGGCGGCGTCAGTGGAGATACCGAGTCGCTCGGCCGCTCGCCAGACGAGCAACGGGTCGCCGACGGGGTCGGCCGCCGCGAGCTGCAATAGGCGTCGCGAATCGGACGAGAGCGCGTCGATCCGGCGCCGGAAGGTTTCCTCGATGCTCCCGGAGCCCGGAACGCCGCCGGCAAGTCCGAAGCCGCCTGCGAGCTCTGCCGGAGTCAAGTCTCGAAGCGGCTCCAGCATCGCGAGCGGGATGCCGCGCGTCTCGCTGATGATTTGCTCGCGGACGCGCGGGTCCAGGGGTGCGGTCAGGATCGAGTCCAGCAGCGCGCCAGCATCCGCGTCGCTCAACCCCCCGACGACAAGCTCCGGCAGCCCGGCGAGCTGATCGCTTGCCGCGCGCGCGGCGAAGATCAAGCCGACGGATTCTCGGTCCAAGCGACGCGCAACGAAGGCGAGGACGTCGGCCGAGGCGCGGTCGAGCCACTGCTCGTCGTCCACCACGCAGAGGAGCGGCTGCTCCTCCGCCACGTCGGAAAGCAGGGTCAGCACGGCGAGACCGACGAAGAAGCGATCCGGCGCACGGCCGGAGGAGAGGCCGAACACCGTCCGAAGCGCCTCGCTCTGTGGTACCGCTAGACCTTCGAGGCGATCCAGCATCGACGCGAGCAGTTGATGCAACCCGGCGAAGGCAAGCTCCATCTCCGACTGCACGCCGGCGGCGCGCACCACCCGAAACCCTGGCGCTTGCTCGACGAGGTACTCCAGAAGCGCCGTCTTGCCCACGCCCGCCTCGCCACGCACCACGAGTGCGCTGCTCTCGCCCGCCCCGACGGCCTCAATGAGCCGGTCGAGCACATCGCGTTCGCTGCGCCGGCCCGTGAGCGCAGTCGCGCGGCGGCTAACTGGGGAGAGCTTGGCCATCTTGCTGGTGAACCGACGTTACACCGGCGCCGACAGGCTGCAACGACTGGCCATCGGCGGATGCGATCGCCACCCGCCGCTCCTCATTCTCGGAGGTGTTCCGAAAGGAGGACGCCAGAATGACCACCGTCGAACAACCTGGGCGCTTCAGGACGCTACCTGACGAGGAGACGCTCGCCGCAACCGTCGTCGCCCTCGAAGAGCACGGCTTCAGCGTGGAGGTGGTCGACGACCTCGAGGCTGCCCGCGAAGCCGTCCTCGCCCGCATCCCCGAAGGCTCGTCCGTGATGACCAACACCTCGGTCACGCTCCAGGAGGCCAGTATCGCCGCCGCGGTCGACGAGGGCGGGCGCTATGAGTCGGCGCGCAACAAGATGATGGCGCTCGACTTCGCCACCCAGCTGCAGGAGATGAAAGCGATCGCCGGCCAGCCCGACTTCGCGCTCGGCAGCGTTCACGCGATCACCCGCGATGGGACTCTCGTCGTCGCCTCGGCTTCCGGCAGCCAGCTCGCCTCCTATGTGTGGGGCGCCGCAAACGTCATCTTCGTCGTCGGCGCGCAGAAGCTCGTCTCCTCCGCGGAGGAGGCCCGTGAACGGATCGCCGAGCACAGCCTCCCACTCGAGGATGCGCGGGCGTACGCCGCCTACGGGCAGAACAGCCAGATCGCAAAAGTTCTCGAGATTCACCAGGAATTCCCCGGCCGTATCCACGTCGTCCTCGTTCGACAGTCGGTTGGCTTCTGAGAGTCCCGGAGCGCCGCAGACCAAGCCAATCGAAGGGAGACCCCCGTGAGCACCGAGCAGCGAGAAAACCTCGAAGCAATCCTGCGACAGTCGGCCTTCCCGGCCGGCAGCGATGTCGACGAGCAACGGCGAGTGCTCCGAGAGTTGCTATCCGCACAGCCGCTGCCCGCCGACGTGACCGTGACCCAAGCCGCACTGGGCGGCGTCCCAACCGCCGAGATCACAGTCGACGGAATCGAACCTCGCCACGTTGTCCTGTACTTCCACGGCGGCGTGTACGTGATGGGGGGCGCCCTCCTCGCCGCTGACCTGGCCTCGCAGGTCGGCCGGCGGACGCAGGCCAAGGTCATCTCGGTCGACTACCGGCTCGCCCCGGAGCACCCGTATCCGGCAGCGGTTGACGACGCTCTTGCGGCCTATGAAGCCCTCCTGGACAACGGCACAGCTCCGTCGGACATCGCCTTCGCGGGAGAGTCCGCCGGCGGCGGGCTCGCCGTCGCCACCCTGGTCAACGCCCGAGATCACGAGCTGCCCCTGCCAGCCGCGGGCTTCGCCATGTCGCCGTACGCCGATCTCACCCTGGCCGGGACCACCATGGAAACCAAGCGCGAGGTCGACCCGCTGATGAGCCGAGAAGCACTCCAAGCCCGAGTCACCGACTACACGGCGGGACAAGACGCCGCTCTTGGCCTCATCAGCCCGATCTTCGCGGATCTGTCCGGCCTGCCGCCCCTGATCATCCAGGCCGGAACTCACGAGGTTCTCCTCGACGACGCCGTCCGCCTCGCGCAACAAGCCGCCGCCGCCGACGTCGAGGTCACCCTCGACATCACCCCTCAAGTGCCCCACGTCTTCCAGGCCTACTACCCGATCCTTGACGAAGCGGCCGCGGCCCTCGACAGAGCTGGACAGTTCCTGTCGGCGCATCTGGCCGGTGACGCGTTGGGGGAGGCCGCATGAGTCGCGAGTCCGATAACCGGAACGGTCGAATAGAGCGCGACGCGAGCGAGAGCAAAGACGATCGCACCGAGCAGGACATCGATGGGCCGCGAGAAGAACTCGAGCCCGGTGAGGTCATCGAGGCCGAAATCGGACGCCTCGTCCATCATCCGCGGGCGGAGACAGCACGCCTGAAACAGGTCGCCGCAGATGGCGAGCACGGATCTTCGCCGTTCATCGAGATCGCGCTCGTCGCGGGCTGGATCGTTCCGCTCGTACTCACCCTGGTTTGCATCACGCTGCTCGTCTATTTCAAAGCCTGAGAGGACGCGAGACGTGGAGCCGGAGTTGCCGGAGGAGGTCCGGCCGGGTTTGGCCCCATTGGACGATGAGGTCGACCACGCCCGCGGGCCGACGGCCGGTCGACTCATTCTCGAGTACGGCGACTACGAATGCCCCTACTCCCGGCAAGCGTTTCGGGCGATCGAATACGTCGAGCAGGAACTGAGCGGGCGCGTTCGTTTTGTCTTCCGGCACTTCCCGCTAGTCCAGATCCATCCGCATGCGTTCGGGGCGGCCGCCGCCGCCGAGGCAGCCGCCTTGCAGGGCTGTTTCTGGGCCATGCACGAGCTTCTCTTTCTGTCGCAGCAGGCGCTAGAAGACGACGACCTTCTGCAGTACGCCGAACAGCTCGACCTGGACGTCGCACGTTTCGACGAGGATCGCGTGGGGCCAGACGTCAGGCGGCGCATCCGCCGCGATGTCGAGACCGGACTAGCTTCGGCAGAGGTGCGCGGCGCCCCGACCCTCTTCATCGACGGCGTTGTCTATGTGGGTCGTTACGACCCGGCCAGCCTGACGGAAGCGTTGGGCAGATAAGCGCGATCTCCTCCCTGCATCGACGCCATCGAGCGCGCGCCGCACTCCTGACGAAGTGCAGTGAGTGCACGTAGGCGAGCGGGAATCGCCGCCGCTAGCTTCGCTGCGCCTTGGAGCTCACCTTACAACCACGATTGCTCAGCCCGCCGCGCCCGAATAGCGAGCTGGAGCGGTCATCCGCCCGCCCGGACTTGCACTCGCAACGACCGGCCGACACGACTAGCCGCCGGCGGATGCGATCCGTCGCCGCGGTAGCGCACCCTCAAACCAGCACAAGGGACCTGAAAGCGCATCGCCCGTCGCGAGCCCGCTGTGGTTCGCAAGCCGCGAAGGAGGACGAAGGATGTCCGCTGAAGTCGTGACACAGCCCGCAATCGGGGCGGAGGCCCGTCGCCGCTGGCTCGCTCTCGCCGTGATTGTGACGGCGCAGTTCATGGTCGTGCTCGACATTTCGATCGTGAACGTGGCACTGCCGTCGATCAAGACCGATCTGGGCTTCTCGCAGGAGAACCTGCAGTGGGTGATCACTGCCTACTCGATCTTCTTCGGTGGGTTTCTCCTGCTCGGTGGACGGCTGGCGGATCTGCTCGGACGCCGGCGCCTGTTCATGGCGGGGCTGGCTCTGTTCACGGTCAGTTCGCTGCTCAACGGGCTCGCCTGGTCGGAAGGCTCGCTGATCGCGTTCCGGGGCTTGCAGGGTCTTGGCGCCGCCATGATGTCGCCCGCCGCGCTCTCGATCCTGACCACCACCTTCCAGGAAGGTCGCGACCGCAATCGGGCGCTCGGGATCTGGGGCGCTGTGGCGGGCAGCGGTGGCGCCGTGGGCGTGCTGCTCGGCGGCGTCTTGACCAGCGCGTTCAGCTGGCCGTGGATCTTCTACGTCAACGTGCCCGTCGGGGCTGCCGTCCTCGTACTCAGCCCCCTGCTCCTGCGCGAGAGCCGCGCCGACTTGGCCAATCGGTACTTCGACTTCGCCGGTGCGGCGACGATCACCGCCGGTCTAATGCTGCTCGTCTACGGGATGACTCGCGCCACACAACACGGCTGGGGCACACCCGAGACCATCGCTCTCTTGACGGGCTCCGCGGTGCTGATCGCCTCCTTCTTCCTGATCGAGTCGCGCACGAAGGCGCCGCTGTTGCCGCTACGCATCTTGCGGCTACGGACGCTCGCCGGATCGAACCTCAGCGCTCTGATCGCGACCGCCGCCGTCTTCTCACAGTTCTTCCTGCTCACGCTGTACATGCAGCAGGTCCTGCACTACTCGGCACTCAAGACCGGGGTCGCCTACATCGCGCTGACGGTGACGACCATCGCCTTGTCGGCTGTCGCGCAAGGACTCGTGACGAGGTTCGGAGTCAGGAGCGTCTTGCCCGTCGGGCTGGGGCTTTCGACGGTGGCCCTCGTGCTCTTCGCGCAACTACCGATTCACGGGCACTACTTCTGGGACCTGTTCCCAGGCTTCATCATCAGCGGGCTCGGGCTGGCCTTCGTCTTCATACCGATGTCGATCGGCGCACTCACCGGAGTCCGCCCGGCGGATGCCGGCATCGCCTCAGGCCTGATCAACACGAGCCAGCAGATCGGCGGGGCGATCGGCGTCGCGGCAGCTACGACGATCGCGACTACCTTCACCAACCGCTACGTGGACTCCCACGCCGGGATCAGTCCGCTCAGCGGCCCAGCGCTCACGCACGGCTTCCAGATCGCGTTCTACGTCCTCGCTGCCACCGCCGCAGTGGGCGCCGCGCTCGCCGCGCTGCTGATCGAGTCGCAACCGGCTCAGGCCGAACCCGCGCCGGAATTCGGCGAGCCCCAGGTCGCCGTTGTTTCGCAGCACACCCCGGTCTGCCGGACACGCGGCGCCTTGGCGAGCCATCTCGAAGCTAACTGACCTCATCCTCATGCAAGCACCCGAAAGGAGAAAGGCGATGACGAACGATCTTGGTGTCTGGACCGCCGACGACTGCGCGTTGGTGCTGATCGACTACCAGAAGGAGATGTTCGAGGTCATCCGCTCAGAGACGAGCGCCGACCTCGTTGAGATGCACGTCCGCCTGCTGGCCAGGACAGCGAAGGCGTTCGACCTGCCGATCGTGCTCACGACCGTGGGCGTCGGCGCCGGCTTCAACGGGCCGACGCTTCCGTCGATTCTGTCCGAGCTCGACGGGATCGATCCGATCGACCGGTATTCGATGAACGCCTTCGAGGACGAGGCGTTCAGCGAAGCCGTGAAGGCGACGGGGCGCAAGCGACTGATCATCGGTGGCCTCCACACGGAGATCTGCCTCACGTTTGCGACCGTCCAGGCCTTGAAGGACGGCTACGACGTCATGTACGTCGCCGACGCGGTCGGCGGCCGCTCGCAGGCTGCCCATCGAACCGCCATCGAGCGTCTCGCGCACGCCGGCGCCGTGCCGACGACCGCGCTCGCAGTGACCACCGAGCTGTTCCGCGACTGGGCGGGCCCGCTCAGAGAGCCTGCGATCGACACGATCTACTGGTACTTCCGCGAGATCCCGCAGCTCACAGACGAGGTCGGTGTCGCGGATGCCGAGAAGGCCGCTGCAGCCGCCTACGCGCAGCAGGCTGCCGGCGCAGCGAGCTGATGCCGGGGAGGCTCTCAGGCAAGGTCTGCATCGTCACCGGCACGGGCGGGAGCATGGGGCGGGCGACCGCCCTGACCTTCGCCCGCGAAGGTGCGCGGGTCGTCGGCTGCGACGTGGCGATCGAGCCCGCGGAAGAAACACTCGAGCTGGTAGAGGCGGCCGGCGGCGCGATGGTGTCGCTCCAGCCGTGCGTTCTCGGCGACCCGGCCGACTGCGCGCGACTTGTCGACCTGGCGATCAGCGAGTTCGGCCGGATCGACGTGCTGTTCAACCTCGCGGGCAGGTCGCACTTCGGCCTGGTCGAGAGCGTGACCGACGAAGACTGGGACGCTGCCCGCCGGGACGAGGTCGACGTGATCTTCTACCCGACACGTGCGGCCTGGCCTCATCTGATCGCTAGCAGCGGGGTGGTCGTGAACATGGCCTCGCTGAACGGGCAGCTCAGCTTCAGGAGCCTCGCCTCGCTGTCGCACACAACGAACAAGGCGGCGATCATCGGAATGACGCGCCAGCTGGCGATGGAGGGCAGCGAGCACGGCATTCGTGTCAACTCGATCTCGCCGGGTCTGATCCAGAGTGGAGCGAACCGAGCCCACCTTGAGGACGGCGCGGGCGGGTTCGCTCGCGAGATGATCGAGCGGACGCTCCTGGGCCGTCTGGGTGAGCCGGAGGACGTGGCGAACCTCGCGCTGTTCCTGGTCTCGGACGAGAGCTCCTACATCACGGGCGTCGACGTCGTCATCGACGGCGGAATGAAGGTCTGGTGAGCGGGGGTCGGTCCGCTTTCTGGACCGTCGCGTTCGCCTTCCTGATCGTGATGGCGTTCGCGACGCTGCCGAGCCCGCTCTACGGGCTCTACCGGGAACGCGACGGCCTGTCGGCCTTGACGATCACGATCGTCTACGCGATCTGGGCGGCGAGCACGATCGCCGCGCTTGTCGTGGTCCCGTTCGTCGCCGAGCGGATCGGTCGCCGTGGCGTGATGCTCGCGGCAGCGGTGACGATGATGACAGCGGCGGCCGTGCTCGCCGCGTGGCAGGCGCTGCCGGGCCTGCTGGTCGGACGCCTGCTCACCGGTGTGTCGGTCGGGATGGCGGCCGGCACCGCGATTACGTACCTGATCGAGCTCCGCCTCCGCGCGGATCCGAACGCCTCGCCGGCCCCGGCCCGGACGATCGGCACGTCGGTGAACGTCGGTGCGCTCGGCGTCGGCCCTCTCGTCGCCGGCTGCCTCGCGGCCTGGGTCAGCCATCCGCTCACGCTGCCCTACCTCGTTTGGATCGCCCTCGGAGCGGTCGCGTTGGTCGGTCTCGCGGCGGCGCCGGAGACGGGTGCGCCGGCGGCAGCCCGAGCGCCTTTCTCGGTCAGGCTTCCCGCGCCGGCCGGCGCGGCGACCCTGGCCGCCTTCGCGGCCAACGGGCTCTTCGCCGGGCTCTCCGGGCTGATCCTCGCCACCACCTTCGACCGGACCTCGCATGCACTTGCAGGGGCGACGCTGTTCATCGTCTTCACGGCCGGGGTGCTGTCGCAGCTCGTGACGACAGGGCTGCGGGCGTCGCGTGTGTTCGCACTCGGCACCATCTCGATGCTCCTCGGTTTGGTGTTCCTGGTGATCGCTGTGCGCCTTTCGACCCCGAGCCTTGCGTTGTTCCTCGTCAGCGGCGGGCTGATCGGAGCGGGCGCCGGCGCCGTCTTCAAAGGAACGACGGGTCTCGTCCTGGATGGGACGGCGCCCGAGAACCGGGTGGCGATGACCGCCGAGTTGCTCATAGCGCTCTTCATCGGGCTCTCGGTACCGGTCATCGGGGCGGGAGTCGCGCTCGACCAAGGTGCAAGCGTGCCGAACACCGTGCTCGGCTTCGCGGTCCTCGTCGGTCTCGGCGTCGCCGGCGCCGGATGGGGACTGCTCGCCCACCGGCAGAAGAGCTCGCCCCAGGCAGCATGACCATGGCAACGACCACACCTCGAAAGGAGTCAGGTTGACAACCGAGACGACAACAATCACCTCCGAGCTTCCGGACTACGCACCCGTGCCGCAGTCGGCGCTCGGCCCCGCGCTGAACGAGCAGGGCTACTACGTCGGCCGCGTGGAGCGGAACCTGTACTGGGTCACCGACGGCACCTACCAGTCGGCGTTCCTGACGACCTCGGACGGCGTTGTCCTGCTCGACGCGCCCCCGACCATCGGCCACAACATCCAGCGGGCTGTCGACGAGATCGCGTCCGCCAACGGCGTCAGCAACAAGGTCGAGTACCTCATCTACTCGCACCACCACGCCGACCACGCCGGCGCGTCTTCGCTCTTCGACAAGAACGTCACCCGCATCGGGCACGAGGAGACACGGCGCCTCCTGCTCCGCGACGACGACCCGGCGAGGCCGCCCAACGAGGAGACCTTCGGCGATCGCCGCACCCTCGAGATCGGCGGCGAGCGCATCGACCTGGCCTGGCACGGCGCCAACCACTCGCCCGACAACATCATCATCCACCTGCCCGACCACGACACGTTGATGCTCATCGACATCGTCAACCCGGGCTGGGCGCCGGTCTACATCGCCAACCTGACGGAGGACATCCCCGGCTACCTCGAGGCTCCGGCGAACGCGCTCGCCTACTCGTGGAAGCACTTCATCGGCGGCCACCTCGGTCGCCTGGGCACCCGCGACGACGTCACGCTCCATCAGCAGTACATGGACGACATCGCCGAGAGCTCGAGGAAGGCGATCGACACCGTCGACCCGACCCGCTACTTCGTGAAGTACGGAGACAACATGTGGGCGGCGGTGAAGGGCTATCTCGACGAGGTCACGGCGGTCGCAGCTGCGCCCGTCATCGAGAAGTACACGGGCGTGCTCGCGGCCGCGGACGTCTTCACCGAGAGCACAACCTTCTGGGTCATGGAGTCGATCCGGCTCGACCTCGGCTACGGCTCCCAGGTACATCCCTGATGGCGCCGCGATAATCGGGGCCGTCGGCCAGGAGGTAATGCAACGTGCAGGGTCACCCTCACAGCGCGACCTCGTTGTCGCAGCCTGAGTCCAACAAATCGCGACGCAGCCGTCCGCCCGCCGTCCGTGTCGGGGGCGTGGTCAAGCGGTTCGGGTCGACGACGGCGCTGGCCGGCATCGATCTGGAGGTTGCGGAGGGGATGGTCTTCGGTCTCCTCGGCCCGAACGGGGCGGGCAAGACGACGCTCGTCCGCATCCTGGCGACCCTGCTAGAGCCGGACGCGGGACGGGTCGAGCTGCTCGGGCACGACGTCGTCGCGGAGTCGGCGAGCGTGCGCGAGCTGCTGGCCCTGACCGGTCAGTTCGCCGCGGTCGACGAGCTCCTGACGGGCCGCGAGAACCTCGAGATGTTCGGGCGGCTGTTCCGGCTCTCTCGCGCGGAGGCGCGCAGCCGCGCGTCGGCGCTGCTCGAGCGCTTCGAGCTCACCGACGCTGCCGACAGAACGGCGAAGACATACTCGGGCGGGATGCGACGGCGACTCGACCTCGCGTCCAGCCTGCTCACGCAGCCGCGCGTGCTGTTCCTCGACGAGCCGACGACGGGCCTCGATCCTCGGAGTCGCAACGAGATCTGGGAGATCGTCCGCGACCTGCGCCGTGAGGGGACGACGATTCTGTTGACGACGCAGTACCTCGAAGAAGCGGATCAGCTCGCGGACGAGATCGCCGTGATCGACAACGGCCGCGTGATCGCGGAAGGGACGGGCAACGAGCTGAAAGACCGTGTCGGCGGCCAGATCCTCGAGGTCGAGCTGACCGACGTGCAACAGCGCGACGAGGCTGAGGCCGCGCTCCTTCGCGTCGGCTGCGGCGCCCCGGAGACGGATGAGCGGCCGAATCGGCTGACCTTGCCGGCGCCGCGGGAGAGCCTCGTCCTCGTCGAGGAGGCCGCCGCCGAGCTACGTCGCGCCGGGATCGGCGTCAGCGACATGGGCCTGCGCCGTCCGACGCTCGACGACGCCTTCCTCCAGCTGACCGGTCAGGCGCCGAGCGAGAACGGCACACCGCAGAACGCCGCTGCCGTGTCCGACGAGAAGGCACCGGACCGTCCTCGCCGGCTCCCGCGCCCGCACGCGCCGTCGTTGCGAGGTGCCGAGACGAGCTTCAACGACAGCGCCATCGTGACGATGCGGAACCTCCGCCACTTCTGGCGCCAGCCCGACCTGCTCGTGTTCTCGACGATCCAGCCGATTATGTTCGTCGTCCTGTTCGTCTACGTCTTCGGGGGTGCCGTCAGCCTGGCGCTGCCGGCGGGAGTCACCTACGTCGACTACCTCCTGCCCGGGATCTTCGTCCAGTCGGTGACGTTCCGCGCCTCGAACACGGCGGTCGGGCTCTCTGAGGACCTGCGCCGAGGCGTGATCGACCGCTTCCGCTCGATGCCGATGGCGCGCTCGGCCGTCCTGCTCGGGCGAACGACCGCGGACCTCGTGCGTAACGTCCTAATCATCGGCCTGATGATCGTCGTCGGCTACCTCGTCGGCTTCCGCTTCCAGGGGGGCGTCCTCCCGGCGCTCGGATGCGTCGCGCTCGTCGCCGCCTTCGGGTTCGCCCTCAGCTGGATCTTCGCCTTCGTCTCTTTGGTCGTTCGCGGTGCCGAGACGGCTCAGAC
>Ga0307278_10001716_pt1 | contig 10845 bp, 10 predicted proteins | sample ER_DNA_117_FD_194482 | JGI IMG/M metagenome (GOLD analysis project Ga0307278, IMG submission 194482) | Bulk soil microbial communities from the East River watershed near Crested Butte, Colorado, United States - ER_DNA_117 | ecosystem: Environmental > Terrestrial > Soil > Floodplain | place...
GCCGCTGCCGCTCATCACCGCGGCGGCCATCCTCTTCCTCGCGTTTCTCGCGTTCTGCATCTTCCAGTGGCTCAAGGATCCCGTCTACGGATCGAACAACCATGGATCCCTCATCTACATGGGGTGCCTCTACCTGGTCGCGCTGGCCATCTACGTCATCTCGCGGATCGTCCGCAAGCAGCAAGGGATGGATCTGAAGATGGTCTACAACGAGATCCCGGCGGAATAGCCGGATGTCTGGGGCGGGCGCGCTGCTTCGGCGGCGCGCCCGTCAGCCTTCGCGGCGGACGTCTTCGAGCAGGCGCTCGAAATCCGGGCGCTCGAATTCGAGGACTGCCCGCTCGTACTTCTCCATCCCCCAGCCCCAGAAGTCGAAGTCGATATCCGAGACGCCGTCCTGGATGGACGCCCAGAGCGTCCAGCCGTACTTCGACATCAGCCCCCAGAGGCGCGCCCGTGCGACCTTGTTCGCGAGCGGTCGCCCGTAGTAGTGCGAGACGAGCTCGTCGAGCTGCTCGAGCGAGAGGTTCGACTCGCTCCAGACATTCCCGAGCTCGAAGCAGGCGTCGTTGTTGCCCGAGTACTCGTAGTCGATCAGCCGGAATCCGTCGCCCACGTCGATGAAGTTCTCGGCGAGCAGGTCGTTGTTGCAGGAAACAGTCCCCTCGTCGCGGGCGGCCATAGCCTCTTCGATTCGGCGTACCTGCGGCTCGAACTCGAGGTAACTCTCGGGGAGGCGGAAGCCCCGCTCCTGAACGAGCCGGAGGTAGCGCTGCTGGATCCGGAACATGTTGAAGTCGTCTCGAAAGCGCCGCGCCCCGTGCAGGCGCCGGCAGGCGGCGGCTACCCAGTCCAGCCTGTCGCCTCGGCGAAGATCCTCGGCCGTCTGCGTCTGTCCCTCGATGAACTCGAGCACGAGGACGCCCCGCTCGGGGAGGTACGCGATCACCCCGGCGCCGACGCCCGCTTCGGCCGCGGCGACGGTGTTCTGGTGCTCGTTCTCGCGGTCGATCGCGAGGAGGCCCGCGTCCTTGGACGAGACGCGTACGACGTATGCCCGGCCGTCCGCCTCCACCTTGTAGTTGACGTTCGTGAGCCCGCCTGCGAGCTCCGAGACCGACTGCGCGCCTTGCAGCTCGGGCACGAGCTCGAGGATCTCGTCGATCTGCGCGTCGCCGCCCACGTGCCCTAGGGTTTCTATCGCATGGAGCGGGCGAGAGTCGTCGTTATCGGCGGCGGGATCACCGGGACGAGCGTCGCCTATCACCTCGCCAAGGCAGGCTGGACGGACGCCGTCCTCGTCGAGAAGGGCGAGCTGACGAGCGGGTCGACGTGCCATGCAGCGGGGCTCGTGACCCAGTTCAACCCGTCGCCGACGATGATGCGGTTCCGGCGCTACAGCGTCGAGCTCTACCGCGAGCTCGGTGTGTTCGAGACCGTCGGGAGCCTTCGCATCGCGTCCAGCCCCGAGAGCCTCAAGGAGCTCCAGCGAGGGGCCAGCCGGGCGCGCGCAATCGGTCTCGATGTGGAGATCCTGACTCCGGAGGAGGTCGTCCGGCTCATGCCGGAGGCCACCGCCGAGTCCCTTTACGGGGCGGTCTGGATTCCCGGGGACGGCGCCGTCGATCCTCACACCGCGACGTACGCGCTGGCCACGGCCGCGCGCGAGCTCGGAGTCCGCGTCCTCACGGGGAGACGTGTGACCGGGATCGAGCTCGGCCCGCGCCGCGAGGTGCGCGCCGTCGAGACCGACCAGGGCCGGATCGAGACGGAATGCGTCGTCAACGCCTGCGGGATCTGGGCTCCGCAGGTCGCTGCGATGGTCGGTGCGTTCGCGCCCTCCGTCCCGGTCGACCACCAACACATCGCTCTCGCAGCGGTGGCGGGCCACGAGCTGCCGCGTGAGATGCCGTGTTTCAGGGACACCGACAACCTCGTCTACGGGAAGGCCGAGGCGGGCGGGATGCTATTCGGCGGGTACGAGCCCGACCCCGTCTCGCGCTGGGAGGATGGCGTCCCCTGGGAGCACGGGAGCCGCTCGCTTCCTCCGGACCAAGAGCGTTTTCGTGTCCTCATGGAAGGCGCGATCCGTCGCTTCCCGTTCTTGAGCGACGCGGGGATGGTCACGCTCGTCTGCCATCCCGACGCGATGACGCCCGACGGCAATCCGCTCCTCGGCCCGATGCCCGGCGTGCCGGGCTTCTGGATGGCGGCCGGCCTCTCCCTGAACGGTTTCGGGGGTGCCGGCGGCATGGGAAAGACGGCGGCGGAGCTCGTCACGGCGGGCGAAACCGAGCTCGACGTCCAGGGCTACCGTCCCTGGCGCTTCGGCTCTCCGTACCGCGACCCGGATTTCGCCACAGCCGCCGCGCGCGAGGTCTACAAGTACTACTACCGTCTACGCTACCCGCTCGACACGGACGAGTGGGGCAGGCCGCAGCGGCTGAGTCCGTTGCACGGCCGCCTTCAGGACCTCGGCGCTGTCTTCGGCATGAAGAACGGCTGGGAACGGGCCGACTACTTCCGGCCCGGCCAGGCATGGCGGCGGGCCGGCGCCGACCAGCGGACGTTCGGGTGGACGGCTCCGCCATACCTCGAGCTCCTTGCCGAAGAGCACAGGGCGTTCCGCGAGCGCGTCGGGATCATCGACATGACCTCGTTCGGGAAGATCGAGATCTCGGGCCCCGGGGCTCTCCCTCTTCTCGAGAGGAGCGCGGACAACAGGATCGACCGTGCGATCGAAAGCGTCGTCTACACGCAATTCCTCGATGAGCGCGGCGGGATCGTCGCGGACGTCACGGTCACGCGTCTGGGCGAGGAGCGGTTCCGTGTCGTGACCGGAGCCGGCGCCGTCGACTCGGACCTGGGCTGGCTCCGGCTCGGTCGCCGCGAGGAGGATAGGCCGGTCGAGATCCGGGACGAGACCGACGAGCTTGCCGTCGCGGGGATCTGGGGACCGGAGGCCCGGGGGGTGCTCCAGGCCGTCACCGAGGACGACGTGTCCGCCGAAGCCCTGCCCTTCCGACGGGCAAAGACCATCTCGATCGGCGGCGCGCAGGTGCTGGCGCAGCGCATCACCTACGTCGGCGAGCTCGGCTTCGAGCTCTACGTCGACCGCGACTGGGCGGTGCAGGTCTGGGACCGCCTCATGGCGGCGGGCGCGGATCACGGGATCGCTCCGGGCGGCTACCGCGTCCTCGACTCGCTGCGGCTCGAGAAGGGCTACCGCTACTTCGGCACCGATCTCACCGCAGGCGACAACCCGCTCGAGGCCGGCCTGGACTTCTGCATCGACTGGGACAAGGACTTCACCGGTCGGGCGGCCCTCGAGAAAAGGACCCCAGAAAGGCGCCTGCGTACGCTTCTCGTCGGCAACGAGCACTACGCGACCGTGTACGGGGGCGAGGCGATCCACGCGGACGGTGGCGTCGTCGGGCGGGTGCGAAGCGCGGGCTATGGATTCACGGTCGGGCGAAACGTGGCTCTCGGCTACGTCCCGACGGGGTTCGAGGAGGGCACCAAGGTCGGGATCGAGGTCTTCGGCGAGATCGTGCCCGCCGAGATCGCCCGTGACGTTCTCTACGACCCGGAGAACGCTCGGGTTCGTGGCTAGTTGCCAGACGCCCACCGGGGTTGGAGAATCGGCGGCTTGATGGCCTGGGAGCTCGCCACCTTCTCGGCCGACCTCCTCCGTGAGCCGGAGCCGCTCGAGGGGGTCTCGGTCGAGATCGTTCGGCCCGGTGACCCGGTACGGGTCACGCACGTCCTCGACGCCGTCGAGCCGCGCATCCGGCCCGACGGGCGGCCTGCGTTCCCCACCGAGGGCAAAGCCGGGGAGGGGCGGACGAATCGCCTCGACGGCGTCGTCGTCCTTTCCTGTCTCGATTTCCCCGGCGAGGAGCGCCCCTTGCACGAACAGGAGTCGATCGTCGATCTTGCCGGGCCGGGAGCCGCATTCACCCCGTATGCGCAGGAGACCTGCGTTGTCCTGACCTTTGAGCCGAGTCGGAATGGCAACGAGGACGCCGAGGCCGCAGCACGGCGCACGACGCTTCAGGTGGCCGAGGGGCTCGCGGAACCGACCCTCGACACCCAGCCCGTGGAAGTGGAGTGCTTCGAGATCGGCTCAGCCGATGGCAGCCTTCCCGCCGTCGCGGTGTTGATCCAGCTCTCCGACCTGGGCCCCCTCTACCACCAGTACGTCTACGGGACGCCTGCCGGGCAAGCGGGTCTTCCGCGCATCGTCGACCCGGCCGAGCTCCTCGACGGGGCGGTCACCAGCGGCGAGTACCACTGGGCGGCGATGCGAAACCCGACGATTTGCTTCCAGCGCAACGCCCTCGTTCGGAGCCTCTACGCGGAGCACGGGAAGCGGCTGCGCTTTGCCGGCGCCGTCCTCATGCGGGGCTACGAGCAGTCGGCCGACGACAAGCAGCGTGCCGCCGAGGCTGCCGCCGCGCGCGCGCAAGAGCTGGGCGCCGAAGGGGTGGTCATCACGACCGACGCCGGAGGCAACTCCCACACCGACGTGATGCTGACCTGCCGCGCCTGCGAGCTCGCGGGCATCCGGACGACGGTGATCCTCGCCGAGGAGACCGACCCGGAGTCGACGCGGCCGATCCTTACCGACTGGGTTCCCGAGGCGGACGCGATCGTCTCGACGGGGAACCTGGAGGAGCTCGTCGAGGAATGGAAACCCGAGCGCGTCTTCGGCGGCGACACGCTGCTCGACGGGACGGCCGCGGCGAACGCGGGTCCGATCCCGGTCAGGAACTACCTCGGCGCCGCAAACCAGATGGGCCAGCTGACACTGGGAGCGCGTACGGAGTGAAGGCCGTCCACTACGTGAACCAGTTCTTTGCCGGCCTCGGTGGCGAGGACAAGGCGGAGACCCCCCCGACGCGCCTCGACGGGGCTGTCGGCCCGGGCCGCGGGCTCGCGGCCGAGCTCGGGGACGTCGAGATCGTCGCGACGCTCGCCTGCGGGGACGACTACTTCGCCGAGCACGAGGAGGAAGCGGTCGCCACGCTGCTCGGCTATCTGGAGCAGGACCGTCCCGACGTGCTCGTCGCCGGCCCCGCTTTCGGCTCAGGGCGTTACGGCTACGCCTGTGGGACCCTCGCCGCGGCGGCGGCGGAGCGCGGCATCCCTTCGGTGGCTGCCATGCATCCCGAGAACCCGGGCGTCGACGCGGCCGGAAAGGCGTACGTCGTGCCGACCGCGGTCAACGTCGCCGGCATGCGAGACGCGCTGCCGCGACTGGCCCGCATGGTCTCGGCGCTTGGGGCAGGACGCGGGCTCGGCACTTCCGACGAAGAGGGCTACCTGCCGCGCGGCTTCCGTCGGAACTACTTCGCGGAGAAGACGGGCGCCGAGCGCGCGATCGACCTCCTGCTCGCCAAGCTCGGCGGCGAGACGCGTACCGAGGTGGGCGGCGGTCTCGATCGCGTGGAACCGCCTGCGGCCGTCCCCGATCTCTCCGAAGCGCTCGTCGCCCTCGTCACGGAGGCGGGGTGTGTGCCCCAGGGCAACCCGGACCGCCTTCCTTCCGTGCGCGCGCAGGGCTGGTTCCGCTACGACCTGAATGGAGAGGAGACGTTGGCCTCTGCCCGCTACGAGTCCGTTCACGGCGGCTTCGACGTGACGCTCGCGAACGAGGATCCGAACCGGCTCGTCCCGCTGGATACGGCCCGCGAGCTCGTCCGCGAAGGTCGTATCGGCCGCCTCCACGAGGCCTTCTACACGACGACGGGTAACGGGACGCCAGTCGTCACGGCGACGCGCTTCGGCCGCGAGATCGCCGGGGAGCTGCGCGAGGCCGGCGTCGGCGCCGTCCTCCTCTCCGGTACCTGAGGAACGGGCACGCGCTGCGGGGCAGTGCTGGCGAAAGAGATCGAGCGAGCAGGCATCACGACTGTGTATGTGACCTCGTTGCCTACAGTGGCAACAATGATCGGCGCAAACCGGATCATCCGCGGACCGGCGATCACCCACCCGTTCGGCCTGGACGCGGACGAGCGCCGGCGGATCGTCGAGCGAGCTCTCGAGCTGCTCGAGACCGAGGTCGAGGCCAACACGGTCTGGGGGGTGGCGGAGTGAACGTTCTTATTGGGGCCACCCCGAACCACCACCCGATTCGATCGTACCGGCGAAAAACGCGCGCGTGGCGGATGGAATCGGCCGAATCCTTCGCCGGTCCGTGCGCACACCCATGAGCGCGGCCATCCACTCCTGCTCGCTCGTGCTCGCGCATGCACCCGACCTCGTCCGGCACGGCTCGAAGCCCACTCGCGAGGACGCCGCCGAGCGGATCACCCCCAAGCTGCGGACCTTCGAGGAAGCGCTCGGCTACCCCCCGCACCAGGTCTTCCTCGGCAACCTGCGGCCCGACGCACTTTGGGAGATCGAGCGTCCGTGGTGGGGGCACCCCGCCGATACGAAGCGCGAGGGCCCCTTCGGCGTCTTCGTCGACGAGGAGGAGCTCTACCGGCGCATGGAGGCCGCCGACCAGTTCCAGCTGCTCAGGCTCGATGGGCGGGAGGCTGCTGACGGGGCGCTCCCGATCTTCCGAAATGGCGACCGGGCCGGCGTCATGCTCCGCGCACACGATCTCGACGAGAGCCTCTCGGCGTCCGTCCTGCTCGAGAACCTCGCGTGCAAGACGACCGGTGCGCTCGCGCTGGAGCACCTGCTCGCGCGCACGGGCTTCCCGGCCGACGATCTGCAGTACGTGATCGGCTCCGGCGAGGAGGCCGTCGGGGACCGCTACCAGCGTGGCGGCGGCAACCTCGGAAAGGCGATCGCCGAGGAGGCCGGCTGCGTCAACGCTTCCGGAAGCGACGTGAAGGCGTTCTGCGCGGGCCCTATCCACGCACTCGTGGTCGCGGGCGCGCTCGTCTCGTCCGGCGTCTACGGGCACGTGGCCGTCGTCGCGGGCGGGTCGCTCGCCAAGCTCGGAATGAAGTTCGCGGGCGCTCTCCGTCACGACGTTCCAGTCCTGGAGGACGTCCTCGCGGGCCTGGCGATCCTCGTCGGCCCGCCGGGGAACGGCGCGCCGATGCTTCGCCTCGACGCCGTCGGCCGGCACAAGGTCGGCTCCGGGTCGGCGCAGCAAGCCGTGCTCGAGGATCTCGTCGTCGAGCCGCTGGAGCGCCTCGGCCGTCGCATTACCGACGTGGAGCGATTCGCAACCGAGCTCCACGATCCCGAGATCACGGAGCCGGCCGGAGCGGGGAACGTCCCCCAGCGGAATTACAAGCTCATGGGCGCCCTGGCCGTCAGGCGCGGCGAGATTCGGCGCGACGAGCTCGACTCGTTCGAGCGCGAGCACGGCCTCCCGGGCTTCTCGCCGACGCAGGGCCACGTCGCATCCGCGGTTCCCTGGCTCCCCCACGGGCTCGAGGCCTTGCGCGCGGGCGAGATCGGCTCGACGATGCTCGTCGCCAAAGGTTCGCTCTTTCTCGGCCGCATGACAGAGCTGGCCGACGGGATGTCGATCTTGCTCGAACCATCAGGAAAGGAGTGACATGCCGGTCGAAGCGACGCCGGATACCTACAAGGAGCTCACGAGCGAAGGTAGCGTCTTCGTCGATTTCTGGGGCCCGCGCTGCCAGCCGTGCCTCGCGATGATGCCGACGATCGCCAAGCTCGAGGAGGAGGCCGGCGGCGCCGTCCGCGTCGTCAAGGTCAACTCCCCCGAGAACCGGCAGGTCTGCCGCGATCTGCGCGTCATCGGCCTGCCGACCTACATACTCATGCGGGACGGCGAGGAGCTCGAAAGGCTCTCCGGCCAGGTGACCAAGCAGCAGGTGGAGGAAGCGTTCGCGACCCTGAGAGGAGGTGAGGCTGCATGAAGCTCGACGGCAAGAAGGTGATCGCGCTCGGGGAGCGGGACGGCGTCTCGGGCCCGGCGATCGCCGAATGCGTGCGCTCGGCAGGAGCCGAGCCGATCTTCGTCGAGACGGAGTGCTTCGTCTGAACGGCCGCCGGGGCCATGGACCCTGAGAACCAGGACCGGATCAAGAGCCTCGTGGACGAGCACGGGGCGGAGGATCTAGTCGTCGTTCTCGGCGCAGCCGACCTCGAAGCGCTCGAGGTCGCGGCCGAGACGCTCACCGTGGGCGATCCGGCCTACGTGGGTCCATTGGCAGGAGTCCAGTTGGGGCTCCCGGTGATGCACATCCTCGAAGACGACGTCAAGGAGCAGATCGACCCGGGCATCTACGACGAGCAGGTGGGCCTGCTCGAGATGACGCTCGACATCGAACAGATCCAACGCGCCGCCGCGAAGTTCCCCGGCCGCGACGCGGGCTAGACCAACTGGCGGAGCGACCCCGGTCTACTTCCTGCCCTTCAGCCTTCGACGCCGCTTGCGCGACATTGCGGCTCCGGAGTCGCCCCTTACCGGCAGCTCGGCCAGCTCTGAATGCGTCGCAGAAGGTTCTCTAGCTGCGGTTTGCGGGCGGAAAGCGGTGGAATCGTGCTGGGATGTACCAGCGCAGCGCGCGTCCGATTCGGGTGCGCTTGCAGACGCAACTCGGATCGCAGTTGCACTCCCAGCTGCGAGGGTTGTGAAGCTTCTCGACCAGGCTGCGGGCCACGAGCCGGATCCTAGCCCTTGGCCACTTCGCGGTAGCGAAAGCAGTCGACGGTGTGGTCGTTGACGAGGCCGCAGGCCTGCATCAACGAGTAACAGATCGTCGGGCCGACGAAGCGGAAGCCGCGGCGCTTCAACTCCTTGCTCATCCCCTTCGATTCGGTCGTCTCAGCCGGGATTTCCTGGATCGTCTTCCACGCGTTCTGTACTGGCTTGCCGTCCACAAAGCTCCAGAGGAGCCCGTCGAGGTCTCCAACCTCGGTCGCCGCCCGCGCGTTCGCGATCGCGGATTCGATCTTCAAGCGGTTCCTGACGATTCCCGCGTCGTTCATGAGCCGCTCGACGTCGCGCTCGCCGAACCGGGCCACCTTCGCCACGTCGAAACCTGCGAACGCCTTCCGATAGTTCTCGCGCTTCCTCAGGATCGTCGACCACGAGAGGCCGGCCTGCGCGCCCTCGAGGACGAGCATCTCGAAGAGGTGCCACTCGTCATGCGACGGGACGCCCCATTCCGCGTCGTGGTAGGCGACATAGAGCGGATCCCTCTCCGGCACCCAGGCGCAGCGGCTCAAGCCGGAACGGCCTGAAGGCTTGCTGTCTGGATCAGATGCTCGACGCAGCGGTGCGCGTTCGCCGCGATCGTCGCCGTCGGCGGCTGCGGGCCCGAGGTGACGAAGACGCTTCCGTCGACGATGTAGAGATTCGGCACGTCGTGCGCGCGCCCAAAGCGGTCGACGACTGAGGTCGCCGGATCGTCTCCCATACGGCAGGTGCCTAGCAGATGCCAGCCCCATTGCGACCAGTCGGTGACGACAGTCTCGACCGCGCCGGCGGCCTCGTGGGCCTCCTTCGCCCGCTCGATCTGCCAGGCGAGGTTCGCTTTCGCGTCCTCGTCGATCCGGTAGCGAATTCTCGGCGCGGGGATGCCATCGCCGTCCCTGAGCGCACGATCGAGTTCAACTACGTTTGCCTCCGACGGGAGATCTTCTATCCCGATGCCCCAGTCGAACGCTCTACCCAATGTTTTTTCCACGAGCCCATGAATGGGGGGTCCCCAGCGCTCGTCGAACGGCAGTGCGTCGTAGCGCGCGAGTGACATGAGCGGCCCGCCGATCGGCATCACGTCCCACTGGGCGCCGCGCGGGAAGCCGCGTGACTCGTCGGTGTCCGCGAACTGCAATGAGAGGAGAGGCGTGCCCCAAGGCCCGAGCCAGCTCTCGAGGTCCTCGTCGTAGAGACCGAGGACGCTCATGTACGGATGGAGCATCAGGCGCGTGCCGACGAGCCCGGACGAGTTTGCGAGCCCGGACAAGAGGAGCAACCGCGGGGTCCCTACGCCGTTGGCGGCCAGTACGACCACGTCGGCATCGGTCCTCTGCTCGTTTCCGTCCCGGTCCACCCAGAGCGCCCCCGTGGCGAGCCCGCCTCCGTTCGTCGTGATCTCACGTACGCGCGCGCCGGTGACCAGCTTCGCGCCGGCCGCGAGCGCCTTCGGCCAGATGGTCAGGTCGGTGGAGCCCTTCGCGCCCTCGGGGCAGCCGAACATGCACGTCCCCCGGCGGGCGCAGGGAGCCTGGGTCGAGGTCGCCTGCGACGGAATCGCGTGCGCCGCCGGCCACCAGTGCCAGCCAAGCTTGTTCATCCCCTCGGCCGCTTTGCGCCCGATCTTGCCGATCGAGAGCGGAGGCAGCGGCGGCGGGGCGCCGGGCGGGTACGCCGGATCGCCGCCGATCCCCGACACGTTCATATCGACGTCGAGGCGCTCGTAGCTCGGCAGGAGCTCCTCGTAGGAGATGGGCCAGTCGTCCCCGACGCCCTCGAGCGAGCGCGTGCGGAAATCGGACGGACGCATCCGCGCCCACTGGCCGCCGAAGTGGATGGTGCTGCCTCCGACCGCGTTGAACATGACCGGGTCGACCTCGGACTCCGACGTCTCGCACGGATAGTCCTCCGGCCATCCCCGGACGTTGGGGTTCGCGTTCCACTCGCGCCCGACGAGGAGCTCGAACTCGAGCTTGTCGCCGGGGAAGTCGGAGGCGTTCTTCCAGCCTCCCTGCTCGAGGCAAACGACTGAGAACCCAGCCTCCGCAAGTTCCTTCGCGGCGACGGCACCGGAGGCACCGGCGCCGATGACGAGGACGTTGGCCCGCGAGCCCGTGTTGCTGCGAGGCGCGGTCGGCTTCGGGTCCGGTAGCGGCTCTTCACGCTTCGGCAGGAGGCCCTCGAGGTAGTACTCAGCTTCGTCGGGG
>Ga0307278_10001717_pt1 | contig 10842 bp, 9 predicted proteins | sample ER_DNA_117_FD_194482 | JGI IMG/M metagenome (GOLD analysis project Ga0307278, IMG submission 194482) | Bulk soil microbial communities from the East River watershed near Crested Butte, Colorado, United States - ER_DNA_117 | ecosystem: Environmental > Terrestrial > Soil > Floodplain | place: USA...
TCCGTTCGGGGTCGGAAAGACACCGACCGAGGTCGGATACTCCGCCGGACTCGGCCGGCAGTTCTCCGGCGGCCGGGGCCGCCTCGACATCGGCCTCGAGCGGCTACAGCGCAGCGGTACGGGACTGAACGAGCGCGTCTGGACGTTTCTGCTGGGGCTGACTGTGCGGCCGTGAACGTCTACTTCCACACATTCGGATGTAAAGCCAACCAGTACGACACCGACCGCGTGCGTCAGGCGTTCGACGCGAGCGGTGCGACGGTCGTGGACGATCCCGCACTCGCCGATCTCGCCGTCATCAATTCCTGCACCGTCACGAATGAGAGCGAAGTGAAACTGCGTCGCTTGGTCCGCCATGTGGCGAAAAGCGGCCACGCGCAAACCATCGTGATGGGCTGCGCGGCCGCCCTCGACGAGGGCGTGATCGCGGCATTGCCGTCGGTGCGCGCGGTTGTGGCGAATGCGGATCCGGCGATGGTATTGCGTGCGGCAGGGTTCGATGATGTAGGGGCGCAGCATGCTGCGCCCCTACGTAGTACCAAAACCCGGGCTTTGCTCAAGATCCAGGAGGGTTGCGATGAGCATTGCACCTTCTGCGCAACGACGCTCGCGCGCGGCAACAATCGCTCTCGGTCCGTGGCCGAGCTAAGAGAGGAAGCGCGGTGGCTCGCTCAGCAGCACGCCGAGATCGTGCTGACGGGCGTTCACATCGGGACCTATGGGCAGGACGCCGCTCAAACACTCGGAGCTTTACTCGAGGCCCTCATCGAAGCGGTCCCTACCGTCCGCTTCCGTCTTGGCAGCGTCGAAGCCACAGAGGTCGACGATACCCTCGCCCGGTTCCTCATCGAAGCGCCCCGCAACCTGGCGGCGCACCTCCACGCGCCTCTGCAGTCGGGTTCCAATCGCGTGCTGAAGCGCATGGGCCGCCACTGGTACACGGCCGAGTCGTACCGAGCGCGGATCGAGTGGCTCGCGGAACGCCTGCCGGTCTTCGGCCTCGGAGCGGATGTGATTGCCGGATTTCCAGGTGAGAGCGACGCAGATCATCACGCCTCTGTCACGCTCTTACACGCCTTGCCTTTTACGTATTTGCACGTCTTTCCCTTCTCCATTCGTCCTGACGCGCCGGCTGCTCGCCTCCCCGGTCAACTCGCGTCCGAAGTGATTCGCGAACGGGCGCGTGAGCTGCGGGAGCTGGGCGAGGCGAAGGCGGCGGCCCATCGTCAGTGCCGCACAGGGCAGGCGGCTGATGGCGTCGTCACGGGTCACCGGAAGGGTCAAATCGAGGTGATGACGGAAGATTATCTGAGCGTCTATCTTGATACGGACCTGTGGGACGGACGTCCCCGCTTCGAGGTGACGGTCAACTAGCGATGCGCCGCGTGTATATCGAGACGTACGGCTGCCAGATGAACGTCTCGGATTCCGAGCTGATGTTCGGGGTCCTGGGACGTGAGGGCTATGTGCGCACTGACGATCCCGCCGAGGCGGACGTGCTGCTCGTGAATACCTGCGCGGTGCGCGATCACGCGGAGCAGCGAGTCCTGGGACGCATGGGGGAGCTGAAGCGCTACAAGCGCCCCGGCGACGTGCTGGGCGTCGTAGGATGCATGGCGCAGCGGCTCGGTCCGAAACTGCTCGAGCGCGTCCCGCAGGTCGACCTCGTCATCGGGCCCGACGGCTACCGCGGCCTGCCCGAGCTGATCGCGCGGGCCAGAGCCGGCGAGCGCGCGGCCGACGTCGCCTTCAAGGGGTGGGAGCACTACGAGGACGTTCCGCCCGTCCGCGGCAATCCGATCTCGGCGTTCGTCACGGTGCAACGCGGCTGCGATTATCGGTGCACCTTCTGCATCGTTCCGATGACGCGCGGGCCGGAGCGGAGCCGCAAGTTGGCCGACGTGGTGGGTGAGGTCGCCCGGCTTACGGGGGCAGGTACCACCGAGGTCACGCTCCTTGGTCAAACAGTCAACAGCTATCACGACGGCGAGCACGATTTCGCCGATCTACTCCGCGCCGTGGGGGGGGGGGCCGTGGACGGGATCCGGCGCCTGCGCTTCACGTCGCCGTATCCGACCGACTTCACGCCGCGGGTGCTCGCGGCGATGGCCGAGACGCCCGCCGTGTGCGAGCACGTGCACCTCCCCGTGCAAAGCGGCAGCTCGCGCACGCTCAAGCGCATGCTGCGCCGCTACGATCGCGATCGCTACCTCGACGTGGTGGCGTCGCTGCGCGCCACGGTGTCCGACATTTCTCTCTCCACCGACATCATCGTGGGATTTCCGGGCGAGACCGAGGACGAGTTCCAGGAAACCCTGTCGCTGGTGGAGCAGGTCCGGTTCGACGACGCCTACACGTTCAAGTACTCAGTCCGCGAAGGCACGCCCGCCGTGCGGATCAAGGATCACGTGGCGGAAGAGATCAAGACCGAGCGGATCGGCCGGCTCATCGCGCTGGTGCGTCGCATCGCGAAGCAGAAGAACGTTGGTCTCATCGGAACGACGCACGAAGTGCTGGTCGAGGGGCCGGCGAAGCGCGGCGGCTTGCTGCAGGCGCGTACGCGCACGAACAAGATCGCGCTGCTCGACGGGCCGGTGGAATGGATCGGGACCTACCGGCGCGTGCGATTCACCGGAACGACAGGCTCGACGTTCACGGCGTGGCCGCTGGAGAAGGAATACCCGGAGCTCGTCGCCGCATGGCAGTAACGAACGTCACACTGGAAGTCGTGCAGCGGGAATACAAGAGTCTGCGCGACGCATTTCCCAAGTTCTGCGGGTGCGACATCTGCCGGAGCGACGTCCTCGTCTTCGCGCTCAATCGTCTGTCCCCACACTACGTCTCGACGCGCCAGGGCGAGATCCTCACCGAGCTGTCGCTCGGGAGCGACGGGGAAAAGGCCAAGCTCGACGTCGCGCTGATCGAGGGCTTCCACAAGGTCGCGCTCGCGCCGCGCTGCGGCGCAAAACCCACCCAGCTCTAACCTAGGTCGGCGGTGCGCCCGCCGATCCTGTATCTCACTGTCGCTTTCGCCGCCGGCCTTTGCACGGCGTTGAACGGCGTGGAACTGCGTGTGGCGGCGTGGTGCGTATTGTTGGGCGCCGTGGTGCTCTTCCGACGTGCACCGCTCGGTGCTGCGCTCGGTGTCATGCTGGTCGCTGGCATCCTTTGGGGCGCGGCGGCGCTACGCGAGCGACGCGCCTCATGCGCGGGGCAATGGTCTCGCCAGGGTTTGTTAACCCCGGGCTGGCAGCCCGGGGTTAACCCACCCATGACCCATTCCGTCATTTTCCAGCCTACCGACCCTGTCCCCGCCACCGGCGCTGTCGTTGAAGGCGTGGTCCGGGCCGGATCTTGTCGCGGTTCCCTCACCATTCGCTGGCCGCAAGGGCATCCGGCGCACGGCGGCACGACGTGGGTCGTCGCGGGGCGATTTCTTGGCGACGACCGCCGCGGCATCCTGGTCGCCCGGCGCGTGCGCGAGCTCGACGCCGTTCCGCGCGGGCGTGGCGCGCTGCGCGATCGAGTCGCCGAGCGCAGCCGGCGGTTGTTCGGGACACGCGCTCCACTCGTCGACGCCCTCGTCATCGCGCGACGCGCCGAGCTCGACGCCGAGCTGCGCGAGCGCTACACGCGCTCGGGACTCGCGCACCTGCTCTCGATTTCGGGACTGCACGTCGGGTTCTTCGCCGCGTGGCTGAACGTCGTGCTGCTGCGGTTGCGGCTCGGGCCGCGGGCGCGTTTCGTGGCCGGCACCAGCGTCATGCTGGCGTACGTCTGGCTGCTCGGTTTTCCCGCGCCCGCGGCGCGCTCGGCGGCAATGCTCGTAGTGCTCGACATCGCGAAGCTGCGCCAACGCATCGTCACACCGCGCGGACTGGTCGCGCTCGCCGCCCTCTGCGTGATGCTCGGCGATCCGTGGGCGGTACAGTCCGTCGGCGCGTGGCTCTCGGTGGCCGCGGTCGCGGCGGTGATCTGGGCGGGGCGGGCGACCGAGCGCCTCCCCAAAGCCGTGCGCGTGCTCGCGCCTGCCGCCGCGGCGACGCTGTTCAGTGCGCCGATCACCGCCTACACGTTCGGCACTGTCGCCCCGATCGGCGTCGTCGCGAACCTCGCTGCCATCCCGCTCGCGGGCCTCGCGGTTCCGGGCCTGATGGTCGCCCTGCTGCTCTCATCGAGCTGGCTCGCAGCCGGGGCCGGGTTGTGTCTGGCGTTGCTCGACCTGGTGGCGAAGGCAGCCGCAGCTCTCCCCGGCGGCCATTTCATCATGATCGCGGGCCCTCGGGCCGCGGCGCTGTGGCTCGGTGTCCTGGTCACAGCCTGGTGGCTCTGGAACTCCCCACGCCGCCGGTGGGTGGTGACCGCACGGATCGCCTTCGTCGCCGTGATCCTTTCATGGACCACGCTTTTCCACGCCTTTACACGCCTTTCAGACTGTCATTGTCTTACCGTAAGTTTCCTTGACGTCGGCCAGGGTGACGCAATCGCGTTGCGGAGTCCGGCGGGGCGGTGGCTGCTGATCGACGGCGGACCTCGGGGACCGCAGGGAGATGCCGGCCGCCGGGTCGTGGTGCCGTTCTTGCGGAGTCATGGTGCCACCCAGCTGGCGGCGATCGTGGCGACGCATGCCCATCTCGATCATTTCGGCGGCTTGCCCGCCGTGCTGGACGCGTTCGATCCGGCCTTTGTGCTCGAGCCCGGGCAGCCAGTGCCCGATGCCGGCTACCTTGGGTTCCTCAGCGCCGTCGAGAGTGATGGGGCAGAGTGGCGCCCGGCGCGCCGGGGCGATCGGTTGGAGCTGGACGGGGTAACGCTCGACGTGCTGAGCCCGGACTCGGCGTGGGCGGTCAGTCAGACGGACATCAACGAGGAATCGGTCGTGCTCCTCGTGACCTACGGCACCACGCGACTGCTGTTGGCGGGTGATGCGGGAGTGCCGACCGAGACGCATCTCGCGGGGCACGTGGGTCGGGTGACACTGCTCAAAGTCGGGCACCACGGGTCACGCGGTGCGACTTCCGACCGCTGGCTCGACGAGTTGCAGCCGGTCGAGGCCGTCATCAGCGTGGGCGCGAAGAATCGTTACGGTCATCCCGCGCCCGAGGCGCTCGCGCGGCTGCGGCGACATGGCGTCACCGTGCTCCGTACCGATCAGCGGGGCACGATCACCTTCACGGTCTCGAGTCATGGCACGTTCGCAATCACCGACGTCGGTCGTCACGATTGAGCGGTTCATCATGGAGCAGGAACGGCTCCATCCCGAAGCGACGGGGGAGCTGTCGAACCTGCTCTATGATCTGTGCCTCGCCGCGAAGATCATCTCGCGCCAGGTGCGCCGCGCCGGCCTGACAGATATCCTCGGTGAATCCGGTACGATCAACGTCCAGGGCGAAGTGCAACAGAAGCTCGATCTATTCGCCAACGAGACGGTGCGGCACGCCGTCGAGCACACAGGGCGGGTGTGCGTCGTGGCGTCGGAGGAGGACGAACAGCCCATCCCGATCCAGGTGCGTGAGGACCGGCGCGGCGGCAAGTACGTGCTGTTGTACGATCCGCTCGACGGCTCGACCAACATCGGGGTCAACGTTTCGATCGGCACGATTTTCTCCATTCATCGGCGCAGCGCCACCAAGAAGGGCCCGGGCTCGCTCGCCGACTGTCTCCAGAAAGGCCGAGCGCAGATCGCCGCCGGCTATATCCTGTACGGCTCCAGTACGATGCTCGTGTACACGACGGGGCAGGGTGTGCACGGCTTCACGCTCGATCCCACCATCGGCGAGTTTCTGCTGTCGCACCCCGACATCCGCTCGCCCGACGTCGGCACGTATTACAGCGTCAACGAGAGTCACTGGAACAAATGGGCGCCGGGCATCCAGCGCGTGGTGGGCGCATTCAAGAATGGAGACGGGGGTCGAGTGGAAGCGAAGAACGCGCGCTACATCGGCTCGCTCGTCGCGGACATCCACCGCAACCTGATGTCGGGCGGCGTCTTTCTCTATCCGGCCGATACGATCTCACCGCACGGCAAGCTTCGTTTGCTGTACGAGGCGGCGCCGCTCGCGTTCGTCGTCGAGCAGGCAGGCGGTGCGGCGATCGATGGAAAGCGCGACATCCTGGACATCAAACCCTCGGAGCTGCACCAGCGCACACCGTTGATCATCGGCTCCAAGCGCGACGTCGCATTCGCGCGATCGGTGCTCGCCGAGCAGTGACCCAGGACCGGCTGGAGCTACCCGGCGAGCCGCCGTTTACGCGCGGCATCTACCCCACGATGTATCGCGGGAAGCTGTGGACGATGCGCCAGTACGCCGGCTTCGGCACCGCCGAAGAGACGAACGCGCGCTTTCGCCACCTGCTTGAGGCCGGACAGACGGGGCTGTCGGTCGCGTTCGATCTTCCTACACAGATGGGCTACGACTCCGACCATCGGATGTCCGAGGGGGAAGTGGGGCGGGCCGGTGTCGCGATCGACAGCGTGGACGATCTCGCGCGGTTGTTTCAGGGCATCCCGCTCGATCGCGTGTCCACATCCATGACGATCAACGCCACCGCCGCGACCTTGCTGGCGATGTACGTCGCGGTCGGGGAAGAGCAGGGTGTGCCGCTCACCAAGCTTCAGGGCACGCTCCAGAACGACATCCTCAAGGAATACATCGCGCGCGGCACGTACATCTATCCACCCGAGCCGTCGCTGCGGCTCGTCGCCGACATCTTTCGTTTCACGTCGCGCGCCAAGATGAGCTTCAACCCAATTTCGATCTCGGGCTACCACATGCGCGAGGCGGGGGCCACGGCGGCGCAAGAATTGGCGTTCACCTTTGCGAACGGCTTGGAATACCTGCGCCGTGCGCAGGACGCCGGAGTGGTGGTGAACGATCTCGCTCCGCGACTCTCCTTCTTTTTCGCGGCCTATACCGATTTGTTCGAGGAGATCGCCAAGTTCCGTGCGGCCCGCCGGCTCTGGTGTCGTCTGATGAAGGAGAAGTTCGACGCCTCGGACGCCGCTGCTCGGCTCCGCTTTCACACCCAGACGGGCGGTGCGACGCTCACGGCGCAGCAGCCGCTCAACAACGTCGTGCGCGTGGCGATTCAGGCGATGGCCGCCGTGCTGGGCGGCACGCAATCGCTCCATACAAATTCGTATGACGAAGCGCTGGCGCTTCCCACCGAGCGCAGCGCGACGCTCGCCCTCAGAACCCAGCAGCTGCTTGCCCACGAGACCGGCGTCCCGGACGTCGTCGATCCGCTCGGCGGCAGCTGGTACGTGGAGGAGTTGACTGACAAGATCGAAACCGAGGCACGGCGGTTGGTGGAGGAGGTGGAGGTTGGTGGAGGTTCCGTAAAGGCGATCGAGCGCGGGTTTTTCCAGGAAGCGATCGCGCGCAGTGCGTACGAGCAGCAGCGCGACATCGAGGCGGGCAAGCAGGTGGTGGTAGGAGTGAACGAGTACGTCACCGCCGAGCCGATCCCGCCGATTCCCGCGCCCGACTACTCCAAGCTGGCCGAGGCGCAGAAACAGCGTCTCCAGGCCCTCCGGGAGCAGCGAGCGTCCAAAAAGGTGAAACCGACGCTGGCCGCCCTGGATGACGCCGCCCGCCAGCCCAGCGCGCCGCTCATGGAGCCGATTCTCGACGCGGTCCGTGCCAGAGCGACCCTCGGCGAAATCAGCGACGTGCTCCGCTCGGTATGGGGCGTGCACGACGCCGCGCGGTGACCACGAACGTACTGCTATCCTTGCTCCTCGCCGTGCAGACGGACACGGCGGCCATCAATCGGTACATCCAGGCCGAGGTTGAGCGTCAGCACATCCCAGGGCTCTCTGTTGCGGTGCTGAGCGGCGATCGCGTGGTGTTGTCGCGCGGCTTTGGCTTCGCGAACGTCGAGCTGCACGTTCCCGCATCCGACAGCACGGTGTATCAGTCGGGATCGATGGGCAAACAGTTCACGGCGGCGCTCGTCGAAATGTTGGTGGATAATCGCCGGCTCCGTCTCGATGACTCGATCGTGCGCTGGTTTCCCGAGGGGGCAGGGGTGTGGGGGGCGATCACGGTGCGCAACCTCCTGACCCACACATCCGGCGTCGCCGAGTACACCGATTCGACGTTCAACTATCGCAAGGACTACACCGAAGACGAGCTCGTGAAGTTTGCGGCGGCGCGGCGACTCGACTTTCGGCCCGGCGAGCGCTGGAGCTACAGCAACACGGGGTATCTGTTGCTCGGCGCGCTCATCCATCGTGTCACCGGTCGCTTCTACGGCGATCTGCTGCGCGACTCGGTGTTCGGTCCGCTGGGGATGAACGATTCCCGCGTCATCTCTGAAGCCGACATCGTTCCCAACCGGGCGGCCGGCTACCGCCTGGAGAACGGCGCGCTCAAGAATCAGGAATGGGTTGCGCCGACGCTCAACACGACCGCCGACGGGGCGCTCTACTTCACGGTGCGTGATCTGACACGCTGGGCGGTCGCCCTGAATCACCGCCGCGTGCCGAGTGCGGCGGCTCTCGATACGGCGTGGACGCCGGTGCGATTGAGCGATGGCGCGACCTACCCGTACGGGTTTGGATGGTCTCTTCTCCCGCAGCGCGACCAACGTCGCATCGCGCACACGGGGAGCTGGCAGGGATTCAAGACGATCATCGCACGATATCCCAAGTCGGGTCTCACGGTCATCGTGCTCGCCAATGTCGCGGAGGCGCAGGTCGGAGCGATTGCGTTTGGCATTGCAGGCATGCTGGAGCCGGCGCTGCAGCCACCCCATCTCGTAACGTCTCCGAACCGCAGGCCACCTCCATCCCCGATTCCCGCGCTGCTGCGCGCGATCGTGGCGCAGCCGGACAGCGCTCCCATCACCCCGCGCTTCCGAAGATTCCTGAGCAGCGATCTCATCGACTGGTATCGCGGACTGACGGCGGAGGGCCGGCAATGGACGTTTGCAGGCTGTGACGTACTCACCCCGCTGGGGTTCTCATATTTGGGATCGCCCATCGCCTATGCGTGCCATGCGCGCTCGGCGCGTGCATCGGGAGGGGGGACGGCGGTGTCGGTGTTCTATACTGTTGATTGGCGTGCCGCCGGCGTCGAAGGCTACGGGTACTAGGACCGGGGACTCATGAAGCTCATTTGCAGCGGAATTGCCGTGCTGATCGCGTGCGCCGCGTGCTCGGAGATTGCGTGCGGCTGCACGCCACGCCTCAATCAGTCGGTTGTGTGGGGCCAGGTGACAATCGACAGCGGGGGGCCCGCGTCGCGCGCCGCGATGTTTGCAGCGGCGACGCCAACCGGCGTGTCCTGCGTCCAGAATACACTGACCGCCTGGGGCCGCGCCGATTCGCTCGGTCGTTTTCGGCTCGCGGTTTTTGGAGCCGGCGTCGGTGATTCGGGGTGCGTCTTCGTGGGGGCGCTTTTCCCTCCGACCGAGGCCGGCAAGGACACCGTGCTCGGACCGTTCAGGCTGAGATTCCAGCCTAACCCTCCCTTCGACAGCGTGAACGTGAACATCGTGCTCCGCCACTAACTCTCCTGACCCTGGAGTGCATCATGCTTCTCGCGCTGCTCGGGCTCGTCGCTTCTCTGCAGGTGCAGACCGGGTTTCTCGATCGCAGCGTCACGGTCGGCGCGCGCTCCTACCACTATCAGGTCTATATCCCGGCCGACTATCAAACGAAGCCGAGCTGGCCGGCGATTCTTTTTCTGCATGGCGCGGGGGAGCGAGGCGACGACGGTCTCCTGCAGACCAACGTCGGCTTGGCTCCCGCGATCCGGCAGAATCCGTCGCGCTATCCCGCGATCGTCGTCTTCCCGCAGGTGCCGCGCGATTCGCAGTGGGTGGGAACGCCCGGCGAGATGGCGGTCGCCGCGCTGCAGCAGACGATGCGCGAATTCCACGTGGATCCGACTCGTGTCTATCTGACCGGCTTGTCAATGGGCGGTCACGGTACGTGGTACGTCGCCTACCGGCATCCGGAGCTGTTCGCGGCGGTCGTGCCCATCTGTGGCTGGGTGCGGGAATTTCCTCAGTTCCCCGGTTCGGTTCCGGTCGTGCCAGGTGATAGTGTTGCGGTCATGCCCCACCTCGTCCAGCGGCTTGGCAAACTGCCGATCTGGATCTTCCACGGCGAGGTCGATCAGGTTGTGAACGTCAACGGTTCGCGCGAGCCCGCGGCGGCCTTGAAGGCCGCGGGGGCGAATGTCCAATACACCGAGTTGTTGGGGCTGAACCACAACGCGTGGGATGCCGCGTACGGCTCGGACGAGTTCGTGCGCTGGCTGTTCGCGCAGCAACGGCGCTGAATCCTAAGAATTATGACGTTATGGGCGGGCCCACCTAGCCGAATCTGGTACAGGGGTGTCAGGTTTAAAAAAATCGCCTCAAGGAGGCCATGTGCGGTTCTTTATCGCCGGCGTCGCTTTGCTCTTCGCTTCCTCTGCTGCGGCGCAGTCACGCTGGACGTTCTCCGCTGGTCCGGAATGGCAGCCGTATGTGGGCGGCCAGTTCATCGGCGGGCGCGTTCGCGGCGAGTTCGAGTTGCTCAAGCCAAACCGGCCGTTCCGGCTGCGAATGGAGATCGGCGGATACTGGGAGCCAACGCAGGACCGCTTCGGTTTCTCTGCCATCGACGGCTCGAGTTACAGCCAAACGCGCCAGACGGTCGACGTTTCGTTCGGATTCTCCGCGGCCGTCTCGCCTCTGCCGCGTGCGAGTTTCTCTCCGTATTTCACGGCCGGCGTCCTGGCGCGTCAGTCCTGGATCAGGGGCGCCTATTTCCGGTTCCCCGCAAGTGGGCAGCCGACGTACAGTCCGTTCTCTGGTACGCTTGGCGAACATCGCAACGGACTGATG
>Ga0307278_10001718_pt1 | contig 10833 bp, 13 predicted proteins | sample ER_DNA_117_FD_194482 | JGI IMG/M metagenome (GOLD analysis project Ga0307278, IMG submission 194482) | Bulk soil microbial communities from the East River watershed near Crested Butte, Colorado, United States - ER_DNA_117 | ecosystem: Environmental > Terrestrial > Soil > Floodplain | place...
TCTCCGAGCTAATGAAAGCGCGTTGGGCAGCCAGAAGGAGAGCTTCAGCAAAGTAACCAGCCTTCCAAGCTGGCATTGTAGGGTCTGTATTTGCCCTCTGGCTGAAGCCAGGATGGGCTTACTGCTCGCGAGAGGACTCGAACCTCCACGGGTTTCCCCATACGGTCCTGAGCCGTACGCGTCTGCCAATTCCGCCACGCGAGCTAAGGCAGCGATGTACAATCCGCGTACACCAGACGGCCCGCAAGGCTAAATCGAGTGTATTTACAATCGCACTGAGCGAGCGACGGCTGGTTAAATCAGCCCGAACGCTTCTTGCGCGCGCGAACTTCTAACTGGTGCGCTTTGCGTACCTGACCAATAGAACGCAAAAGGTCGGCATAATTCGAAACAACGATGTCGTAATCCTTGGAGGGCTTCTCCTGCACCTCCTCCCACGTTTTTAGCGAAGATTGGTAGAGTTCTGCTGCTTTTGCGTAATCACCGCGCGAATGATAGACCACCGCCAGGTTGCATTTTGATTGCGCAATGTCGGCGAGCGGAAGTGGATCCAATTTCTGCCGGATGGCCAGTGCGCGAAGATGTATCTTCTCGGCTTCAGTGTAACGGCGTTCGTTCGTGTAGAACACCGCCAGGTTGTTTAGCACCGACGCTACGTCGGGGTGGTCAGGCCCAAGTTGCTTCTCATAAATCTCCAAAGCGCGCACATAGCATGGCTCAGCTGCCTTTTGCCGACCCGATTTGCGCAGAATCAGCGCAATGTTGTTTAACATCGTTCCGATATCCGAGTAAGGAACGTCATCGATTTGCGTACCGGCGGATATTGCCTTCTGATAAAAATTGATCGCCTCCTCAGATTGGCCGAGGCTATCGCATAAGGATGCCAGCCGCCGCGCCGAGCGATAGATGGCACGCTGGTCGGGTGATTTCCCCTTTTCCAGGATTGCATGCGCCTTCAGCAAGTTTGCCTCGGCGGCAGTATAATCTCCCTTTTGCTCGAGTAGCTGGCCTAGTTTCTCGAAGCTGGTGGCGAGTGGAGTCTCGTTCCCTTTGAAAGCGCGCTTGGCGATTTCAAGGGCAGTTTCGGCAACGCGAATCGCTTCGGGCAACTGATTTGTGGCACGTAGAGTGTCAAGTTTATCATTGAGGATGGTCCAAAGCCTTTCTTCTCCCTTCATTGCCCATCACCAGCCCTCGCTTATTTGGCTAACTAGTCGGGTGGCGAGATCCTCAGTAGCCAGCGGCAAGGCTTGCCGTTCATCAGTCGTCACATCGCTACTCACGAAGAAGCTCGTCGTTCCGATTGCTTCACTCGACGGCGCCAACTGTTCGCCATTTTTTCCGGTTAGTGAGTACCTTACGCCTAGTGTCAGAGCAAATTCAGTTGTGGCCAAGACATTACCACGCACCGAGCGCGCAGGCAGGCGGATGATGCGAGATACTGCACCATTAAGAGTAGCGTCCGCTTTGTCCCCGTTGGCAATCTGAAACGTCCCATCCTGTTGCAGCTGCTTGATTACGGTATCAGTGATCAAAACTTCGATGCGTGGGACGAGGGTGCGGTTTTTAAAAGTCGGGACTGCGATAGTGTGAACGTCACGCAGATAATATGGCTTTACCGGCCCGACGTGATAGCCAAGACAACCAGTTAAGGCGAGGCAGAATACTGTCGGAAGTGAGGCTTTCAAGGCGCCGGTGAGGCGGACGCATCGGGAGAGGCCGAGGCGCCGGCATCGGGAGATGTATCCGAACTTGTACTCGTGCCCGGCAGAGGCAGCAGCGGTTCAGGCGCGGTGGTAGTATCCGGCGCAAGCGAAGCCGGCGGCGGAAGCGAAGAATCAGTCTCCGGTGCAGGTAACGGCGCTTCGTTATTTGCCGCACCCGGCTTGGCGGACCCAGTTCCGGCAGTCCGCGCTCCACGCGCTTCACCCTTTTTCTTGCCACTTTGTCCAACGGACAAAGCCGGCTGAAGCGCAGCGTCACCGAACTTTGCGCGCAACTGATCAATCCGTTTCTTCGCCTCATTGCTTTCCTCTGATCCTGGCTGCTGACGAATGACCTCGTTGTAGTAGATGACGGCAGCGCGATAGTATTTTTGTTTATCGTAGAATTTCGCGACCTTGTACGAGTTGGCGGTTTGCTTGTGCTCGAGAATGTCCAGATTAGCGCGCGCCTGCGCTGCTTTCTCGCTCTTTGGATAGTGGAACAGGAAGTCCTGGAACGCAGTTTTAGCGTTGGCTGCGGCAGCAGCGTCCTTTGTGCCTCGTTGCGCGGCCGTAAACCAGATGTAACCGATCTGGTATTGCGCATCCACGGCCACAGGTTCATTGGGAAATTTGTCCACGACGGCCTGGTACGCTTGGATCGCTGCATCGTTCGCCCCCTGTTTCTCACGCGCAAGACCAATATCAAACTGCGCACGGGCTGTGTATTTTCCGTACGGCGCGGTGCGAACAACGTTGGCGAAAATAGTCACCGCGCGATCCAACGCCGATGCAATTGGAATTCCGAGAACCTTCAGCTTCTTGCCGTTAAGATAAAGTTCGCCGGCGCGAAACTGCCCCTCGATTGCTTCCTCGAAATTAGGACTGCTGGGATATCTCTCCACCAACTCGCGAAATGAATCGGCCGCCGGTGTTAATTGGTGAAGCTGTTCCTGCAACTGGCCGGCGCGATAAAGCGCAGCGGGTGCCAGCTTATCTCTGGGATGACGTTTAACGAGACTTTTGTAAGCTCTGATCGCGCGTTTGGTGTTGCCTTCTTTTTCGGCAGTCTGTCCGATCTGAAACAACTCCGCGGCGTCGCCGCTCATCTCTTCTTCGCCAGGGGCTACAAACTTCGCTTTTTTCCCTGGTTGGAAGACAACAGAGGCCAGCCCCGGTTCGGACAAAAGGAACACCGCGGCAGCCAAAACTAAAATGGCGCGAATAACGAATTGCATTCGGGTGGGGCAGCGTATTTAAGTTATCCGGCCAGTCAAGTTTCAGTAGTCACTGCCACCGGCGGATGGCGTACCCCCCCGTACGCATTACAGATTGTAGCGTGAAACCTTTTCCTAGTGGACAAAACTGACTAGTTTTCTGCCTTCCTTTGAATCTCACTGATCAGCAGAAAATTCGTATCGGCTCGTGCGCATGGAGCTTTCCAGACTGGCGCGGTGTTTTCTATCCGGCGGATCTGCCCGAATCGCGCTGGCTGGAATTTTACGCCAACTTTTTGCCCGCGGTTGAAGTGGATTCTACGTTTCATGCCGCTCCCGCTGAGGATACCGTCCGTAGGTGGGTCGAAATGACTCCCGCCACTTTTCGGTTTACCTGCAAACTTCCTCGCCAAATTACGCATAATTGCCGGCTGCATGATTGTGCCGCCGAATTAAACTCATTTCTGCGCGCCATCGAGCCACTAGGGCCAAAGCTCCAAGTTGTCCTCATTCAGCTCCCGCCTTCTTTGGCGCCAAGGGACGGCAAGCCGGCCCTACGCAAATTTCTCGCACAACTTCCGCGAGATTTCCGGTTTGCGATTGAATTTCGTCACGCTGGCTGGCATCGGCCACAGTTTATTCGGCTCTTGGAAAAACATCGCATTTGCTGGGTTTGGGCAGATACGACTCCGCTCAACGAACGAAATCGTGCCCCGTTCGAATTTCTGCCAGGCACCACGGATTTTCTGTATCTGCGTTTGCTCGGTGATTACGCAACGAAATACGACGTCGACGGTGGGCACGTCCATCGCTACGAAAAATTGCTCTGGAAACGTGAAGCCGCCCTGGAAAGCTGGTCACTTAAGATCGAAAGGCATTTTCCAGAGGTGCGCAATGTCTGGGCGTTTGCCAGCAACCACTTCGAAGGATTCGCACCTGAAACCTGCCAACGTCTTGCCCAACGTCTGGGCTTCATGTTACCGCTGCCTTCGGAAGCAGAGGAAGCATTTTCGAACGAGAGACGATCGCAGCTTGACCTTCAGCTAGAGTGAAAGCTGCGTGCGATTGTGCTTTTCGAAAATGCAGACCTGCCGAATCCCAAAACTCGCCATTCTTTGCACTAAGGTCGCAAAATTATCGCCAAGTTGCGCGTGTGAGTGCGCATCGGATGCAGTGGTGAAAGGAATTCCCTTCTTTACTGCGAGCAGAAGGATCGCGTCTCCTGGGTAAGCTTCATTCACCGGCTTTCGCCATCCAGCGGTGGAAAGCTCAATCGCGAGGTTCCGCGCGCGAATAAGATCAAGCGTCTCATTGACCAAACTGCCGATCTCTGCACTCGGCCGATGCCCATGGATTTTGATGAGGTCGAGATGGGCAAGGCAATCGACCAACCCGGTAGTTGCGATTTCGCGGACGCGGCGAAAATAATCGGCATAAATCGCTTGAATATTTCGGCCTTCGAATTGCGCGGCGCCATCGGGCACGCTGTCGAACATCTGATCGGGGCGATCAAGAAAATGAATCGAGCCCAGGACAAAATCCAGCTTGTCCCAATGCTTCTCAATCCAGTTCCGGCCTACCTGCGAGTGAATGGGATCGTTATCGAGCTCGATCCCGGCGCGGATTTGCAAATCGGGATTTTTTTCCCGCAAACGATCGATTTCATCGAAGTCGATTCCGGCGTGATAACGATCGTGATCGGTAAAAGCGATATCAGTTAAACCTACGCTGCGCGCTGAATCCGCCCAAGGCTGAAGTAATGTCTGGGTGTACCGTTGCAACCGATGTCCCTGTGGATGCGTGTGGTAATCGGAAAACAGTTGATAGTTTGTAGTTGAGAGTTGGTCGGCAGTCACGTTTGGTTCTCTCAACTCTCAACGCTCTCAAGGCACAGCGAGGAATTTTTGCCGGATCCGCAACTCCGGGTATTGCGGAAAGAAGACTTCGGCGATGAAGACTTTGTTGGGGGTAAGTTCGCGCGTTGCGATGGTTTCGCTGTATTCGACTCGCTCTTGCGGATTGATTAAAATCGTGGCGGGCTTTTCGGCAATAGCGTGATTGTCGGACCACTTTGCCAGGATGCCTCCCGCAGAATCCATCAGATAAATTTCGATCCGCTGGTTGGTGGAAAAGTCGAGCGCCACAGGACGTTTCGAGAGATTTGCTAGCGTTACTTTCACTCCGAGCTGACGAACCTCAGACAGCTTTACCGTCTGCGGCGTGAGTTGGAGATCGAGAGCGAGTCCGCGCAATCTTGGATCTTTGTATTGCGGAACCACCTCCGGAGAAAACGGATGAAGGATCCGGCTCAACCAACCGCGCCTCCGCGCCGGAGTGGATGTCGGCGCAACATCCTGGCCAAAGAGGCTTTGGGCCATAAAAAGAATCAAAAGAAGCCATATGATGCGGCGGTTCATAAGCGGCCTAAACAGCCCCGAAAGTTTTCGGGGTTGCAAAATTCGTGTCAAACCCTTTATCAAGCGGCATGAAGACACTCAGTGTATTCGGGCTATGCCTGGCTTTTACGCTGGCCGAGGGCGTGGCGAAACAACGACATTGCACGTTTCGGGTCCACGCACAAGCGAACCCTCGGGATACGGAGGTATTCGCAACATCTGTTCGCGCCCAGATATCGGAAAAAAATGTGGCCATCGAAAAGATGCCGTGGATTTCAGAGCAAGATGTCACGGCGTTTTCGCCTTATCCAGCGCAGAATGGTACCTATGGCGCGCTCATTGAACTCGACGAGCACGGACGCGTGGTGCTCGACACCTTAAGCGTTGAGCGCCGCGGCAGTTTCCTTTTTGTGTTCATTAATGGACGGCTGATCACAGAACTCCAAGTCGATAAACGCGTCTCAGACGGAAAGATTTACATCCCTTCCGGGTTGACCGCAGCCGACATTGACTTGATGAAAAAAGACTGGCGCTTAATCGGTCAACGAAAACGTCAATCGCGTTAATCGAATATGCGATTATTCGCTGCCGCAGCTGTCCTTGCTTTTCTTTTATCAATCTCCATGGCGGCTCAGACCGCGCAAAGTCAGGCATTGAATCTTGTTCTGCCAACGAACAATGACGCTTTGTTCGCAGGCGACGGCGCCGCGTTTTACCAGTACGTGGAACGTAATTACAAAGGCACGAAATCGACGCCGTGGGAGGGTGGCCAATACGGCTTTGTGCGCGATCCTACCGACACAGCAGGTGGCGTCGTGTTCACCCGTTTTCACGAAGGAATCGACATTCGCTCCCTGCACCGCGACGCGCGCGGCGACCCGCTCGATGAAGTACATGCCCTCGCCGATGGGAAAGTCGTGCATGCCAACCCTGTTCCGGGCTACTCGAATTATGGAAAATACATCGTAATCGAACACCGCTGGGGCGGCTCGAATTACTACAGCCTGTACGGACATCTTAGTTCGATCGTCGTGCAGCCCGGCGACACGGTGACACGCGGCCAGCGCATCGCAGTGATGGGCTACACCGGAACGGGATTAAACCAGGAGCGCGCCCATCTCCATTTGGAATTGGACCTGATGTTCAGCCGTCAATTCGAGGCATGGTACAATACGTTTTTCAGAAACGATCCCAATCACAACGGCATCTACAACGGTATGAACCTAGCGGGTCTTGATGTCGCGCGCCTCTACTTGGCGCTCCGCAAAAATCCAGCGCTCACGATTCCAGAATTTCTCAAGGATGAAGAGATATTCTATAAAGTTACCTTGCCGAACTCGCGGCACTTCGACTTGCCGAAGCTTTATCCGTGGATGCTCGGCGGGAAACGAAATGAAAAATCATCATGGGAGGTCTCCTTCGCACGTTCCGGTGTTCCGTTGAGAATCGAATCCAGCGACAGACGCGTGGCGCAGCCCGAACTAACCTATGTCAAGAAGAGCTCGGTGGATTCTTCTTATTTGACTCGCGACATAGTTTCTGGCCACGAAGGAACCGCGCATCTCACAAACTATGGTAGGCAATTAATGCGGCTGCTGATTTATCCGGACTGAGGTTTCTGTCGTTTCGTCAGCACGACGTCGGCGTCCCTTGCGCAAGCGCGACGCCATGCGGAATTGCGCCTTGCACGAAATCGAGACATTCCACAGCGCCGCTCGGTTTGCCCGGGAGCGCGATTACGAGAGCGTTATCGATAATTGCCGCCAGGCTACGCGACAGGATTGAACTAGGCGTGATCTTCATCGATTCGGCGCGCATCACTTCGCCAAAGCCCGGTAACTCGACGCGCATGATTGCGCGAATCGCTTCGGGCGTAACATCGCGCGGTCCAATTCCTGTGCCTCCGGTCGTCAGGATTAAACCGCAGCCTTGCTTCGAAAACGAACGGATCGCTTCCTGAATTCGGGTTGCGTCATCCGGCACAATCGCTTCCGCGAGGATCTGCCAGCCCGCTGTTTGCGCCACGTCTTTCAACGCGGGCCCACCGAGATCTTTGTAATCACCCGCGCTCGCGCGATCCGAGATGGTGATGATGCCGACTTGTATTTGCATCTTCCTGTAACGGCGCCTCTACGAGCGCCGCCGATGTTCGCTTCGGCCGTCATAGACCGCCGCTATAGGACGTTTCGTCTTCTCGATTAACCGGACGTCATAAATCTGCATCTCTTTATCCACCGCTTTGCACATATCGTAAATCGTGAGCAACGCGACGGTGGCGCCAACGAGCGCTTCCATCTCGACGCCGGTCTGCGCCACTGTCTGGGCGGTGCAATTGACCTTTGCGCCCTCGGCGGAAGTGACGATCTCGACCTTAACTTCCGCTAGTGGCAGAGTGTGGCAAAGCGGAATGAGATGCGCCGTTTGTTTCGCAGCTTGAATACCAGCAATCCGCGCGGTCGCGAAGACGTTGCCCTTTGCGATTCGATCCTTCGAGATCAGCCCAAGGGTTTTGCGTTGGAGTTTGATTCTCCCCGTCGCGGTTGCCGTGCGCACGCTCATCGGTTTGCCCGAGACATCCACCATTTGCGCTCGCCCATCGGAGGCAATGTGAGAAAGGCGATCCATCGCGTCAGCCGCCGATGGCGATCATCTTGCGGTTCGGTTCGTAGTTGTCTCGAAAGTCATGCTGCTCAGGTTTTCGATCTACAACGTCGAGAAAGAATTGCCTAAGCTCCTCATCACTCGCGCCGGCTCGCAGCGGTTTCATGATGTCGAACTCCAGATAGCTCCCGAGACACGGACGCAATTTCCCGTCGCACGTGAGCCGGAGTTTATTGCAGCTTTCGCAAAAGTGCAGGTTCGTCATCGCCCCGATAAATCCAATCCGCTGTTTGCGGCCAGGGATTTGATAGTACGTGGCCGGACCATTGGTCCGAAATTCCGTCTCCGGGATTAAACTCCCATAAAACGATTCGATTGATCGTTTCGCTTCAAAAACGGATATGAAATTACGTTCGTCGAGGACCTCGGTCGTGCTCACCGGCATCATCTCGATGAAACGCAAAATCAAATCGCGCGCTCCAGCGAATTCTGTAAGCGGGATGAGCTGATCTTCATTTTGGCCCCGCATAAGGACTGTATTCAATTTGATTTGGTGGAACCCTGCGGCAATGGCTGCGTCGATTCCGCGGAGGACTTCTTCGTGGAAATCCCGGCCGGTGATTTGTGAGTAGAGCTCTCGGTCGAGCGTATCGAGTGAAATGTTGACTGATTGCACGCCGCCGTCACGCAACGTGGACGCCATGGTCTTACCTGGCGTGATCTCGCGCGCAAGCAATGTGCCATTGGTTGAAAGACCAATGCTCTTGACACCGGAAATCTCGGGGATCTGCCGTATGAAATTGATCACGTCACGGCGCGTCAGCGGTTCGCCGCCGGTGACTCGCACCTTCGAAACGCCCAGGTCTGCTGCGATGCGAATCAGGCGCAGTGTTTCCTCGAACGTCAAGATTCCCTCACGCGGCAACCACTCCTGTAATTCCTGCGGCATGCAATAAGTGCAGCGCTCATTACAGCGGTCGGTGATCGAGACACGCAGATACGAAATCCGGTGGCCATAGCGGTCCTGCATACCGGTCGCACGTTACGGCAACGCTAGTGTGAATCAAGAATCCGCAATGATTGACTCGATATCGAGGGGACATATGATCATGACACCATGGGGCGGTTCCATCGTGGCGCGTTAATGCTCGGGATAGCAGCTACAGCGTGGATTTTTACCGGCTGTGCAACCACCGGCGCGCGTATTTCCAATAATCCGGAAATGTACCAGCGTCTCTCTCCGAGCGACCAAGCACTCGTGAGTCAGGGTCAGATTCGTCCGGGTATGACGCCGGACGCGGTATGGCTGGCCTGGGGCACGCCCGATCAAAAGATCCCGGGCAACACGCGTGGTCGCCCAACGGAAACTTGGGTCTACCTGCGTTACGAAACACCTCCTAGCTACGGTGCGCCCTACTATTACGGCCCATTCGATTGGTCATACATCCCGCCGAAGTTCATCTATCCGTTAAAAGGGGTCACTTTCTCCAACGGCAGAGTTGTCTTCTTCCGATACTTGGCGCCGCCGTAACGCCGATAAACGAGTCGTTGGCAATCCGCAGCGATACGAATCACTTTAGCGGCACGCCTTCCGCAACCGCTCACCCTCGCTCCTGATCGAGGAGGCGAACGGAAACGCATCTCCATTCCAGTCGATACGATTTGCTGATCTCCGAATGGGCAGATGTTTGGCTTGCCAAGTTTGTCGCCGGTATGATTTCCTCACGGTATGAAGCGTCGGTTTTTGTTTCGGGCATCGACGCTCGTGCTCGCGACGGGCGCGCTCATTGTTACCAGTTGTTCAACGCCACAAACACGAATTTCTGAGCACCCGGATCTCTACCAGAATCTTTCGCCCAGAGACCAGACACTGGTTAGCCAGGGACAAATTCGCACCGGCATGTCACGAACTGCTGTGTGGCTAGCGTGGGGTTCTCCCGATCGAAAAATTGTCGGCAACATGGGCGCCGGTCGAAGGGAGACCTGGGTTTACATTTACTACGCGACGTACTACCCGTATTACGGGCCATGGGACCCATATTTCGGGGCTCCTTTGTACTATCCGTTTTATGATTCGGACCTTCCGCCTAGTATTTCTTATCCTGGCAAGGTCGTCACTTTCGCCAGCGGCAGGGTTGTGGCCTTCCAGTACCTGGCTTCGCACTAGAGCCGATCAAAAATTCTGTCGCATTGTGTCGCCGGAGGAGCCAGTATTCCGGTGCGTTTGATCAATGGCTTACCGCTCATTTCGCCAGTTCCTCGATACCCTTGAACAAGCGGGGGAACTAAAACGCGTCGCAATCCCTGTCGATACAGATCTGCTCATCGCCGAGTGGGCAGACCGCGAGATGAAATCGCCCGGCGGTGGAAAAGCTCTTTTGTTCGAGCAACCGATTGTCGACGGAAAAAAATCAGAATTCCCAGCCGCTATCAACACGATGGGGTCACGCCGGCGCATGGCGCTTGCGCTACAGGTGGCCGATATCGCAGACATTGCTCAGGAAATTCAATTAATTCTAAAGGCCAAACCACCAACCGACCTCCGCGAAGGTTGGATCTTGCTCAAACAAGGAATTCATCTGCTGCATGCGCGTCCAAAATCAGTGCGCGAAGCACCATGCCAGGAAATCGTGCACAAGATCGGGAATGGAGACACTTTTTCGTTGCGCGATTTTCCCATTCTTAAATGCTGGCCAAAAGACGGCGGCCGTTTCATCACGCTGGCAAACGTGCATACGCGCGACCCGGAAACAGGTGTACGCAACGTCGGCATTTACCGGATGCAGGTATATGACGAGCGCACGACCGGGATGCACTGGCAACTTCACAAGGTCGGCGCACGCCACGGCAAGCGTTACTACGAGCGCGGTGAACGCATGCCGGTCGCAGTGACACTGGGCGGCGACCCCGTTTATA
>Ga0307278_10001719_pt1 | contig 10832 bp, 7 predicted proteins | sample ER_DNA_117_FD_194482 | JGI IMG/M metagenome (GOLD analysis project Ga0307278, IMG submission 194482) | Bulk soil microbial communities from the East River watershed near Crested Butte, Colorado, United States - ER_DNA_117 | ecosystem: Environmental > Terrestrial > Soil > Floodplain | place: USA...
CGGGGCCAAGCGCGACAGGGGCGGGTACAGCCGGGTCCAGGCCACCGGCTCGGCCATGCCGGACACGTCGCCCTTGAGGTCGGCCACGAAGCAGGGCACCCCGGCGTCCGACAGCCGCCCGGCCAGGCCCTGGACGGTCTTGGTCTTGCCCGTGCCGGTGGCCCCGGCGACCAGCCCGTGGCGGTTCAGCATGGCCAGCGGCACCGCCACCTCGAAGCTGGTGGCGACCTCGCCGCTCCGCGGCCCCTGTTCTATAGGATGAGCGCCGTGACCGCACCTCTTCCTTCGGCCCAGCGCGCAGCCCCCCTGCCGTTCGGGCCGCCGTTCCTGATCGCCGACCCGGCCGCCGCCCGCCGCGACCTGACCCTGCTGCGCCGCGCCCTGGCCGCCTCGGGGGTGGTGGCCGAGGCGGCGGTGGCCCGGCCGGTCGAGCGGGCCGGGACGATCGCGGCCAGGGCGCTGGCCGACGGCCACCGGCTGCTGGTCGCGGTCGGTTCCGACCGCCTGGCCCACGCCGTGGCCCGGGTGCTGGTCCATCCCGGCGGGCCGCGCTGGCCGGAGGCGGTGCTGGGACTGGCCGGGCTGGGCCGCCAGGACCTGTCGGCCACCTTCGGGCTCCCCGACGAGCCGGACAAGCTGGCCCGCCACCTGCTCGGGCCCAACCTGTTCCTGGCCGACGTCGGCCGGGCCCGCTGGCGGGGTCCGGACGGGACCGAGCGGGCCGGGGTGTTCGCCAACACCGCCGAGCTGGGCTACCCGGCCGAGGTGTCGGCCAGGGCTCGGGCGGCGCCGGCCGGGGGGTGGGCCGGGCGGGCCGGGCGGCTGGCCGCCGCCCTCGGCGGCCTGGCCGCCACCCGCTCCACCCCCGCCCACCTCGAGGTCGACCACACCGCCGTCGACCTGCGCCTGGCCGGCCTGGTGGTCGCCAACGGCCAGTTCTCCATGGGGCGGATGAAGGTCGCCCCCCGGGCCCTGCCCGACGACGGCCGCCTGTCGGTGATCGCCTTCCAGGGCCAGGCGCTGGGCATCTACGCCCGCTCCAAGGACCTCTACTACGGCCTGCACGTGCCCCACCCGTCGATCCGGGAGTACCAGTCGCGCCGTGTCGCCGTCGACACCGCCGAGCCGCTAGCCCTGGTCCTTGACGGCTGGCGAGCCGCCGGCGGCCCCCCGGTCAGCTTCGACGTGCTGGAGCAGGTGCTGCGGGTCAAGGTGTGACCGGAGGTAGGATTGTCCCTATGACGACGACTGCCGCAGCGCGGGCCGAACGGCTGGCCAGAGCGCGCAAGGAGCAGGCCGAGCGGGGCGTCGACGCGCTGCTGCTGGGGCCGTCGGCCGATCTGGAGTACCTCACCGGCTACCGCCCGCCGGCCCTCGAGCGCCTGACCATGCTGGTGCTGCCCACCCAGGGCGACGCCCGGCTGGTCGTCCCCGCCCTCGAGGCACCCCTGGCCGCCGACCACCTGGGCGACCTGGAGGTCGAGGTGGCCGCCTGGCCCGAGACCGCCGACCCGGTGGCGCTGGTCGCCGGCGCCCTGGCCGCGGCCGGGGCGGCCGCGGGCCGCCTGGCCGTCGGCGACCGGCTGTGGAGCAGCTTCCTGCTGCGGCTCCAGGACGCCCTGCCCGGTGCCGGCTTCGCCCCGGCCACGGCGCTGACCCGCCAGCTGCGCATGCGCAAGGACGCCGAGGAGGTCCAGGCCCTGGCCCGGGCGGCGGCGGCCATCGACCAGGTGGTCGAGCACCTCGGCGAGCTGCGCTGGGCCGGGCGCAGCGAGCGGGAGCTGGCCCGCGACATCGAGCAGGCGATCCGCGACACCCACGACGAGTGCTGCTTCGTCGTCGTCGGGTCTGGGGCCAACGCGGCCAGCCCCCACCACGTCCCCACCGGGCGCATCATCCAGCCCGGCGACCCGGTGGTGGTCGACATCGGTGGCCGGCTCGACGGCTACTGCTCGGACACCACCCGGACCCTGGTCGTCGGCGAGCCGCCGGCCGGCTTCCGGGAGCTGTACACGCTGCTGCACGCCGCCCAGCTGGCCGGCTGCGCCGCCGTCCGCCCCGGGGTGCCGGCGTCCGCGGTCGACGCCGCCTGCCGGGCCCCGATCACCGCCGCCGGCCAGGGCGAGCTGTTCCTGCACCGCACCGGGCACGGGATCGGCCTCGAGGAGCACGAGGACCCCTACATCGTCGCCGGCAACGAGGAGCCGCTGGAGCCGGGCATGGTCTTCTCGATCGAGCCCGGCCTCTACCCGCGGGGCCACTACGGGGCCCGGATCGAGGACATCGTCGTCTGCACCGACGACGGCGGCCGGCGCCTCAACACCACCTCGCGCGACCTTCGGATCGTGAGCTAGGCGCCATGGGCGGGGGCAGGCAGGCGTGGTGCCCGCGCTGTGACGAGGTGCGGGCGGCCCGGCCCGGGGCGGCCTGCCCGGTGTGCGGCCGCCAGCTCCTGGCGATGCCCGCGGCCCGGCCCGGCCAGCCGCAGCCCCGGCGGGCCGAGCGGCTCGCCAGGCGGCTGCGGGCGCTCGCTCCGGCGGCCGGCCCGGTCGGGGTCGCGCTGCTGGTCCTGGCCGTCGTGGCCAGCGCGTTCGCCGCGGGCCGCCTGACAAGGACGACCCCGTCGACCCCGGAGGCGGCGCCGACCACCACCGTGGCCGGCTTCGTCGACGAGGGCCCCGAGACCGGCCGCCGCGACTTCAACTGGGAGGCGCGGTCCAGCGGGTTCACCGTCGAGCTGCGCAGCGTCACCGTCGGCACCGGCTTCACCCGACTGGAGCTGCACGTCGACGGGGTGGCCAGGGGCCACGAGATCAGCGCCCTCGAGCGGCTCCGGGTCCGCGACCGCGCCGGCGACGACCTGCTCTCCAGCGGGGAGATCGCCACCATCGCCACCGCCGCCAGCCGCCCGGCGCCCGGCGGCGGCATCGACACCGAGGTCGTGCTCGACCGTCCCATCGACCAGCAGGCCGTCGGCAGCGTCGAGCTGGGCGGCCTGACCGTCGCCCAGGAGGTCGGCGAACGGCTGACGGCCAGCCTGGTCGACCCCCAGCTGCGGCGCCGGACGATCAACAGCCCCGACGACGAGCGCTGGCTGCTGCAGCGCACCAGCTGTCCCGGCTGCCGGCTCCGCGTCGCCTGCGACCACTGCCGCACCGTCAGGGTCACCGGGTTCAGCTACCGCCGCGGCCGGGTGGTGGTCGCCGTCGAGGCGGTCGGCCCGGTCGAGCTGACGGCCCTCAACGCCTCGCGACGGCGGGTGCTGGTCACCGACGACGACGCCGGCGGGTCCGAGCTGCCGGGCTGGATCGACGGGTCCGGCGACACCGCCGCCATCACCGTCGAGGCCGGCGTGCTGGCCGCCGTCCGGACCGACTCGGCCGACGACCGCCGGCCCATGGCCTTCAGCCTCGGCATCCAGGCCCTGGCCGAACAGGTGGTCCGGGGCAGCTGGGCGATCCGCCAGGCGGGCAGCTGATGCGCGCCTGGTGCCCCCGCTGCGACGCCGTCCGGCCGGGCGAGACCGCCTGCCCGGTCTGTGGCACCCCCCTGGCCACCCTGGAGGACGCCGCCCCCGGCGACCGCCAGCCCGACCTGCCCCCGCCCCCGGAGCCGCCGGCCCCGACCCGGCGGCCGCCGCGGCTCCGGATCGCCCTGGCCGTGGCCACCCTGGTCGTGGCCGGCCTGGCGTTCGCGGCCGGCCGCAGCATCGCCCGCCCGGCCGCCCGCACCCAAGCCACCGCCGCCCCTGCCACCTCGACCACCACCCCGGAGCCGGGCGCCGACCGGCGTGAGCTGGGCTGGAGCGCCCGCAGCGGCGGTATCGGCATCACCGCCGTCGAGGCCGTCCGCCAGTCCACCGAGCGTGGCGAGACGGTGGCCACCATCACCTTCCGCATCAAGGGCCTGCCCGCCACCGGCCAGCGCGTGCTCGCCCTGCGCGGGCTGCGGCTGCTCGACTCCGGCGGCGGGGTCTTCGCCAGCGTCGAGCACCGGCAGGTCAGCAGGGACGGCGGCGTCCCGGTGACGCCGGTCGACGGCGACCCCGGCGCCTACCAGGTCGTCACCGGCCCAGCGCCCCGGCTGTCGTCGCTGGCCAGGATCGAGCTGGCCGGCGTGCTGGTGGTCAGGCCCCGCGACCAGACGGTCACGCTCGACACCCCGGGATCCTGGCCGGCCGGCCCGCGGATGCGGGCCCTCGACCCCGGCCCGCGCGACACCGTCCGGGTCGGGGTCGGCTTCGTCCAGGTCGACGACATCGACCTGCAACTCCAGGTGGTCTCGGCGTTCGTGCGCGACGGGCGGGCGGTGGTGGTGATCGACGCCTCCTCGGGGTTCCGCGGCGTGCCCGGCGAGTTCCTGCCCCTCGGCGCCGAGCTGCGGGCGGGCGGCCGGGTCCTGTGCTCGCACACCTCGCTGCTCGGCGAGGACCTCAGCGAGCAGAACACCCAGGGGATCGTGCTCAGCTGCCCGGCCCGGCCGGTGCCGCAGCTCACCGTGGCCGTGGGCGTCGGTGCCAGAATCCTCCCGCTCGACGCCACCCTGAAGCCCTAGCCGCCCAGCCGGAGGTCCCATGCCAGAGGACGAGCCGACAACCGCGGGAGGCTCCGCCCCCCGCATGCCCCCCGAGCCCGAACCGACCGCCCGGGAACGGGCCCGCCGCCGCGACCAGCCGCTGGTCCAGCGGGCGATCGTCTCCGACGCCCTGATGGACCCCGACGAGCGGGAGCGGATCGGCTTCGACCCCGACCCCGCCGTCCCCATCCCGGTGGTGGTCGAGCTCAACCTGCGCCACCACGACGGGCTGGAGGGGGCGGCCGAGCAGTTCCGCGCCCACTACCGCGGGACCCTGGGCGACCGTCCCGGCCCCGACCGGGTGGCCGACACCTACTTCCGCTGCGAGCTCACCGAGGACGACATCCTGCGCCTGGTCCAGGCCGACCAGCGCCAACCGGACGCCTCCCGGCGGGTCATCTACCGGATCTGGCCCGACTTCCCGGTCCACCCGCTGATCGACACCTCCTGTGCCACCGTCAAGGCCGACGCGGCCAGGCGCTCCTTCGACGCCACCGGCCGCGGCATCACCTGGGCGGTGCTGGACTCGGGCATCGACGCCGGCCACCACCACTTCCGCCGCTACGACACGCTCTCGGGCGACGTGGCCGGCCTGCACCGCGACTTCACCCGGCAGGGGGAGGCGGAGCTGGGCGACGCCCTGGTCGACCGTTTCGGCCACGGCACCCATGTGGCCGGCATCATCGCCGGGGGCCTGCCGGCCCGCATGCCGCGGGGCAGCGAGCTGCGGGTGGTCGAGCGGGTCTTCGACCCGGCCAACCCCGACACCCCCAGGGTCCAGGACCGCCAGGTCGGCCGGCCCGAGATGCTGGCCGGGATCGCCAGGGAGACCAAGCTGGTCAGCCTCAAGGTGCTGGACGACCGGGGAGGGGGCCAGTCCATGAACGTGCTGCGGGCCCTCGAGTACGTCCGCAAGGACGTCAACGGCTACGGCAAGCTGCTGCGCATCCACGGCGTCAACCTCAGCCTGGGCTACGAGTTCGACCCCAAGTGGTTCGCCTGCGGCCAGAGCCCCATCTGCGCCGAGGTCGACCGGCTGGTCCGCTCGGGGGTGGTGGTGGTGGTGGCCGCCGGCAACACCGGCTACGGCAGCCTTTCCGCCCTGTCCCGCCAGACCGACGTCGGGCTGACCATGACCATCAACGACCCCGGCAACGCCGCCCTGGCCATCACCGTCGGCGCCACCCACCGCGACATGCCCCACACCTACGGGGTGTCGTACTTCTCCTCCAAGGGCCCCACCGGCGACGGCCGGCTCAAGCCGGACCTGGTCGCCCCCGGCGAGCGCATCACCTCATGCGCCGCCGGCAAGGCGCTGGCCAGCGCCTTCCCCGGCGGCGCGGCCCCGACGCACGCGAAGATGGCCGTCTACGTTGAGGACTCGGGGACCAGCATGGCCGCCCCGCACGTCTCGGGGGCGGTCGCCAACCTCCTGTCGATCCGGCGCGAGTTCGTCGGCCGCCCCGACGAGGTCAAGCGGGTGTTCTGCGAGTCCGCGACCTCGCTGGGCCGCGAGCGCTACTTCCAGGGCCACGGCCTGGTGGACCTGATGCGGGCCATCCAGGCGATCTGAGAGAGGAGACCTTCATGGCAGGCGAGATCGCGGGCCACCCGCACTGGGAGATCGGCTTCGACGAGCAGGGCAAGGCCGCCAAGGGCGAGGTCGACGCGTTCCTGGCCGAGCTGCCCGGCAAGGACCTGACCGACCTGTTCGTGTTCTCCCACGGCTGGAACAGCTCCCGCGGCCAGGCCCGCCGGCTCTACCAGCGCTACTTCGAGCAGGTCCCCGGCCTGCTCGCCCAGGGCGGCGGCCAGGGGCCGGCGCTCCGCGAGCCGCTCCCAAGCGTCGGCACCCTCGGGGTGGTGTGGCCGTCCAAGCGTTGGGCCGACGAGCCGGAGCCGACCGGCGACGCCGACGGCGGTGGGGCGGCCGGGCTGGGCGACGCCACGCCCCCGGCGGCCGGGGCCGGCGACGCCGCCCTGGTCGAGGACCTCAAGGACGTGTTCGAGGGCCGCGGCCGGCGCCAGGCCCTCGACGAGCTCGCCCGGCTGCTGGAGGAGCGGCCCGAGGACCCGGCCGCCCTGGCGCGGTTCCAGGAGCTGATGGGCCAGCTGGCCGGCGCGGCCGACGCCGCGCCGGCCGAGGAGGACCAGGGCGAGGCGGCCCTGGTCACCGATGATCCCGGGACGGTGTTCGGCCGCTTCGCCGACGCCGTCCCCCACACCGGTGAGGGCGGCGCGGCCGGCCTCGGCGACAGCTTCGGGCGGCTGTGGAACGGCGCCAAGGAGGCGCTGCGCCAGCTCACCTACTTCGAGATGAAGAAGCGGGCCGGGGTGGTTGGCAAGCAGGGCCTCGGCCCGCTGCTCGGCCGCATCCACCAGGCCGACCCGGAGGTGCGCATCCACCTGATCGGGCACAGCTTCGGGGCCCGGCTGGTCTCCTTCGCCCTGGCCGGGCTGCCCGAGGGGCCCGGCGGCTCACCGGTCAGGTCGCTGTACCTGCTCCAGGGGGCGTTCTCGCACTTCGCCTTCGCCGACGCCCTGCCGATGGACCGCTCGCGCGGCGGCGCCCTCAAAGGCATGGCCGCCCGGGTCGACGGCCCGCTGCTGGTGTCGTTCTCGGTCCACGACACCGCCGTCGGCAAGCTCTACCCGCTGGCCTCGATGGGCTCCCACGACGACGCCGCCGGCCTGGAGGACCAGCTGTTCCGCTGGGGCGGGATGGGCCACGACGGCGCCCAGGCGGTCGACGCCACCACCGCCGGCCTCGGCCCGGTCGGGACCGGCTACCCGTTCCAGCCGGGCCGCTTCGTCAACCTCGACGGCAACGCCGTCATCAACCGGGGCGGCCCGCCGGCTGGCGCCCACTCCGACATCTTCCACCCCGAGCTGGTCTGGGCCGGCCTGGCCGCCGCCGGCCTGGTCACCCCCGACTAGCGGTCAGCTCACCACTCGAACTCGCCGCCCGGGCTGCCGGTGCTCGGGTTGCCGAGGCCGGCGTCGGGGCGGGGCTCGCGCGGCGGGGTCAGGGTCGGGCCGGAGGGGCCGCTGTCGCGGGGCGAGGCCTCCAGCAGGGCCGGGGTGTGCCAGCTGTCGCCGACCAGCTCCAGCACCGGCCGCCAGGCCGGGGTGGCCCTGGCCACCGCCTTGGAGACCATGATCTCCTCGAGCTCCTCGCCGGCGACCTCGTCCTTCTCCAGCAGCCGCTCGGACAGGGCCCGGATGGCCGGCTCGTTGGCCCGCAGCAGCTCCACCGCCTGCTGCTTGGCCTCGGCCAGCAGGCTGCCGATGGCCTTGCGGTTGTCGGGGTTGCCGAGGATGGCCCCGAGCGGCCCGTCGCCGAAGCCGGTCTGGGGCAGCACCCCGTAGGAGAGCAGGTTCTCGCCCATGCCGAGCAGCCCCAGCATGACGGCCGCCTGGTAGGTGGCGTGGCGCAGGTCCGAGCTGGGCCCGGTGGTGGTCTCGCCGAACCAGATCTCCTCGGCGGCCAGCCCGCCCAGGGCGACCACGATGTCGCGGCGCATGTCCTCGCGCAGCTCGGTGTGGCGCTCCTCCAGCGGGGTCCGGTAGACCACGCCGAGGGTGTCGCGCCGCTTGATGATCGAGGCCACCTGGATCTGGTCGTCCAGCTCCAGGATGTAGGCCAGCACGGCGTGGCCGGCCTCGTGGAAGGCGGTCATCTGGCGGTCGCGGGCCGAGGTCTTGGTCGCCTCCTTGAGGCCGATCTCCTCGGTCACCTTGGCCGTCCACAGGTCGTCGAAGGTGAGCTTGTCGCGCCCGGCGACCAGGGCGAAGATCAGCGCCTCGTTGACCAGGTTCTTGATCTGGGCCGGGCTGAACCCGTAGGTGGCCCGGGCCAGCCGCGAGATGTCGACCACCTCGTGGGGGACCTTGTCCAGGTAGTAGCGCAGGATGTCCTCGCGGCCGGGGCCCGAGGGCAGGCCGACGTGCAGCTTGCGGTCGAAGCGGCCCGGTCGCAGCAACGCCGGATCGAGGGTGGCGGCCTGGTTGGTGGCCCCGATGACCATCACGTTGTACTGGGGGATCTTGGGCTTGCCCAGGTGCAGGATCCGCTTGACGTGGCGCCACAGCCCCTTGGGCATGATCATGCCGTCCATCTGGACCAGCAGCTCGTTGACGTACATGCTGCCGCCGCCCATGCCCATGCCGCCCATGATGATCCGCAGCGGGCCCTTGGCCCAGTGGCGGCCGGTGTCGGCGGGCGAGCTGGCGTTGGACACCGCCCCGCGGCTGCCGCCGACCGCGTCCAGCTCGTCCAGGAAGATCACGGCCCCGCCGTACTTGCGCGACAGCTTCCGGGCCTTCTTGAACAGGCGCATGATGCGCAGGTTGCCGATGCCCATGAACATGTTGTTGAAGCTGGTGCCCGAGGCGTACACGAAAGGCACGTTGGCCGACCCGGCGATCGCCTTGCCGAGCAGGGTCTTGCCCGTGCCCGGCGGGCCCTCGAACAAGATCCCGTGGGGCGGGTAGCCGCCGGCGTCGCGGAACTTCTTGAACCCCTGGAACAGGGTGAGGGCTTCCTTGGTCGAATCGACGATCTCGGGCTGGCCGCGGACGTCGTCGAAGGTGACGTCGTACTCCCGCGGGTAGATGACGTAGGTCCCGCCCCTGGCCAGGAACCAGAACATGGCCACGAACTGCATGACCATCAGCGACATGAAGAACAGGAAGTAGAAGGCCAGCCCCATGAAGGACAGCGGCAGCGCCGTGGTGGCCTTCCAGAGGTTGAAGTCGGGGGCCAGCGGGTGGTCGGTCCGGATCAGGTAGCCCCGGTACTCGGGGGCCACCCGCGGGTCCCCGCCGAGGATGTTCCACCAGTCCATGCCCCGGTTGTTCCGGTACATCCAGTACATGATCGGGATCAGCAAGGCGTAGATGATCGCGACGATGAGCAGCCGCTTCAGGGTCTTTCTGATGGTGTATCGGAGTGGCTGACTCACGGACCCCCGCCTTCCTGCCGCGTGGTGACGCCGACCGGCCTGCTCACACTGGCTACGAGTATGACCGGCGGCCCCTCATCCCGCTATAGCGGGGGACCCTCTGGCCGGGCGTGGGGGACAGCGCCTAGACTGCCAACCTGACTACCCAAGGAGGTTCATTCGCCCGTGCCCGGCCTCGCGGTCATCGCCCACACCGTCTGGGGCGCAGCCGGGCCGAGCCTCCACGACCCCCGCAACCGCCTCGGCGATGCCCTCGGCCGCCGCCTCGACCTGGCCGTGGCCGTCGAGAGCGGGCGCATCAGCGCGGTCGTCCCGGCCGCCGAGGTGGGCACCCTTGGCGCCGACCGGGTGGTCGACCTGGGCGACGCCACCCTGATGCCGGGGTTCGTCGACGCCCACGTCCACCTGTCGGCCACCGGCCTGGCCGAACAGGGCGCCGACCTGCACCAGGCCCGATCGGTGGCCGAGCTGCTGGACCGGGTCAGGGCGGCCGCGGCAAGGGCCGGCGACGGCCTGCTGTGGGGCGACGGCTACGACGAGACCCGCTTCCCGGCCCCCGAGCTGCCCGGCCCGGCCGAGCTGGCCACCGCCGCCGGCGGGCGCCCGGTGTACCTGTCGCGGGTCGACGGCCACCAGGGCCTCGCCACCCTGGACGTGCTCGGCGGCTCGGGCGCGCTGGAGGCTGCCGGCTGCGACCGCGACCAGGCCGGCGAGCCCACCGGGGTGACCAGGGGCGAGGCCAACCACCTGGCCCGGCGCTTCGCCCTGGCCAGCCTGCCGGCGGCCACCCTGCTGGCCGCCCAGGACGCCGCCCTGTGCCAGGCGGCCCGGCGCGGGGTGGTCTGCGTCCACGAGATGGCCGGGCCCGACATCGCCGGCCGGCGCGACTTCGAGCTGCTGCTGGACCGGGTCGAGGCCCTGCCCATCGAGGTGGTCGGCTACTGGGGCGACCTGGACCTCGACTACGTGGCCGACCGCAAGCTGGCCCAGGTCGGCGGCGACCTGTTCCTCGACGGGTCGCTCGGCTCCCACACCGCCGCCCTCTCCACCCCCTATGAGGACATGCCCGACACCTGCGGGGTGCTGTACCACGACGACGGCGAGCTGACCGAGCTGTACGTGCGGGCCAGCCAGGCCGGCATCCAGGTCGGCGTCCACGCCATCGGCGACATGGCCATCGGCCAGGCCCTGCGCTGCGCCCGCCGGGCCATGCGGGCGGTCGGGCCGACCGCCTTCCGGGGCTGCCGGCACCGGATCGAGCATGTCGAGCTGCTCGGCGCCGACGGGGCCGAC
>Ga0307278_10001720_pt1 | contig 10830 bp, 11 predicted proteins | sample ER_DNA_117_FD_194482 | JGI IMG/M metagenome (GOLD analysis project Ga0307278, IMG submission 194482) | Bulk soil microbial communities from the East River watershed near Crested Butte, Colorado, United States - ER_DNA_117 | ecosystem: Environmental > Terrestrial > Soil > Floodplain | place...
CCGGCGGGGCAGGGCCAGACGGTCCTGACCATGACCTCGACGACCCGCCAGGTCTCGATCGACCTGGACGCGGCTAAGCAGTCCTTCGTCAAGGTTGGCGACAAGGTCGAGATCACCCTGCCCAACGGGCGCACCACCAGCGGCAAGGTCTCCTTCGTCAGCAAGGTGGCCAAGACCTCCAACAGCAACGACTCCAGCGTGGGCGGCGGCAACGACACCACCACGACCGTCGCGGTGACGGTCTCGCTCGACCGCCCCAAGGACACCGGCGCGCTCGACCAGGCGCCCGTCGACGTCGACATCACCACCGAGACGGCCAGGAACGTCCTGGCGGTGCCGGTGAACGCGCTGCTCGCGCTCGCCGAGGGCGGCTACGCCGTCGAGGTGCAGGAGGCGGGCGGCGCCCGTCACCTGGTGCCGGTCAAGCTCGGCCTGTTCGCCGACAGCCTGGTCGAGGTCGGCGGCGGCGGGCTGCGGGCCGGCATGAACGTGGTGGTGCCCGAATGACCGGGCAGCCGGTGCTGGAGCTGCGCGACGTCGCCAAGCGTTACCCCGGGGAGCCGCCGCTCGAGGTGCTGCGCGAGGTCAGCCTCACCGTCGAGGCGGGCGAGATGGCCGCGATCGTCGGTCCGTCCGGGTCGGGCAAGTCCACCCTGCTGCACCTGATCGGCACGCTCGACCGGCCGAGCGAGGGCACCGTGCGGGTCGCCGGGCACGACGTCGGCGCCCTGTCGGACCGCCGCCTGTCCGCCCTGCGGGCACGCTCGATCGGCTTCGTCTTCCAGCAGTTCTTCCTGCTGGAGGGGATGAGCGCGCTCGACAACGCCGCGCAGGGACTGCTCTACGGCGGCCTGCCGCCCGGGGAGCGGCGCCGCCAGGCCGCGGCCACGCTGGCGCGGGTGGGGCTCGGCCACCGGCTCCACCACCGGCCCGCGCAGCTCTCCGGCGGCGAGCGCCAGCGGGTCGCGATCGCCCGCGCGCTGCTGGGACGGCCGGCGATCGTGCTCGCCGACGAGCCGACCGGCAACCTCGACTCCACCTCGGGCGCGGAGATCTTCGCGCTGCTCGAGGACCTGAACGCGGAGGAGGGCGCCACCATCCTGGTGATCACCCACGACCGCGACCTGGCGGCACGGCTGCCACGCCGCATCGAGCTGCTCGACGGCCGCATCGTCGGCGACAGCGCCGGACCGGGCGCGCCCGTCCCGGCTTCCCGGGGAGGCCCCGAGCCGTCCAGGAGCCTGCCATGAGCCAGACCCTGCCAGCCTCCAGCCGCCTGCACCCGCGCGACCTGGTCGGCGTGAGCGGCATCGGGCTGCGCACCCGCCGCCTGCGGGCGGGCCTGTCCGCGCTGGGGATCGCCATCGGCATCGCGGCGATGGTGGCGGTGCTCGGCATCTCCGCCTCGAGCAAGGCGCAGCTCCTGGCACAGCTCGACGCGCTCGGCACCAACCTGCTGCGGGTCTCTCCCGGGCAGACGTTCGGCGGCGAGGACGCCAAGCTGCCCAAGGAGTCGGCCGGCATGATCAGCCGGATCGGCCCGGTCCAGCAGGTCTCCTCGGTCGGCGGCGTCGACGGCACCGTGCGGCGCAGCGACAAGATCGGCGAGGAGGAGACCGGCGGCATCGTCGTCTACGCCGCCGACCTCGACCTGACACGGACGCTCGGCGTCGAGGTGGCCAGGGGGGCCTGGCTCAACCGGGCGACGGCCCGCTATCCGGCGGTCGTGCTCGGCGCCACCACCGCCGAGCGCCTCGGGATCGACCGGGTCGGCGGGCGGGTCTGGCTGGCCGACCGCTGGTTCACCGTGGTCGGCATCCTCGGCGAGGCCACCCTCGCGCCGGAGCTGGACACCGCCGCGCTGATCGGCGAGCAGGTCGCGGCGGCCCTCCTTGGCTACGAGGGCAACCCGTCCACGGTCTACGTGCGCGCCGACGAGCAGCAGATCGAGGCGGTCCGCGGCGTGCTGCCCGGCACCGCCAACCCGCGGCAGCCCAACGAGGTCGACGTCAGCCGCCCGTCCGACGTCCTGGCCGCCAAGGCGGCGGCGAACACCGCCTTCACCTCGCTGCTGCTCGGCCTCGGCGCGGTCGCGCTGCTGGTCGGCGGCGTCGGCATCGCCAACGTGATGGTGATCTCGGTGCTGGAGCGCCGCTCGGAGATCGGCCTGCGCCGCGCCCTCGGCGCCACCAGGGGCCACGTCCGCGGGCAGTTCCTCGGCGAGTCCCTGCTGCTCGGCCTCCTCGGCGGCAGCGGTGGCGTCCTGCTCGGCGCGGCGGTCACCGCGGTCTACGCCTCGACGCGTTCCTGGTCACTGGTGATCCCCGCCTACGGCATGGCCCTCGGCCTCGCCGCCGCCCTGCTGATCGGCGCCGTCGCCGGCCTCTACCCCGCCATGCGCGCCGCCCGCATGGCCCCGACCGACGCCCTCCGCACCGTCTGAGGGTGCCAGTATCGTGCCTCGCCCGCCGCGACCAACCGCGGCGGGCGAGGCGCCCCCTACTGCCATGCCGCCCCGGGCTCCGGGCGATGCCAGACGTGCCTCCAATGTCGATGCACAGGATCGCTCGCAGAGCGATGGAGGATGGTCACGGTGGCCGCATAGACTCCCGAGCCGTGAAGCCATTCCAGCGGGTGACGCGGCCAGGTCTGGGAGAGCTGGACGAGCTTGCCTCCCAGATCGTCCAGGCCGAGACTGGTTACCTCGACAGCAACCCACACACCGTGTGGGAGCTTGCCGAGGCGCGCCGGGCTGCGCTGCCCGACCGGCTCCGCTCCGCGCTTGGCATCTTCTACACGCCCCCGACCGTGGCCGAGCGGCTGCTCGACGACCTGGAGGTGGCCGGCGCACGGTTCGACGGCACCATGCGCTTCTGCGACCCGGCGTGCGGGGGCGGCGCGTTCCTTCTCCCCGTGGCGCGCAGGATCGCCGATCGGCTGGTCGCCACCGGCGGCTCGCTGTCCGACCTCGCCCGGTGCCTGATCGGGATCGACATCGACCCCGGCGGGCTGGCCATCACCCGCGCAGCCCTCGACGCCCTCGCGCTCGATCGCTTCGGCGAGACGGGCGCTTGGGATCTCCGTAGGGAGAACACGCTCCGTCTCGCTGTGGGTGGGAAGCTGCCGGCGGCCGACGTGGTGGTGGGTAACCCGCCGTTCGGGCGGGTCCGGCTCACCGAGCAGGAGCGGGCGTTCTTCGCCCGCAGCCTGCGGGGCCACGCCAACCTATACGGGCTGTTCGTGGACGTCGCGCTTAGGATCTCGAGCGGGCTGGTCGGGTTCGTGATGCCGACGTCGTGGTTGTGCGGCGACTACTTCTCGGCTTTGCGTGGGCTGGTGAGCCAGCAGCGGCCGCTGCACACGCTTCGTTTCGTCGAATCCCGGACCGCTGTGTTCGCAGGAGTCCTGCAGGAGATGTGCCTCGCGGTGCTGGGTCCGTCTTTCGCCGGCCGGACAGCCACGGTCTACAGCGGCCTGCGCAGGACGGGAAGCTGGCCAGTGAACGTGGCCGGCAGCCGCCCATGGCTGGTGACGCGCAACCTGGCCGACGCGGAGTTGCTCGCGGCGGCCGTGCGGTCCGGCTACAAGCTGGCCGACTACCAGTTCTCGATTCACACCGGGCCTTTGGTCTGGAACCGCCATCGGAGCCAGCTCAGGTCGAGGGCGTCGGAGGGAACCGCGGTGATCGTCTGGTCGGACGCGGTCAGGGCGGGCGAGCCCGTCGACTACGCGGCTTCGAAGCGAGCGCAACTACACCTATCCGTCGACGGCATGCGCCACCTGGTCCTCGACCGGCCGGCGGTCCTGGTGAAGCGGACCACGGCGAAGGAGCAGACGCGCCGCGTCATCGCGGCCCCGTTCGCCTATCCTCCCGCTGTGGTCGAGAACCACCTCAACGTCGTCACCTCGGGAGACATCGTCGGCCCGAAGATCGCGATCGAAGAGCTGGCGGCACTGCTGAACTCCGAGCCCGTCGACCGGCTGTTTCGCTCGCTGTCGGGGACGGTCGCCGTTTCGGCTACTGAGCTGGCGGCCCTTCCGTTGCCCGCGCCGGATGCGCTCGCCGGGATCCTGAAGGCAGGCGATCGGGACGCGTTCGTGCTCGACGCCTACCTCGCCGGTGCGTGACCGATGGTTCCCACCTGGCTCGAGGAGCGCTTCCCGACCCTGGATCAGGTTCATGGCCTGCTCGCCATGGTGTTCCCTGAGGGGATGACCCGACGGCCTTGGCTGACGAACCTCAACGCCGCCCGCACGGTGTTCGTGATGCTCTACGGCCTCGCGATCGAGGGGACCGACCGCTGGATCGCCCCCCAGGCGGTCGTGGAGATGTCCGACAAGCAGGCTGGCCAGGTTGCCCTCGAGTCTCGTGTTGGCTACCTCGACCGGATCCTCAAGCCAGGGGAGAAGGCGGATGGAAAGGCTTGGTTGGCTCCCAACAGCCGCGAAGGGATCCGCGACGAAGCTCTCCGGGCGCTGAAGGAGGTTGGGGCAGTCGTCGAGCGGGGCCTACCGAAGACCTCGAGTAAGGGTCGGTATGCGCTGACCACCGACTTCACGGACCTTTTCGATCCCGGCCGAACGGAGATGGACAGGGCCGTCACGGTGGCCGCGTGGCGCGATGCCCACCTGTCGCGCACCGAACTGGCTCGCGTGGCGATCCGGGCCGCCCAGGACTTCACGACGGTGACCCTGCCGGATGGCACCACCCGGTCGTTGTCGGCAGGGCCTTCGGAGGCGATCATCAAGGGGGTCATCGAGCAGTTCTCGAAACGCTTCCTCGCTGATCCTGTCGTGCTCGCCTACTCGGACAGCGCCGCCCCGGTGCAGTACATCGACCAAGCCCTCATGCAGCGAATCGGGCTCGAGTATCGAGCGGGCGACCCGCTTCCCGACGTCCTGCTGGCAGACATCGCTCCGCCGCTGCGCTTCGTGGCCGTCGAAGCCGTTGCCACCGAGGGCCCGGTCGACGCAACTCGGGTGACCGCCGTGACGGGGTGGCTGGGGCGATCGGGCTTCCCCGCACAGGACGCGTACTTCATTACTGCCTACCTCGACCGTGGAGAGCCCGCCTTCAGGAAGACGGTCGGGGAGGTGGCCTGGCGGACGGCGTTGTGGTTCGTGACCGAGCCTGAGTGCCTACTCGTTGCCCTGGATGGTAGCGGGGTCGGTGACCTGCGAGGCCTTCCGGGCTGGTAGCCGCACTTCCACGCCACTGGCCGAGGGACTCTGGTGGGCAGGGACGGGATCGAACCGCCGACCTTGCGGTTCCTGATCCGAAGCCGCTGGATCGCCTCGTGCGGCGGCTGTGGCTACCAGCTCGCCAGCAACGGCTCGCAGCCGCGGGCCGAGCGGCGGGCTCGTCTGGGACCATCCGTCTGTGCCGTATTCGCCCTGCTCAGCTTGGCTGGGGAAGGCAGCCCTGCCATCCGGGTTCATCCGGGTCTGTACGGCTCGGTTGCGGACAGCTTGGGCAGAACGCAGGCAGAATCCTGCTCAGCCACGAAAGATCACTCACTGGATGGCACCTCTCGCCCGCAGAGCGGCCTGGCCGCAACCATGGCCGCAATACAAGACTACGAGCCGACGCCGAGCGTGTCGTTGATGCGTCGGGCCGCGAGGTTGGTGGCGCCACTGACCTCTTCCACGTCAAGGGGTGCCGCTCATTCAGAGCCACCCATCGCGATCGCGGCGCCTACTCGACCGGCTCGCCTGCCTCAGCGGCAGCATCCGTGTCCCCGCCACGGTGTGGTGCCGGCGCTGCGTGCCGGCGTAGCGGCAGGTACGCGCGCTGCTGCCAGCCCGACGCCGTGGTCTCAGCCAGCAGGAGCGGATCCGGCGAGACCACGCCACCGGCCGGCACCGGCGGTGCCACGGCCGGGCGTTCGCCAGCCGAGGCGAGCAGGACCGCCGGCAGCAGCACCAGCGCGTCGACCCCGCCGAACCAGGAGTGGCGGAGCTGGACCTTGATGCCGTACCGGGATGCGAGCCGGCCGACCACGTGGAAGCCCATCATTCTCGACACGGCGACGTCGGCCGCCAACGGCGCGGCCAGCCGCCTGTTGGCCTCGACCAGCTCGGCGTCACTCATCCCGATCCCGCGGTCCTCGATCTCGAGCACGTAACCGCTGCCGGCCGGATCGCCGGAGATTTGCACCGTGGTGACGGGCGGGGAGAACGAGGTGGCATTCTCGACCAGCTCGGCGAGCAGATGGGCGACGTCGCTGGCGGCCTGGCCGGACAGCGTGAGGTCATGGATACCGGCAACCTGCACGCGGGAGTATGCCTTGACCTCAGCCAGCGCGGCCTCGACCACGTCGCGCAGCGGTACCGGCTCGCTCCAGCGGCGGTGCTGCTCCACGCCCGAGAGCACGATCAGGTTCTCCGCGTTGCGCCGCATGCGAGTGGCGAGCTGGTCGATGCGGAACAGCTCTTCGAGCCGGTCCGGGTCGACCTCGCCCCGCTTCAGCTCGTCGATCAGCTCGAGCTGCAGGTCGACCAGTCCCTGGCTACGTCTGGCAAGGTTGTGGTACAGGTCGCCGATGCTCTTGCGCAACGCCGCCTGCTCGGTGACATCGCGGATGTTCAGCACCAGCCCGTGGACGCGGGGATCGTCGGTGAGGTTGGTGCAGATGCTGTCCACGTGACGCCACGTCCCGTCTTCGTGCTGCAGCCGGCACCCAAGGTTGGCGGTCGCTCCCGGCGCCTCGACCAGCTTGGTGAGGGTGACGGTGACGTGGTGCTGGTCGTCGGGATGGACGAGGTCGCCCAGGGCGGTGCCGACGAGGTCGGCAGCTCGCCGGCCGAGCATCCGCTCTACCGAGGGGCTCTGATAGGTGATCGTGCCGTCGGGCGCAAGCACCGTGATGAGGTCCGAGGAGTTGTTCACCAGCGAGCGGAACTGGGCAGCCTGCTCAGCGCCAGCCCGCCGCAGCAGCAGCCCCAAGGCGAGGGCGGCGAGCGCGCTGAGCAGCCCAAGGGCGATTTCGATCCGGACCAGCCGGCTGAGGGATGCCTCGGTTTGCTGGGTGATCTCCTGGACGGCGTCATTGGAGACGCTCGACAGCTGCGCGCTCAGCACCCGCAGCTTGGTCACACCGGCGGCGTAGCCCGGGTCGGCGCGGCCACCGTCCATGACGCGGTCGCCGGTGCGGATCAACTCGTCGGTCAGGCGGCGGTCCTGCTCGAGCTTGCGGCGGACCTTCCAGTCGCGGGCGGGCGGGATCTCGACCCTCGAGCCATCGCCCTGCGGTGCGCGCACGCTGCCGCCGTCCAGAAGCACATCGACCGGCTGGCGCACGGCCGCACCGCTCTCCTTAGGGTCGGCCTGGTAGCCGTCGACCACCAGCAGGACGTCCTTGGTGTAGCGCTCCACGAGGGCCCGCTGGCGCGCGGCGGTGTTGACAACCAGCGCCGAGCCACGCTGCTGCGCGATGGCTCGCGCGTTGTAGCCAAGGATCGCGGTCACGAGGACGATGAGCACGGGGATGATCCAGCCGAGCCGGCGACCCAGGCGCAGGTCGCCAAGGATCGGGAGCCGCGGGACCAACCGGCCGATGCCGGACCGGCCGCCTGCCGCCGTACGCTGGGTCGCGCTCGCGGCTCCCACCTCAGCGGACGGTGAGCGCCGCATACATCCCACCCAAGTAGTGGCCCTCCAGGTTGCAGTACATGACGTAGTGGCCTGGCGCCAGGCGCAAGACCAGGGTCCGGCGGTCGTCGATGTCGAGGCCCTGGGCCTCGCCGAGATGGTCGAGGCCGGGCGCGTCCTCGTTGACCGTCAGTCCGTCGCGCTGCAGCGGCAGCTTGTCAGGGGCACGGTCGGTTCGTACGACGTGGAGCTGGTGGGTGGTCGGGCCCTGATTGAGGATGAGGAAGCTGACGGTGCCGGCGGGCACGACGGCAGCAACGTCCCGCCGGACATGGAAATCGTCGAGTCGCACGTTCACGGGGGTGCCGAGCGGCGCGGGCTCGTGCCGGCGCTCCACGGTGAGGAGGACCACGAGCGCGAGCGCCGCCGGCATGAGCGCGAGCGCCCACGCCCAGCGACGCCTCGCCCGAGTCCACGCCATCCCGTCCCCCTCGTCCGGATGACCCGTCGCTTCTATCCGTTGTCCGCCAGGCGCGCGGCCGACAGATCGCGCTCCTTCTGCAGCTCGTGCGCCAGCCCGGCGACAGTGATGGTGAGGATGACCAGGGTGTTCGCCCGCACGCCCTCCGTGACGTTCGAGCAGAATAGAGCGTGCGGGAACATAGCACGTTGAATCCGCAGCACCCAGAATTCATGTCCTGGGAGGGCGGCTGCCCCAAGGATGCCCCAATCGCGGATGGCCTTGGAGAGGGGAGCCCGCCTGACGGGCCGTTGACCTGCACAAATCTGGTGGGCAGGGACGGGATCGAACCGCCGACCTTGCGGTTTTCAGTCGGTGGTCCCGGTGTGCAGCAGCCGGCGCGTTCGGTGAATGTCCTGGTCGCTTGGCATGCAGGTGAGCAAGCTTAGCCAGGTATTGGCAGGATTCTCGTTGACCGCGACGTTGACTGCTGATTCCGGCTGAATCGTCACGGACCGAGGCCGCCGGCGTGAGCCCCAGCTACGGCCGCGCCCTGCTCGCCGAGTTCCAGGCCGACCCCGCCGCCGCTGCCGAGGGCAACGGCGCCCGGCCCGAGGGGAGGGCCGAACCGTGACCGCGACGGCGACCATCTGGCGGACCTGCCCGGTCTGCGGCGCCTCGTTCGAGCAGCCCGACGACCCCGGCCGCAAGCGCGTCTACTGCTCGCGCGCCTGCCAGCAGGCCGCCTACCGCGCCCGCCAACGCCAGCGCTCCGACGGCCGGCAGCAGCGCACCGGCCGAGGCGACCAGCGCTCCGGCCGCCAGGAGTGGCGCTCCGACTGGCGCCAGCAGCGCGCCGGCTCTGGCGGGAACGGCGCCGGTCAGCGCCAGCGTGGCGGGCAGCGGCGCCAGGAACAGCGCCAGCCGCCGCCGACTGGCGCCAACGGTGGCGGCCGGTGGCGGACCTGGTGCTCGGTGTGCGGCGGGCAGCGTGCCGAGCACACCGTCCACCACGACCAGGCCGCGCACGAGCGCGCCCGGCGCCGCTGCGAGGCGCTGCTGCGCAAGGCCGCCGGCACGCCGTTCGAGCACGAGGCCGCCGCCTGCCGCGCCAAGGCCGACGCCCTGCGCGCCAAGTACGGCCTCTAGGCCATGCTGCCGAAGGTCGGCTTGCCGGCGCGCTCGTAGGTGAGGTGCACGGCGCCCTTGGGGAAGGTCGCCGACTCCACCAGCTGTAGCGCGGTGGGCACGGTGCCCTCGGCGAACAGCCGCTTGCCGCTGCCGAGCAGGAGCGGAAACACCCACAGGTTCAGCCGGTCGACCAGATCGTTGCGCAGCAGCGTCTGCACGAGGTCCCCGCTGCCGATGACGTCCACCCGGCCGAACTCCCCCTTGAGCCGCGCCACCGCCTCGACCACGTCGCCCTGGATCAGCCTGGAGTTGGTCCACCCCACGGTGTCCAGCGTCCGCGAGGCGACGTACTTGGGCGCGCCGTTCAGCCGGGCCGCGATCGGCTCCTCGGCCGGCTGCTTGGGCCAGTAGGCCGCGAAGATCTCGTAGGTCTTGCGGCCCAGCAGCAGCGCCTCCATGCCCGCGATGTGGTCGGTGATGACCTTTCCCGACTCCTCGTCGAAATAGGGCGCCTGCCAGCCGCCGTACTCGAAGCCCTCCTCACGGTCCTCCTCGGGCGCGCCGGGCCCCTGCAGGACCCCGTCCAACGTCGTGAACATGTTGACGACCAGCTCTCCCATGACGTCCTCCTCGATGGCGGCTACCGCGGCTCGGTCGTCTCCTTCGGGGGCGTCGAAGGGCCGCAGGCGGCGGCCGGTTCACGGATCGGCAGCCCACCCAGGATCAGGCGACCATCGCAGCAAGCGTGCTGTAGCTCGAGTGACATTGCAAACACGCCCAAGCCGAGGTTAGGGCGTGTCTCAGGTGGTGGCCTTGGCCCATCGGCGGTCGGGCGCGGGTGCCCGGGAGTTGCTTTGGGTGCACGGTCCCTTCGGCGGCCTTCAGCTGAGCTGTTCGGCCAGTCCGACGATGATGCCCTCGGGGCCGCGGACGTAGCAGAGCCGATAGATGTCCTCATACTGCGCCAGCTCGCCGACGAGTTCGGCGCCGTGGGTACGCAGGCGGGCAACGACGTCCTCGATGTCGTCGACGGCGAACATGATGCGACGAATGCCCAGCGTGTTCGCCGGTGCATCCTTCGGCTCGGCGCTGATCGCCTTCGGCGTGTGGAACATCGCCAGCTCGATTCGGCCGTGACCGTCCGGGGTCCGCAGCATTGCGATGTCCTGTCGGACGTCGTCGATCCCGATGACACGCTCCACCCAACGTCCCTCGATTGGCCCCTTGCCCTCCAGCTCCATGCCAAGTTCGACGAAGAACGAAATAACAGCGTCAAGGTCGTCGACAACGATGAGGACGTTGTCCATCCGCTGGATCGTCATGCTGGGTCTCCTTGGTGTTGTACGGCCACGGTCGCCGCCTACGGATCTGATTCAGGCGACCCCATCATCGAGCAGCGTGCCCATGTACTCTGCGGCGGCGCGGTCGGCTTCGCTGACTCGGTGCATGTAGCCGCTCGTCACGGCGAGGCTGCCATGGCCCATCCGCTCGCGCACCGTCCCCGCCTCGGCGACGGCGCCAAGCTGCGTGGCCATGAAGTGCCGCAGCCCGTACAGCGTGTAGCCGTGCCCGAGCTGGCGCACCAGCGCCGTGAACCGCTTGCTCACCGTGTCCGGCCGGAGTGGCGTCCTGCCGTCGGGCGTCCGGG
>Ga0307278_10001721_pt1 | contig 10824 bp, 9 predicted proteins | sample ER_DNA_117_FD_194482 | JGI IMG/M metagenome (GOLD analysis project Ga0307278, IMG submission 194482) | Bulk soil microbial communities from the East River watershed near Crested Butte, Colorado, United States - ER_DNA_117 | ecosystem: Environmental > Terrestrial > Soil > Floodplain | place: USA...
GCTTCGTTGGTCAATGAAGCGCGCGTGCTCGTACATCCGGCCAGCGCCGACAACATCACCACCTCCGGCGGAAAGGAAGACCACGTTTCCATGGGAATGACGAGCGCGCTAAAACTGCGATCGATTATCGATCTTGCCGAAGATTTGCTGGCAATTGAGCTGCTTACTGCTGCTGAAGGCTTGGAACATCGCAGACCGTTGAAAGCTGGAGGAGGCGTCGAGCGAGCGCTTGCTGCGGTGCGTAAGGTTGCGCCGCCGCTCGTGCAGGATCGTCCGCTCTCCGGCGACATCGCGCGTGTTGCCGAAGCAATTCGCCAGGGCAAATTTGATATCAAAGGCGAAAAGCTGTGAGCGGAAAACGAATCATCCACGCGCCACGCGGCAGCGAGCGAAGCTGCAAGGGTTGGCATCAGGAAGCTGCGATGCGGATGCTGATGAACAATCTCGATCCCGATGTCGCTGAAAATCCGGATCAGTTGGTCGTGTACGGCGGAACGGGACGCGCTGCGAGGAGTTGGGAGGCATTCGAGGCGATTGTGCTTTCGCTTCGCGAGCTAGCAAATGATGAGACGCTGCTCGTCCAATCTGGAAAGCCGGTTGGCAAATTCCGGACACACGATGAAGCGCCACGCGTCCTCATCGCGAACTCCAATCTTGTCGGGCAATGGAACAATTACACTGAGTTCAATCGGCTCGAGCGAATGGGGCTGACAATGTATGGCCAAATGACTGCCGGGTCATGGATCTACATCGGCAGCCAGGGCATCGTACAGGGAACGTACGAAACTTTTGCCGCCGCGGCTCGAAAGCATTTCGGCGGCTCGCTTGAAGGAAGATTCATTTTGACCGGCGGCCTCGGTGGAATGGGCGGCGCTCAACCGCTTGCTGCGACAATGAACGGTGCAGTCTTTCTTGGCGTTGAAGTGGATCGCGCGCGAATCGAGAAGAGATTGAAAAGCGGTTACTGCGATAAGATCGCGTATTCGGTGGATGAAGCGCTGGCAATGATTGATCGCGCCCGCAAAGACCGGCAGTCCGTCTCGGTCGGACTGGTCGGTAATTGCGCGGATGTCTTGCCCGAAATTGCAAAAAGCGGAATTGTTCCCGACATTCTCACTGATCAAACCAGCGCGCACGACGCGTTGAACGGCTACGTTCCGCACGGCATGTCGCTTGAAGATGCGCTCGCTTTGCGGCGAAAGAATCCGGACGAATACATCGAGCGCGCCATGCACTCGATGGCTGTGCACGTCGAAGCAATGCTTGCATTACAGAAGAACGGCGCAGTCACGTTCGATTACGGAAACAACATTCGTGCGCAGGCAAAAAAAGCCGGCATCAACAACGCATTCGACATTCCGGGCTTTGTTCCGGAATACATCCGTCCTCTCTTTTGCGAAGGACGTGGTCCATTTCGCTGGGTCGCCTTGAGCGGTGACCCCGAAGACATCGCGCGCACAGACAAACTCGCGCTCGAATTATTTCCAAAAAACCAAACGCTGGCGCGCTGGATGGAGCTCGCTGAGAAGCGAATTCAATTTCAAGGATTGCCCGCGCGGATTTGCTGGCTGGGCTACGGCGAGCGCGCCGAGTTCGGTCTCGCGATGAATGAATTGGTAAAACATGGCGAGCTCAAGGCGCCGATCGTAATCGGCCGCGATCATCTCGATTCGGGGTCCGTCGCGTCGCCTAATCGCGAAACCGAAGGCATGCTCGACGGCAGCGACGCCATAGCTGACTGGCCGCTGCTCAATGCCCTCCTCAACACCGCTGCAGGCGCGTCCTGGGTATCAATTCACAACGGCGGCGGCGTCGGCATTGGTTTTTCGCAGCACGCGGGCATGGTCGTGGTTGCCGACGGCACCGAAAATTCCAAGCGCCGCCTCGAGCGCGTCCTCACCAGCGACCCAGGCACCGGCATCCTCCGCCACGCCGACGCCGGTTACTCCCGTGCAATAGAATTCGCCGCCGCGCACAGCGTGGATATCCCCATGCAGCCGAAACGGCGTGATTGAAGGGCACGGCGAAGATATAGGGTGCTTGCTCGGCAAGACACCATCCCTATAGTGGTATTTTGTGGCCACGATTACTGAAGTCGAGAAGCTCGCGCTGGATCTGCCCGAGAATCAGCGAGCCGTTCTTGCAGCTCATCTGCTCGAATCACTCCCACCCGTTCTTCACGACGAAGATGAGGGCATCGCCGAAGCCCGACGACGAGACGCTGAGCTTGATGCCAGGCCATCCTTAAGCATCTCCGTAAAAGAGCTCGACGAACAGATCGAACGCCGCCGAACCTGATGCGGCTCGACCTTCATCCGAAGGTTTACTCGGATATCGATAGCATCATGGCCTATTACGAGGAAGTGGCCACCAGGGACCTTGCAGACGAGTTCTATTCTGAGTTGCGGTATTTCATGACCGAGTCGGCTACGCGACCGGAATCTTTCGCAATTCGCGAAGGCGATATTCGGCGAGTCAACCTTCATCGCTTTCCTTATCATTTTCTTTTCCGAATAGTGGGCGACGCCGTTCGCATTCTCGTCGTTCGTCATCACAGCAGACATCCATCTCTGGGCATCGAACGTCGATGAAAAAGTTGATCGAGTGCGTGCCGAATTTTTCCGAAGGGCGCGATCTGGAAGTAATTCGCCAGATCACGGATGCGATTAGAACGGTGGAAGGCGTTTCGTTGCTCGATGTGGATCCCGGAGCGAGCACCAACCGAACGGTGGTGACGTTTGTCGGGAATCCTGAAGCGGCAGTGGAAGCGGCGTTTCGCGCAATCAAAAAAGCCGCAGAGCTCATCGATATGCGCAAACACAAAGGCGAACATCCCCGCATGGGCGGGACCGATGTTTGCCCATTCATTCCGGTCAGCAACGTCAGTTGGGAGGAAGCGATTGAGTGCGCGAATCGCCTGGGGCGGCGTGTGGGTGAGGAACTGAAGATTCCGGTCTATCTCTACGAAAAAGCAGCCGCAGATAAATCACGTTCGAATCTTTCAGTCATTCGCGCGGGCGAATACGAGGGATTTTTCGAGAAAATTAAGCAGCCTGAATGGAAACCGGATTTTGGTCCGGCTGTTTTTAACGAGAAATCGGGCGCGACAGTAATTGGAGTCCGCGATTTTCTGGTGGCTTACAATGTAAATCTGAACACGAAATCGGTGCGCCGCGCGACCTCGGTGGCGTTTGATGTGCGAGAGCAGGGGAGAATGAAGACTGAAGACGGCACACCTTCGGGCAAACCAGTTCTGGATTCAAATGGCGAACCAGTTCGAATTCCCGGCATGCTGAAAAACGTGAAGGCTATCGGCTGGTTCGTGAAGGAATACGGGATCGCGCAAGTCTCGATGAATCTCACCAACATCGAGGAGACGCCGTTGCACGTCGCGTTCGATGCTTGTGTGGAAGCGGCCGCCAATCGCGGATTGCGTGTAACCGGCTCGGAGATTGTGGGCATGGTGCCGAAAAAATGTCTGGTGGATGCCGGCCGTTATTTTCTCCGCAAGCAGAGATGGTCCGAGGGCGCTTCAGAGGAAGAGTTGATCGACATCGCGATTCGCTCAATGGGCCTCAGCGAACTCAAACCTTTCGATCCGAAAGAAAAGGTGATTGAATTGAAGATCGAATCCGCTGAGCAAAAAACGTTCCTGGCGAGAATGAATCTGCGCGAGTTTTGCAACGAAACGTTGAGCGATTCGCCCGCGCCAGGTGGTGGTTCCGTGGCAGCGTTGATGGGCGCGTTAGGTGCGTCGCTGGGCGGAATGGTCGCGAATCTTTCCGCTGGAAAACGTGGCTGGGACGACAAGCTAGAATATTTCAGCGATTGGGCGGTAAAAGCGCAGCAACTCAAGGACGAATTGCTCTCGCTGGTGGATGAAGATACGGCTGCCTTCAACAAAGTAATGGATTCATTCGCGTTGCCGAAAGGATCGGCTGCAGAGAAAGCCGCGCGCGCGGCGGCGATCGAGCAAGCAACGAAGTATGCGGCGGAAGTGCCGTTGAAGGTCATGGAAACGGCATCGAAGTCTTACGCGTTGCTGGTCGAAATGGCCGAAAGAGGAAATCCAGCCTCCATTTCAGATGTTGGCGTTGGCGCGCTGGCCACGCGCGCCTGCATTGAAGGGGCGGCGCTGAACGTGCGAATCAATCTTGCCCAGTTGAAGGACGAGAAATTTACGAAAGGTCTTCAAGACAAAATTCGAAAGATCGGCGCAGATTCAGATGCGCAGTTCAAGACGATCATCGACGTTGTTGAACGCAAGCTAAGCAAATCGTGAAGTCACTGGCTGTTCTTCACGCTTCGCAATTAGTCGCGCTGGCCGGTCCAAAGCGACCGCGGGTTGGCGCGGAGATGTCTGAGGTGGCGATTATCCGCGATGGCGGAATGCTGATCCGCGACGGAAAGATCGACCTAGTCGGTTCAAGCGAGGAGGTCGCAAAGAACGCAGGCGACGCGAACATTATTGATGCCGGTTGGCGCGTTGTTCTCCCCGGATTTGTCGACGCGCATACACATTTGGTTTTTGCCGGAAATCGTCTCGATGATTTCGAGCGGCGCGCGTGCGGCCACACTTATGAGCAGATTGCAAAGGCCGGCGGCGGAATTTGGTCAACTGTTGAAAAGACGCGAGCGGCGAGCGATGACGATCTTCTCGTGCAGGCAAAGAAGCACGCAGCATGGTTCTTGCGCTGTGGAACCACAACGATCGAAGCAAAATCTGGGTACGGATTGACGGTCGAAGACGAATTGAAGATTTTGCGCGTGATGCAGCGGCTCAACGAACAAATGCGGCTGGAAATTGCGCCGACGTTTCTCGGGGCGCACGCGGTACCGCGCGAAATGGACGCCGGTCAATACGCCGACCTTGTGATCGATGAGATGTTGCCGCGGATCGCAAGCGAAAAACTAGCGGAATTTTGCGACGTGTTTTGCGAGCGCGGTTACTTCGACGTCGAACATTCGAGAAGAATTTTGACGGCGGCTAGGAAGCTCGGTTTAGGGCTGCGAATCCATGCCGACCAACTCAGTGATTCTGGCGGGGCGCAACTCGCCGCTGAGTTGAAAGCGACCACGGCAGATCATTTAGAGAAAACGGATCAACAGGGGATTGCGGCAATGAAATCCGCCGGTGTGCAACCGATATTGTTGCCGGGTTCGGTTTATGCGCTTGGATTGTCAGATTATCCGTGTGCGCGCAAAATGATCGAGGCCGGTCTTGCCGTTGTTATCGCGACCGATTTCAATCCGGGTTCCTCGCCGACGCCGAGCATGCCGATGATTTTGTCGCTCGCGTGTACCCAGGTGAAAATGTCGCCTGCGGAAGCAATCACAGCCGCGACAGTCAACGCCGCTTACAGTCTTAATCGCGGAACCAAGATCGGTTCGCTTGAGCCAGGCAAGCTTGCGAACTTCTCGATCTTCGATTGCGAGGATTATCGCGAGTTGGCGTACTGGTTTGGAATTCCGCAGACCTCTTCGGTTTACGTGAAAGGTGACCGCGTGGCCGGCGCTTGACACAAGAGCCGCTACAATCGTCGCTTCTTACAATGAAGGTTGAAGTGGAAAAGCAGCCCGGCTTCGTGTCGAAGCTGCAGATTGAATTGCCACCTGACGAAGTGGCGAAGGAGTGGGATGTGATTGCAAATAGCTTCGCGCGATTTGCCAAGATTCCAGGCTACCGGCCCGGGAAGGCGCCGCGTGCCGTGATCGACAAAAGATTTCGCAAGGAAATCCAGGAGGAGCTCACCAAAAAACTCGTCTCGAAAAGTTATCACCAAGCAGTCGAACAGCAGCAGTTGCGCGTGGCTTCATTGACTAACATCGAAGACATTCAGTTTGGCGAGGACAAGTCGATGCGCTTCCGCGCGACCGTTGTCACCGCACCGGAATTCGAATTGCCGGATTACAAGAATATTCCCGTGGAACTGCCGGACACAAAGGTCTCGGATGCCGAAGTCGAAGCGGCACTGGAACGTTTGCGTGATCAATCCGCTGACTTTGTGGATGTGCCCGGACGCGGACTGCAAATGGGCGATTTTGCGGTGCTTGATTTCGAGGGATCGGTAGATAGCAAGCCGATTAGCGAAATCGCGCCCCAAGTCAGCAAGAATTTGCAAGGGGGCAAGAAATTCTGGCTGCACCTAGCGTCTGACAATTTTCTGCCGAAATTTTGTGAGCAGGTGATCGGACAAAAGCCCAGCGAAACGCGCCTCGTGATCGTCCGTTTTCCAGACGATTTTCCGGTGAAAGAATTGGCAGGCAAAAAAGCGGATTACGCCGTTACTCTCCGTGAGATTAAGGAGAAGGTTGTGCCAGCTGTCGATGACGCGCTTGCGGGCAAACTGGTTCCGGGGAAAACCCTTGTCGATGTCCGCCAGATGATCGAGCACGACATCGAACACGCGAAACAGCATGACGCCGAGCGGGCGAAGGAAGCGCAAATCGTTCAACGTTTGCATGAGCAGATTCAGTTCGAGTTGCCTCCGGCGCTCCTGCAAAATGAAACGCGCCGCGCGCTGGCCGAATTGGTGCAACGCAATCGCGAGCGCGGGGTTACTGATGAGATGCTGAAGGAAAAAGAAAAGGAACTCATCGACGGCGCCGCGGGCCTGGCAGCGAATCGGTTGAAAACAAATTTCATTCTGCATCGGATCGCGGAGCGCGAGAAAATTGAGGTAAGCAAGGAAGATGTCGATCTTCGAATCAAGCAGGAGGCGTCGCGCTACGACATTCCGCCCGAAAAAATGCGCAAGGAATTGCAGCAAAAAGATGCGTTGGATGACATCGCTGAACAGATTCTGCTGGGCAAGACTCTTGATTTCCTGAAGGCGAATGTTAACGTCGAAACGGTGCAAGAAGCCACTGTTAAAGAAGAAAAATCATGAGCGTGTCCGACGAAAACCTGTCGCAGGTGCTGATTCCGATGGTTGTGGAGCAGACTGGCCGGGGTGAGCGCAGCTACGATATCTATTCGCGACTGCTCAAGGACCGGATCGTTTTCATCGGAACGCCGATGGACGATCACATCGCCAATCTTGTCATTGCTCAGCTGCTCTTTCTGCAAATGGAAGACTCGAAAAAGGACATCAACATCTATATCAATTCGCCCGGTGGTTCGGTTACTGCAGGACTAGCGGTCTATGACACGATGCAGTTTCTCACCTGCGACGTGACGACCTATTGCCTCGGGATGGCCGCCAGCATGGCGGCTGTACTCCTTTGCGCCGGTACGAAGGGTAAACGTTTCGCGTTGCCCAATTCCGACATCATGATCCATCAGGTTTCCGGCGGCGCGCAGGGGGCGGCGAGCGATGTCGAACGGCAGGTTGATTACATGTTCAAGTTGAAGAAACGACTCATCCGAATCATGGCGCGACACACCGGCAAGTCTGAGGAGCAAGTACGGGTCGATTCAGACCGCGATTATTATATGTCCGCAGAAGAGGCAAAGGCATATGGTCTGGTGGACGAAGTGATTAAGTCGCGGAAGGAAATAAAGTTGCTTGACGGCGCGACGCCGCCGTCCGGTGACCGGTCAATAGAAGTCGCGGAGGTGGCGCTACCGCGCAAAGTGGCGGGATAACAGCGTCTTTCTTGCCAAACCAATATGGCCCGCGCTTCTAACCTCACCATGTGCTCGTTCTGTGGCAAGAGTCACGCCGAGGTGCGCAAACTAATCGCCGGGCCTGGCGTTTATATCTGCGATAGCTGCATCAACGTTTGCAAGAGCATCCTCGATAAAGAGCTCACCGAAGATGCTCGGCGTCAGTCCTCCAATATCCGCGTACCCAAACCGGCAGAAATCCGGCGTGCCCTCGATCAATATGTAATCGGCCAGGACATCGCCAAAAAGACGCTGTCTGTGGCAGTCCATAACCATTACAAGCGGGTGCTACAAAATGCGTCGCCAGTCGATGCCTCCGCTGCTTTTCAGCCCGACCCACTTGCGGACGTCGAAATTGAGAAGAGCAACATTTTGCTAATCGGACCCACCGGCTCCGGCAAAACACTGCTGGCAAAGACACTGGCGAGGATCCTGGATGTGCCGTTTTGCATCACCGACGCGACGACGCTGACTGAAGCCGGGTACGTTGGCGAAGACGTCGAAAACATCATTCTGCGGCTTTTACAAAATGCCGATTACGATGTCAAACGAGCGGAGATCGGCATCGTTTACATCGACGAGATCGATAAGATCGGACGCAAAACCGATAATGTGAGCATCACCCGTGATGTCTCCGGCGAAGGAGTGCAGCAGGCGCTTTTGAAAATTTTGGAGGGCAGCACGTGCAACGTTCCACCCCAGGGCGGCCGCAAACATCCGCATCAGGAATACATCCAGGTCAATACCGAGAAGATTCTCTTCATTTGCGGCGGCGCATTTATTGGACTTGATAAAATCATTCAAAAGCGCATCGGCCAAAAAGTGATGGGCTTTGGTAGCCCGACACTCGAAGTGGAAGAAGCATTGCGAAAGCAAGCCATCCGCCACGTCGAACCGGAAGACTTGCTCGCTTTTGGGATGATTCCCGAATTCATTGGACGCCTGCCGGTTGTCAGTTCGCTCGATGCGCTAACTGAGGAAGAAATGGTAGCCATTCTCACCGAGACAAAGAACGCGATGGTAAAGCAGTACACGAAGCTTTTCTCAATGGAAGGCGTGCGATTGTCGGTCACCAAAGATGCCTTGCGCGCGATGGCCGGGCAGGCCGTCACAAAGGGCACAGGTGCGCGCGCTCTGCGTTCGCTGCTCGAGCGGATCATGCTCGATATCATGTACGATGTGCCAAGCCGCGAAGATATCGCCGAGGTCACGATTAATCGGGCCGTCGTGGAGGGCAAAAAGCTACCGCTCATTCGCAAAAAGCAGGACAAGACCGCGGCCTAACCGGCCCTCGGCCGCACGTAAAAAGTTACAAGGGCTACAAAGTTAAAACGGTTACTTCTTTCCTTGTAACTCTTTTAACCGATCGCCTTCGTTGATGCGCGTGACCCTCGTCAACACCGGCACCGAGCTCTTGCTTGGCGATGTTCAAGACGCGCATCTTGCGTTCATCGCGCGCGAGATCTTTCCATTGGGTCTGCGCATTGAAGAGCGGCGAACGGTCCCTGATACCGACGCGATTCGGCGTACACTGCGTGAGTTGCTTTCGGCCTGTGAAATTCTTTTTGTGACCGGCGGCTTGGGCCCAACCACCGATGATATCACACGAGAAATGGTCGCCGACGTACTGGGATTAGAGCTGCGTCAGGACCCGCAGTTGCTGAGTTCGCTTCAGCAGAGACTTCAAATACGTGGAATCAAATGGGCTGCGGGCATTGCCCGTCAGGCCGATGTCCCGGCGGGCGCGCAGGTGCTCCCAAACGAGAACGGAAGCGCCCCGGGATTCTATTTGAAGGCGAACGTCAGCCCACGCCTTCCGTCGCCGCACCTTTTCGTTCTACCCGGGCCGCCCCGCGAGCTTCAGCCCATGTTCCGTACATTTGTTATGCCGATCTTGCGCTCGATCGTACCGGCCTCGGCGTTACTGGAGCGGCGGCTGTACAGGATCGCCGGAGTGGGCGAGTCACTGGTTGAGGGAGCAATCGGCGCAAAAGTGCTGGCGATTCCGGGAATTGAGCTGGGTTATTGTGCGAGACCAGGCGAAGTTGAAGTGCGCATTATCGGAAGGGCGGAGGCGATCGAACAAGCGGATGCCGTCATCAGATCCGCACTGGGAGTGCGGATCTTTTCTGCAGCGGAAGAAAACCTGGAAGAAGTCATTGTTAACCTACTGAGAAAGCGCAATCAAACCTTGGCAACCGCAGAATCGTGCACGGGCGGATTGATCGCGAATCGCGTCACGAATGTGCCGGGGGCGTCGAACGTTTTTGTTGCTGGCTATGTTTGTTACGCTAATCAGGCCAAGGCCGACATGTTGAATATCGATCCAAAGCTCATCGAAGAGCATGGCGCCGTGAGCGAGCCGGTCGCGCGCGCTCTTGCCGAGCATGCCCGCGCCTGTGCAGGATCCAACTATGCTCTCGCGACGACTGGAGTTGCCGGGCCAACCGGTGGGTCGCCGGAAAAACCAGTGGGAACGGTTTACGTTGCCCTGGCTTCGACGGAGTCAGAGACGACCGCGAAAAAGTTCTTTTTCCCCACTGATCGGAAGACCTTCAAGCAGCTTACGGCGCAAGTGGGGTTTGAGATGCTACGACGTGCGCTGCTTAAAAAATCCAAATCCCAAGCTCCAAGTTCCAAAGAAACCTCAAAGTCCAATCCTCAATAGCAAACAGCACATGTTCTCCCCACTCTTGGTGCTTGGAGATTCTTTGGGATTTGGATGTTCGAGTTTACAGCCTAGTAATCGCCCACGTCCACGGACGTGCCCACTTTTGCGTGGTCGTAAAACAATTTTGCCCCATCGACTGATTCGCGGATGCAGCCATGGGACGCGGGGTAGCCAGGCAAAATTCCGATGTGCATCCCAACACCTTCCCCGGTAAGACGAAGGAACCATTGCATGGGCGCGCCGGCAAAGTGCGTTCCGCTCGGCGCGGAATCGATCCGCGCACTGACGCCCGCGCGCACGACTCGGCCCGAACCATCCACAAAGTTACCGTATAGGCTAGAATGATGATTTGGGTCCTTTTCCATCACAGCGAAATGTCCGCTCGGTGTACTGTGACCGCGTTTGCCGGATGAAATCGGTCCGTCAGCCACGATTTCGTCGCCGATCATGAGGTACGCCCGCTGCTTCGGAAGCGAAACGACTATTCGCGTGTTATCCTGCGTTGCCTGTTTGAGCAAAGATTGATTCACCTTCAACGGTTCCT
>Ga0307278_10001722_pt1 | contig 10821 bp, 7 predicted proteins | sample ER_DNA_117_FD_194482 | JGI IMG/M metagenome (GOLD analysis project Ga0307278, IMG submission 194482) | Bulk soil microbial communities from the East River watershed near Crested Butte, Colorado, United States - ER_DNA_117 | ecosystem: Environmental > Terrestrial > Soil > Floodplain | place: USA...
AGAACGGTGTAGGCGTTCTCTGCGAAGGGGATGCTGCCGATAGCAAGAAGGAGTTAACAGTGACACCTCAGGCGTTCATGGGCAGCACAAGATCATCAGCGATGGCAAGATCATCGCGATGGTGGCGGGCAAGACAAGAACTCATGGCTCTTGACCCCCAGTTACCGGCACCGCGTCCGCTGCCGTACGCCAGTGTTCGAAAATCCTTACCTGTAAGGGAATCCGTACGCCAGCGAACACCAGCGAACACACCAGAGCGGTCACTAATGGCGGTCAAAATGGCGGTCAGAACCATAGCGGAACTAAGCGAATAGGAGGGCAGGCCAAGACATTGCCACCAAGAACACGGCATGATCACCACACCGAAACCGTCCGGAGAAGCGGGAACAGGTCAAACCGCCAGTTCCGCCGGGAACACAGCATCACCCCCGGCCAGTACCGCCGAATACACCAACACCCTGAACTCGTGCTCGACGTTCAAACCCGGCCCAACCCGAACCCTAAACTCGCTCGACGACGACATCCGCAGGAGCACCAGCAGCAGGCTCGATACTGATGACCTGAGAGCCAGCGTTCCGGTTGCACCACCGGGCGCTGACGACGGATGTGAACTCCGGTCGGAGTACGTCTCGACCGCGCCGCCCACCGCGACAGCGGCACCGCCGACTGCGGTATGCGGACCTCTGCCAGGGTTCGGCGAGTTCTCGCGGGCGATCCCGGTCGCGCCCACCCTGGTCTACGACCACCAGGCCTCGCACGACATCGAGACCGATCCGGATTGGCGTGCCCGGTGGGCCCGCGTCACCGTGCGCACGGTCGTTTACTCGGGCGATCGGACCTTCTCCGGGCTACCCGAGGCCGCCGACGCCGTCGCGGCTGCTCTATCGAACGCCAAGCGCCGCGTGCTCGCAGGTCAAGACCACGGCCCAGCGCCTGAAGTGATCGTCCCCGAGCTGGTCAGATTCCTGCGTTCGGCCGCGTAGCCGAACCGGTGCCAGCCCATGTGCCGATCGGGAAGTTTCCCTTCTGGGCAGGCCATCTGAGGCTTGGGCGTCCCGGAGAACCCGGGCTTCCTCACGTGCGACTGGCCGAGATGCCGCGGCTCGATCAGCAGTCCCGTGGGCCGGTTGTCGGCTTGCGGCACAGTGCCGTCTCGTGCGACCGACCAGAATCGGTCTGTTCGATCGCAGCATTAGCCATCCTGCTGCTTCACCTCGACACCGAGTACGCCTGAGTGATCTGCCGGACAACAATTGCGGCGTCCTCACCGACACCAATCAGCAGCGAGGACTTCCGCTTGCGCAAGAAGTGCACCCCGACGAAGTACAGCCCGGGAACCACGGTGCTCGCGCCGTCTTGGGTAAGCGGGAATCCCCAACTGTCGAAGGCATCAGGCCACGGCAGCCACGATCGATAGTCAGGCCGGAACCCTGCTGCGAAGATCACCGACCCGATGTCGGCCAGGTCGATCGAGTCGCGCGCTGAGGATTCGAATGGCTCGGGATCGTCGAGCGCAGGTGGTTCGAGTCCTCGGGTCGAAACGAGGTTGTCAACCAGGCCGCGGAATTGCAAGTAGCGCTCGTCTCCCCAAGCGACGCTCTGATCAAGGTCGGGGGCAAAGAGCACCTCGCGATCCGTGGCGCCGAGGAAGTGTCCGGTAAGCGTCGCGCCACGGGCCTGGAGCGTACGCAGGTGAAGGTCATGCCCGCGACCGCGGCCCGTGACAAGGACGCCGAAGATCCGTGCTTCTGGGGCGGGAAGCGAGTCCAACCGCCAGTCGAGGAAGCCGGTTTCTTGTGCCCACCACAAGAGGTCTCTGCCGCCGAAGCGCCTCGGCGCCCACGGCGCCCTGCCGCAAGCGACCACCACATCCCGGCCCGCCTCGCTGAGCTCCTCCGCGATCTGGCATCCCGACAGGCCGCTACCGATGATCAACACCGTTCCCGCGGGCAGTGCCTGCTCGTTGCGGTAATCGTCCACGTCGATCTGGGCCAGCTCAGTTGGCAGCGTCTGAGCCGCCGCTGGCCGGTGCGGACGCTGATAAGCACCAGTCGCGAGGACCACCGCATCTGCGTGAATGTCGCCAGCCGATGTGCGAAGCACGAACCCATCACCGGGTAGTGACTCCACCGAGTTGACAGCAACCTGCTCGCGGATCGGCACCTGTGATTGGGCCGCGTAGCGTTCCAGGTAGGCAACGAACTCGTCGCGAGGCATGAAGCCGTCCGGCTCCGGCCCGGCGTAATGGCCGTCAGGTAGCTGGACCGTCCAATTGGGCGTCACGAGGCAAAAGCTGTCCCATCGGTGCCGCCACGTCTCACCCACTCGGCCACGCTCCAGAACCACATGCTCCAGCCCGGCCTTCGTCAACTCCCGACTCGTGGCAAGCCCCGCTTGACCGCCACCGACAATGGCGACGGCAACTGATTCCATCTGAGTTGGAGCTACGCCGCACTCGCGGCGAGCGTGGCGTGGCTCCGAGACTTCTGATCCCACGGCACCTCCGCCGTCCTTTTGCCTTAGTCTTCGCAGCTGTCTGCTCTGGCCGCGGTCCCATTCGCCGCTTTTCAGTACTCGTGGATGTCGACGACTTGCAGGATGCGTGTCGTCGGTGCGCCGACCTTGGCTGGGGCCTTGTCAGGCGACGGCCAGACTTTGGTGCGAAGGGTTTCAAGAAACGCGCCGGCATCCGCCGTCGTGTCGAAATCAAGGTCAAGCATCACTTCGTGGTCGTTGTCAACGGGACGGAAGATCCGGTAGCGCCGCATACCGGAACGCTCCCGTCCGCCGGCGTCCTTGTCGAAAGCGCTTCTCCACAATCCATAGTCACGAACCTCGAGCTCCACTCGCAAGGTTGTCATGGACTGCTCCTTTCGATTCCAAGATGCAGTATTCATTATCTCTATAAGGTAATGAATACTTGATACACTACTCCGATGCAGCCGGTAGTCAAGAGCCGCCGCTACGATTCTCCGCACCGACGGGCGCAAGCACAGGCGACGCGTCGGGCGATCCTCGACGCGGCTCAGCGGCTCTTCGAAGGACACAGCTACTCCGGGACCTCGATGCCAGCCATCGCTGAAGAAGCCGGCGTTGCTCTCAAGACCATCTACGTGTATTTCCCGACCAAAGCCGCCGTGGTACACGCGCTTTGGGACGCCCGCCTCGGCGGCGATGAAGCGGACCTGCCTGTGCTGGAACGAGCGTGGTACCGCGCCGTAGTGAATGAGCCCGATCCCGAACGAAAACTCCGTCTCGTCGCCGCACAATCGCGCCGCGTCAAGAGCCGCTCGGGCGCACTGCTGGAGATGATCCGTGCCGCCGCGCCGGCCGATTCTGAGATCGCGACCCTATGGAGTGACATCGAGGCCAAACTCCTCGATGTACAGCGTTCCATCGTCGAGCAGCTACACGCGACAGGATCGCTGGGCTCTGCGCTCGACGTCACCCGGGCGACAGACGTCCTCTGGACCATCAACCATCCCGCCGTCTGGCAACTCTTGGTCCTGGGCCGCGGCTGGACCGATGAACAATACGAGCGATGGCTCGGTGATGCCTTCTGCTCGCAGCTCCTCGACAGCCGCCAAGTGCAAGCGCAGTGAACGAATGCCGTCGTCAGCCAGCAAACGCCGGCCGAGCTGGGACACACCACCGAGGTAGCAGACCACAGCCGGCCCGCCCACTCATCATTGGTTGACAGTGTCAATCTCAAGGGAGGTCGGCCCCATGTCGCTGAGATGATCCCGACCATGATGGGTCCGCTGGAGTGCCGTCGATGCGGCGAAAGATCACCGGTGGTTCTATGGATATAGCTGTTCGTCGATGATCGAGCTGGGCCGGAGTCGTGGAGCAGGTCGTTCGTACCGCCGGGCCCGGCGCCTCACCTTGTGTGGAGTACACGCTCTCACAGCGGGGAGAGACGGTGCGGCCGATCCTGGCGACCATGGTCGAGTTGGGCCACCGACGCCTCTCCGCGGACAGCGCACACCATCAGACACCGTTGCCCGGTGAATCTTTGGGGTGGGTAGGCAGGTGAGGGACGAGCGATTGCGCGGTGGCGCAAGTACCGGTGACCGTTCCGCAGACTGAGGACCAGTGTTGCCCGCAGAAGGGTCGGCTTGGGGGATGACGAACGAGTCTCGACACCCATCGAAAGCGATCGCGGCCGAGGTGCGAGGAGCCTGCCGACCCCAAGCTGCCCCGCTGTGAGGAACATAGTTGGCCTCACTTCTTCCGCTAGTGACGCCAAAGTTTGATGGCGGAGATCAAGAGGAGGAGGGCAAGAACTGGGATCAAGACGAGGTTAGGAACTATGCCGAGAAGCAAGGCGCCGGCTAGCGTGCCGGCGATGGATCCGGCCGTCATGACAATCACGAAGCGGACGTTGCTGCGTAGGACGGTGAAGGCCTGGTCGCGGCTGTAGCGGGCGAACGCGACGAGCATGGTGGGTAGGGAGACGGCCAAGGACAAGGTGCCGGCGACTTTGATGTCGATGCCGTAAAGCAGCACGATGGTGGGGATCAACAGCTCGCCTCCGGCGACCCCCATGACCGCGGCGACGGCCCCGATGCCGAATCCAGCGGCCAGGCCCACGATCGCTTGGACTTGTTCGGGAAGGCCGAGGCTGTGGGTGGGGCCGTCCAGGTGGGTCCAAACCAGCGCGGCGGCCATCAGCACGAGCAGGCCGGCGAGGACCTTGTGCAAGGTTGCGGTGGCCATCCGGGTTGCCCAGGAGGCGCCGGCCCAGGCGCCCGCGAGGCTGCCGGCAAGAAGATTGACCGCGACCAGCCAGTGCGCCGTCAGCTCGCTGTAGGGCACCGCAACCAGCCGCGCCGGTAGCGCGGTCAACACCACCGCCAAGCTCATCGCCTTGTTCACGATCACCGCCTGCAGGGCGAGGAAGCCGAACAGCCCGATCAGCAGCGGCAGCCGAAACTCCGCACCGCCGAGACCGATCATGCCGCCCAGCAGCCCGACCGCCGCGCCGGCGGATAACGCCGCCATTGGTGATCGGCGCAGCCGGTCGGTCCGTCGGACGTGACTGGTTGCGGCCGGAGTGCCTGTCTCCTCGGCCGATGTCACCCGGTAACGGTAGCCACCCGGGCCCGGGAGTTGGCCGGCGATGAAGGCGAACGTGGCGGCTGGTCGTTCAAATAGCCTGGTGACATTCTGTGATCGAAATTACCGATTGAGGTCCTGCTATGGGATCTCTGTCTTGACGCTGCTCTTGCCGGATCGCCTGCTCGCTCTCCGCCACTTGGCCAGGTCTACACCGCCTCGAAATTGAAATCCTGTGACAACTCAGACCGCCGACAGCTCCGTCCGACGTACCCCCTCGAACCCCAAAGCTTCCAAGTCCAACACACCTGATGCACGTGGGGACGTACCTCCGGGTCGGCGGGACCGCCGCGCGGGCGGAATCGCCTTTGGGGGTTGTGACTATGAGTGTGCACAAGCTCACCGCTGGTTCGGGGTATGACTATCTGACCCGGCAGGTGGCGGCGTTGGACGCCACGGAGAAGGGTCACACCGGCCTGGCGTCGTACTACGCCGAACGGGGTGAGTCCCCTGGGGTGTGGATCGGGTCCGGCGTGGACGGGATTGACGGACTTGCCGCTGGCGACCCGGTGACCGCGGAGCAGATGCGAGCCTTGTTCGGCTGCGGTGTGCACCCGTTGGCCGAGCTTCGGCAGCAGCAGCTGGAGGGACCCGACCTCACCAATAAGGACTTTCAGAACGTGGCGCGGCTGGGGGCGCCGTTCAAGATCGTCGACAACGATCTGCGCCCGTTTCGGGTCCAGGTGGCCAAGCGCATCGCAACGCTCAACACAGCAATCGGAAAGCCGGCCGAGGCCTCGATCGCGGCGGCTGACCGGGCTCGGGTGCGGACTCAGGTGGCACGGGAGTTCTTCCGGGCCGAGCATGGCCGGGAGCCAGTCGATGCGCGGGAGCTGACCGGGCAGATCGCCAAGGACTCGCGGCCGCGCACGCAGACGGTCGCTGGTTACGACTTGACGTTCTCCCCGGTGAAGTCGGTGTCGACCTTGTGGGCGGTCGCCGACCCGGCGGTGGCGGCGGCGATCGAACGGGCGCATCAGGCCGCAGTGAAGGATGCGTTGATGTTCATTGAGGAGCATGCCCTGTTCACCCGGACTGGGCCGCAGGGCATCCGTCAGGTTAATGTGCGGGGCCTGGTCGCTGCCGCGTTCACCCACCGGGACAGCCGGGCCGGCGACCCCGATCTGCACACCCACGTCGCGGTGGCGAACAAGGTCCAGACCCTCGACGGGCGCTGGCTGTCGATCGACGGACGGGTGCTGTTCAAAGCCAACGTCGCCGCCTCGGAGACCTACAACACCGCCCTCGAGCAGCACCTTCGTGACAGCTTGGGGGTGCGGTTTGCTGAGCGGCCCGGTACCGACCCGGCGAAGCGGCCGATCCGGGAGATCGTCGGTGTCGACCCACGACTGAACCAGCGCTGGTCGACCCGCCGTGCCCACATCAACATCCGCCGCAGCGAGCTCGCGATCCAATTCCAGCAAGATCATGGCCGGCCACCGACCCCGGTCGAAGCGCTGCACCTAGCGCAACAGGCGACGTTGGAGACCCGCGACGCCAAACACGAACCCCGATCTCGGGCTGAGCAACGCTCCACCTGGCTGAATGAAGCGGCAGCGCTGTTGGGCGGACGTGGCGCTGTCGCGGCGATGGTGCAGACGGCGCTTACCCCGGCCGCCGAGACCGCCACGATCGCCGACGCCCGCTGGGTCGCGCAGACGGCCGATCACGTCTTGGCCGTCATGGAGGAAAGCCGCTCCACCTGGCAGACCTGGCATGTCCGCGCTGAGGCACAACGGCAGGTCCGCACCGCGAACGTGCCCGCCGAACGGGCAAGTGCCTTGGTGGACCTGCTCGTCGATGAGGTGCTGGATGCTCGGTCGGTGGCACTCGCCGCACCACGTGACGGCATCGAAGAACCGCAAGCGCTGCGGCGCACGGACGGATCGTCGGTCTACACCGTGGCCGGCGCCGACCTCTACACGTCGCAACGGATCCTCGACGCCGAGCAGCGTCTCCTCACCGCGGCCGGACGCCGCGGCGGGTCAGCCGTCGAGGAGTCGGCGGTGGATCTGGCTCTGCTGGAGATGGCGGCGAACAGCACCGCCCTGGATCCAGGGCAGGCCGCACTGGTTAGGCAGATGTGCGCCTCGGGTGCCCGGCTGCAGCTGGCGATCGCCCCGGCCGGCGCCGGCAAGACCACCGCCATGCGTGCCCTCGCCCTGGCCTGGAGCCAAGACGGCGGCCAGGTGCTCGGCCTCGCCCCGTCCGCCGCGGCGGCTGCTGTTCTTGCCGAGCAGACTGGCATCCGCGCCGACACCCTCGCCAAGCTCACCTGGTCTTTGCGGCACGGCGACCTGCCGGACGGGGCGGCTGCGGTTGGCCCGGCGACGTTGGTGATCATCGACGAAGCCGGCATGGCCGACACCCTCACCCTCGACGCGGCCGTGCAGTTCGCCATCGCACGCGGTGGGAGTGTCCGGCTGGTTGGTGATGATCAACAACTCGCCGCTATCGGCGCCGGCGGTGTCCTCCGCGACATCACCCACACCCACGGCGCGCTGCACCTCGCCGAGCTGCACCGCTTCACCAACCCCGCCGAAGCGATGGCGTCGCTCGCCCTCCGCGAAGGTGAACCGGCGGCGCTCGACTTCTACCTTGATCACGGCCGTGTTCACGTCGGAGATCTAGCCAAAGCTACCGAGGATGCCTTCACCGCTTGGGTGTTAGACCGATCAGCCGGACTGGACGCCATCATGCTCGCCCCCACCCGGGAGCTGGTCGCCGAACTCAACCGTCGCGCCCGTGATCATCGCCTCAACGGGGACGTGACGGATGCGGTGGTGCGGCTGGCCGACGGGAATCAGGCGAGGGTCGGGGATGTGATCATCACCCGCAGCAACGACCGCCGACTCCGACTCACCGCGACCGACTGGGTCAAGAACGGCGACCGGTGGACCATCACCCGCATCGGCCGGCGCGGTGACCTCACGGTCCGGCACACCCGCAGTGAGTTGACTGTCCGGCTGCCTATTGACTATGTGCGCGCCTCGACTGGTCTCGGCTATGCCACCACCATCCATTCCGCCCAAGGCGTCTCCGCCGACACCATGCACGGCCTGTTGACCGGGCAGGAGTCCCGGCAGCAGCTGTACACGATGCTCACCCGAGGCCGGCACGCCAACCACCTCTACCTCCAAGTCGTCGGCGACGGCGATCCCCACACCGTCATCCGACCCGACACCATCTCACCGCGCACGCCGACCGAGACGCTGCAGCAGATCCTCGCCCGCGATGAAGCGTCAGTCTCCGCCAGCACTATGCTGCGCGAGCTCAACAACCCAGCGGCCCGGCTTTTCCAGGCGGTCCAGCGCTACACCGATGGCCTCCACGTCGCCGCCGAACAGCTTCTCGGACCCCAGACCGTCGCAGAGCTCGACCAAGCCGAGCAGTACATCCCTGGACTCACCGACGAACCGGCTTGGCCGACCCTCCGAGCCCACCTGATCGCCCTCGCCGCCGAAACTGGAACACACCCGCTCCGCCACCTGCACGCAGCGGCGACGGGTCGCGAACTACACGCCGCAGGCGACATGGCCGCCGTGCTGGACTGGCGCCTCCCAGCGCTCACGCCTACCAACCCAGGTCCGCTGCCCTGGCTCCCCGGCATTCCACCAACGCTGCATGACCATCCCGTCTGGGGCGACTACCTGGCAAAGCGATCCCAACTAGTCGCAGACATCGCCGCCCAGGTCCAAGACCACGCCTGCCAAGGCGACGGCCCGCCAGCCTGGGCGCCACCAGGAAGCCACCCGAGCACAGCACTTATCGGTGAAATCGCAGTGTGGCGCGCCGCCAACGGCATCGATCCCGAAGACCCGCGACCAACCGGAGGAGGCCAACTCGAAACGCTTCCGGCCCTCTGGAAACAACACCTCGACCGGCACATCGCCCGTTCCGCCAATCCGTCAGGCAACGCGAGGTTTGACGAACGGCAGGCAGCACACACCGCACCTAGTCGCCGGCATGACGACAGCCAGCGCCGGTACCAAACACAAACACCCAGTCAACGTCCGAACGGGCCAGGCGCACCCAGCCGCTAACCACCGTCGAGCTGCTGCGAAGAGGCTGTGGTTCGCCGTCCTTGCCGTCGTCCGACATAGTCATCGACGCGGCCATGGCAGCCGACTGTCGAATCGGGTGCTATCAGGGTCAAGGGCCGGGTCCCCGGCCGCCGCTCCCACCGTCTTCGTTTCGCCGCGGGACTGGCTTCGCCCCGCGCGCCAGACTTTGCCAGCTGTCCACCATCCCGGGCATTGCCAGCTGCTCCGATCCGTCGACCGTGCCGAACTCTGGACCGCGGTCCGGTCCATGCCTGAAGGCTGAGCGCCTGACCGTGACGATGGACTTGCAGCCAGCCAAGATCCAGCAAAACTGCGCGCGTTCCGACAGTTGCCACCGCTATGAACGATGTCTCGACTCAGATATGAACGATGTCTTGAACCAGGACCCTTAGCTCCGATGACTGGGTGGTTTGGGGAGTCGGCTGCCACCCCGGTTTGGTCAGCGTTCAAAAAGCGTTCGACGTCACGCGCTTCGAGAAGCTCATCGAAAGCCCGTCTGGCCATGGAACTCCAGCGAGGTAGCTACCCCCACACGTCAGCCGTCCGCTGCCCGCTCGCGAACCGTCTGCAACGCAGCCGCGAGACGCCGCTCGCCGCCGGCTGTCAGTTCGCCTTTCTTCGACAGTTCGCGCAGGTACTTTTCCATGTCATCGACGTGCTTGACCGCATCCTTTCCGCCCTTCTCGGTGAGATGCTTGGCCAGCTCATCGACGCGCTTGCTGAGTTCGTCGGCCTTTTTGCCATCAATCTGCCCGCTGCTTGACACGGCGGCCACTGCAGCACGCAGGTCAGACAGCGCCCCCTGAACAGTTGCCGCCGTGGTCCTCGCCGTCGTCATCGTCTCCGATGATCTGGGGGTCGGCGCCAGGCTCGGCTCAGCGGACCGGGTAGCGGAAGCCGATGCGGTGGGGCTTGCCGGTTCATGGCTCGGCGATGAGGCTGACCCAGTCGTCGGCCGCTCGCCTGTCATGCTCGCGATGGCGATGAGCAGAACCGAGAGCAGGGCAAGCGCAGCAGCGCCGCCCGCAATCCACCGGCCTCGACCGGATTGCGGCCGGTCCGGCAGCGCCGGCGCCGTCACGGTGGTCGCCGGGACTGGGAGCGGCCGGGTGGCCTGAGCCAAAACCGCCGTGGTCGCCAGCGACACCCCTGAGCGCTGGGCGAGTGAACCGAGGTCAACATCCCTAAGGCGGTCGTGCACTGCCAGGGCGGACTGCGGCCGGTCCTGCGGTGACTTGCTGAGCAGCTGCGCCACGAGCGACTCAAGGGCGGGATTGATCCCCGGACGCCGCTCGCTGAGCTGCGGCGGCGCCGCGTTGACATGCTGGTGCACCAGCGCCAGCGGATGCTCACCCTCAAAGGGCGGCCGTCCGGTCAACATCGTCGTCATGACGCAGCCCAGCGCATACAAGTCGCTGCGCTCGTCGGCCGGGCGCCCCGTCAGCTGCTCCGGTGAGAGGTACGGCGCACTGCCAATGACAGTTTTGGTCGCGGTCAGCCGTGCCGCGGCCGTCTGTGCCAGGCGTGCGATTCCGAAGTCGACGATCTTGAGCCCACCGCGGGCGTCAAACATCAGATTGGTGGGCTTGATATCGCGGTGAACCACACCGGCACGATGGGCAGCCGACAGCCCGGAAGC
>Ga0307278_10001723_pt1 | contig 10817 bp, 14 predicted proteins | sample ER_DNA_117_FD_194482 | JGI IMG/M metagenome (GOLD analysis project Ga0307278, IMG submission 194482) | Bulk soil microbial communities from the East River watershed near Crested Butte, Colorado, United States - ER_DNA_117 | ecosystem: Environmental > Terrestrial > Soil > Floodplain | place...
CTAGGCTTGCGGCATGAAGATCTTCAATCTCAACGCAGACGAGTGGGATCGCACGGAAGAGCGCGAGGGCTGGCGCTTCAAGGACGCCTGGGTCGGCGCGCACACCGACGCCGAGCTGATCGGCGCGAGCATGTACGAGGTCGAGCCGGGTAACAAGCAGGGGCCATTTCACACCCACCACGCGAACGAGGAATGGGCGATCGTCCTCCGCGGCGAGCCGACGCTGCGCACGCACGAGGGCGAGCAGCAGCTGCGCCAGGGCGACGTCGTCGCGTTCCCGCGCGGCAAGGAGGGCGCGCACCAGATCCGCAACGACACGGACGCGCCCGTCCGCGTCCTCATGCTCTCCACGCTGATCGCGCCGGACATCGTCGAGTACCTCGACACCGGCAAGATCGGCGCGCGGAGCGTCGCCGGCGAGCGGATCATCTTCGCTCGCCCGGGGCCCGAGCTCGAATATTGGGAGGACGAGGACTAGCGGCGTACTCCCTCAGGGGAGGCCGGAGCGGGCGACAGGTGCCGCAACGCTTCTCGGCCGTCCTGGCTGAGAAGGCGCCGGTAGAGCACCCTCGTCTCGTGCTCCGGTTCGAGACCGAAGCGCGTATCGAGTTCTTGGCAGAGCCGCTCGTAGCGCTCGACGATTGCCTGCCGGAGGCCGAGGACTGACTCGGCGTGCATGGCGACTTGGTGCGCGGCTTCGTTGTAAGGATCGAGTGCGATCGCTTGCTCCGCGGCGGCGAGCGCACCTGTTGGCTTGCCGTTGTCGAGGCGGAGGTTTCCGAGCTCGTTGAGGAGGTCGACGATCGCTGCGTGGAGGCGGCGCATGTCGCCGGCCGCCCAGGCGTAGTCGGTGCCTGCGAGCGGTTGGCCGCGGACGAGCATGAGTGCCCGCTCGAGCAGCTGTTCCCGGTCGGCGCCACGTCTCGCGTGTGCCCTGGTGAGCAGCTCCTCGAACTGATCGAGATCGACCGCGACTGCCTCACGGTCGAGGAGGTAGCGCTCGTTCGCGCGGAGGATGCACTCCCCGAGGTGAGCGCGGGCGTCGCTGACGGAGTCCCAGAGCCGCTTCCGTGCCTTGTCGTCGTTGACATCCGGCCAGAAGGCGGCGATGAGCTCGTCGGGTGTCACCCCTTCGCGGTGGAGGGCGAGGTACGCGAGGAGTTGCTGCGTGTGCGAGCGAAACCCGCGCCGGCGCGGCTTCGACGCCGCGATCTCGAGCGGGCCAAGCAGGGCTATCGAGGGTGGCCGCGGGCCATGCCGGGGCTCCCGACCTTCGGTCGCCGGTGATTCAGCGGGCAGGGCGGGAGCCAGGATTCCTTCCCGAACATGCACGCCCGTCTGCTCGACCTCGCCGTTGGATGCGGGGCGTGCGCGCGGGATGAGAGGGAAGGGTGGCGAGAAAGCTCGCTCGCTGGATCCAGATGCCAGCCGGGATTGCCTGACTGAGCGGTCCCGCGCGACCGGCATTGCCCCGGCGAGCAGCGCCCGGGCCGGCTGTCGACGACTGCAGGCAAGAAGGAGCCGGAGCGAGCTCGCGAGGACTAGGAGAATGACGAACGCGCCGAGGAGCCACGCCGCGATGAAGGCAAGCTGCTGGAGCATTGCCGTCGTGACGGGCGAGGAGAGCGAGTCAGGAAGGTCGGGCCACTCGGGCCGGAATCTCCAGAGGACGCCAAGGGCGGCGAGCATTAGGGCAGCCGCGGAAGAAGAGCGAAGCACAAGCAGAGACCTCAGAGCAACATCACCACCGCTGCGCCGCTGCCGAGGAACGGGGCCAGGGGAAGGGACCGCATGCTGGCCGAGCGCCCGTGGCGCAGCATGAGCACCACGCCGAACGCCGCGGCGAGGACGAGACCGAGGGCAAGCGCCTGCGTCGCAACCTCGCCGAGACCGAGGACAAGGAGTAGGGCGAGCTTGACGTCCCCCATCCCGAACGAGGCGGGCCAGGCGAGGCTTAGACCGAGCATGAGGGCGACCAGCGCGAGGCTGCCGAGCAAGTGCTGGACCCGGACCCCTTCGGCGAAGAGCAGCGCGGCGCAGGCAGCGGACGCCGGAACCACTATCCGATTGGGGATGCGGTGCTCCGCGACGTCGCAGTACGCGAGCGCGCCGAGAGTGGCTCCGAGGATGGAGCCGCGCGCGACCTCCGTGCCGGCGGCCCCCAGGTGAATGCCCGCGGCAGCGAAGAGAACGCCTCCACCGATCGCTGCGCCGATCGCCGCTCCCGGTCTCATGGCGCTCGGGGCTCCGCGGTTGCACGCGCCTTCACGGTCAGGGTCGAGAGCCCGACGAGGCGAAGAAGCATCGTCGGAATGGTGCGCTCGACCTCCACGCTCACCGATGCGGGATTCGCCTTCGCCTGCGCGCGCAGTTTCGGCTCGGTCCGGAGCACCCCCAGCGCGGTCGCGTGCGCCTCGTTCGGATCCAGAGCGAGCCGGCCGGCGTGGAGCGCCTCGAGGTCGAGCGCTTGGCTCCCGGACAGGGCAGCCTCGTCGGCGAGCGATACGAGCTCCCGGCGCTCGATGAAAGCGCGGCCGATGTCGACGGCCGCGCCGATGACGATGAGGAGGGCGATGGCAAGCAGGAGCCCCGCGACAAGGACGGCGCCGCGCTCGTCCTGGAATCGCTGTCGCGCGCGGCCGCTCATGGCGATGGCGACCCAAGGAGGCTTCGGTAGCGGTCGACAGGCGCAGCGGCGTCGCCGCTCACGTCGACCGTCCCGATTGACCCGAAGAGGGGGATGCGGGCGAGGTCGACCTTGGTTCGCACGCGGGCGCGGAGGACGCCCGCGCGGGCGAACTCGCCCTCAAGCGTGAGCTGGAGCGACTCTCCTGTTTGCGTTCGGGCGCGCGCGACGGCGGCCTTAGCGGCGACCTCGGCCGCAGTCGATGATGGTGCCTGCACCGCCGCGCGGGCGGCGTCGCGGGCGGCCTGTTCGGCTGCGAGCCTGCCCTGTTCGACTCGCGCGAAGAGCGGCACGAGGAAGAGCAGCGGGATAAAGACGCCCGCGAGAAGGATCAGCCCGGAGATGAGGGCCTGACCGCTCTCCGAGCGAAGCCGGAAGAGGAGGCGTCTCATGGTGCGGCCTCCGCTGCCGGGTAGCGCTCGAGGGGGAGGCTGGCGCTCGCTCGGACGGCCGGGAGGAGGAGTGGCAGCGAGAAGAGCCGCGGTGACTCGCCCTCGACGTTCACCGTCACCTCGTCGCTGGCCTCGCGTGCCGTGGCGCGCAGGCTCTTTCCCGTGTCGCCGGCCGCCGCCAGAATCGCGCGCGCCCGGACGACTCCCGCCTCCGGGCCACCGGCCGCGGCGGCGCGGGCGCCGTCCTGCGCCGCCGCTGCTGCGACAGATTTCGCGTGCGCGTACGCGAGCGCCTGCGCGGCAACGCCGACGACCAAGAGGACGAGCATGAGCGCGAAGAGCCCTTCGACCAGGGCATCGCCGCGCTCGCAGGCGAGCCTGCACCGGATGCGTGCCATATCTCTAGCCGGAGCCCGAGATGAGGTTGACGATCTTCTGTCCCCCGTCCTGGATCGCCGGCCTGAGCAGCGCGACGAGCGCCGCCGCTGCGGCGGCGAGGCCGACAGCGAGGACGACCCAGTTGACGAGGCTGTCGCCGCGCTCCTCGCGGCGAATGCGCTCGGCTGCCTCGAGGAGCCGGAAGAAAAGCGCGTCGAGCATGGTGGTCACCTCCTTCATGGCTAGACGGTTTGGGCGAGAAAGCGAAGGAAGCCGTAAGCGAGCAGAAGCACGAGCACGGCAAGCAATGGCGCGACCGGCGCATGCATGGCGAGGTAGGCGCGGTCGGCGGCGCGCTCGAGGTAGCGGTTCTGCTCGGCACGCGCCTGGGCCGCCTGCTGGCGAAGGAAGTCCAGGTAGGGGCTCTCCTTCGCGGAGAGGAGTTCAGCGAGGCGGGCAAAGGTCGGCTCGCCCGCCCGGCGGGCGACCCGGACGAGTGCCTCGCGCTCGCCAAGCGAGCGGTGCCTACGGGCGAGCGAGAGGGCGCGCGTCAGTTCCTCCCCGAGCGGTCCCGGGCAATCACGCGCGGCGAGCTCGAGCGCCAGTCGCATCGACTGGCCGGCGCCGAGGGCGAGCGCTAGCACGGAGATCGCTTCCGGTAGGTCGAGAAAGATCGCTTCCCGTCGCCGCTTGACCTCCGATCTGAGCACGAGGTCGGGCGCGAAGAACCCGGCGAGAGAGAGGAGGAGCAGGACCCCGGCCGACGGCAGGCGTCCGGTCGCGGCCGCGTAGGGAAGGAGCGGCACGAGTGGTAAGGCCACCGCGACGAGCAGCTTCTCCGCGAGGAACCGTCCGAGCGTCTTCCGGCCGCCCGCCCGGCGCAGGTCGCGCTCGTAGGAGGCACGAATGCGGGAGAGCCCGGCGGGGAGTTCGAGGTCGAGGACGCGCCCGTCGAGCCCGCTCGCCACTGCACCCTCTGCGCGGGCGAGGCGAATGGCGAGCCCCGGGCGGCGCGAGGCGTAGGCGTAGGCGAGGAGGATTCCGCCTACGACGAGGCATGAGCTCGAGAGTATGAGCACCGGGTTCACCGTGCCCCTCCCGTCCTGCGCGGCTCGGGTACGCGTCCGAGGCGGACCATGAGCAGGTAGCAGCCGAAGATCAGGAGCCCGCCGATCGCGCCTACGAGCGTCCCTCCAGGCGTGCGGTAGGCCTCGAGATAGCCGGGCGAGGCGAGTCCAACGAGCAGAAGCAGCACGATCGGGCTCAGCGCAAGGATCGCCGCCTCGAGTTGCAGGCTCGATGCTCGCGAACGCGCTTTCTCGCGTGCCTCGAGGCGCTCGGAGAGAACCGCAGCGAGCTCGCGCAGCACGGGCGCGAGCCCGCCCGCCGGGAGTTCGAGCAGGCTGGCGCGAAGGATGAGCGCGACCGTGTCGGCGATCCGCTCGCCCTGTTCCGTCAGCCCATCGATGGCCGAGGCAAGGCCGCCTCCGCGAAGCCGTGCGTGGAAGCGGGCAAGGTCGGCCCGCAGCGCCATCGGGCCGGTCTCGCCGACGAGCGCGACCGCGGCGGGGAAGGCGATTCCCGCCTCGAGCGCGTCGGCGAGCTGCGCGAGCGCCGCCGGCCAGCCCCGCTCGCGCTCGCGCAGCCGGTACTCACGCCGACGCCCCGCCCAGGCCACAGGCCCATAGGCGCCCCCGATCGCCCCGGCGAGGGCGAGTACGGGTACGTCGACCAGGGACCAGACGAGCAAGGCGGCGAGTACCGCCGCGGCGAGAACCACGAGCAGGAAGAGAGGCGGGCTGAGCGGCAGATCGCTCTGGCGCACGAGAACTCTGAGCCGCCCAGGTCCGAGTCGGACATCCGCCCCACAGACGGCGCCCGCCCACAGGAGGGCGACGCCCGCCGCGAAGACGAGTCCGAGAAGGAACCCCGTCACCGCGAACCTGCCGAGACGAGGAACCCGCGCGCCTCGCTCACCGGATACGGGGCCGAGGTCTCCGTCGTCCGCGTCGGCAGCGCGCCGCTCGCGTCGATGGGGCCAGTCGCGATGAAGGAAATCCGCCAGACGACGATCGCCTCGACCTCGTACCCAGTGGAGCCGCAGCTTCCGAGGACGTATGGGTTGCGGCCCTGGTCGCCCGGGAGACATCGCGTCTCGTACACGTGGAGAACAGCGTCGGCGGGCGGAGGACCCGGGCGGTACGACCGACCGGGACCTCCCGAGAGGTCCATCCCGTCTCCGAACCGCCACTCAACCTTGCTCGGCTCGGCGGTCACAGTGACCGTCTCGCCGGCGAGGGAGACCGTCAGCTCCTCGGCCCTGGGAGCCGGGTCGAGCCAGAACCAGGATGCCGCGCCGGTAAGGCCAGTCACGCGAGGCGACGTCCGGATGCGGCCTGGTGAGAGGGTCAGCCGCTCGGCGACCGAGGCGGCGATCGCCCCCGGATCGAGCCCCGGACCCCCGGGAGCGCCGGGGCCCACGAGCGTGTAACACGGGAGGACCGAGCCTGGCGCGTAGATGCAGACGCGGCCCGGGCCGACCGGGTACCAGAAGCTGCCGGGCCCAAACGGCTGCGCGTCGCGGGCGAGAGCGGAGTCCGAGGCGAGAGGTGGATAAGGATCGTGGTCGGGCAAATTGTCGACCGCGCCTCCCTTTACCGGGCGAAGCACAACACGGGAGACCCGCGGCGCAGCGCCTCGGTTTTCGCGGCCCGGCTCGCTCCTACTGACGCCAATCGACACCCCTACGCTTGCCCGGCTCCGATCGACCTGCTGCGAGTAGTAGCCGAGCTTGATCGTCGGCGGCGACGGGCCGCCGGGCGGTTTCCGCTCATCGGCCAGGGCACTTGCGGCGAGCGCGAGCGAGGCGACGAACGCAAGCAGCGCGCCGCATACGACTCGGCTTAATCCAGGACTCGGACGCTCCAGACGACGAAGCGATTCGTGCGACCGAGACGTCGCAGTTCGATGCGCGCCTTCTCGTTCAGCTCGACCGAGCGGCCCGCGGGCTCTCCGTTCAGGCTGTGTGGCCGGACCCGCTGACGTCCGCGCGCGATCGCCGTCGCTCGCGCGTATGAGGGGTCGAGGCGAATCGAGAGGACCTGGAACCGATCGGAAAGCAACCGCACACGGATTCCGCGCTTTCTTCGGTCCGCCGCCGCAGTCCGAAGTCCGGCGAGAGCGGGTCCGCGCGTCGACCGCTCCGCCCAGCGTGGGATCTTGTTGTTCCAGAGCACGTAGATAGAGAGACGTCGGTTCTCGGAGAGAGCCGACCGGGCTGCCCGCTCCAGCGTCGCCTTTCCTGTCTCGGACGTCGTCGTGGCTGGAGGCGGCTGAGTCGCGACCTCGTCGTTGCCACCATCGCAGCCAGCGGCGATCGCCAACACGAAGACGACCAAGATCGGTGCGAGTCGCCTCATCATCCGACATGGAAGCCTGCCTGGTGCAGCTCGTCCATGAATGCGGGCCCGCTCCCGAGCCACCGCAACTCAGGCCCTGTTCCCTCGAAGAGCGGGTTCAGCGTCAACCTCCGCCCCTCGACGCCGGCGACCTCGACGATCTCGTCGATCCGCCTCGGCAGGAAGCGCCTTTCGCCGGCACCGAAGCTGCGTGGCCGATCGCAGTGGACGACGAGGTCGACCTCGCGCATCCAATCGAGTGCCTGCTGGGTGTCAATGGGTGCGCCTGACGTGAGGGCGAAGCGGACGAGATTCTGGAGGGCGTGCTCGGCCGACTCGCCGTGCACGCTGGTCATACCGGCGTGCCCGGTCGCGAACGACCAGAGCATCGCCATCGTCTCGGGTCCGCGGCACTCTCCGACGAGGATTCGATCGGGGTTCATGCGTAGGGCGTCAGAGACGAGGTTCTCTAGAGTGACTGCGAGGAGGCCGTCCGGGCTCGCCGGACGCGCCTCGTAACCCACGCAGTTCGCAAGCAGGCGGGGGAGCTGCAGCTCGGCCGACGACTCGCAGACGACGACCCGCTCGTTCCCGGGGATCGCCCGCCCGAGGGCGTTCAGAAGGGTGGTCTTGCCGGAGGAGACGCGCCCTGAGACGACGATGTTCTTTCCGGCCCGGACGCAGGCGCCGAGGAAGTCGGCCGCCTGCTCGCTTAGGAAGGCGAGCGCAACAAGCTCGTCGAGCGTGCCAGCGGCGAGCCGGAAGCGGCGGATCGTGCAGATCGTGGAGCCGTTCGAGGAGACGGGCGGGATCGCCGCCGTCAGGCGCGAGCCGTCGGGCAGGCGCGCCTCGACGCGGGGTGTGATCCGATCGAGCCGCTTCCCCTCCACCTGCTCGAGCAATCGCTCGACGAACGCCCGCACCTGGCGGTCGTCGTCGAAGACCAAGTCCGGGACGCGCTCGATCCGCTCCCCGGTGTCGCGAAAGAGGCGCTTCGGGCCGTTGATCATCCACTCCTGCGCAAGCTGGTCGTCGAGCATCCGCTCCGCGAGCCCGCCGAGGCCGATGAGTTCGTTCCGGAGCTCTGCGGCGATCGCGGCACGGTCCTCGACAGAGAGCCGCGCCGCTTGCCCGCTCAGCGCCTCCGCCTCGTAGGTGCGGAGCGTCTCCTCGATCACTTCCTCCGTCCGCCCGCGGCCGGCTTCGCTCGCCAGGTTCACCTCCTCAGCGGCGAGCGCGCGCTCGACGCGGACGCGGACCGTCTCCGCCGGGTCCATCGTCAGCTCCGCCATGGGAGCGCCACCTCCTCCCCGGCTTCCTCCTCCTCGCGCGGCCGCGGCGGAACGAGCCGCAGCTTCCGCTCTCGCGGTGCGGGGGCGACCGGCAGGAAGAACTCGTCGAGCAACCGCCTGTGCGCGTGAGCGTATGGGCCGCGCGGACGGGCGGCCGCAAGGGGGACTCCGGTGCGCTCGGCGCGGGCGAGCGCGCGCCCGTCCCACGGGAGCCAGGCGTCGAGCGCGAACCGGCGCTCGGCGAGTTGCCTGGCAAGCACCTGCTCGAGCGCGGTCCTCGTTGTCGCTCCCGGACCACCGACGCCGTTGATTACGACGCGCAACCGCTGCGGTGGGATGCCGAGCTCAAGGAGCGTGTCGAGCTGCGCGAGGCCCGCCCGTAACTGCTCCTCGCGCGCGCCCAGGACGAGGAGGACAGCGTCGGCCGCCACGAGCGCTTCACGGTGGACCCGGCACGCCGGGCCCGCCTCTGCTCCCTCCGAGAGCAAGAAGCCTATGTCGGCGATGACGAGTGGATGCACCGAAGCGAGAGCGCGGAGCGTCGCGGCCACGGCGCCCGGGCGAGCGAGTTCGCCCAGCGCCTGCTCCGGGTCGGGCGGCCCGACCAGGACGGGCGGCCACCCCTCGCGCACGGCCAGCCAACGCTCGAGCAGCTCGCCGAGCGCGCCGTCATCAGAGGCCACGGCCCTCGAGAGCCCGAGCAGGGAGCCTTGGCGCGGATCGACGCCCAGCCTGAGATCGAACCCGCCGCCGAGCGCATCGAGGTCGACGAGGACGCACGTCCAGCGCTCGCTGGCGAGCGCCGCCAGCGAGGCAGCGCACTCGCTCGCCCCCGGCGCTCCTTTGCTCCCGATTACGGTGAGCACGCTCCCCGCCCCGTCGTACGCCGGGAGAGCCCCCGGCCGATCCGCCGGCTCGAAAGCCGCACGCTCGTCTGCCTCTTCGCCCGCGGGGCCACGCAACGCGGCGAGGAAGGCGTCCTCCGACTCTGTCGGCTCGACGACGTCGTCGACGCCGAGCGCGAGTAGCTCCTCCCGCTCCCGGGAGTCCCTGGCGAGACCGACAACGCGGGCGCCGCAGCCCCGGGCACGTGCGCAGTGCGCGGCGGTGAGGCCGGAGAGATCCGGTGAGACGAGAACTGCGGCCGGCGCGGCGACCGGAACCTCGTGATCGAGCTCGTCGGCTTCCGCGGCGCTCGCTCTCGGCTCGATGACGGCGTCACGGCCGAAAAGCAAGTGCTCGACCGCGCGCTCGGCCATGGGGGTCAGCGCGAGAACGACCGGCAGACGCTCCAACCTAGGAGCCTCCCTGCTCGCTCGCCGGCGGGATCGGCGCTGTGCTACCGCTCCCACCCTCCCGAAGGATGTCGATCTTCCCCTCCGTGTTCGCCAGCGCGAGCCCGGCCGCGAGCGAGGGATTGGACAAGGCGACCGTCACCGGGATGCTCGCCGAGGCCCGGTCGAGACCCTCTGGCGAAACGCCGACGGTGAGCACCCGCAGGCCGCGGGCGATCGCACGAGCCTGCGCGCCGGTGCCGCTGTCGAAGGTCGCGAGCACGGTCACCCGGTCACCCGGGCGGAGGGAACCCCCCAGCGCGCGCAGTGCGGGGACGACGAGCGTGAAGGCAGCAGCCTGCGGGCCCTCGGATGCCACCGAGGCGCGCGCGAGCGGCGCGCCCTGCGGGATCGGAGCCGCGAGCTCCCGCCCCATCACCGTCTCGATGTCCCGTTCCGGAACGAGCGAGGCCATCGTCCCGGCGTCGCCGGCGAGCTCGGCGGTACGCAGATCGGCTGGCCGAAGAACCGCTCCGGCTTGAAGATCGTGGGCGGCGACGAGCACAGGCGTCCTTCCAGTCGTCGCGCTATAGACCGACCAGTAGCCGGCAAGAGCCACCACGACGAGCAGGACGCCGAACAGCGGAAGGGGGCGCACGAGCCGGTACCGGACCGAGGGGCGTGCCGACGCGATCTGCTCGGGGCTGCGGAGGCGAAGCTGCGGCCTGCCGTTCTCCGTGGGCGGAGCGTCGACGTCGGCTGATCGCCCTATGCGCATCTGAGTCCACGAACGCCGGGTTGCCACCGCTACCTCCGCACGCTCGCCGTCGGCCGACAGTTCGCTGACCTTGCGACCCCGAGTCCGCCGTCGAGACGAACCCCTTTTGACACTTCCTTCGCCTTGACCCCGATCAGGAGCGTCCGAAAACACCTCCTCCAGCGACTCGTGCCTCCTACCTGGTATGTCGCACGAAGTCGGCGAAGGTAACGCTTAGGCTGCGATCTTCCTCAGCTGGCTCCATGCTTTCCCGCTTTCCGTAGATATGCGGTAATGGACTATAGCAGCGAGATACCTGTAATACCACGGAAGCACGGAACAGGCGTCGACGGCTAAAACCAGCCTCCGCGCCACTGGATACGCTTGTTCGTGGAGGACCGTGGAGAAGCCGCTCCTCGGATGGGCCAGGCATGCTGGCCGCCCGGAAGAACGCCGCACGCCAAGAGAGGTGCGCGCCTGAGACTCGGGTGCTCAAGTGAGAGCACTCTCGCGCACTCGGCCGTCGTCTACCTCGCACCCCGCGGGAGACCTCGTGCGGAGCTTCGGAGGCGTACGATCCGCCGACGGGTCGAGCGCTAGTGCTCGGCCCCCGACAGCGAGGAGATCCGATGCCCACCGT
>Ga0307278_10001724_pt1 | contig 10815 bp, 12 predicted proteins | sample ER_DNA_117_FD_194482 | JGI IMG/M metagenome (GOLD analysis project Ga0307278, IMG submission 194482) | Bulk soil microbial communities from the East River watershed near Crested Butte, Colorado, United States - ER_DNA_117 | ecosystem: Environmental > Terrestrial > Soil > Floodplain | place...
GGTGTTGGCCTGGTTGCAGACTATGAGCGATAGGGCGCTAGGAGACCGTGAACGTCTCCCTCGAGTTCGTTGTGAAGGCGAATTCGAGGGCGAAAACTGGACTTCTGTCCCTCGGGCTCGCCTTGCAATCGGGACGTCAACGCTGAACCACGTTCGAGGCATCCGAGGGCGACGTCGGCTCGTCGTTGGGGCGACGGGGGGCGTGGGCTCGTACACCATTCAGCTCGCCGCGGCTCGCGGTGCCAAGGTCGTCGCGTCGGCGCTGCCTCAGGACGAGGCCTGGATCCGTGGGCTCGGCGCGAACGAGATCGTGGATTACTCGGGCGACGTCGTGGCGGCGATGCTGGAACGGTATCCCGAGGGCGTCGACGGCCTGATCGTCGCGGCGCACGTCGGTGACGGGTTCGGCGCCCTGACCGACCTCGTGAAGGACGGCGGGGGGATCGCCTCCACGGTAGGCGGCGCCGACGTGGAAGCGCTCGCCCAACGCGGTGTCGTCGCCGACGAACGTGATCGGCCACACCGACCCCGAGGCCTTCGCGCGAGTCGTCCAGATGGCGGCGGACGGCACGCTCAGCGTCCCGATTACGAGCTCGTTCAGCTTCGACGAGCTCCCGCAGGCGCTCCGGCTCGTGGCGAGGAGCGCTCGCGCGGCAAGTTCGCGATCAAGATCTCGCCCTGACCGAGCGGGTGTAACCCGGTCTCCTCCGACGCGCTCGGTTACCGGATCGAAGCACGATCGCTCAGGGGCGTCGCGCTTTGGGCTCGGGCGTCAGGGTCGCGTACCGCCCCGGCACGCTGCTATTCGTCGTCGGTAATCGGGACCTCGGCTAGCTTCTCGTCGTTCGGACCGTAGATCACCTTGACGTGGCTCTTCGTCGCGCGGCTGCCGTGCTTACGGAAGAGGAATCGAGCTACTGCTTGACCGGCGAGTAATGCTGCTGGGGCACCGATGTGCTCGGCAAACCAAAGTACAAACGGAGGCACTCCCGCACTTCGATCGTCGACAGGCGGGACATCGTGTGGCTCATAGCCGAGTTCGAAGAGCAGCTCGAAGAGCTCCTCCCGATCGTCGGGCCGCATTGGCGTCCGAATCTCGACCTGCATAGCGGGAGTATCTACGGAACGGCCAAGCCGAACCACCGCTGAGGCCAACCCGCGTTGTCAGAGGCAGACCCCTAGACTCGGGTCACGAGGAAGCTCGCCCTACCACCTGGGCCAGGCGGGGCTGGTCATCCTCTACCCGATCGCTCTCATCGCGGGCTTCCTGGGGATGTGTCTGCTCGCTTACCTCGCGTGGTTGGTGACGGCAGGGCTCTTCGGGGCTCTGTTCGCTCTCCTCTCGGGCGGAGTGAACTAGCTAGGCTGCGGGCAGCCCTTGGGCCCCATGAAGGTGCCAGACGCGCCCGAGAACGCGTCGAGGTAGTCGATGACGATTCGACCGGACTCACCATTAGGTAGGACCAACACCGCCTCTCCGGTGGCAAGCCTGCCCTGACCTTCCGTGAACCGGCCGTACCAACTGGCTGAAGGGTTCAGAAACGTCGGCCGTGATCATGCCGCCCACCCGTACTAATGGATGAGGCCGCCCAGTACGTCGCGACGACGGAGCGTGCTTGCCCGGGCGTCTCGATGTACGGCTCTTGGCCTGGCCATCAGGTGGTGCACGGCCCGCCCGCCGCCATGCCGGGCTCAAAGAAGCCAACACTCATCCCCGGCGCCACAGGTCCCATCGTCCTACGTGAGGAAGCTCGCCACGACGTCTGCGAACTCGGTAGGGAACTGGTAGGGGAAAACCGTGTCCCGCGTCGGCGTAGATCAGCACTCGCCCGTTGGGGAGGTGCCGGGTGAGGATAATCCTGGACGTGCGGATTCCCGTGATGTTCTCGTGGAGCGCAGGGAAGGACTCCGCCTTCGGTCTGTGGACCCTCCTCCGAGACCCGGTGTACGAGGTCCGGGCCCTCCTGACGACGATCACCGAGGGCTACGACCGAGTCAGCATGTCCGGAGTCCGAGAGGAGCTCCTTGACCGGCAAGCCGATGCCCTGGTCCTGCCGGTGGTCAAGGTTCGGATCCCGCCTGCCTGCCCAAACGAGGTCTACGAACAGCGGATGGCCTCCGCCTTGGCCGCGGAGAGCTTCCTTGGCATCGACCACGTTGCATTCGCAGACCTGTTCCTGCAGGACGTCCGGGCTTACCGCGAGGAGCGCCTGGGGTGGGCCGGCAAGTACGGCGTGTTCCCGCTGTGGGGCCGGGACACCTCAGAGCTTGCTCGCGATATGGTGGCGAGCGGCTTCCGGGCGGTGGTGGTGTGCATCGATCTCCGAACCCTCGATCCTTCCTTCGTCGGGAGAGACTTCGATTCGGAGTTCCTGGACGACCTCCCCGATGGAGCGGACCCCTGTGGAGAGAACGGGGAGTTCCACACGTTCGTCTGGGACGCCCCCATGTATCGGGAGCCCATCCCGTGCCGTACCGGCGAAGTCGTGACTCGTGACGGATTCGTCTTCTGTGATGTCCTTCCCGCCTGAACCGCCCGCTCGATGGGCCGACAGATCGGGCGGATTTGGATTCGGAGTCCATCCCTGTCGTCGCCAGAGAGGCGAACCACGTGACCGGAACCCTCCGGCAGCCCATCGTGATGGTGTCGAGTCGCCGTGCTGACAGCACGGCGCGTCAGAGCGTGAAGGGCACGGAATCCATTGATACGACCTCATGCAGCGAGTTCGTACTCGTGAACGAGGCCACCCAAGACGTCGCGCCGTCTCACGCATCCGAGGTCGCGGAAGGGAGTGGGAGGATCCGGCGGCGTGTCAGGCGCTCGGAGGCCGAGGCCGCGGTGCGGCCGGCCCGTGTTGTAGTGAGCGACATACTCGCGGAGAACGTGTTCAAGGTGACGCCGACCGAATACGAGCGTCCAGTCCAAGCACTCCCGCCTGACAGTTCGCACCCAACGCTCGGCGAAGGCGTTCGCTCTCGGCGCCCGGAACGGGGTGAGGATGATCCCCCGTACCTTCGGCCGCGAAGACCGCATCGAAGCTCCCGGTGTACTTGGAGTCCCGATCACGGATGAGGATGCGAAATGGACCACGTCCAGTCAGGTCGAAGGAGAGGTTCCGAGCCTGCTGGGTGACCCAGGCGGAGTGAGGATGCCTCGTCGCTCCAGCCATGTGGACCCGCCTCGTGTGGACCTCCAGCACGAAGAACACGTAGAGCGTGCGCAGCCACGCCGTCTCAACCGTAAAGAAGCCGGCGGCGAGGATCCCCGTGGCCTGGTTGCGCAAGAACTCGGCCCATGTCGGCGCTCCACGTCGCGGAGCCGGGCCGAGCCCCTCGCGACGCAGGAGAGTGCGAATCGCCGTGGCCGAGACCATGATCCCGAGTTTGGCCAGCTCGCCCTTGATCCGCAGGCATCCCCAATGGGGATTCTCCCGGCCCATGCGGAGGATGAGGTCTCGCACCTCCTCGGCGATCGGTGGCCTCCCTCCGAGAGACCGGCGGGAGTAGGTCCATTTCCTGCCCACCAGCTCACGGTGCCAACGAAGAACCGTCTGCGGGCTGACCAGGAAAGCAGACCAGCGCGGGCGAGGTAGTGCCCTGCTCACCGCTGCGAGGAACAGCCGATCCCTGCGGCGAAGTCGCGGCCGGCCCACCTGTCGCCTGAGAACGGCAAGCTGATGGCGAAGGACGAGAACCTCGATGTCGTTGTGCCGGCCGTCCGACGAGCCGGTCGCAAGGACGACCAGGCGGCGCAAGAGCAGGTAGACGAGCGCGAAGAGCATGGATGAGCCTCCCTCCGAGGGGAGGCCCGATCCTACGGACGTGCTGGCCTTGCGCACGATCGAGGGTTTCCGTGCCCTTCAGGCGCGACCAAGCGATGCCCGAGCCATCGCGGAGGTAAGCGTCGCCTCCCGCCTGTGGAGCTACCGCGATCTCCTGGCGGAGGCGGACTTAGACGCCCTGTCGGTTGAGGAGACTACCGCCGACTTCGCCCAAGGGCTTGCTGAGCTCCCTCCCGGTTCCGCCGTCTCCGTCGCGGAGCGGGGGAACGGACCTGCGCCCGTCCCGCTGTTCCCTCAGCGAGGCGTCGATCGGGTCCGATGCATGTCCGCCGCGGGACCAATGCGGGGCTAGCGGCCTTGAAGACGACTCTGAGTAGCGGTTCAACAGGATCGAAAAAGGCCGCTGACCTGGGACTTTAGGATCGTGCCCCCGGCCCGAACCAGACGAAAGGGACGAAAGCTGTCACGCGCGCTCGTCCGGATAGAAGCGACGTATCGCCTCGGGGGCTGAGGCGACCCTTACCCCCCAGAATGGCGGTGGTGAACCATGACCCCGTGCTACCGACAGTCCGGCCCGGGCCTGATCTCCACGCCCGTCCTCTACCCACGGAAAGATGAGGAGCATCCTGTATTTGCCCGATAACCCGCTCCGCGTCTAGGATGCGGCTCCCTGACCCCAGTCGAGGAGGTCGACATGGCCAGAAAGTGGCGGAGAATCTCCCCCCGCTGGTTCCCCGTGCTGGTGGTTGGCTTGTTACTGCCGGTCGTCTCACCCGGCGCTACCGCCTCCGCTCAGATTCTCCAGAACGTCGATGTCAGCCTCCGACCGGGAAATGAGGCCGAACACGCCATCGCCATCAATCCCACCAATCCTTCCAACATCGTGGCGATGTCGACGCTGTCGGAATCGAGCGCGGTAGGACTGTTCGAGGGCATCTCCTTCGATGGGGGTCAGACGTGGACCCGGCAGTTCATCGGAACCGGAGAAGAGGACCCGCTGGGACCGATCTGCTGCGACGAGCAACTTGCATGGGATGAGTTCGGCAACCTGTGGATGGTCTACCTGTTCCTTGGCGGCAACGGGAACGTCCCCGTCGCCCTCTCTACCGACGGCGGGCTCACCTGGACGAAGGTGACAGAGATCGTGCCGGCGGGGGTGACGGGCCACTGCACGGACTGCGCATCCAAGGGCAACGGCGCCCACACGAAGGGCACCCCCAGTGCGGATCAGCCCTCCATCTCGGCCGCGGCCGGAAGTGTGTGGACCAGCTACACGGTGTATCCATCAAGGACCGTTCAGGCCTCCGGGGCCCCCGTCACCGCCCTCGGCCAGCACGGCGATTTCACCAAGCCCGAGACGGTGCCCACGTCCCTCGGTAAGGGCAACTACGGCGACACGGCGGTGGGACCGGACGGGCAAGTCATGACGATCTACCAGGATCAGGACAACGGCCAGGGAGGAGCCAGGATCTACACCGCCGTCGATCCCGATGGTCTGGGGCCAGAGGGATTCGACGTGCCGCGCCTCTTCGCCCGGACGCGGGTGGGAGGCTTCGACTACCTCCCCATACAGCCGGATCGATCCTTCGATGCAGAGGCCAACTTGGCGTGGGACCGGAGCGGTGGTGCTCACAACGGTCAGGTCTACGCGATCTGGGTCCAGGAAGTGAACAACGAGAGCGACAACTTCGACATCATGTTGCAGTCCTCCGACGATGACGGAGCGACCTGGACACCGGCCATCCGGTTGAACGACGACACCGGGACCAACAGCCAGGGGAATCCGGCCATCGCCGTCGATCAGACCTCGGGCGATATCGCTATCTCCTGGTACGACGCCCGTAATGACCTCGGGGACGGCGGGCCCGGTGACACCGACGGGATCCCCAACGACGACACTCAGATCTGGGCAACCTACTCCACGGACGGTGGGGTCACGTTCGTGCCGAACTTCCAGGTGAGCGAAGGCACGTCGAATTCGAGTATGGAGGTGACCGGGAGCAGCTTCAACTTCGGGGACTACACGAAGCTGGCGTTCGATTCGGGAACGTTCTATCCAGCGTGGTCCGACAACTCGAACAGCACCGGGGACAACCCCGACGGCGCGCTGTCCAAACTGGATCTCTACACCGCGGCGGTCACGATCTCGTAGCCGCCGAGACCGGCCGCAGAGGCGTCCGAGCGCTCTCAGACGCGGTCAGAACCCGGCATCCGTGCGCCACAGCCTCCAGGTTTGATCCCCTTTGATCCCCGGTCTGACAGCGTTGAGCCCTGAGGTGCTCGGTAAGCAACGGCCAGATCATCGACACGGTGCCCGAGCCGAGGTGTGCATCAAGCTCACCGTGGACATGCAGCGCTATTCCGAGAGGTAATGTGTCCGCCACGATGTCCAGGTCCAGTCGCCCGGGAGGCATCACCTGGGTGGTATCGAAGAAAGCATGCGCGTAGATGGTCCCCCCGAACTCGGTTCCGTCCTCGCATGAAAGCGAGGATCCCACGGTCATGTAGAGCAGGCGATGCCCGTGTCGGTCCGGCTCGTCCGCAACGCCATCGCAGTGTCCTGCGTGGTGCCGCCGCGGTAGTGGCGGATCGGTCCTGTTTCCGTTTGAGCGAGCGCGGTCGAGTCCTGGGAGCCAGCAACCGCGAAGCCCGTCGCGAGCGTCCGTCCACCTGCGGCTTCGGCCGTCATCGCCGGCTTGAGCGAGAAGGACGTGTCGAACCGCTCGACCGACCATGTGCCGCCAAAGGTGCACACCTGCGCCGCCTGCTCGTCGGCGGTGAGCCCCGGCATCAGGACGGTGAGCGTGCCGGACCTGCGGAGGGTGCCGAGGCGCCCGGACAGCGTGAACGCGAAGTCGCCCCCGTTCTCCGAGACCTCGAAGGGCTCGTTCATGGGAACGGGTCCCGCGAGATCGCTTGGCCACCACCCGAAGCCACCACCGGCGATGTCGCCTTGGGTCCCGTCCTCACAGCTGTACGGTCCATCGATCACCAGCGTCCTCAGGTAGGGCACGCCGTCCCTGACGACGACGCTGATGCAGAATCGACCACCTTCCGACGTGGTTCCTTCGTACCACCGAACTCGTCGTGCGGAACCCTGAAGGGGTCCGAAACCCTGATCACCTTGTCTCAGCAACTGGATCGCTGCCCTTGGCATCCGAAAGCGCCGCTGCGAGAAACCGGTAGGTCCATTCCTCCGCGAACCTGCGAGCATCCGCAAAGACGACCTGGACCTCGGGGTAGCGAACCTGCAATCGAGCGAGCCCATCGGCGATGAAGGCGGCGGGCACGTGCTTGAGCTTGAACAGGTCCGTAGCGTGTAGGGGTCAGAAACTCCGATCACCCCTGTGACCTGCGGCTTCGCCCGAGCTGACCGCCGGCCAGAGACGGGCCAATCGCGCCCTCTGGAGGGCGGGCGGGGCACCTGCCCGCGAACCGAATGAGGATGAAGTCTGAGTCTGACGCACTCAGGTCCAGCCCGGGAGCTCCGCATGCCTCGCCCCAAGGCAACCGAAGGCCGGATGTTCGCGTCCGTGGCGCCTAGAGAGGTGCTGGCACGTCTGCGCCGCGGCGTTGCGAAGCCGCAGGTCAAGCTCTTGATCGGAGCTTCTGACCCCTACAAGCTCGGCAGGGTGAGCCTTGAGGGCGTGTTTCAGGGTTGGATGCGCCCATCGCGGTCGAACGCCGACGTCATCCCCGCGGCGCCAGCACGGTGCGCGAGAGCTGGGGGTAGGTCGCGCGATACCCACGCCAGCGCGCGATGGGAGCGAGCACACCGAAGATTGCTCGCTGGACCGCCGGCGGCGGGAAATGAAACACGACGACGTCGCTGAACTCCTGCGCAAAGAGCGCGAGTTGGAGTGGATCCGGCATGCCCTTGGCATTGGTGTGACCCGAGGCGTGCGAGGCCAAAGAGAGTCTCGATCACGTGCGAGAAGCGCTCGCCGGGTATCGCCTCTACGCGCACCCGGGCGTCCCGGTCGCTCGCGTTCCACCAATCGTGCCACACGCCAGGCTTGACAACGCCCGTTTCACCCTTGCGAAGGATGCTCGTCTGCCCGTCGCGCTTGACGGTCAACTCACCCTCAAGGACGTTAAAGCGCTCGACCATCGCCGGGTGGCGGTGCTGGCCAACGACGCGGGCCCCAACGAGGGCAGTGAGTTCGGCGGCTACGCGGCCCTCCGGGTTCGTCCACGGAAGTTCGAGGACCATCGCGCGCTCGCGGGTGACCGGATTCTCCAGCACCTCGCCGATCTGGATCGGTGTCAGGTCCGGCGGACCGTTCGGGTCGGGATGCGACATCGGGCCGATGCTGGTTGTTCTGAACCCGGCGGTCAAGAGGTCAGTCACGAGCGTCGGACGACAGGTCCCGGGTACAGACCGAAATTCCTACAACCCCTTTTGCGCGCCGACGACTGTGCCACTCCCGACGCGGGACCGGAGATCCGGCGGCGCATTACTGTGTAGCCCTTGCCCAGAAACGGGCGACGCTGGCTACAGACCAACTCTCTTAGCGCCCATTTCCGGAAGAGCATCGGCCCCTTTCGGCGGCCACGCGGGTTCGCTCTTGGATGGCCGTTGCCCGCGCTCAGACAAGTCGGCCTCAACTGCGAGCGTTCACGCAGACCCCCCTGACCTGGAGCATTGTGGTTCTTGCAGTGTTCCCCTCGCCCCCGGCGTCGAGAATCGAATCGCGCTTAGGCCGCCAAGGCGGTACGTCGCCTCGACCTGCACAAACGCGCTCGGTGAGTGTCGTCCCTTCGTCCGATTCGGCCCGGGGCAACTGAGGAGAGGTGCGAAGCCCGGTTCATGGCGAGCGAGGGATGGAGAGAGAACAAGGATCGACGCGAGATGACCCGACCGGTCCCTCGGTCCGAAGGCCGACGCAAGGGTGGTTGTAGCCCTCCGCACGCCCGGTGATCCCGCGAATATCCCGCATGACGTCGAAAATCAAGGGGTAGCGACCGGAATCGACCAGCAACCGAATCCACAGATCAGCGGCCCATTCGGCCTCCGCCGCAGATCGCGGATTCGGCTCGGGGCACTCTCTCAGGGTGGAGACACGGGTTCGAACCCCGTTGGGACTACCAGGTCAGAGCATGTATCGGAGAGTCGCGACTGCCCGTGGCCCCGCATTGGCCCCGCGGCGTGCACGGAGCCGTCACCGGTCAGAATTCCGTGTCGAGTGGCGAGTGTTCTGACCGCGTCCGGCCCTTCAAGCCCTTTCTTGCAAGACGGGAAGGAGGGGCAGAGGGCGGGCTTTCCCGCCATCTTCCTTGTTGCACTCTCGGCACGACGACGCGTGACGATGCGTTGCCTCCATGTTGTCGATGGGTCCGGAGCCACGGCGGCGTCGGCCAGAGCCGCCTCCAACGTCTGATGTGGCAGAACGACTGGTTCCGCGAAACACGAGGCGCGTGTGGCACTGCGAGGCGAAGCGAGCGGCGTCGGGTGGTCGTCTCTCGACATTACTGCCCGACAATCGAAAGCGTAGAAGCCTGATCGCTTGAGGACGGTGGGACGCCGCCCTTAATCGGCGACCATGGCCGGTCAGTCATCTAACGTGATGCCCGTTTTCGGCGGGCAACGCATCGTTCCTTCCACTCCAGTGAGGATCGGGCATCACGCTCGTCGAACGCGCGTCCCATCCGTTTCAGGCGCTCTCACGTACCAGGTGTCGGGTGGCCGGTGCTCACAGGTCCGAGATCCGAACCACCACTTTCCCGGGAAGGCCCGCAGCCCGCTTGGCATCGAACGCCTTGGCCCCGTCGGCTAGATTGAACACCTGCCCCACCACCGGTCGAAGCTCCCCCTCATCGGCACGACGGGCCAGTTCCTCGAGCTGTCGGCGGCCCGGTTCGACCACGAAGTACAACCCGCTGACGCGGCCTGCATCAAGTAGCTGGTTCATCGGGTCCTCCACGACGGAAACGACAATGCCGCCGTCTCTGACCCTCGCTGCAGACCGCCTCAGAATCTCCCCGCCCACGAGATCGAACACGACGTCTACGTCCTCGTCGAAGTCCTCGAACCGCTCGTGGTCGAGGTCTACGAACCGCTCGGCGCCGAGCTCGGTGACGAGCTTCCGGGCCGACCCGTGCCCGGTCGCGATAACGCGAGCCCCTGCTGCCCGACCCAGCTGAACGGCTGCAGTCCCCACTCCCCCGCCAGCACCGTGGATCAGAACCCGATTCCCCGCTGAGAGCCGGCCGTGGACGAACAGGGCCTGCCACGCTGTGAGACCAGGCATGGGGAGGGCGGCAGCCTGGACGTGGTCTAGCGAGACGGGTTTCGGAGCCAGGTTTCTTGCCTCCACCGCCACATGCGTGGCGAGGGTGCCGTCCCGGTACCAATCGGTGAGCCCATACACCGCGTCGCCGACGGCGAATCCCGTCGTGCCGAAACCCAGAGACTCCACCGTTCCGGACACCTCGTGACCCGGGATGACGGGGCGCCGATCGTGCCCCAGCCGGTCCACCCATGTCGACGTCCACGCGAGCTCGGTAGGGGTGAAGCTCGCCGCGTGGACTCTGACCAGAACATCGCCGGTCCCAAGCTCGGGCACCGGAGCCTCCTCGTAGGCCAGGCCTTCAGAGGTGCCTTGTTCGTGGATCCGCAACGCATACATGGGTCCCCCTTCATCTGAAGTCAGCCGACGACTTCAGTCGACCACGCCGTCCCGCTCGGCATCATCCGGCTCGAGACTCAGGGAGATCGAGTTCATGCAATAGCGCTCTCCGGTCGGCTCGGGACCATCATCGAAGAGATGGCCGAGGTGGCCGCCGCACCGGGCGCACGTGACCTCGATTTGGCGCATGCCGAAGCTGAGATCCTCCTGAAGCTCGACGGCTCCCCGAGCGATTGGCTCGAAGAAGCTGGGCCAGCCGGTGCCCGAGTCGTACTTCACCTCGGAACGGAACAGTTCCGCTCCGCACGCCGCGCAGCGATAGGTCCCGCGATCCTTCGTGAAGGCGTACTTGCCGGTGAAGGCGTGCTCAGTGCCCTTGTTCCTGAGCACCTCGAATTGTTCCG
>Ga0307278_10001725_pt1 | contig 10812 bp, 9 predicted proteins | sample ER_DNA_117_FD_194482 | JGI IMG/M metagenome (GOLD analysis project Ga0307278, IMG submission 194482) | Bulk soil microbial communities from the East River watershed near Crested Butte, Colorado, United States - ER_DNA_117 | ecosystem: Environmental > Terrestrial > Soil > Floodplain | place: USA...
AGGTCGCCGCCTGCGCGGCGCTGGTGACGGCCGCCAGGGCGACGATCGCCGCGAGGACTGTTGCGATCCTGTGTGTCTTGCTGGACTTCATGTCTCCTCCTCTTGTCGGCGGCCGCCTCGTGCGGCCTTTGCAGACCAGACCACGAGCGGCTAAAAGAAGGCTTGCCGGGACCTAAAGGGCTCCTAAAGGAGGCGCTAAACGAGCATCGAGTTTCGGATCCTCGGCTCGCTCGAGGCGGCCGAGAATGGCCAGCAGATCGTGCTCGGCGGCTCGAAACAGCGAGCCCTCCTGGGGCTGCTGCTACTGCATGCCAATCGGGTGGTCTCCCGGGACCGGCTGATCGACGAGCTCTGGAACGGGTCGCCGCCCGACACGGCCGCGACCGCTCTCCAGGTCTACGTATCCCAGCTGCGAAAGGCCCTCGGGCGCGACACGATCGTCACGCAGGCTCCGGGCTACCTGGTGAGCGCCGAGCCGGGCGCGCTCGATTCCGAGCGCTTCGCGCAGCTCGTCCAGGAAGCGCACGGCAGCGAACCCGACGTCGCCGCCGAGCGGCTGCGCGAGGCACTCGCCCTCTGGCGCGGTTCACCGCTCGCCGATCTCGACGATTCGATCGCCCGGCCCGAACGGGCGGAGCTCGAGGACCGCCGCGCCGCGACGCTCGAGCAGCGGATCGACGCCGACCTCGAGCTCGGCCGCCACGGAGAGGTGGTCTCGGAGCTGGAAGCTCTCGTTCGGGAGGACCCGCTGCGAGAACGCCGTCGGGCGCAGCTGATGCTCGCGCTCTACCGCTCGGGCCGGCAGGCCGACGCCCTCGATACGTATCGCAGCGGTAGGAAGCTCCTCGCCGACGAGCTCGGCCTCGAGCCGGGCGACGAGCTGCGCCGGCTCGAAAAGGCGATCCTGGAGCAGGATCCGGCGATCGCGGCACCCGTCCCGCCGAAACGGCGGGAGCTCACGCCCGAGGAACGCGGCCGGCGCCTCGTCAACCGCTCTCGCTTGGCCGTCGCGGTGGGAGCGCTCCTGCTCGCCGGAGCGGTGACCGGGGTCGTTCTCGCCCTCACGGGCGGCTCGGAAGCAGTCACGGTTCTGGCGAACTCAGTCGCGGTCCTCGACCCGACAACTGGAGGGATCACCGCGGACGTGCCGGTCGGCGGCCAGCCGGTGGCGATGGTGCTCGGCGGCGGGTCGCTGTGGGTCGCAAACGCCGACGACCAGACGGTCATCCGAATCAACCCGAAGACGAGGAAGGTCGAGGACACCATCGGCGGGCTGGGAACCGATCTCAGCGACCTTGCCTTCGCTTTCGGCTCGCTCTGGGTGGCAGGCGGGAATGACGGAACCCTCATGCGCATCGATCCCCGCGACAGGGGCATCAGGCAGGTGGACCTCGCACTGGCGCGAGGTGCTGTGCCGCAACCCGTCTTTCTAGTAGCCACCGGCGCCGGGAGCGTCTGGATCACACGCGGCAACCAGATCCTGCAGATCGATCCAAAGAACGACGAGGTGATCACGAGGACCAACGTGTTCCGGCCACAGGGACTCGGGGTCGGGGCGGGGTCGGCCTGGGCTACGACCGAGGACGAGCACGTACAGCGGATCGACCCGCGCCGAGGCGACAAGATCGTCGACCAGGACCTCTCGCTGTCGACGTACTTCCCGCTCCTCTACGGCGGCTCGCTCTGGCTGATCGCAGCCGAGACCCCGCCGCTCGTTTTGCGACTGGAGCCCGGAACGTTGGCGCAGCAAGGGGTGATCCAGTTCCCCAAACAGTTTCCGTTCGACCTCGCGGGCGGCGAGGGGGCCGTCTGGACGGTCGACCACGACGGCGGGCTGGTATGGCGGATCGACCCGGCGACCACTCGAGCCACCCGCCTGGCCGATATCGGGCTGCACCCGGTCTCGATCGCCGCCGGCGCGGGCGCCGTCTGGGTCGGGGTTCAGGCGAAGCCGTTTTTCGGCTAGGCGCGCGGGATCTTGATCTTGCCGGCGACGATCTGGTCGTGAATGCGGTCAAGCCGGCGCAGGAACGCGGGCGGCACCTTCTCGTTGATTGCCCCAAGCCCGACGTACCCGCCGCGGAGATCGAACACAGCGTCCCCACCGGTTTTGAACGTGCCACGAACGAGCCGGCGGACCATCTCGAAGACGCCCTTGTCTGTCTTGATGACCGCGCTGGTGAGGATGTGTTTGCCTAGATACGACTGGTCGATGTCGACCCCGACGCCCCACACACCTTCTTCCTTCGCGGCGCTCAGGGCACCGATGCCGCAGGCTCCAGAGACGTTGAAGACCACGCCCGATCCCGCGGCGATCTGGCTGCGGGCGACGCGCTTGCACTTGGCCGGGTTGCCGAAGTTCTTCGAATAGTCGATCCGGACGACGACGCGCGGGTCGCCTCGGATCGCGCCCGCCCGGTAGCCGACGATCCAGCGGTCGACGCCGGGGAACGGAACGCCTCCGACGGCGCTGATCACATGCTTGCCGCTTGTGCGGCTCTCCATCAGCGCCGCCAGATAGCCGGCGAGATACCCGGCCTCCTCCGCGCGGTAGACGCTCCGCTCGACGTTTTTGAGGCGGTGGCCGGGCGGGTTCGGCGCATCCGTAATCAGGAAGCGCACGCGCGGAAATTGCCGCGCGGCTGCTTTTGGCGGCTTCTCGAACGGGATCGCAGAGATGACGAGGTCGTAGTCCTGTCGCGCAAGGCCGGCGAGCGCCCGTACCGGATCCTGGGTGGGCCCCACGTAGACGACGCGCCCGTTGATGCCTAATCGCCTCTCGGCGCGCAGGAAGCCGGCGAATGCCTGCCCCTCGAGCGTCCGGGTCGTCGGCACGACTCCGGCGAAGGTGACGAAGCCGACCCTCAACTGACGCTTCGGCGTAGCCATGCCACCCGTCGCGACCAGACATGCAGCCACGAGCAGACCCGCGGCGGCGAGGGTGTGACGCTTCATCTAGGAAGCGACGTTAACAGCGGTCAGGATGCAGTCAATGCGCGCCGCAATCGCCGCCGGACACCCCGCGACGGTCGAGGCAGGGCTCGAGATCCTCGGCGAGGGTGGCTCAGCCGTGGACGCCGCAATCGCGGCCTGCCTCGCGTCCTGCGTGGCCGAGACCGTGATGACCGGCCTACTCGGTGGTGGCCACGCGATCGTCTTCGACGCCTCGTCCGGCCTTGTGCGCAACCTCGACTGCTTCGTCGCCGTCCCCGGCCTCGGCGCCGAACGCCACGAAGTCGAGCTGCTGGAGCTCGACGTGCTCTTCGGCGCCGAGCTCGTCCATTACGCAGTCGGGATCGCCTCCTGCGGCGTCCCTGGCGTTCCCGCGGGCCTCGAGGCGTTGCACCGCGAGCACGGGCGCCTCCCCTGGCCGCGCCTCCTTGAGCCGGCCCTCCGCCTGGCCCGCGAGGGCGTCGACTTCCCGGAGGCCCACGCCGCCTGCCTGGCGATGCTCGCGCCGGTGATGACGATGAACGAGGGCGCGCGCATCTTCTCGCCCGGCGACACGCTCCTGCCCGCCGGCGGCCGACTCGAGCAGCCGGGGCTCGTGAGCGTCCTCGAGCTCCTGGCGGAGGAAGGCCTGCGCAGCTTCTACGGCGGCTCGATCGCGGAAGCCCTGCTCGAGCTGATGGACGAGCGCGGCGGCCTCGTCACGCGCGCCGATCTCGAGGCCTACGAGGCCGACTGGACGGAGCCGGTCGAGTCCGAGTACGCCGGCACACGGTTCCTCAGCCGGGCCGGGCTGTCCGCGCTCCCGGAGGCGTTCTCACGCCTACCACGCCTGCGCGGCCTCTCCCCCGCCGAGCGCGCGCTCACGCTCGCGCGGGCGCTCGACGACGCCGGGCCGGAAAGCCACACGACCAACCTCGTGACGACCGACGCGGACGGCAACGCCTGCGTCCTGACGACGAGCCTCGGCCTCGGCTCGGGCGACTTCCTCCCCGGCCTCGACCTGCACCTGAACAGCATGCTCGGCGAAGCCGAGCTGATCTGTGGAGCGCTCGAGCCCGGCGACCGGATGGGCAGCATGATGGCCCCCAGCCTCGCCTTCGACGCGGAAGGTCTCACGTTTGCCGCCGGAGCCGCGGGCGGCACCCGGCTACGCAGCGCGCTCGTCCAGGTCACCGCAGGAATCCTCGACGAGGGCCTCGACCCCCAGGAGGCGGTCTCGCAGCCACGCCTGCACCCGGCCGCGGGGCTCGTCCACCTGGAGCCGGGCTTTCCCGAGGAGGTGCTCGCTGCGCTGGAGGACGCCGGGCTAAAGGTGCGTTCCTGGCCGGCGCGGCACCACTACTTCGGCGGCGTCAGCGTCGTCACGCGGAACGGCGCCGCGGGGGATCCTCGGCGGAGCGGAGCTGCGGCGACTCTTGCTCCCGGTTGAACGGCAGCCAACCGAGGTAGCCGCAATCGGGACAACCGGGATTGGCCTGGGCCGTTCCACCCCCTACGGGCTTGGCGTACCAGCTGCCGCACTCGAGGCAGCTCACGGACTGCAGCACTCTGAGGCCACGCTCTGCTGCTGTCGCTTTCGGGCCCACGCCTAATCAGACGCCACAACCCTGCGAAAACTTGCGTCTAGCTGTCGCGTTTGCTCGGCTCGAGGCCAGGTTTCAGCGTGATCCAGCCCACGTAGCCGCACGTCGGGCAAGGGCCTGCCTCGTCGTCGGCGATCGGACGGCTGTAGATCGTCTTGCAGTCCAGGCACCGGACGAGATCGGTTCGTTCTCCGGATGGGCACGTTGCTCGCTCCATGTGGAGAGAGATGCGCGGGACGCCGGGAACCTACGGGTCAAATTGGCGGCTCGGCCGCCTGGGTCTCCTCGACGTCGCGGGCGATCTGCGCGACGAGCTCCTGCTCGCTCTCGAAGGCGCGCTCGTCACGCAGGCGACGCCACAGCTGGAGCACGAGCCGTTTGCCGTAGAGGTCGCCTTCGAAGTCCAGGAGGTACGCCTCGACCCGCCGCTCGCCGCCGCCGTAGTGAGGGTTGGTGCCGATCGAGATCGCCGCGCGGTGACCTTCGGCTGCGCCCGCGTAGATCCCGTACTTGGGCACGAGCAGCGACGGGTCGAGTCGGAGGTTGGCCGTGGGAAAGCCGAGCGTCCCGCCCCGCGCGTCGCCGGCGACGACGATGCCCTCCAGCTCCGCGGGGCGCCCGAGCAGGCCCGCGGAGCGCTCGACCTCGCCGGCGCGCAGCAGCTCGCGGATGCGGCTCGACGAGACTCCCTCGACGAGCGGCACCCTGCGTACGTCGAAGCCAAGCCGCTCGAGCAGGCCGAGATCGCCGGCCCGGGCCCGGCCGAAGCGGAAGTTCACGCCGGCGACGACGACCTCCGCACCGATCGGCCGGAGGACCGCCTCGACGAACTCCTCCGGCGGGAGCCGCGCCAGCTCGAGGTCGAACTCGACCACGAGCGCCTCCTCGATCCCCACCTCGGCGAGCAGCTCGAGCCGGCGCTCGAGGGTCGCAAGCAGCTCGACCTCATAGCCGAGCGCGACGCGCGGATGCGGGTCGAACGTGACCACCGTCGAGGTCAACTCCGCCGCCTTGACGGCGTCGAGCACGCGCCGATGCCCGAGGTGGACGCCGTCGAAGGTCCCGATCGCAACCGCGCGCGGCCGCTGCTCCAGCTCCTCCGGCTTCCGCACGACCTTCACGAGGGCATCACCGTCCCGTTCACCGCGACGAGCTCGCCCCCGTGGACGACCCGCATCGGCTCGTCATGCCGGCTCCTCCCTGCCTGGATCGCCAGCGCCTCTTCGGCGTCCACCTCCAGGAGGGGGAGGAACGGAAGCGCCTCGGCCGGCGGCAGGATGCGCTCCTCGTCGGCGTCCTCGACGCGGAAGGGCCCGACCTCCGTCCTGCGCAGCGTGCTGCAGTGCCCGCCGAGCGCATCGGCGATCGCCCGCACGTAGGTGCCCGAGCCGACCCGCAGGTCGAGCGTCGCGATGCCGTCTTCGTAGTCGAGCAGCTCGGCAGAGTGCACCGTCGAGCGCCGCACCGGCATCTCGACCACGACCCCGCGCCGGTGGAGCTTGTAGGCCCGTTCGCCGGCGATCTTGACCGCCGAGGCCGCGGGGATCGACAACTCGACCTCGCCGACCAGCGCGGCCACAGCCTCTTCGACGTCCACCCGGGGCGGGGGCTCCCGCCGCTCGACTTCCTCGCCCTCGCGATCGCCTGTCGAGGTGCGCGAACGGAGGTCGATCTCGGTCACGTAGCGCTTGTCCAGCCCGACGAGGTACTGCGCCAGTCGCGTCGAGGAGCCGAGCAGGACCAGCAGCAGGCCGGTGGCGAAGGGATCAAGCGTGCCTGCGTGGCCGGCGCGGGCCCCGGTCCGGTTGCGCAGCTTCTGGACGAGCGCGAAGGACGACGGCCCCTCCGGCTTGTCCACGAGCACCAACCCGGTTGGGCTAAGCGCGCGCGGTGGCACGGACGAACTCGTCGTGGATGAACTGCGTGATCTCCTCCACGGAATCGTCGCTCGAGAACCCCGCCGCCTGCCGGTGGCCGCCGCCGTCCACCTTACGGGCGATTGCGGATACGTCCAGCTCGTCGTTCGACGCGCGCAGGCTGATCCGCCGCTCCGGGCCCTCCCTGCGTGGCGGCTCGCGGATCATCGCCGCCATCTCGGCGCCCTCGACGGCCCGCAGGTAGTCGATGATCCCTTCCGAGAACGCCTCGGCCACGTTCAGCTCCGTGAAGTCGCTCCGCAGCAGGTACGAGACGACGAGCCGGCCGCCCTCGTAGACCTGGGCCCGCTCGAGCGCCCGCGCGAGCAGCTTCAGCTTGGCGAACTCGACCGACTCGTAGATGCCCTGGAAGATGCGGTGCACGTCGGCGCCGGCCTCGACCAGCTCCGCGGCGAGCCGGAGGGCCTTCGGCGTCGTGTTCGTGTACTGAAAGCGCCCGGTGTCGGTCACCAGCGCGACGTAGAGCGCCTCCGCGATCTCCGGCGTCAGCTCGACGTCGAGCTCCGCGAAGAGGTCGCGCAGGACCTCGCTCGTCGAGGAAGCGTCGCCGACGACGAGGTTGAGGTCGCCGAAGCGGGAGTTGTCATGGTGGTGGTCGATGTCGATCGTCAGGGGCGCCTGATCGAGCAGCGCCGTGTCCGGAGCCATGCGGTGCTCGTTCGCGCAGTCGAGCGCGACCAGCACCCGCGCGCCCGCGTCCTCCGGGGGCTCGCGCCTGAGGCCCTCGAGTGGCATGAAGCCGTACTCGCTCGGAAGCGGCGCGTCGCCATGGAGGTACATCTCGCTGTCCTTGCCGAGCGCGTCGAGCGCGAGCTTCATCGCGAGCAGCGAGCCGAGGGCGTCGCCGTCCGGGTTCTCGTGGGTGACGAGCAGGAAGCGGTCGTGCGAACGGAGAGCGTCCGCTACCGCTCCCAGGTCATTCGTCGTCTTCTGGGGCGAGCTCATCAATGAGTTGGGTCATGCGGACCCCACGCTCGACCGTCGGATCGTATTCGAAGGCCAGCTGCGGGGTTCGCTTCATTCGCAACTCGCGCGCGAGCCGCGCCTGCAGCACCCCGTGGGCGGCGGCGAGGCCGGTGAGCGTCCGCTTCCGCTTTGCCTCGGAGCCGAGCACGCTGACGAAGACCCGCGCGTGGCGCAGATCAGGCGAGGTCTCGACGCCCGTGACCGTGACGAAGCCGATTCGCGGGTCCTTCAGGTCGCCGAGGCCCTCGGAGACCACCTCGCGCACCGCCTCGTTCACTCGTCGCATCCGGTCGCTCATCCGAGGTATTCAAGCGGGTCGAGCCAACTCGGAGGCCGGAGTCACGTCCTAGCTCCTTGAGTGGCGGCTCGGCTCTTCACCTTCGTCTGGATCCTGGTGGTCGTTGCGGCGGCGGGGTCGTCCGGTCACGTGCGCGCAAGCGGCCTCCAGGCACCGCGGTTCCAGGTGCTGGCTCACGCCGACCCGGGCGGGGGCTACAGCGGGGACGTCGTCGGCGAACGGCATTTCGCGTACCTCTCCAGCCGGAGGGGGAAGACGGACTGCCCAGCCCAAGGCGTCCGCGTCTACAACCTTGCGAACCCGCGGCGCCCGCGGCACGTCTCGACCTTCGCCGCGCTCAAGGACACCTGGACGGAGAAGACGATCGTGCGCCGGGTCAAGACTTCGGGGTTCGACGGCGTGCTCGCGGTGTCCAGCTTCCAGGCCTGCACGAATGGCGCCTTCGGCGGCTTCGGGGTCTATGACGTGACGAAGCCGTCACGTCCGCGGCGGTTGGCGCTCGTCCGGACCGTGCCTCGCGGCTCGCACGAGATCTGGCTCGCGACCGCGCGCGGGCACGCCTGGGTCTACACGGCCGAGGCGGCGACCGAGTTCGCGGTTGCGCCGGATTCGTTCGGCTTCCACATTTACGACGTCTCGAGCCCGCGCACGCCGGTCGAGGTCGGCGGCTGGAGCGCCTGCCGAGACCTGCACGAATGCTCGCCGCTGGTAACGACGGGAACGGATTCGCGCTACCTCGTCCACTCGGTGATTACCAACGCGGCCGCAACACGCGCCTACCTCTCCTACTGGAACCTCGGCACGTTAATCCTCGACATCCACGACCCGGCGCACCCGGCGTATCTAGGGCGCACACCCACGGGCCAGGGCAACGCCCATTCAGCGTGGCTCACCGGGGGCGGCAAGATCATGCTCGAGACCCACGAACTCGCGCACGGCCGACCCGTGGTCTGGCGGATCGCCGACCCGGCCCACCCGGTGCAGCTCTCGACGGTGCGGCTACCGGCCGCGCTGCGACCGGGCGGCTCGAGCGCGTTCGAGCTGGCCGACAGCGTCCACGACCCGAAGGTGCTGGGCCGTTACGCCTACTTCTCCTGGTACGGGCAGGGCGTGGCGCTCTTCGACCTGAAGAACCCGGCCAAGCCGCGCTTCGTGACCCGATTCCGCCCACCACCCGATCGCGACGGCCACGACCTGCTCTGCCCCGGTGCCTCGTGCACGGCCGTTTGGGGCGTCTTCCCCACCCAGAAGTACGTGCTGGCCTCGGACCTCAACTCGGGGCTCTGGGTGCTCAGTCGTCCAGCGTGACCACGTTGCGCTCGATCTGACCCAGCTCGAAGGCTTGGCCCGCCAGGTAGCGCTCGGCCCCGTCCAGCAGCGTCTCGACGTCGCGATAGCCCCGCGCCACGCACGAGAGGGTGAGCCGCGCGCGCTGCCACAGCTCGTGATGATCGACCTCAGCCACCGAGGCTCCGAAGCGCCGCTGCAGCTGCGCCTTGACGGACAGCAGCTCCTTGCGCTTGCCTTTCAGGGAGCCGTTTTCAGGGAAGTGCAGCTCCGCGGAGAGGATGCCGACGTAGCCCGAGCCCAAGGCCGCTACTGCGCGGCGGGCGTGGGTGCCGGCGCAGGCGTGTCGAGGTCGGTGCGCTCGACCTCGCGGGTCTCGTAGACCTCGAGCACGTCGCCTTCCTTGAGGTCGTTGTAGCCCTCGAGCAGGATGCCGCACTCGAAGCCCTCCTCGACCTCGCGCACGTCGTCCTTGAAGCGCTTCAGCTGGGAGATCTTGGTCTCGTAGACGACCGTGCCTTCACGGAGGATGCGCACGTTCGAGTTGCGCCGGACGACGCCGTTCGTGACATAGGAGCCGGCGATCGTGCCCAGGCGCGAGACGCGGAAGAGCTGCCGCACCTCGACCTCGCCGATCGTCTCCTCGGTGCGCACGGGCTTGAGCATCCCGACCAGGGCCTGCTCGATGTCCTCGGTGAGCTGGTAGATGACGCGGTAGGTCCGGATCTCGACTCCCTCGCGGTCGGCGAGCGAGCGGGCCTCGGCGTTCGGGCGGACGTTGAAGCCAACCACCATCGCGTTCGAGGCCGAGGCGAGCATGATGTCGTTCTCGGTGATCGCGCCCACGCCCTGGTGGATCACGTTCACCCGAACCTCCGGGTGCTGGATCTTGCTCAGCTCGGAGACCGCGGCCTCCACCGAGCCGACGACGTCGCCCTTGAGCACCAGGTTCAGGTCCTGGACGGCGCCCTCCTGGAGCTGCGAAAAGAGTGTCTCGAGCGAGATCCCGCCGCTGCCGCCGCCCTGAGCCAGATGCTCGCGACGAAGCCGTTCCCCGCGCACCTGCGCGAAACCGCGTGCCGCACGCTCGTTCTCGACGACCTTCGCGACCTCGCCCGCAGGCGGCGGGTGGTCAAAGCCGAGGATCTCGATCGGGTCGCCGGGGGTCGCGTCGTTGACCTTGTCCCCGCGGAAGTCGTGCAGCGCGCGAACCTTGCCCCAGGCGTCACCGGCGACGATTGCGTCGCCCACGCGCAGGGTGCCCCGATGGACGAGCATCGTTGCGACCGGGCCGCGCCCCACGTCGAGTCGCGACTCGATGATCGGCCCGGACGCCTCGGCCGACGGGTTCGCCGTCAGCTCAAGCTCGGCATCGGCGACGAGCAACACCCGCTCGAGCAGGTTGTCGAGGCCCTCACTCTGCTTGGCGGAGACCTCAGCGAACTGCGTCGTCCCGCCCCACTCCTCGGGCTGGAGCTCCTCGGCGGCGAGCTCGTTGCGCACTCGGTCCGTGTTCGCGTCGGGCAGGTCGACCTTGTTGATCGCGACGACGATCGGCACCTCGGCTGCGCGCGCGTGCGAGATCGACTCCTTCGTCTGCGGCATGACGCCGTCGTCCGCGGCCACCACGAGCACCGCGATGTCGGTGATCTTCGCGCCGCGGGCGCGCATGGCCGTGAAGGCCTCGTGGCCGGGGGTGTCGAGGAAGGTGAGCTTGCGGCCGTTGTGATCCACCTGGTAGGCGCCGATGTGCTGCGTGATTCCGCCGGCCTCGGTCTCGACGACCGCG
>Ga0307278_10001727_pt1 | contig 10806 bp, 9 predicted proteins | sample ER_DNA_117_FD_194482 | JGI IMG/M metagenome (GOLD analysis project Ga0307278, IMG submission 194482) | Bulk soil microbial communities from the East River watershed near Crested Butte, Colorado, United States - ER_DNA_117 | ecosystem: Environmental > Terrestrial > Soil > Floodplain | place: USA...
TGCCGGAACCTGCGCGCGATGTTGTCGAGGTCGACCACCACCTCGTCGATGACCAGGGCCAGCGCTGCGACGAGCCCGGCGAACAGCATCGCGTTCATCGTCTCGCCGAACGCGTACAGGACGAGTACGCCCGTGATCACCGACAGCGGGATCGCGACGACCGCGACCACCGCGGTTCGCCACCACCACAGGAAACCGCCGAGGAGGAGCAGAAGCAGACCCGCGCCGATGACCAGCGCGAGCCGGAGGTTGTCGATCGAGGTATCGATGTACGACGCCGGCCGGTACAGGCTCGTGTCGAAGTCGATCCCGGACAGCCCGGGCTTCATGCTGTTGATCGCGTCCTCGACGCCGCGCGTCACGTCGAGCGCGCTGGCATGTGGGAACTTCTGCACGACGAGCAAGAGCCCGCCGCCGTCGCCGACGACCGCGTCGCCGATCAGCGGCTGGTGATTCTCGACGACCGAGGCGACATCGCCGAGCAGCAGCTTCTTGCCGCCCGTGTCCTCGAGCGTGACCTCACCGAGCGTCTTCGCGGTGGTGATCGGCGAGAAGTGCTGGACGCCGAGGCGCTGATTTGCAGTGTCGATGAATCCCCCGGTGCCCGGCGTCGACGCTTCGACGAACGACAGCGGCGAGAACCAGAGCGCGTTGCCGGTGGACTCGATCAACTGTCCGAGCGACACACCGGAGTCGCGCAGTCGTTCGGGATCGACGAGGACCTGCAGCTGCCGGTCGCGGTTGCCCCAGATGGCGACGTTGGCCACACCTGGAACGCCCATCAGTCGCGGCACGATGGTCCAGCGCGCGAGCACCGACATCTGAATCGGAGAGATCCGCTTCGAGGCGACTCCGACCATCATCACCCGGTTCGTCGCCGAGAGCGGCTGGAGCATCTGCGGCGGCTTGGAGACGTTCGGCAGTGCATGCGCCTGGGTCAGGCGCTCCGCGACGGCCTGCCGCGCCACGAACATGTCCGTGCCCGGCTCGAAGATGAGCAGGACTCGCGAGAGCCCCGGCACCGATTGCGAGCGAATGTCCTTCAGGAACGCGACACCGTTCAGCAGGTCCTGCTCCATCGGGACTGTGATCAGCTGCTCCACCTCTGGTGCGGACAGGCCAAGGGCTTCGGTCTGTACCTCCACGCTCGTCGGTCCGAACTCGGGCAGCACGTCAACGGACATGTGACGAACCTGCGCGAAGCCGACCACGAGAACAACCGCGGCGGCGGCAACGACCAGGCCGCGGAATCGCAAGCTCGACCCGATGATCCAACGCATCATTGCTCTGCGCCTCCTTGGTCGCTTCTCTCCCAGGAGGTGGCCGAGGGCCGCGCGCGTAGGCATCGCGCGACAACGCTTTGGTCGTGGGTCAGGTGCCGCTGGTGTGCGCTACTCTTCCCGCCGTCGCTGATCACTCTGGTTTGCCTCCGGGGTGTTTTGGCGTCTGGGGGCCGGGTGCAACCGGCCCCTTCCTTTCTCAGCTCTCGAGCTGCTTAAGATCGAACAGCCGGCGCTCGCCACCGACCGCCTCGTCGCGGCGCGCAGGAAGACCGGCGCAGCCTGACGGGTAGCTTGTCGCCCCCCCGGGTGCCAGCCCTCTCTCATCATCTCCCCTTCCGCGGCCCCCAAGCCGCGTGCGCGTCAATGCCAGCAAGGTACAAACTCTCGAATTTGTCGTCAATAGGCGCCACGTTGGGTTTAGCCCAGGACGCGACTTTTGGGGAGGTCAGCGCAACGCGGTTCTCGCGACGGCGCTACCGCATGAAGACCTGTTCGAGCTGGTCGACGAGGGCCAGTCCGTGGACCGCTTCCTCCCGCACGTTCGTCAGCGCACCATGTACGAGCCGCTTCATCGCGGCGACGTGTTTATCGTAGGCTGCCGCCGACGCCGCTCCGCCAGCAAGGACGACCTTGGGCCGAAGCCGCACCCACGTCGACGCGAGACGCTTCACAGCAACGCCGACCTGCTTCCGCTCGCGCGCGAGCGATCGCAGCTGAGCCTCGCGGTCGAGGTAGTCGAGCTCGAGTACCGACGGCGGGACGCGATCCTGAAAGTGCGCGTACAGCCCGGGCATCAGTCCGGAGACCGCGTTCGCTGCGAGTGCGACGCGAACGAACGACCCGTGGGGTGCGAGCCGAGCGACGCGGTTCGCCGTCAGCTCGAGCTCGACGATCTTCGCGGACGCGACGCCGGAGCGCGTAAGGGTGGCCGCCGCGGGCCCCCTGGCGAGTGCCGTCAACTTCGCCGCAGTCGCAGCCGTCTCGCGGCGGTCTCCGGAGAGCGCGAAGTCGACGAGGTCCTCCGCGCTCGATTCGACTGCCTTCAGACTCGACGGCACCGGAGCAGCCTGCGCGGCTGAGACCGCGAACCCTGTCAGCACGGCGATGAGGACGAGACCGACGGCGACACTCTTCACGCCGCGGCCTCCTCATTTCGGCCACCGGACACGCTCGGTAGGGCGATCCACGCGTCCGCGCCGCCCCCGTCGTTGTTCGCGATGTGAGCACTTCCGCCATGTGCTTCCGCGATCACCCGCACGATCGACAGCCCAAGCCCAGAGCTACCGCCGCCACGCGCGTCGTCGGCTCGAGCGAAACGCTCGAATGCGCGGTCGAGGAATTGCGGTGGGAACCCGCGACCCTCGTCCGTCACGTGCAACTCCACCACCCCGTTGACAGGCGCCGCCGACAGACGGACATCGCCGCCGCCGTGCCGAAGCGCGTTTTCGACCAGGTTCGCGAGCGCCTGCTCGAGCCTGAGCCGGTCGCCGTGTACCTGAAAGGCGGAGCCCGAGACGATGCGGACGAGTCGGCCCGTCTCCTGCGCACGCCATTCGAAGCGCCTCGTGACCGAGTTCAGCAGATCCGATGCGTCAAACGTCTCGAGTTGCAGGTCCAGCTTCCCCCGGTCGGACCGCGCGATGAGCAACAGATCCTCCGCGAGCTGCGCGAGCCTGTCGACCTCCTCCGATGACAACCGCACGGCCTCCCGGAGTTCCTCGCGCGAGCGAGCGTGGCGCAAGGCGAGCTCGAGCTCGGTACGCAGCAGTGCAAGCGGTGTGCGCAGCTCGTGGCCGGCGTCGGCGACGAAGTCGCGTTCGCGCTGGAGCGCCACCTCGATCCGCACCAGCATCTCGTTCAGTGTCTCGGCGAGCCGTTCGATTTCGTCTCCGGTCTGCGGGACCGGCAGGCGCTCGCCCGCCGTCTCCGCAGAGATGGCTTCGGCACGACGCCGCATCGATTCGACCGGACGAAGCGAGAGACCCGCCAACATGTAACCCGCGACCGAAGCGAGCGCAAGCGCGATCGGGCCGGCGATGAGGAGCTCGTCGCGGAGGCCGGAGAGTGCCTCGGCAACGTCCCCGCGCGAGGCACCGACCACGAGCACGTGGGGTCGGCCACGCTGCACGACCGGCCTCGCGAGCAACCGCGCCGGCTCATCGAGACCCGGGACGGAGTCACGATCGGCCATGATCGCCCCGCCGAGTGCCGCGCGCAGTTCGGAAGCGCTCAACAGCGCCCGCTTGCGTAGCGGCCGCGTGGCGTCGAGAACATGACCCTGCTCGTCGAGCAGTTGTGCGAAAGCCTCGCCTTCCTCGACGAACGGGGCGCCGTTGGCGCGCGCAAGCGGCGCGCCGGGGCCGCCGACGAGCTCGGTGAGGTCCTGCGCACGCAAACGCAGCGAACGGTCGAGCGCGAGCGAGAGGTGGGAGTCGAGGCGCACGTAGAGGAACCAGCTTGTCGCGGCGAGCACGATCGCCATCGCGACGGCGAACGCGCCCGCGACGCGCAGGCGGATCGGGACGCGCCTCAAGACCCGCCGTCCAGACGTAGCCGGTAGCCGGAGCCGCGGACGGTTTCGATCGAGTTTCGACCAAACGGCTGGTCGATCTTGCTGCGCAAGTGCCGGACGTAGACGTCAACGACGTTCGAGCGGTTCTCATACGCGAAGTCCCACGCGTGCTCGAGCAGATGAAGGCGCGAAAGCACCTGATCGGGCCGGCGCATGAACGTCTCGAGCAGCGCGAACTCCTTCGCCGAGAGACGGATCTCGGTCGAGCCCCGCCAGACCCGGCGGGTCGCAGGGTCCAGGCGCAAGTCGCCGATCTCGACCACGCTCGGCCGCTCCAGCTCGCCCCGGCGAGCAAGGGCGCGCAGGCGAGCGAGCAGCTCCGCAAAGGCGAACGGCTTGACGAGATAGTCGTCCGCGCCGGTGTCGAGACCGGCAACACGGTCGTCGACCGAATCTCGCGCAGTGAGCATGAGCACGGGAACCCAGACACCGTTGTTGCGGAGGCGCCGGCAGGTCTCGAAACCGTCGATCCCCGGCAGCATCACGTCGAGAACGAGTGCATCGTAGTCGCGGGCCTCGGCCATCCAAAGCGCGTCTTCGCCGTTCACGGCGACGTCGGCGGAGAGCCCTTCGCTCATGAGCCCGCGCCGGATCAAACTCGCCATCCGCAACTCGTCCTCGACGATCAGTACGCGCATCGCCTCATGGTCCTGAATCCTCGATGAACCGAAGATGAACGCCCGGTTGCGGCCGTTCATCGTGTGTTCATCTTGCGCTCCTACTGTAGATCCGATTCCAGCAAAGGAACAGCATGGGTTCCCGAAGACACATGGAGCTTGTCGACGCGGCCAGGTGGCAATGACGCCTTCCGTCGAGGCCGTGGGCCTCAACAAGCGCTACGGATCCTTCGTCGCTCTGGAGAGCCTCTCCTTCTCGCTCCAGGCCGGTGAGGTGCTCGGCGTGCTGGGTCCGAACGGCGCCGGCAAGACGACGGCCATCCGCGTCCTCACCACAATTCTGGGCCCAAGCAGCGGCCGCTTCTCCGTAGCAGGTGTACCTCACACACGGCCGTTGGAGATCCGACGGCTGGTCGGTGTCCTCCCGGAGAGCGCGGGCTATCCGGCGCGGCAAACGGGCGAGGAGTACCTGCGGTATTTCGCGCGCCTCTACGGCCACAGCCGAGCGAGCGCACGCGGGCTCGCCCAGGAACTGCTCGCCCAGGTTCGACTCTTCGATCGCCGGCACTCTCTGATTGGGGGTTACAGCCGCGGGATGCGCCAACGCCTCGGCATCGCGCGGGCCCTCGTCAACGATCCGCAAGTCGTCTTTCTCGACGAACCGACGCTGGGACTCGATCCGGCCGGCCAGCGTCAGGTTCTCGGACTGGTGCGGCGGATCACGACTGAGCGGGGCGCGACCGTCTTACTGAGCACGCATCTGCTCGCCGAGGTCGAGGAGGTCTGCTCGCGGGTGATCATCCTCAACCGCGGCCGGCTCGCCGCCGATGGCACGGTGTCGGAAATAGCGCGCCGAGCAGCCGCACCGCGCAGCGCCAGACTTCGCGTCGCCGCGGAACACGTGGAGAGGGCTCGCGCGACGCTGGCACGCTCCGCAGGCATCGAGCGCGTCGAGCCGGCCAACGGTCAGCTGGGCTCGCTCGTTGCCATGTTGGACGCAGGCGGAAGTCCGGCCGCAATGAACGACGGCCTACGTGCCCTCGCAGACGCCGAGGTCCCCGTGCTCGCGTTCGAGCTCGAGGGTGCGCGACTCAGCGACGCGTTCCTCGCGATGACCGAGGAGCCGTGATGGAAGCCGCTGTCCAGGCGCTACCAAAGCGACGTACGCAAGGGTGGGCAGTCGTCGCCGAACAAGAGCTGCGCGACCTATGGCTCGGCGGAAGAGGCTTGCTCCTCGGTCTCGGGTTCAGCGTCCTCCTGAGCATCATCGCGTACCTCACTGCGACGAACCAGGCACTCAACTTCCTGGAACAACGCGAGTCCGTCAACGTCACGCTCCAGGTCGCGATCGCCGTTGGCTCGCTGCTCGCGCTGCTCGCCGCAGCGGACGCCATCAGTGGCGAGCGCGAGCGCAGCACGCTCGAGAGCCTGCTGCTGGCACCGGTGTCTCGGCTCGACCTCACCGGCGGGAAGCTCGCCGCAGCCCTGTCGCTGTGGCTTGCCGCGTTCGTGATCACCATCCCGTACGTCTGGTTTCTCGGCCGCGGGGTCGACCTCGTCGGCGACGCCCTCCTTGTCGGCTTTTTTGTCGGCACCCTGCTCGCCGTCTTCCTCGCCTCTCTCGGAATCGTGATCAGCGTCTTCGCCAGCTCGAACCGAGTCAGCCTTTCGCTCAGCCTCTTTCTGCTACTGGCGGTGTTTACCCCGACGCAGCTCCCTTCAAGTGCGCAGAAGGGTTGGGCGGGCGAGTTCCTGCTCCGCGTGAACCCGCTGACGGCAGGGGAGCACTACGTCGGCAAGATCATCGTCAACGGCCACAGCTGGAGCGAGGACGCGTCGTGGCTGATCTCTCCGATCGTCGCGGCTCCGACCTTTCTGGCACTCGCCGGGTTCGTGGGCGCGCGCTACATCCGCTTGGGCCGGAGGGCAGCCGAATGAGTCCGCGCCGCGCTGGGGCGTGCTTCGCCGCAGCGGCGGCGGTCGCGCTCGCGCTCGTCGGCGCGGCGAGTGCCGCAGCCGACGACGTCTCGGTGATCGTCCATCAGTCCCGCATCGACACACGGCTGGGAGAGAACATCGTCTTCCGCGCAGAGTTCGCAAATCACGGCTCGACCGCGACCGGCGCTCTCATCGCGCATCTGAACGTCCTCAGTCTCCGCCAGGGAGTCGAGGTCGACCCGGAGGACTGGTCGACACACCGGACGCGGTACCTCGGCACGATCGCGCCCGGCGCGACACGAACGATCACCTGGAAGGTCCATGCGATCAACAAGGGGAGGATCGCCCTCTACGTCGCCGTCCTTCCACAGGCAGGCGACAACCGCCCGCCGGCGATCGGCCGGACGGTTCAGCTCGTCGTCGCCGGACGCGACACGCTCAACGCCGGGGGGATCCTGCCGCTCGCGCTGGGGGTCCCCGCACTGCTCGGGCTCATCACCGGGGGAATGCAGTTCGCCAGGAGGCGGCGCTAGATGCGCCTGACGCGAGCTGTGCTGCTCGTCGCGCTGCTCGCGGTCGTTGTCGTGCCGAGCGCGGAAGCAATCCGCTTCACGGACCGGAGTTTCTCCGTCCCGCCCGGCTTCGTCGGAGAGTTCTACACGCACACATTCGAGGGAGAGGGTGGCTGCGGCCCGGCCTTGCCCTATGAGTTCAAGATCCTGGGCGGCAGCCTGCCGCCTGGTCTCTCCCTCGGGTCGGATGGGACGGTCGCAGGCATTCCCGAGCAGGGAGGATCTTGGTCTTTCTGGCTCGAGCTGGGCGACGAGGATCCGCCTTCTGCGGACTGGTGTGTTCCATCAGCGTCGGAACGTCTGTTCACGATCACCGTCGCACCGGGACTGCGCATCGAGCAGAAGTCCCTGAGCCCAATCGTCTCGGGCCGGCCGTACAGCCTCCAGCTCGCGGCAACGGGCGGAGGACCACAGACGTGGTCGATCTGGGCGGGCAGACTGCCGGCCGGGATCACACTCCGTACGAACGGTCTTCTCTCGGGCACCCCCACGGCCGTCGGCAACTTCACGTTCATCGTCCAAGTCGCAATCGGCGAGCGATCCGACACGCAGACGCTCACGCTCACGGTCGTCGACGGGCTGAAGATCGCTCAAGTGACTGCGCCCGCAGCGGAGGTGGGCCGACCGTTCAGGATGGAACTGACGGCGACGGGCGGCGAGGGGCAAGGCACGTGGTCGCTCTCCGGCGGCACGCTCCTGCCGTCCGGATTGTCGCTCGATCCCGCCACCGGTGTGATCAGCGGCGAACCCACGCTCGCCGGTTCGTTCCCGGTCAAGGTGTCCGTAACCGACAGGCTTGGTTTCGCGGACACGGTCGATGTCAGCCTCGGCGTCGCCGCCAAGCTCGGGATCGCGAAGAAGCACCTTCCCACCGCGAGGGTGGGGCGAAGCTACAGAGCCGCCGTCGCAGCGCTGGGCGGCGTCGCCCCGCGGGCATGGAAGATTCTGCGCGGCTCCCTACCTGCGGGCATCAGACTCGACAGAGCGACCGGGGTGCTCGGCGGCACACCGCAGCGAGCCGCAACGTTCAGAGTCTGGCTGCAGGTCACCGACGGCCTGGGTGCAACTTCGACCGGAACGTACACTCTCAAGGTCCTGCCCTAAGGTTCCGGGCCCGCCGGCAGACCTCAACGCCTTTTGCCCCGGATGTCGCGCTCTCGCCCTAAGCGGCGGGTAGGCGCGACGCGTTGGCTCAAGGACTAGTCGATTCGAGCCCTTCGACCAGTAGTTGGCGCGGGTGTCTCGCAAATGCTGTGAATTGCCGTCGGTGGTGTTACGGCGCCACCGACGGCACCACAGCGCTCTGGATTCGGCATCAGCCCCACCAGAGCCCCAAATGACACCAATGGGTCATAGGACTCTGCGGCTTCTCGTGGAACGGGTGCACCGGCCCAGGGACTGATCGGCTCTGCCCTCGCTCCCCGGTGGGCGGCGTCCGAATCGCGGCGTGGGCCGTAAGCGCCGCGCCCTGGGCCCCAGCCAGCGCGGTTCAGGGTCGAGCTACGCACGCACCTCCTCACTCGCGTTTCAACCCGCTGGCACCTTTATGGGCAGTAGGCGGGGCCGCCGCAGATTCGTTCGGTGATCTCACGATCTCACGACCGCGGTTACCGTGACCCGCGGCCACCTCGGGGTGCGAGCTTCCCGTGCTGACCGCAGCGCCGCCTACGCCGTGCTCCGAACACCGGGCCGAATAGATCTCGGCCCCGCCTCCTCAAAGAATACGACCGCTACGCGCCAGCGAAACTGGCCTAGCGAATAGTCGAGCGGGCCAAAAGGGCGGGGCTCCCTTAGGTTTGGCCGTTTCAGGGGCCTCCATGAGGCTGCAATCCTGAACCTCGTCACGGCACCGCAGAATCCGGTTTCGGGACCCGTCGGGACACAATCACTGAACCCGATGATCAAGCGACGGGTGGAAATCGTCATTCGTACGCGCAGCTAGGGCCGGGGCATCCGGGCTGCAATGCCGGGCGTCATCGAGAGCGTTGGGGTCGTTGTCGCCCTCAATGCGCTCTAGTCGTCGCGGCCCGGGTGCTTCCTGTCAGGCTGCCTACAGAGTGGTGCCGCGCTGCCTCTCGTACACCTCGGTGAGTTTCCGAGCGAGGTTTCCCATCACGTCGAGGGGTACAGCGAAAACGTACTCCCTCGTGGCGACACTGCCGGGGTCGGTTGTGAGGACATCTCGTACAGGGCCACCGGAAAGCCGCAGCGCCCACACCTCCAGCGACTCTGCCCCGAGCACTTCCGAGGGGACGGGCTCCGGCACGAGCTCGAAGTGTTGCAGCGCAACCGGGTCGGAGTCCGTCGCAGCCACCTTTTGGGAGTTTCGCACAAGCCGGTCGCGCCCGCCCATCCGCGGTCTGCAACGGGTGTCAGCTTTGATTCATCGTCAACCGTCGCAACCTACCCCGGCCCGACGCCAGCTGGCAGATCGAAGATTCCACAGCCCCAAGTAGGCGCCGACGTCGATGATGAGGCCACCAAGGCTAGAACGGCCGACGTCGTAAAGCGCTCGGCGCACGCCGTCGCGTTCATAGGTCACGCGCCACCAGGCTTTCTTCGGACTCACGGGACTGCCTGTCGGGAATCGCGGCCGAGTTGCACAGCGTCATAACGGCCCACGCGTCGCTCGCGACAGCCTCGACGTACTGGACTGTCTCTCGGCGCTCAGGAGGGCAGTCGCCGCGGCACAACGATTTCGTCGACGACCTCGACGAACGCGATCGCGAGGACAACGAAGAGCTTCAACGTCGCGACCGTGAGTCGGACGACGAGTACGGCCATAACGACGGCAAGCGCGATCGGCAAGAGCACAGCAGCGAGGATCCATCCCATTACGCGAATGGTACGCGTCCGATGAGGCGGGCCCGGGACGGCGCCTGGCTCAGAAGCGCCGTCCACCGGCGGGCCACCGGTCGTGGCGGGCGAAGTACACGGACGGCAAGGTGGTCGCTGGAGTGCGCTACGCGCGTAATCGCGTACACCACCAGTGGGCCGACGCCCTTTACATCACGCCGGGCGCGCAACTCCCGATGCCGCTTCCGGCTCCCCTCTTCGAGTGGCGGTGGCGTTCTGAGCTCCCACCCGGCAAGGACGATCGCGGGCTATTTGAGTATGAGGAGCTCCTCTCCGGCCAACCCGCGCGCGTGACACTTGTACTTCTGAATCAGGTCTTCACGCAAGCCGTTCAGACCTCGGGAGTGGGGTAAGCGCTTAGAAGCGCGTTGCGCCGCGAAGTGCGGTGATCGCCACGGCTCGACGGAGCTCCGGCGAAGCCAGATCAGGCCTCTCGGCACGGATCGACGCCAGACGTTCGAGGTCAGCCTCGGTTACGCCGAGTCTCTCCACTAGCGGTGCGTTCGCCTCGCGAGCTCTCCGGCGGATCGGTTCGAACATCTCTTCCACCCATTTCGGCATAGAGCAAATATGCCGGATGCGAGCGTAGCCCGACTGTCGCGGATCGCTCGCCATGTCGCCTTGCGATGTCCATGGCTTGGCCGATCCCGGGATGCTCGGGGCCGTGAGGCAACCCGCGCCTGCGTGCCGTCGTGAGCGCAGCTTCCTCTAGCCGTGCGTTCACCATCTCGACGGCGGCAAGACGATTCTCGACGTCGTCGAGCTGGTGGCCGAGCGCGCTCAGTTCTTGAGCGATCACCTCGGTGTCATGCATGGCCTATCCGTTCCCTGACTTCAACCGCGCGTACCTCGAAGCCCGCTCGTACGCGCCTGGTACGCGCAACGCCCCGGCGACCATTGCGAGCTGGAACGCGAGGCCGCCCCGTGCAGCGGCTTTCTGATGGGCCCGCCTGGACTCGAACCAGGGA
>Ga0307278_10001728_pt1 | contig 10805 bp, 9 predicted proteins | sample ER_DNA_117_FD_194482 | JGI IMG/M metagenome (GOLD analysis project Ga0307278, IMG submission 194482) | Bulk soil microbial communities from the East River watershed near Crested Butte, Colorado, United States - ER_DNA_117 | ecosystem: Environmental > Terrestrial > Soil > Floodplain | place: USA...
TTTGATTAAGGTTTTCCGGATTCCACGACGCTTGGGAGATTTTGTAAGTCAACCCGGTCCACGTCCGCCACCAGCTGCCAGGAAAACTGAATGGGTTGTTCATCCAGCACGCGCCGGTGGCGCTCTCGCCGTCGGCAGTCACGATGCGCAGCGTGCTTCTAAATCCGGCCGGGCTATCGCTGCCTTCGTTGCGTTTCACTTCGAAATCGAGCAGCTCGAGGCCGACCGGCAGATAAACTGTTTTCCAGCCATAGGCTATCATCGTTTGCGTAGGCGAAGTCGGAATTGTGATCTGCCAGCCGGCTGGAGCCCATCGCTCAAACGTTTCGCCGTTTTGTTGAACGCGCACCCGAACGCCATCTGGCAAATCGGCCGCGGCGGACGAGGACGCTGAAGTCTGCTCGGATTTCACAGGTGTGAAATCCATCTGCGGCTGCGCACTGGGCATCGTCTCGTCAATGACGAGCTGCCAATCGGCCCAACCGGTCGGGAGCGGTTTGTTTAACTCCAGCTTGCCCGAAGATTTGCCGGTCTTTCGTGAGGCGAGCTCGTACGTGATCCTGCCGTCATCAGCGACGAACAACGTGAGATGATTTGGTGCCTGTTCACCCGGTGCGGGCATCGCCGGTGGACCGCCCGTCGCAGCGAGTTCCTTGCTATTTACATGCGGATTTGTCTCGGCTGCGGCAACGGGGACGCCTTTGCCGTGAATCGTGACGAGCGCTGCCGGATTGTTCGGCTGGTCGCTGACCGAACTCGGTTTTCCGTTCTCAATCCGGAAATCGGGCCAGTAATTCTCAATTCTCAGGCTGAACGGCGTATTCTCGATCGGCACGTCTCGTCCAAGATCTTCTGCAACATCGAAGCTCGATTCTTTTTCGCCCAACGAAACGAGAACCCGGCCTTTGTTTCCCTCCTGCGGGTGTTCCAGTCGGACTTTAGCGCCCGTGCTCCCGCCTTTGCGAACGTGGCCGATCTGTTCATCCGGCGCCTTGCTAAACGCAAAAATCGATTCCTCGAGATCTGATTCTTCAGTCTTCGCAGCCGAGGACGGGCGATTCGGTGAATCGCCCCTACCTAGGTCTGACGCTGTGCCTCGCTCCAGCTCGATGTTTGCCAGGCCCATCGCGAAGTTTCCGTGCTGTGGATCGTCCGCGAGCAGCCAGCCATCGAGACGCTGATTCATCATCGCGGTGCTGATTGTGAAATGCAGCGCTGGCGCTCCGCCATCGGTCGCCGGTTTTGGATTCAGCTTCCCCTGAATTGCTGGCGCGTAGTCGATGATTTGTAAATACGCACCGCTGGCGAGCTGTCCAAGATCGCGAGGGCGCTGCGGCGTCGGCGGATGATGCAAAAATTCGGCGGGATAGCCTTTCACGATTCCATCAACATCGTGAACGCGAAGCTGGCTCTCGTTAACAAGGAGTCGATTTGTAGGCGGGTCGCCTTTGAACAGCGTGATTGTCCCTTCGACTCCCCAGATTCTGCCGATGAGCGAGCCAATCAGCAGCGTGATGATGCCAAGATGCGTGATAAGAAACGCGAGATGATGTTTGCGCCAGGGCCAGCGCGACAGCGCGGAACAGGCAAGGTTCGCTCCGAGTAAAACCAGCCAGAGATTGAACCACGGCGCGCCGTACACGTAGGCGCGCGCAACTTTCGCATCGAAACTCGATTCGTAAATCGTGCCCGCGATCGCGGCGACGATGAGCACTGCGAGCAAAACGACAGCAAGTTTTAATGACGCGAAAAATTCGAAGATCGGATTGCGCTGCCAGGCTGGCTGCTCGGTGGAACGGGAGTTTGCCATTTGCGAATTGACACTTTCACCGAGGTGGCGCGACGCTTCAACGATGGAGTTGGTCCGGTGGCAGCTGAATCGTTAGCGACGATCCAGGTCGACGGCGCGCGAATCGCCTACCGTCGTGTTGGGAACGGCCGACCGCTTCTGGTTCTGAACGGATTCGCGGCGACGAGCGCCGACTGGGATCCTTCGCTCATCGCTGGGCTCGCGTCTTCTAACGAACTAATCCTTCTCGACAACCGAGGGATTGGCAGCTCTACCTATGACGGAACGCCATTCGACATCGCCCGGCTCGCGGATGATGCCGCGCATGTTGTCGAGGCGCTCGGTTTCTACCGCACGAACGTACTGGGCTGGTCGATGGGCGGATTCATCGCGCAGACGCTTGCATTGCAGGATCCGGATCGCGTTAACAAGCTCATCTTGTTATCGACGGACGCCGGAGGCACTGACGCAGATCTCGCATCGCCCGCCGTGGGGTCAGAACTCATCGACACGTCCGGCACGGCTCACGAGCAGGCGCGGCGGTTGCTGTCATTGCTTTTTCCGAGCGATGTCGCCGAATCCTTCTACCGCCAATTTGGGGACATGGTGGCGGCTGCGCGTGCGCGCTTATCTCCTGACCTGGTCAATCGTCAAGCTGCGGCGATGGATGCGTGGCACCGCAGTGGCATCGGTAGCCGGCTGCGAGAAATAAACGCGCGAGTACTTATCGCCACTGGCACTGACGACGTGGTGATCCCTCCTTCCAATGCGTTAAAACTCGTTAACGCCATTCCCAGCGCATGGCTGGCTCAATTCCCCGGAGGTGGGCATGGTTTCATGGCGCAGTATTCACGTGCGCTGGCCGATCTCATCAATTGCTTTCTCGCACTTGAATGAATCGACGTTTTGCTTGGCCCAGCCTGACGGTGACGCTCAGCGCGTCCACGCCTTCCAGCGCTTCCGGATCGGCTTTGCGTAACGGTTTACATCGATTTTTTTCAACCGTTCAACTCCGTCTCGCATTACTTCGGCCGACTTTTCATATTTTCCCCTGGCCGATTTAAAAAACGGCCAGAGAAACGGCAGAGTAAGAACGCTCCAGTTCAGATCTCCCATCGGCGACTTCACCTCGATTTCTGTCTTTCGCTCCGGGGCCGAGGCGTAACGGATCGCCAGACCAATGGCGATTCCGACCCCCAATGCACCCAGAATCGCCGGCACGGGATTTTCGCGCACAAAATATTCGGTGCGGTCACGCGCCCGGCCCGCTTTTTCCTTGGTCTCGTCCCACGTGTGGCTCATCGCCGTGGAAAACTTGTTTGTTGCTCGACGAAACTGCTCACGCCCAGTTGAGCCAATTTCTTCTTCGCTCGGCTGGAGCTGCTGCGCCGGAAGCGGTTCGTCCCTCGTAAGATCGTTTTCGTTCGGATTCATCATACAAAATGAAATCGTATGTCGAGGCGCGGTTGCGCCTCTCAACTTCTGTAGGCGAAGGTCGGCGGCTACAGCAATCCGCGATACGCCTCGTAAATATCGTCGCCCCAGAGAACAAAGATGACTTTGTCGATCTTGTCCTCGCTCGCGAGAGATTCGCGGGTCGTTTTCAGCGTGATCTGCGCGGCTTCTTGAACCGGATAGCCATACGCGCCGCAACTGATCGCCGGAAACGCTACGGTCTTGATTCCGTTTTCCACTGCAACCTGCAACGAATTCCGGTAGCAATTTGCCAGCGTCTCAGCCTCGCCATATGCCCCGCCGCACCAGACCGGGCCCACCGTGTGAATGACGAATCGAGCGGGCAAACGATAGCCGCGCGTAATTTTCGCTTCGCCGGGTCGACAACCGCCGAGCGTGCGGCATTCCGCGAGCAATTCAGGGCCAGCCGCGCGATGAATCGCGCCATCGACTCCGCCGCCGCCGAGAAGCGTCATGTTGGCCGCGTTCACGATCGCATCGATCCCTAGCTTGGTAATGTCGCCGCGGATGATCTCGATCCTGCTATCGAAATTGTTCATGAGCGGTTCTGACAGAAGTGGCGAAACTAAGCCGTGATCCGTTAATCGTTACATCGGATTTTCGATTCAACGATTCAACGATTTGACGCGGCGAAGCCATCCATCAGGGTGCGAGTCGCTCGATCAACCAAGTGCCATCCGTTTGTCGCGTGTAGCGAAATCGGTCGTGCAAACGGTTGGAACGGCCCTGCCAGAATTCCATCGTATCCGGTTTGAGCCGATAACCGCCCCAGTGCGGCGGCAATGGTATCGGCTCATTATCGAAGCGCTCGGTCATTTCAGCCATGCGCGCGTCCAGCACGCGCCGGCCGTCGAGCACCTCGCTTTGACGTGATGCCCACGCGCTCAACTGGCTACCAACCGGACGCGAATGAAAATAAGTCTGCGATTCTTCACGCGAGGTTCTCTTCGCTTTTCCGCTGACGCGAATTTGCCGGTCCAGCTCGATCCAGTAAAACGCCAGCGCCGCGTAAGGGTTCGCATCGAGCTGCTTTCCTTTTTCGCTCTCGTAGTTGGTAAAAAAGACGAATCCATCCTGGTCGAAGCCTTTCAAGAGAACAATGCGTACCGATGGTCTGCCGTCGGCCCCGGCTGTGGCCAGGCTCATTGCATTGACATCGCGAATACCGGCCTCGATTGCGGCGGTGAACCAATTCGCGAATTGTTTGATCGGATCGGGATTGAGATCGCTCCGGCGCAGACCTTTGCCAACATGGTCGTAACGCGAAGCGGTGGGATCACGTGGCGTCTCCATTACGACAAAGACAGTTTTCCACAATATTGCGCTTGTCGACTGGGTGACGCGAGCCGTAGCGGACGTGGCGGCGTTCGCGCAGCCCCATTTGCTGTAGAGGCGTTTGTGCTAAACGCCTGTTCAGTAGTTCGGTGCTTGGCACAAGCACCCGTACAACCCGTCGACACTAGGTCGCCCCAGTGACCGCCCCCGGCACTGCGGTTTCACGCAATTTCTCGATTACTCTCGGAACGATTTCAATGGCGCGATCGATTTCGGCTTCAGTATTAAATCGGCTGAAAGAAAAACGAAGGCTGCGTCTGGCGCCGTCGCCAATCGGATTCATTGCGCGCAATACATGAGATGCCTCTTGCGAACCCGTTCGGCAGGCAGATCCGGCCGAGCAACAGATACGATGTCGATCCAGCAGCAGGAGCGCCGCCGACGATTCAATTCTTTCAAATGATAAACTCGACGTGTTTGGGATTCGCAGCGTCCCCGCGCCGTTTACAGATGCGCCACTCACCGTTTCAAGCACCGCTTTTTCAAAGCGATCGCGCATCGAATGGACGCTGCAGTTCCCGTCTGCGAGATATTGGGCTGCGAGTTCGGCCGCTTTGCCAAGGCCGGCAATTGCCGCGACGTTTTCCGTTCCGCCCCGTCGTCCACTTTCTTGGCCGCCGCCTGCGATCGACGCGTGGAAACGTGTTCCACGGCGGACATACAGCGCGCCCACGCCTTTTGGCCCATGAAATTTGTGCGCGGACAAGGAAAGAAAATTGATCACCGTATCGCGTAGGTGAATTGGGACTTTCCCGACGGCTTGCACTGCGTCGGTGTGAAAGAGCACGCCTTTCCGGTGACAAATCTCAGCGATTTTCTCGACTGGAAATAGCATGCCGGTCTCATTGTTTGCCCACATCATTGACACGAGCGCGGTTTCTGGGTGAATCGCAGCCTCCAATTCGGCGACATCGATATTCCCGTCTCGATCCACGCCAAGAAACGTCACGAAACAGCCGCGTTTTTCGAGGTCCTGACAGGGGCGAAGAACGGCGCTGTGCTCCACGGCGCTAGTCACGACATGTTTCCCGCGCGGTTCAAACTGCAACGCTGAATGGATTACCGCATTATTGGATTCCGTCCCGCCGCTGGTGAGAATAATTTCCGATGGCTCGCATCCGAGCAGCGCTGCCAAGCGTCCCCGCGCAAGATCGACGGCTTTTCTGGCCATAGCTGCAAAGCCGTACCCACTTGAAGGGTTACCGTAATACTTCGTCAGAAACGGCATCATTTCCTCGATCACTGCGGGATCGAGCGGTGTGGTGGCGTTGTTATCGAGGTAAATGAATTCGTCGCCGGTCATCATATACTCGTGTTACTCCTGCTCCTTGCAGGGTAACAATGGACTTTGGAGAAACAGCATGAGCAAGAGTAAGAGCAAGAGCAAGAATTAGAGTTACAGAACGCATCAATTGGAAACTTCCCCACTTCCATCTAATCTCTCGCGCATGACTTCCATCTGGGAGTTGGCAAATCCGCAACTGCGAGAAATTGCGGTTTACGAACCAGGAAAACCGATCGAGGAAACAGCGCGCGAACTCGGCGTCGAGCCGGGCGCAATCATCAAGCTCGCGTCGAATGAGAATCCGCTGGGCCCCTCTCCAAAGGCGGTTGAAGCCATGCACGCGGCATTGGAAAACGCCCACTTATATCCCGATGGGAGTGGGTTTTGCCTGGGCAAAGCGATCGCAGCTAGACTCAGTCTCGCTCCTGAGAACATAATTCTCGGCAACGGCTCAAATGAAGCGCTCGAATTTCTCGGTCACGCGTTTCTCGACGCGGAACGGCAGGATGAGGTGATCGCTTCGCAGTACGCATTTGTGGTTTACAAATTGATCGCTACCTCATTCGGCGCACGAATGATCGAGGTGCCGAGTCCTGATTATCGACAGGACTTGGAGGCGATGCTGGCGTCCATCACTTCGAGAACGCGGCTCATTTTCATTCCGAATCCCAACAATCCTACCGGCACGTTGATTGCGCAGGGGAAGATCGACAGCTTCATATCGCGCGTTCCGGAAAAGGTCATCGTCGTTTTCGATGAAGCTTACTTCGAATTTCTCGATGATCCGCCCGATACGCTTCGGTTTATTCGCGAAGGACGAAACGTCATTGTGCTGCGAACCTTTTCAAAAATTTATGGCCTCGCCGGTTTGCGCATCGGCTATGCCATTGCGCGGAAAGACGTGATCGACGTGCTTCACAGGACGAGGCAGCCGTTCAATGTGAACAGCATCGCGCAGGCGGGTGCGCTCGAGGCGTTGGAGGATGACGCCCATCTGCGCGAGACAAAACGCGTAATCGACGAAGGTCGCGCCTATTTGCAGGACCAACTTGCCGAACTGAAGATTCCGTTCGTGCCAGGCGTCGCGAACTTTGTGATGGCAAACGTCGGTTATGCTTGCGCGGTGTTTGAGAAACTGCTGCGACAAAAGATCATCGTCCGCCCGCTCAAAGGATATGGCTTACCCGAATGGGTTCGCATTTCGGTAGGCACGATGGAGCAGAACAGGGAACTAATCGCAGCGCTGAAACACGTGATGCGTGCGTAATAGCCCGCCGTATATGCTAGAGGTGTCGGCGTGAGGATAAGGCCCGGGCGCATTCGGTGCGATTTGGCAACCTAAGCGGTTGCCCTACAATTTGGGATTCGATAGTTATGACCGTTTCCGACACCATCGCCGCAATCTCGACGCCGCCGGGTGAAGGCGCCATCGCACTCGTTCGCGTTTCCGGTGCGAATGCGATCCAAATCGCGGACAAAATTTTTCGCGGCAGGGAAAAGCCGTCGCGATTTGCATCACACGTTCAACATTTGGGCGAAATTTTTAGCGCAGAAGATCAATTGATTGATCAAGTAGTGCTTTCAATCCATCGGGCACCGGCCAGTTACACGGGTGAAGATTTGGTCGAGGTCAGCTGTCACGGTGGCACGCTGGTTTCCGCGAAAGTTTTGGAAGCCTGCCTGCGCGCAGACGCAAGAGCGGCGCGGCCCGGCGAGTTCACTGAACGCGCGTTTCTGAACGGCAAAATGGACCTCACGCAAGCTGAGGCCGTGATCGATTTGATTCGCGCACGGACTGATCTGGCGCTCCGTTCCGCCACCGAACAACTCGAAGGCAGGCTCGGTGATCAAATCAGGAAAATCCGCGATGAATTGATCGCGCTGCTGGCGCATATCAACGCGTCAATCGATTTCCCGGAGGAAGGCATTGCTCCCGATGAAGGCGAAACATTGTGCGCCCGGCTGGATTCTGTTCGCGACGAGATTGCCGCGTTGCTCGCCACTGCCGATCAGGGTCGCGTTCTGCGCGAAGGCGTGCGCGTCGTGATTTACGGAGCCACTAATGCAGGTAAGTCGAGTTTGCTCAATCGCCTGCTGGGTTACGACAGGGTGATCGTAAGCGATACCCATGGCACCACGCGCGACACGATCGAAGAAACGGTCAATATCGATGGTGTGCCGATCCGGTTGCTCGATACTGCCGGCCTTCGCGCTTCGGAAAGCGAACTGGAAACCGAAGGAATTGCCCGCACGGAAAAATCGCTGCAACTGGCAGACTTGCGTCTTCACATCGCAGACCGCAGCGCGCCCAAGCCAGCGCATTTTAATGGTCAGACCGGCAACTCGAACGACATCGTTGTTTTGAACAAAAGCGATTTGCCCGAGGACCGCGACTGGAAAAATTTCGCGGCGTTGCGAATTTCCTGTGTAACGGGAGAAGGCCTGCCGGAACTACAAAAGGAAATTCTGACCCGCATCAGGCAACAAAATCTGAGACCGGAAAGCGCGGTCGCCGTCAATACCCGTCATCGCGATTGCCTACGCTGCGCCTTGGAATCGTGCGATCTGGCGCGGGCAGCGCTAGGCCAGGGAGTATCGCAGGAGTACGCTGCGGTTGATCTCGATAAAGCGTTACACGCAGTCGGGGAAGTAATTGGCGTAGTCGACGTGGAACAGATTCTCGAGTCCGTATTCAGCCAATTTTGTATCGGCAAATGAGAACCCGCACGTTAAAGCGTTAAACCGTTGAAGCGTTGAAGCGGCGGTTCACATGAAAAACGGCTACGAGCGGCTCGTCAGGCCGCTTCTCTTTTCACTGGATCCGGAGACCGCGCATCGTCTTACCATCAAGTTGCTCTGCGGCGCTTCACATTTTGATCTCGCGCTGCGCGCGCTCAGATCTTTTCGGCCGCGGTCAAAACCAAAAACGCTCTTCGGGCTCAACTTTCCAAATCCAATCGGACTTGCGGCTGGATTAGATAAAAACGGGGTGGCTCTTCCGGCATGGGCAGCGCTTGGATTCGGCTTCGTCGAGATCGGAACCGTGACTGCGAAAGCGCAACCGGGAAATCCCGAGCCGCGCATCTTTCGATTGCCCAAGCAACGAGCGTTGATTAATCGTCTCGGTTTTAATAACGACGGGGCGGACGCGATCGCGGAACGCCTGCGCAAACTACGCGAAAGTGGGCGATGGCCTGCCGTTCCAGTCGGCATCAACATCGGAAAATCCCGGGCAACGCCGCTCGAAAAGGCCGCCGACGATTACCTCTACTCGTTTCGATTGCTTCGCGATTTTGCCGATTACATCACGCTAAATGTCAGCTCTCCCAACACGCCCGGGTTGCGCGACTTGCAGGAGCCGGCGGCACTGTCAGAGTTACTGCACGCAATTGGCAATGCATCGACCGTAGCGACGAAACCGGTGCTCATCAAGATTTCGCCTGATCTCTCGCGGATCCAATTGGAATCGGTTCTCAACGTATGTGCTGAAAACGGAGTGGCAGGCATCATCGCGACCAACACAACACTCGACCATTCGTCAGTTCCGCCGGGACTCGACGAGGAAGGCGGCTTGAGTGGAGCCCCTCTGCGCAGAAAAGCCACCGCGCTCGTGCGCGATATTGTTGCAAAGTCTGCAATTCCGGTGATCGCTTCCGGTGGGATTTGCGACGCAGAATCGGCTCGGGAGAAATTTGATGCGGGCGCGCAACTCGTTCAGCTTTACACTGGATTCGTTTATCGCGGACCGGGACTTCTCGGCGAAATCATTGAGGCGATGTAGCCACGGCGCTGCGTCGCCGTGCTTTCTGCGTGCGCCTCGACACAGCGAGGCGGCTACAGCTGCGGTTGGCAACCGGAGCGGTTGCCCTACAGTTCATCGATTTTTGAAATGAAACTTTCCCGTAAGATCCTCAAGTTTACCGAACCTTTGATGTACCGGCGCGGCTGGCGCAGGGCGCAACGGTCCATTTTTCGCGTGCCGCTTGGTCCGATGTTGGCACAGATCGATCGGAAACGCGCCCGCGAAATCCAGCAGCGGTATGCGGATTCGACTGCCGGATACGCTAAATATGCAAACATCGAGCCGTGGTTGCGATTAAATCGGGAACGGGTGCAAGATTTGAAGCTGCATCGTTCACCGCCCAAACGGGTGCTCGACCTCGGGTGCGGCGGCGGATTTTTCTTGTTCATCCTCAAGAACCTCGGCCATTCCGTCCTCGGACTCGACGTCGAGCGCGTCCCGCTGTTTGGCGAACTGCTGAGGTTGTTCGGAGTTCCGCGCGTGGTGTCGAGGATTAGCGCATTCGAGCCTCTCCCCGATCTCGGGCAAAAGTTCCATTGGATCACCGCGTTTTCCGTGAACTTTAATCTTTATCATCCGTCGAAAGAACGCTGGGGAACGCGGGAATGGGATTTTTTTCTGCGCGATTTGCAGCATCACCTCGCCCCGGGCGGCAAGGTTTTTTTTGGCCTCAACCCACTCTACAACGGCGATTACTACACGCCCGAGCTGCGCGATCTTTTCCTCAGCCGTGGCGCAAATATCGAGCGCGAACGAATTTTCTTCCAGAACGGACTGCGTTTCTAATGTCCGGCTGTCGCGCTTGAACTACGCAGAAGCGTTGTAGCCACGGCGCTGTGTCGCCGTGTCCCATCGAGAGCGCAGCGGGCGCCTCGACAGAGCGAGGCGGCTACAACAGCGTGCAATTGAGCCTACCTACGGAGTCGGTGACGGCTCCGGCGTAAATTCATGCGAACGATGATGGCGCCAGCGGCGATGTCGCTCTTCGATTTGCTGCAATTTTTGCCGCTGCTCGTCTGTGAGATTGACAGCCATCTGCCGGTGCGCCTCAGCAATCGTCTCATGAACGCGCCGGGCCGTGTCTCTCCGAATGTCTCTGAGTTGGGCCGCTGTTTTGT
>Ga0307278_10001729_pt1 | contig 10805 bp, 13 predicted proteins | sample ER_DNA_117_FD_194482 | JGI IMG/M metagenome (GOLD analysis project Ga0307278, IMG submission 194482) | Bulk soil microbial communities from the East River watershed near Crested Butte, Colorado, United States - ER_DNA_117 | ecosystem: Environmental > Terrestrial > Soil > Floodplain | place...
TGCAGCTCGTTCGCCCGGATGTCGCTGTCATTCTGTTCCACGCGAAATACGTGCAGGACGGTAAAGAGGTTCCCATGCTCGATCGAGCTATGATCCTCGTTGTGGTCAAAGGAGCAGATGGGTGGAGGATTGCAGCTGGCCAGCTCACGAAGCAGCATGAAGGCGCATGACCCAACCACGCAACGGGCCTAACCAATCGCTGGAGCCAACCGCTGGCCGCTGTGAAGTCCACGTCTGATTTTATGAAACAGTTCCCCGTGTTTGCCACACTCGCCGCCGCCAACGGTGGCTCAGCTCTGTCTCGTTAGGCCGCTATGAAATTGGTCGTCATATTTATCGTCGGCGCCACTCTGGCAAACGGTCTTCTCGCTGGAGGGGATGTAGATCGTTGGCTCGTAGGCATGCCAGCATGGCAGTCAGTCGGGGTTGTCGGATGGGCGAATTACAGCCGATTGGCCGATTTGGGCAACGGGTTCGTGCTATATCCGATACTCGCGATTGCCGGCACACTGCTTTCCCTTGCCGCAGTCGTGATCTTCATGCGCCAAGCGAAACACGAGCGCGTCGCGGCTATTCCGGTTTACGCGGCGGCGGCATTGGCGGTCGCGGGACTTTTAGTGACATTTAAGGCTGCTCCTTTCATGTTGAGTCTGCGCCACATTGGAAACGAAGATGTCGGTTTGTTGCAGCATGCCTTTGATGGATTCAGGTTATGGGGCGGTGTGAGAACGGTGCTGCAAATTTTAGCGTTTGGCGCGAACCTGTGGTCGCTCGCGGTGATTGAAAAGCACCGGTCAGCGGGATGAGCATTCGAGTTTCGTATTTCACAATGCCGCCTAACCAATCGCTGGAGCCAACCGCTGGCCGCTGTGAAGTCCACATCTAATTTTATGAAACAGTTCTCGATGTTTGCCACGCTCATCGCCGCCAGCGGTGGCTCAGCTCCGTCTCGTTAGGCGCCCCGTGCACCACTTTAGATCATGACGACTGAGCTACGATTTCTGGCGGCGACGGTGATTCTGGGACTCTTGCACCTGATCGTGGACTCCCACCTCATCAGTTTCCAACTCGGCTATCGCTGGACAGGTAGCAACCGTGAGCAACCGATGCCGCCATTGCGCGGCGTGGCAAACCGCGTGGATCAAGCTTACACGAACTTCATGGAAACCTTTCCGTTCTTCGCCGCGGTCGTCTTGGCGGCCCATCTCGCCGGTCGCCACGACGCGTTGACGTTGTGGGGGGCACAGCTCTACTTCTGGGGTCGGGTGGGCTACGTGTTGGCGGCTGCGGTCGGCTTCGGGCTAGTGCGCTCAGTGCTGTTTTTCAACACGGCTGTAAGCGGCATCATCCTTTTCCTCATCGCCCTTATACGTTAAATTGTTCTACCCAACGCCTAACCAAGCTATGCCGCGAACCACTGGCCGCTCTGATATCTAGCTTATGGTAGCTACTTCCTTCAACTCGCAGCCACGCGCGTCCTCGCCAGCGGACGCTGATCTTGTGTCTCGTTAGACGGCTCGGCCACACGTGCGCACTGCTATGACCCGCGCCCTCATCTACTCTCTTGCTGCGTGTGCCGTCGCCGGCGCGCTGGAGGGCGTTTTTGCCGGCCGCGGGGCAAAGCTCCGGCTTGCCGAGTTACGGGTTCCGCGATACACCCCGCCTCTATCGGTCTGGATCGCCATCGGCGCGCTTTATTATCTAATCTGCTTTGCGGTGCTTTATCGTCTCCTCTCCATGCCAGAAGCGGTGCCATTGCGGCGCTGGCCGTTGGTATTGCTCGGGAGCATCATGTTTATCAATGCGCTGTGGAATTACTTTTTCTTCCGCACGCGCAATTTGTTTCATGCATATGTCATAGGATTGCCGTACAGTCTGATTGCCCTCGTCCTGTTTGTTTTCTTGCTGCGCCTCGATCGTGTCGCGGCTTTTTTCCTGTTGCCATATCTGCTGTACCTTTTCTACGCGAACGCATTCGGATACCGTGTTTGGAAGCTCAATCGCCCGACTGCCGTCTAACTAAATGCTGCGGCCAACCGCTGGCCGGCGTGACCGCTGGCAAGTTGCGTTAGGGGGCGGTGACCGATCACGTTTGGCACTCGACGAACTGATTGCGTTGCTCGATTAAACCGTATGGCCTTTGAGAGGAGCAAAGAGATTGCTCGCTCATTCAAGCGTGAACTGATCGTGTATCAGCGCGTTTTGCGAGACGAACGTACCCCGCTTCCCGCGAAATTGTTTCTCGCTTTGGCCATCGGCTACTTCTGTATGCCGTTCGATTTGATTCCAGACTTCATTCCGGTGATCGGTTATTTGGATGATGTAATTATTGTTCCTGCGTTGGTTTACCTAGGGTTGCGCTTTATACCGCCAGAATTAGTGGCTGAACACCGCAGATACGTTGCGAGTCAATTCAGTAAATCAATCAATTCGTCCAGCGACCAAACCTGATCGGTTACGCCCGCTTCCATCGCTGGCGTCACGCGCAGGGTTTGATGGATCCGGCAGAAATTGTAGTGCATAAGGGACTGCGATCTCTTTTCCTTCTTTCCGAACGCCATAACTCTCGATGCTGCGAATGCGATTTTACGAGGATGTTTAGATGTTTGTTCTCGTGCAGGACTTCTGATTAATTTGATCTCGATGCCCGCAAAACCTTCCGCGCTGATCGACACGCGGGTTATCTACTGCGGCGACAATCTCGATCAACTGCGCAAGTTGCCGGATGGCTGCGTCGATTTGATCTATATCGACCCGCCGTTCAACTCGAATCGCAATTACGAAGTGTTTTGGGGCGAGACCAAGGAGAAGCGCAGCTTCGAAGACCGGCACGAATCGACCAAGGCTTACATCGAGTACATGCGTCCGCGCTGTGTCGAGCTCGCGCGCGTTCTCAAGAAGACCGGCAGTTTCTATTACCACTGCGACTGGCACGCTAGCCACTACGTCAAGGTCATGCTCGATCAGATTTTTGACGAAGGCAATTTTGAAAACGAAATCGTCTGGAAAAGGACAACTGCGCACGCCGATACGCACGGCTTCGGACATGTTCACGATATCCTCTTCCGTTATTCGAATGGCGGAAAACCAATATTCAACGTGCAGTTAAAGGATTACTCGCAGGATTATGTCGACAACTATTTCATTTACGAAGACGAGTACGTCACAACACGTGGCAAATTTCGGATCAATGATCTTACAGGCTCCGGATTGCGAAAGGGAGAAACGGGGCAGCCTTTTCGGGGCATCGATCCCGCCAAGATCGGCAAAGGACGTCATTGGATGCGAACACCCACCGAATTGGAAGAAATGGCAGCGGATGGCCGAATTTATTTTCCTCCAAAGGGCGGAACGCCCGGATGGAAACGTTATGCCAACGAATTGAAAGGACAGCCAGTCGATTCCATCTGGGATGACATCCCTGCGTTAACAAGTTTCTCAAAGTCCGCCAAGGAAGCCCTTGGATATCCAACTCAAAAGCCGCTTGCGCTTTTAGATCGCATCATCAAAGCCAGCAGCAACGAAAACGACATCGTGCTGGATGCATTCTGCGGTTGCGGCACTGCGCTCGTCGCCGCACAAAAACTAAAACGTCAATGGATCGGAATCGATGTTTCGCCAACCGCGTGCCGTGTGATGGCAAAGCGATTGAAAAAAGATTGCGGACTAAAAGAAGACGAAAAGCTTTGGGAAATTGGACGCGGATTCATTGTGCGCGATCTTCCGAAGACGGAAGCGGAACTCCGCAAGTATCCGGCGTTTGAGTTTGAGAACTGGGCTGTTGTCGCGCTCGGTGGAATTCCAAACAAAGTGCAGGTCGGCGATCTTGGAATCGACGGTCGCATTTATCCGGTAAGCGCGATACCGGAATTGCGCGTGAAAGAAAACGTCGAAATGGATTTCATGGATGTCTGGTACCCGATCCAAGTAAAGCAAACCGACAAAGTCGGGCGTCCGGACATCGACGCCTTCGAAACCGCGATGCAACGCGCAGAACGAAAGCTGGGCTACTTCGTCGGATTCGAGTTTACCGGTGATGCTCTTTTCGAAATCGACCGGTTTCGTCGCAAGGAAGGTCGCGAAATCAAGCCGCTAACGGTGAGAGAGATTCTGGATGAGGAGATTGCGACGACGTAGAGTTTTGTTCCTTTATTCGAGCAAGTGAATAAGGCCAAAGTCCAATATCCCAACTCAACAATCTTCCGGCACACTTTCAGTCGGGCTGTGTCGGCCGGCTGCCAATCCGCCAACGCTCCATCCAATAAAGCCAACAACAACAGTGCGGTTTCCGCGTCACCTCTTTCAATATTTATGAAACTCCAAACAAGAAAGCCGATGAGGTGACTTGAAACTTCCCGCTCACGTTCTATTCAGCAAAGAGTTGTCGCTCCTGATCTGGAAGCCGCATGGCATTCTGGACCAGGAGCTCGTGAATGAAATCGTTGCGTTTGTCGAAGCTGCCGAAGAAAGAGCTCAAAAGCCGTTCAACCGGTTCGCAGACTTATCGGCGCTCGACGCGGTCGATCTCAATTTCAGGTTCGTCTTTCACATCGCGCTGCACCGCCGCCTCGCCTTTGAGTCGCATCCGCCGGTCAAGACAGCGTTCTACGTCACGAGCCCCGACACCGCCCACTACCCAAAATTGCACGCCATGTTGACTGACCATTCGCCACTGCATGTTTCGCTGTTTACGGAATGCGCCGCCGCCGCGAAGTGGCTTGGCGTTCCAGTGGAAGCACTAAGCGTGTGACAAATTCACTAACTCAGTTTGAACCTATGGCGGGGAGCCCCCACCTAACGAGCAGCAGATACGACTGATGAATTCCACCATCGCAGGAGCACTCGTCTTCGCATGCCTCTTTGGGGCCGGCTTATTGGGAATGCGCATCCGAGCCGCACTTCCCGAACATCACCTGACCGCGGACACGAGGGACGCTGTCAGGATCGGGATGGGATTGGTCGCGACGATGGCGGCCCTGGTTCTCGGACTGCTGGTTGCCTCAACCAAGGGTGCGTACGACACCCAGAAGAGTGAGGTGAGCCAGATGGCGGCCAAGATCGTCTTCCTCGACCGGGTGCTGGCCAATTACGGCCCTGAGACTGCGGAAACTCGTGAGCTCCTTCGTGGCTCGGTGGGGAGCGCGATCAATCGGATGTGGCCGGACAAGAAGTCATTTCAAACTGCGCAACTGGATCCGAGCGTATCCTCGGGCGAGGCGTTCTTTAACGCAATCCAGAACCTCTCGCCACAGAACGACGTGCAGCGCTCTCTCAAGTCTCAAGCCGTGCAGATCGCCACCGATCTCGGTCAAATGCGCTGGTTGCTGTTCGAGCAGACGGAATCGTCCATATCCTTTCCCATGCTAATCGTTCTGATCTCCTGGCTCGCGATCATTTTCATGAGTGCAGTCCTGTTTGCGCCGCCGAATGCCACGGTCATCGTTGCGGTAATGCTGGCGGCACTCTCAGTAGCAGGAGCGATCTTCCTGATCCTGGAACTGGACATGCCGTTCGACGGGGTGATCCAGATCTCCCCCACGCCAATGCGCAACGCGTTAATTCATCTCGGGCACTGACAGGAACCCGCACTCGTTTTTCCCGCTCATTGGCGGTGCACTCTGCCGTGCGGAGGTATTGGACCAAGGTCTCATATGTATAGCCCGCGAGACCTGCGAAAATTAGTCTTCCGACGAAAAAACAGAAAGAACTACCTTATGACAAAATCAATCCCGACCCTTACGCTCACGCAAAGTGGACTGCTCGCCGTCTTGCTGCAACGCCAGCGCTACGCAGTCGTCGAGTTGGCCTGGCGTCGCGCACACCGCCAGCACATGCGTGCCGCCTTTTGTAGTGCCCTCACTTGGCCGTGGCGCGCGCTCACGGCACCAAGGCTCGTCGACGATTCCGCCGAGCCCGCTGTGGAAGCCGTCCCGCGGCACACTTGAATCCTTCACCAAGCCAATTGCCATGTATCACCAGATCCACACCTACACTGAGCTCCAGCAACAGATTCACGACGATCTGCGGATCCAACATCCCGAATGGGTCAAGTCAAATGGCGAATGCCCCATGTGCGATTCTTACGAGTCCCGCCTAATGGAACTGCTCGGCACTTCGACCCGAACGGGATCCGAAACGCCCCCGCGAATTCTCTCCTCCCGATGAAATCATCTCCAAGACAACCGCAAACCTAAAAAGAGGAACAAAAAACATGAAACAGCTACGAGCCCCATTCAAAATGATCAGTGCCTTCGCTCTCTTGGCGCTAGCAGTCGGCTGTGCCACCACCGCCACCACCGGCACCCACACGGATTTGCTATCCGCGGCAGGCTTCAAACTGCTCCCCGCTGATACGCCTAAGAAGCAGGAGCTGCTTAGAACACTGACGCCAGGCAAGCTCACTTTGATCACCTGGAAAGGAAAGCAATTCTACGTGCAGCCGGACGTTCCTAACAACCAAGCCTACGTGGGAACGCCGGCAGAATACCAAACCTATCAACAACTCCGGCTGGCCCAGAAGTTGAGCAACGACAACCTCATGGCCGCTCAAATGAACCAGAATGCCATGATGGGTTGGGGCGCCTGGGGACCCGGTTTCTACGGAGGCTTCTACGGTGCCCGTTGGCGGTAATGACCACTTCCTGACCGGCCAGACAAGACGCCAACCTTGATCGCATCGCGAAGGTTTTAGAGCCGCAAGACTGATTAAATTTCCTGAGTCACTGCTTAATTCGACCTTAGTCCAACGATGGCTCCGCAACCCAAAACACACACATCAATTTCATAAACAAAAAACAATGAAACCAAAACCAAAAATACTAAAACAGTGGGCCGTGGCCCTGTGCGTCGCGTTCATCGTGACGGCAGCGCAGGCACAGGACAAAAAACCCAACATCCTGTTCATCATGGGCGATGACATCGGCATGTGGAACATCGGCGCCTACCATCGCGGCATGATGGCCGGCCGAACACCGAACCTCGATAAGATGGCCAAGGAAGGAATGCTCTTCACTGACTACTACGCCGAAGCGAGTTGCACGGCGGGTCGGGCGAACTTCATCATGGGTGAACTGCCCATTCGCACGGGCATGACAACGGTCGGCCAGGCGGGTGCTAAGATCGGCATACCAGCTGAGGCTTGCACGATCGCCACCGCGCTCAAAGCGCAGGGCTACGCCACTGGCCAGTTCGGCAAGAACCATCTGGGCGATCTGAATGAGTTCCTGCCCACCGTCCACGGATTCGACGAGTTCTTTGGCTACCTCTATCACCTCGATGCGATGGAAGACCCTGCGCATCCCAACTACCCGCAGGACTTACTGGACAAGGTTGGCCCGAGAAACATGGTCCACTCTTGGGCGACCGATACGGACGACGCCACCGTGATGCCCCGCTGGGGCAAAGTCGGCAAGCAAAAGATCGAGGACGCCGGCACGCTTTACCCGGAACGGATGAAGACCGTGGATAATGAAATCCGCGATCTCGCGTTGAAGTTCGTGGACAAGGCCAGGGCGGACAACAAGCCGTTCTTTCTCTGGCTCAACCCGACGCGCATGCACATCGTGACCCACCTCGCGGACAAGTATGAGAAGATGCGCAACTCGGAGAACGGCTGGTCGGAAGAAGAAGCCGGCATGGCCCAGCTCGATGAGGACATCGGCATTGTCATGCAGTATCTCAAAACCAACGGCCTGGACGACAACACCATCGTCGTCTTCACCACCGACAACGGCACCGAACTCTTCACCTGGCCCGATGGCGGAACGACGCCATTTGCGCAGTCCAAGGGGACGGTTATGGAAGGCGGCTTCCGCGTGCCGTGCATCCTGCGCTGGCCCGGCCACGTTCCGGCGGATTCCGTGCAGAACGGCATTTTCTCCGGCCTGGACTGGTTCCCCACCTTCTTGGCTGCCGCTGGCAACCCGAACATGACCGACCAATTGCTCAAAGGTGTGAAGCTCGGCGACCGGACCTACAAGAACCATCTGGACGGCTACAACCAGATGGACGCCATCACCGGCAAAGGTCCGTCGAACCGTCACGAAATCTTCTACCTCGGCGAAAGCACAGTGGGCGCGGTGCGCATTGACGACTACAAGTATCGTTTCATCGACCAGCCCAATGGCTGGCTTGGCGCCAAGACACAGGTGGACATTCCCTACCTGATCAACCTGCGTCTCGATCCTTTTGAGCGCCAGGGCTGGCCAAACAATGGGACGAAAGAAGGGGCGCAGCAATACTTCGATTGGTTCAAGTTCCAATTCTGGCGCTTTGTGTTCGTCCAACAGGTGATGGGCAAGGAACTCCAAACCTTCCTCGATTACCCGCCGATGCAGAAAGGCGCGAGTTTCAACCTTGAAGCCGTCAAAGCGGAGATGGCGAAAAAGATGGAACAGGCGCAAGCGGCCGCCAAAGGCACCGGCCAGTAATACAAATGACCTCACGGCGGGCGGCTCGCTAGGGCCGCCCGCCTTTTTCCGTTTCAAACTACAGCCAACTTCAAACCTAAAAGTCGGCCATGAAAACGAAACCGATCATCTTTCTACAAATGTTCAGTCGTGTTGTTTTAGCCCTTGCCATCCTGATCGTTTGCGCCAGTCGGGCCGCTGCCCAAAACGCCGCCGACTCGCTCCCCTCGTGGAACGACGGCCCGGCTAAACAAGCCATCGTGGACTTTGTCCGCGCGACCGCGGAAGCCGGCGGCGCGAAGTTTGTCCCGCCGGAGGAACGCATCGCCACCTTCGATCAGGACGGCACGCTGTGGGTCGAGCATCCGATGTATTCGCAGGTGATGTACTGCCTCGAACGCGTGCCGGCGGTCGCGGAAAAGAAGCCGGAACTCAAGAAGGTCGAGCCGTTCAAAACCGTGCTCTCGGGCAATCATGAGGCGATTGCGAAACTCCCGATGAAAGACCTCGAAAAAATCCTCGTTGCCACGCTCACCGGCATGTCGACGGATGAGTTCCAGGCCGAAGTGAAGCAGTGGCTCGCGGAGGCCAAAGACCCGCGCTGGAAGAAGCCTTACACCGAGCTGACTTATCAGCCGATGCAGGAGGTGCTGAAGTATCTTCGGGCCAATGGCTTCAAGACTTACATCGTCACCGGCGGCGGCCAGGACTTTGTCCGCGTTTACGCCGAGCAGACCTATGGCATCCCACCCGAGCACGTCGTCGGCACCATGGGCGGCACGAAGTATGGCTACGACAAGGAGGGCAAGCCGTTCCTAACCAAGGAGCCCAAGCTGCTGCTCAACGATAACAACGCAGGCAAGCCCGAGGGCATCCATCTCATGATTGGTCGCCGGCCTTACGCGGCGTTCGGAAACTCACCCGGCGACCAGCAGATGCTGGAGTACACCAAAGCCGGCGACGGCGCGCGGCTCTGCATGTTGGTGTTGCACGACGATGCGAAGCGCGAATACGCCTACGGCCCGGCGCAAGGCCTGCCCGAAACGAAGATCGGCACCTTCCCGCAGGCCCTCTATGATAAGGCAAAGAAGGAGGGCTGGACCATCATCAGCATGAAGGACGACTGGAAGGTGATTTTTCCATTTGAGAACAAATGAGTGCGCGCCAAGGAAACGTCTTCCTCGTATTGCCCTAAAGTCCTATAGACATTCGTACCGACGGCGCGCCATTATTGAAGTTCTAACCGATCTAATCCGCTATGAAATTGTTTAACCGTTCTTCGCTCTACTGTGTGATTGCCATCGCGGCGCTTCTTACGTCACCCGTTGAAAGAGCCGCCGCCAAAGCTTCCACAGCAGGATCGGATCAGTCGGGCGACCCGGGCTGGCCGCGCGAACAGTATCAGAATGGGACGCGACTCATTATTTATCAACCGCAGGTCGACGACTGGAAAAACTTCCAAGACTTGACCTGGCGAATGGCGGTTTCGCTCACTCCCAAGAACGGCAAAGAAGCAGTGGGCGTAGTTGAAATGAAGGGGAACACGGACGTGGACAACGTTAGCAAAGTCGTGGTCATCACCAACCCCGAGGTCACGGGCACGTACTTTCCCTCGCTGGATCAAGCCACCAAGGAAAAGATGCAACAGTTGGTTAAAACCTTTGTCCCACCCACCATCTCAATCTCTTTGCATCGTTTGATCGCCTCCGTCCCGAAACCGGAGGAGGCACCGGCTGGCGTGCAACTGAACAACGATCCGCCCAAGATCTTTGTCGGTTATCGTCCATCAATCCTCCTGAGCGTGGATGGCGAGCCCGCGCTTTCGGAAGTTCCGAACACGAATCTAAAGTTCGTTGTTAATGCGCAATGGCCGCTATTTTTTGATAAAGAAAACTCCAGTTACTACATCCCAGTTGGCCAGCAATGGCTGACGTCCAACAGCCTCGATGGCCAGTGGTCGCCCACGAAGAAGTTACCGCCTGACATGTCCAAGGTCCCGCAGGATAAAGAGTGGAGTTCGCTCAAAAAGATTATCCCGCCATCCGCTAAATCGGGCGGAATTACTCCAGTCGTTTTTTATAGCGATAAGCCGGCGGAAGTGATTCTCTTCGATGGTCAGCCCGTTTACACAAACATTCCGGGCACGCAGCTTACTTACGCCACCAACACGGATAGCGTTGTTTTTGTATTCACGCCGACGCAGCAATTTTACTATTTGACCGCGGGCCGATGGTTCAGTGCTATGGATCTCCAGGGGCCGTGGACTTACGCAACGCCAGACCTCCCCGCTGACTTCGCAAAAATCCCAGCCACCAGTCCGGCTTCGGCAATACTTGCTTCAGTTCCGGGTACAGACGAAGCGAAGGATGCAGTTTTGCTGGCGCAAGTTCCGACAAC